>Ga0160423_10000205_pt1 | contig 45315 bp, 34 predicted proteins | sample CRUFie14St8metaG_FD_108191 | JGI IMG/M metagenome (GOLD analysis project Ga0160423, IMG submission 108191) | Marine microbial communities from the Costa Rica Dome - CRUD Field 142mm St8 metaG | ecosystem: Environmental > Aquatic > Marine > Oceanic > Photic zone | place: Costa Rica: the Eastern...
ATGACGCATGATTTTTAGATGCGCCTAAAAATGGAGGTCGTCTTGTCCTTCCATTGTCGTCTGTTTTGCGCGACCTTGCCTCCGATGAAGCGTTTGTTCATTGTCCGACATGGCAAGGCCCAGCCCCAAAGCGGTGGCTCCGACTTCGATCGGCCCCTTTCCCCGCAGGGGGAAGCGGATGCCCACACGCTTGGCCAGTGGACCGCCGAAGCGCGCCAACCTGGCGCACCGTTGTGCGTAAGCCCTTCTGTGCGCACGACATCCACCGCCCAATGCCTCGTGGACGTGTGGGGAGAACCCTCCTCCCACATTCAATTGGAAGAACAGGCCTACCTCGCCTCCGACCGCGCTTGGCTCGGGTGGATCAACGCGTGGCCCGATGCGCACGACACCGGGTGGATTGTCGGACACAACCCTGGGCTGAGTGAATTGGTGGAACGGTTGACGGACCAGCCCATTTGGCTCCCCACTTGTGGCCTTGCCGAAATCACCTTGCATGTCGACGCCTGGGCGGAGGCTTTTGCTGGCACTGGACGTTTGCGCGGATTGTTCACCCCCAAATCGGCGATGAAACCATGAGCCGTCTGCGCTGGGAATGGTGGGTCGCCGCCGCACTGTTGGTTGCCTTCATGTGGCGCTTCAGTGCCTTGACCCTGTATTTTCTGGCGGCTGTGGCCCTCAGCTTCGTCGGTAAACCCATTGTCAATGGCGTGGCCCGTCGGCGCGTTGGTCGAAGACAACTTGGCACCAACCTCGGTGCAGTCGTGGCCCTGACTTTGATCGTCCTGTTCAGTGCTGGGGTTCTGATGTTGTTCGCTCCCCTCGTGCAAGAGCAAGTTCAGGCGCTGGGACAACTCGACACTGCGCAACTGACCCAACACTGGAACGAGGCCTTGGCCCTCGTCGATGCATGGGCCGCCGGAATCGACCTGAGCGGCGAAGGCATGCAAAACAGCGCTTACCTCGCCGAGCAAGCCATGGATTTGGTCCAACTCCACAACGCGAGCGCCCTTTTCTCAGGACTCTTGTCCTCGATTGGGAACGTCTTTGTGACCGGGTTTTCCGTGTTGTTCATGGCGTTCTTCCTCATGCGCGAACCGACGCTCTTCCGGGACCTCATGCTGACCTTGACACCCGAGTCGAAGCGCGAAGCCATGGCACGCATCCTGGAACGGTCTGGGCACATGCTGACTCGGTACTTCGGCGGACTCGTCATCCAAGTGCTGATTGTGACACTCGTCATTGGGCTTGGTCTCACTTTCCTCGGCATTCCCCATGGCTGGCTGCTTGGATTGCTGGCCGGCTTTTGCAACCTCATCCCCTACCTCGGCCCCTTGCTTGGCGCGGGCGTGGGCGCCATTGTGATGATTTCAAGCGGCGTGGATTGGCATGATTTTGCCTGGGCCATGGGTGCATATCTCGCAGCCCAAGCCGTGGACAACGTGTTCACGCAGCCGGTCATTTTTGCCAAACGCGTGTTCGCCCATCCTCTGGAGATTTTCGTGGTCATTTCTGTGGCGGGAAGTTTGGCAGGGCCCGCGGGCATGGTTTTGGCCATCCCCACCTACACCTTGTTCCGCATTGTCGCCACCGAATTCTTCCAGGAATTTCCGTGGATTCAAGCCTTGACCCAAAGCATGTCGGCGCGAGAACAGGCCGACGGGTAAGGGCATTGTGAATGCGCCGTGAACAACTCGATGCGATTTGACGCGGGTCGTCGTGACGGCAAGAGGCTTCATGGTCTACCTTTGAATCCCGTAACTACGGGACATGCCTCTTCCAACCTCTTCCTCCTCCTCAGACGCCCTCGCAAGCGGGCGCAACAGCCGCTACATCTTTGTCACGGGGGGAGTGAGCAGCAGTTTGGGCAAGGGCATCGTCAGTGCCTCTCTGGCCAAACTCCTTCAGGCCAGAGGCTACAAAGTGACCATCCAGAAGCTCGATCCGTACATCAATGTGGATCCAGGGACCCTGAATCCCTACGAGCATGGAGAATGCTATGTGACTGTGGACGGCGCGGAAACGGATTTGGACCTCGGGCACTACGAACGCTTCCTGAACGTCCAAACCACGCAGGCCAATAACATCACGACAGGCCGCATCTACCAAAGCGTGATCGACAAGGAGCGTCGCGGCGAATACCTCGGCAAGACGGTCCAAATCATCCCCCACATCACGGACGAAATCAAACGATGCGTCCAGATTTTGGGGTCCAAGCACGACTACGACTTTGTCATCACAGAGATTGGCGGAACGGTGGGAGACATCGAGTCGCTTCCCTACATCGAGGCGGTGCGCCAGATGAAGTGGGAATCCCCAGAAGACACCCTCGTTGTGCACCTCACCCTGGTGCCGTACCTGAGTGCCGCGGGAGAATTGAAAACCAAACCCACCCAGCACTCTGTCAAACAGTTGCTGGAGTTTGGGGTGCAGCCCGACGTGCTCGTCTGCCGCACGGAACATCCCCTCCCGGCCTCCGTCCGCACCAAACTTGCCCGCTTCTGCAACGTGGCCCCCAACGCCGTCATCGAGAGCATTGATGCCGACACCATTTACGATGTTCCGCTTTTGATGCAAGAGGAACGGTTTGACGAGGTGGTGTTGGGAAAACTCGGCATGGATGGTGGCGTCACCGAAGCCAACCTCCACGAGTGGAAAGACTTCTTGCAGCGTTACAAAAACCCCAAGCGCCACGTGCGCATTGGTCTCGTAGGCAAGTACGTGGAGCTGAAAGACAGCTACAAAAGCATCGCCGAAGCCTTGGACCACGCAGGCGCACTCCTCGAAACCAAGGTGGAGGTGGATTGGATCCACAGTGAACAGGTCACCCCTGAAAATGTGGCAGCGCGCTTCGCCGGGCTGCACGGCATCTTGGTGGCACCCGGCTTTGGGTCTCGTGGCATCGATGGCAAGCTTACCGCCATTCGCCATGCCCGCGAGGAAGGCATCCCCTTCTTTGGCATCTGCTTGGGCATGCAATGTGCCGTGGTTGAGTTCGCCCGAAATGTCCTTGGCATGCCTGAGGCCCACTCCACAGAAATCAAAGAGTACACGCCTGACCCCGTCATCGATTTGATGGGAGAACAAAAAAGCATCACCAACATGGGCGGCACGATGCGCTTGGGCGAATACCCCTGCGCACTGCAAGAGGCCTCAAAGGCGCGTTTGGCCTACGGCGATGCCGCCGAGATTTCCGAGCGTCACCGTCACCGTTACGAGTTCAACAACGCCTACCTCGACTGCTACGAAGCGGCGGGCATGATGGCCACCGGCGTCAACCCAGACACCAAGCTGGTTGAGATTGTGGAAATCCCGAGCCACCCCTACTTCGTGGCCTCCCAATTCCACCCAGAATATGCATCCACGGTGTTGAATCCCCACCCCTTGTTCGTGTCGTTTGTCGAAGCCTCTGTCAAGCACGAGGTCGACCAAACCCCCAAAGCCTCGAGCGAAAAGGTGTCAAGCAACGCTTGACTTGACCATCTGGATGTGCGGAATGTCGTCTTCGAGGTAAGGCGAACCCACTGTGACAAATCCCAATTCCTCGTACCACCCCTCCAGGTAGCACTGGGCAGAGATGCGGATGTCTTGTCCTGGCCAGGTTTGCTCGGCCACCTCGATGCTCCTTTGCATGAGGTCTTTGCCAATGCCCTTACCTCGTTGGTCCCTTCTTGTGGCGACACGACCAATGCTGGGCTCGGCGTAACTCACACCAGGGGCCAAGATTCGGGCACATGCCACGGCAGCTGCTCCCTTGGCCACGGGCTCCTCTTCGCACCACACATGCCAAGCACGCAGATCCTTGCCGTCCAAATCGGGATACGGACAATCCTGCTCCACCACAAACACGTCCACACGAAGACGCACCATGGCGTGCCACTCGTCCCGCGTCAACGCGTCCCAAGGCTTGGACTTCCATTCCATCTCCCCAAAATTACGGCACAAAAAAAGGGGGCCGCAGCCCCCTTTTTGTCAGTCAAATTCGTTGTTGCTTAGAAGCGCGCACCAAGGTTGATGCGCAGACCCACTGCAGGGTCATTGAGGAGCATGTCCACATTCAATTGAGGTGCGATGTAAAGCACATCCTTGAAGTCGATGTAGCGTCCCGCATTGATGCCGAGGTCGAGGTTGTTGATGGGATCGTCCACATCAAGGCCGACGTAGTAGTCGCCCATGAAGTATTGACCTCCGATGGAGAGGTTCAACGCATCAAACGTTCCACCAAAGTCAGACTTGGCGGTGACCACAATGTCATCCGCAACCGCGTAACCCACAGTTGCATCAAAACCAACACCTGAAGAGAACACGTTGAGCAACGTGGTGGCATCACCGGTACCCAAGTACCAAGACCCTTTAGGCTGAGAAGCGTCCTGAGCGAACGCAAAAGTCGCAGTCGCAACTGCGAAGAGAGAGAGAACAAACTTTTTCATCTGAAATAGATTTTAGGTTCGGTGCAAATCAACACCCGACTTTGTGTCCCCAAAACACCTTGGAGATGTTTGACTTAACATACTCTTGTTGAAACAGCGCCTAAGTCACTCAATAACAATTATTTGAGTTTCAATTCATAACCCAACATGAACCATGTAGAATGGACGTGTTTCTGCCGATGAGCCCCACCCTACCTTTGAATCATGGCTGAGAGAAGGAACATGTTGTCCGTGGAAGGGCTCACCAAAACCTACGGCGAGCGACAACTCTTTGCCGACCTCACGTTTGGGGTTCAAGAAGGCGAGCGCGTGGCCCTTGTGGCACGAAATGGCTCAGGAAAGTCCACCCTGCTCCGGGCCATTTGCGGACAAGAGCCGGCCGACAGCGGTCGCGTTGTGTTCTCGTCAGGCGTGCGACATGGCCATCTTCGCCAAGAATTGGAACTGAATCCCGAAGCTTCCATCCTCGACACCCTTTACATCGGGGACAGCCCTGCAGTGTTGGCCATGCGCAATTACGAGTCCGCCTTGAGTCAAGGACTCGAAGGCGATGAACTCCAGAGGGCTTACGATGCGATGGACGCCCATGAGGGCTGGAACTTCGAAGCGCGGGCCCGAGAAATTCTTGGCAAACTCAACCTTCACAACCTTGAACGCCGCATTGGCAGCTTGAGCGGCGGTGAAAAGCGACGTGTGGCCTTGGCACAAGTGCTTCTTGAAGCGCCAGATTTTTTGGTCTTGGACGAGCCCACCAACCACCTCGACCTGGACATGATCGCATGGCTGGAAGCACGACTGGCCTCGATGGGGACCACCCTACTCATGGTGACCCACGACCGCTACTTCCTGGAGAACGTGTGCGACCGCATCCTCGAACTCGACGGAATGACCCTTCACAGTTACCAAGGGAACTTCAGTTACTTCTTGGAAAAGCGGGCGGAGCGCAGGGCCAATGCACAGGCCGTGCAAGAGCGCGCCCAAAGCCACATGAAGCGCGAACTCGAATGGGTGCGCGCCACCCCCTCTGCAAGGACCACCAAAAGCAAGAGTCGCCTCGATCGATTCAAGGACATCAAAGCCGAGGCCGCCAAGCGGATTCAGGAGGACCCCATGCACATCACCGTCATCCCCGAACGGTTGGGCAGCAAAATTGTGGAACTCCACAAGGTGAAACGGGCCTTCGATGAACGCGTTTTGTTCCAAGGCTTGACCCACCATTTCAAACGCGGTGAACGCATCGGGCTTGTGGGCCAGAACGGCACCGGCAAGTCCTCCCTCCTGCAATTGATTTTGGGAATCGACGAACCGGATGCGGGCAAGGTCGTGGTGGGCGAGACGGTGGTGTTTGGGCATTACGCGCAGGAAGGCGGCCACTTCAACGAAGACTGGAAGGTCATCGACGCCGTCCGAGACATTGCCGACTGGATCCCTCTGAAAGGCGGTGCCAAACTCACGGCCGCCCAATTGCTAGAACGCTTCCTGTTCCCGCATGCCATGCACCATCAATTCATTCGCCTGCTCAGTGGCGGAGAGCGGAAGCGCCTGCACCTGCTCCGCATTTTGATGCGCAACCCCAACTTCTTGGTCCTTGACGAGCCCACCAACGACCTCGACATCTTCACCCTCTCCGTGCTCGAAGAGTTCTTGATGGATTTTTCAGGCTGCCTCGTCGTCGTGTCCCACGACCGCTATTTCATGGACAAGTTGGTGGACCACGTTTGGGTGCTTGGAGAGGATGGCCAAACCTCGGTGCGCGACTACCCCGGCAACTATTCCCAGTACCGCGCCATGCGCAGTGAAGAAGCCAAGCGCGCCCACGCCGCCCAAGCGGCCTCCAAACGCGAAACCCCCGCGCCCGAAGCCGTGGAAATCAAGGGGGACTATTCTGCCCGACTGAGCTACAAAGAGCGCCTCGAATTCGACACGCTCGAAAAAGACCTGCCCCAACTTGAATCTCGGCGAGATGAATTGCAGGCTGCCCTCTTGGCGGAATCAGACCATCAGAAGATGCAATCTCTTGGCGAAGAATTGGGCCACCTCTCCGAACAGATTGACCTCGCAGAAATGCGTTGGTTGGAACTCTCTGAACGCGCCTGACCCTTCAGATTGGCATGTCGCTTCTGAAGTCAAAAACGCATCTTCAACGCATCATTGCTGGTCAAAGTCCAGCACCACCGCCCCCTCGCCTTCCACGTGGGCTTGGCATGCCAACACATATCCTCGCTCCACCTCTCCGGGCTCCAGCGCGTAGTTGACATTCATCGAAGCCTTGCCCTCCACCATCTTGGCGCGGCAAGTGCAGCACACGCCACCGAGGCAGCTGTATGGTGCATCCAATCCGGCATCGAGTGCGGCATCGAGCATGTTTTTGTCCTTGTCCAACTCAATGGAGGTGGTCACCCCATCCAACACCACTTGCATGGGCACGGTATTGGCGTTGGAGGTCTCCACAACTTTTGCCTTGGGCTTTGCAGCTCCCGCTGACGTGAACAGTTCAAATTTCACATCTCCCTCTGCCATGCCCGCTTCAACCAACGCATCCTTGCAACTCATGATCATGGCCTCGGGGCCACAGAGGTACGCCGCGTCAAGCGACCTGCCTTGGCAGAACGTTTCGAGCAAGCCTTTGCAACGCGCTTGGTCCAATCGTCCCGACAACAGATCTGCATCTACGGGCTCGCGGGTCAGCAAGTAGAACACGCGGAGGCGATCGAGGAAGCGGTCCTTCAGGTCCTGAAGCTCCTCGCGGAACATGGTGCTTGCCGCAGTCTTGTTGCTGTAGAACAGCGTGTAGGTCGCGGATGCGTCTTCAGAAAGGACTTGCTTGATTTGGCTCAGGATGGGCGTAATGCCCGAACCCGCAGCCATGCCGAGATGGTGCAACCCAGCGCCTTCTTTCAGCAAGAACCGGCCCTGAGGATCCATGACATCCATCTCCGTCCCGGCCTGGAGCACATCGTTGGCGAACGTCGAAAACTTGCCTCCGGGCACCTTCTTGATGCCAACTTGCCACTTGCCATCGCGAGGTGCGGAGCACAACGAATAGCTGCGTCGCACATCTTCCCCATCGATGGTTGTTCGGAGAGTCAAGTACTGGCCTGCCTCGAACGAAAACGCCTCGGTCAATTCCGAGGGAACTTCGAAGGAAACAACGACAGAATCCGAGGTTTCTCGGGCGACCTCAGCGACGCGAAGAGGGTGGAATGTTGCCATGGGTGCGAAAGTAGTCCACACCTGGGTTTGAGCACATTGTGATTGTCACCAAGTGCAACAGGCGGCAGTCTTGCTAATTTTGAGGAAAATCGCGCGCATGAGTCCTGTAGAAATGAACCTGGAAGCACGCTTTGACGCCTACGTGGCGGAGGAGAAGAAAATCGAGCCCAAAGACTGGATGCCCGACGCTTATCGCAAGACGTTGATTCGGCAGATCAGCCAACACGCACACAGCGAAATCGTGGGCATGCTCCCCGAGGGCAACTGGATTTCGCGCGCGCCTTCTTTGAAGCGGAAAGCGATTCTTCTTGCGAAGGTGCAGGACGAAGCCGGGCACGGTTTGTACCTCTACTCCGCAGCAGAGACGTTGGGCGTGACCCGCGACCAAATGCTGGACGACCTCCACACCGGCAAAGCCAAGTACAGCTCCATCTTCAACTACCCCACCCTGACATGGGCGGACATGGGTGCCGTGGGCTGGTTGGTGGACGGCGCAGCCATCATGAACCAAGTCCCTCTGTGCAAGTGCAGCTACGGCCCCTATGCACGTGCCATGGTGCGTGTTTGCAAGGAAGAGAGTTTCCATCAGCGCCAAGGCTTCCAGGTGATGCTCAACCTCGCGCAGGGCACACCAGAACAAAAGGCCATGGCGCAAGACGCGCTGAACCGCTGGTGGTGGCCGTCGTTGATGATGTTTGGGCCCAACGATGCGGACTCCCCCCACTCTGCCCAAAGCATGAAGTGGAACATCAAGCGATTCTCGAACGACGAGCTCCGTCAGCGCTTTGTGGACATGACCGTGCCCCAAGCCGAGTTGCTTGGACTCACCATTCCAGATCCCGATTTGAAGTGGAATGAGGCGCGTGGACACTACGATTTTGGGGACATCCAGTGGGAAGAATTCTATAACGTCATCAAGGGCAATGGCCCATGCAACAAGGAACGTCTCGCGGCCCGTGTGAAGGCCCACGAAGATGGAGCCTGGGTGCGTGAAGCTGCCAATGCCTACGCCCAAAAGCAAAAGGCGAAGAAAGCCGACGCCACAACCCACGCCGCATGAGCTCGAAGCAACATGAATGGCCCCTCTGGGAGGTCTTCATTCGGAGCCGCCAAGGTTTGGGGCACAAGCATTCCGGCTCCCTGCATGCCGCAGACGCCGAAATGGCCATCCAAAACGCCCGCGACGTCTACACCCGCAGGCAGGAGGGCGTGAGCATTTGGGTGGTGCCTGCAGAGGCCATCACCGCGTCCAGCCCCGACGACAAGGAAGTCATGTTTGACCCTGCCAACGACAAGGTGTACCGTCACCCCACCTTCTACAAGTTGCCCGACGAGGTCAACAACATGTGAGCATGACGGAAGGACAACACCTCCAAATCATCCTCCGCCTCGGAGATGACGCCCTTGTGTTGGGCCAGCGTTTGTCCGCTTGGTGCGGACACGGGCCCATCTTAGAAGAAGACATCGCCTTGTCCAACACCGCGCTCGATTTGATTGGGCAAGCACGGAATTTCTACACGCTCGCCAGTTCGCGCGAGGACCAAGGGCGTGACGAAGATCAACTCGCCTTTTTCCGCACCGACAAGGAGTTTCAAAATCACCTCCTCCTCGAACAGCCCAATGGCCATTTTGGGGACACCATCGTGCGTCAGTTCTTCTTCAGCGCGTTTGCGCTGGAGCGCTATGCCTTTCTCTCGCGTCAATTGGTCGACGCCGAGGTCGCAGGCATTGCCGCCAAAGCCGTGAAGGAGCTTCAGTACCACTGGGAACACGCCGCACAATGGATCGTTCGACTCGGAGACGGGACGACAGAAAGTCATGAGAAGGTCCAAGCAAGCATCGACCACTTGTGGAGCTACACCGGGGAGTTCTTCAACGCAGACGAAGTGGATGCAGCTGGTGCTGAAGCAGGACTTCTTCCCGACCTCGAAGTGATGCGGAAGGCTTGGAATGCAAGCGTGGAAGCCTGTTTGGCGCAAGCGACCTTGACCCGGCCCGAGGATGGGTGGATGCAGCGAGGAGGCAAGCAAGGCATCCACAGCGAGCACTTGAGTTACATGCTGGCGGAAATGCAAGTTTTGCCTCGCACCTATCCCGACGCGACCTGGTGACCGACGCGCAGCGCATCGAACGCGTGTGGACCATGGTCCGAACGGTCCACGACCCGGAGTTGCCCTACCTCACCGTGGAAGAAATGGGCATGGTTCGCGGGGTCACAATGCGGAACAACCAAATCGTGGTGTCCCTTACCCCCACCTACTCGGGCTGCCCTGCCACGGATGTCATTTCTGAAGACGTCGAAAATGCAGTCAAAGCCGTGGAGCCTGAAGCCCATGTGGAGGTCGTGTTGAGCCCAGCATGGACCACCGATTGGATTTTGCCCTCTGCCTACGAGAAGATGCGAGCGCACGGCATTGCTCCGCCTGAAGGCCAAAGCGCAGACCGTGCCTTCCTAACAGGCCAAGGCAAGGTCATCCCGTGCCCCCGCTGCAAATCCAAGGACACCTTGATGGTGTCTGCCTTTGGAAGCACGGCGTGCAAGGCCCACTTCAAATGCAACGCGTGCCTCGAACCCTTCGAGCACTTCAAGTGCATCTGACCCTATCTTTCCTTCATGAGTGATTCCAACATGCACCCCATCGTCGAACGCATGATGGCCGCAGACACCATGAGTCAATGGCTGGGCATTGAGGTTTTGGAGAGTGCGCCAGGCGTGTGCCGATGCAGCCTCGAGGTGCGAGAAGACATGGTCAACGGGTTTGGAATCGCCCATGGCGCCATCACCTATGCCCTCGCCGACAGCACCCTCGCCTTTGCGGTGAACGCCCAAGGGCGGCATGCTGTCAGCGTCACGAGCACCATCCAACATTTGGCCCCAGTCATGCTGGGCGACACGCTCCACGCTGAAGCCATCCTGCGTGCGGAAGGAGGCCGCATCGTGCATGTCGACGTGGAAGTCCAAAACCAAAAAGGCACCCGCGTGGCGTGGCTCACCGCCACTGGATTCAAAAAATCCACGTCCTGGACGTAACCCTTCCAACTTTTTCCTCGTAGTAGGGACAGAACCCTACTACCATGACAGCCGGAGATTTCTTTTATCTGCTCAACGAACACAAGAGTTCTATCCTTGAGTCGTACAAGCTTGTTTCAGAGGCCTATGCCAAGGGCAGACAGCGCAAAGACGCCACAACGAAACACGTGATTCTGTTGTATGCCACGCTTTCAAACTTCCGCAATCAAGAGTTGGAGCTTTGGGCCAAAGCCAAGCGTGATCCCCTGGAGACGCAAAAGATGATGAATGCCATCGCCGCGTATGACCTTGCCCCCCTCAAGGCCCTTTTGAATCAGGATAAGATCATGCGTCGTCGCAAGGTGCGTGAATCCTTGCGCCGCCTGATTGGCAACGTTGAAAACCTTCAGCACCGCATGCATACAACTGAAGGAGGCATGACTCCGAAGCGTTTCAAACAGCACTACCGTTACAAGCTCGGTTCCTACTTCGGCGCTGCCGTGATTGCTGCGCACGAAGAACTGAATACGCGACGCATCCCCTTGGTCTACCTGTTCTAAACGCTGGACGCTCGTGTTTTCAACCCAGGGCTTGAAACTGCATCTCAAACAGCCCGTGGTACACGTTGCCCAACGCCACGAGTTCTTCGTGGGTGCCTTGCTCCACAATTTCCCCTTGGTGCAGCACAACGATGCGATCGGCGTCGCGCACGGTGTTCAACCGGTGGGCGACCAACAACGACGTTCGTCCTGAAGTCAGGGCTTCTGTGGCCCGTTGGATCCACTGCTCGCTCTCGCTGTCGATGCTTGACGTCGCCTCATCGAGGATGAGGATGTGGGGATTGCTCAAGTAAGCCCTCACAAAAGCAATCAACTGGCGCTGCCCCACGCTGAGCGTGGCTCCCCGTTCCCGGACGTCGTGGTCCAACCCTTCGGGCAAACGCTCCACGAAACGTTCGGCGCCTACCACACGGATGGCCTCCCAAATTTGGTCGTCGGTGATGTCCTGGTCGTGCAACCTCACATTTTCACGCAACGAGCCGCTGAACAAAAACACGTCTTGCAGCACCACACCAATTCGGCTGCGCAACACGTCCACCGGGATGTCGCGGATGTCCACGCCATCGATGGTGATTCGTCCCTTTTGGAATTCGTAAAAGCGGGAGATCAAATTGACGATGGAACTCTTGCCGGCTCCTGTGGCCCCGACAAAGGCCACGCGCTCACCAGGATTCACGACAAAGGACACGCCGCGCAGCACCCAATCCGGGGTTCCATCTTCCTTGTCTACGTAGGCGAACCACACATCCTCGAACGCAATCTCTCCCTGCCACGAAGGCTCCTGGGGCGACGTGGGTTCCGGAATGCTGTCGTCCCGGTCGAGCAACTTGAACACGCGGTCCGCATTCACGATGCCCATTTGCAACACGTTGAACCGGTCGGCGAGCTGCCGAATGGGGCGGTAAAGCATGAAGACGTACAAGATGAACTGAAGGACCACCCCCAAGGTCAAGCCGCCATGGACGACATGGCCAATGCCCAGCCAAAGCAGAAGCCCCACGCTTGTGGCACTGAGCATCTCTACTACAGGAAAGAACACACTGAAGGCCCATATGGAGCGAATGTTCGCCTCCCGGTGTGCGCGGTTAATGTCTGCAAAGGCCTCGGCCTCGACCCGCTCCCGATTGAAGGCCTGGACAATGTGCATGCCCGTCACATGCTCTTGGACGAACTCATTGATTTTGGCCACCTGGTTGCGCACATCCACAAACGCGCCCTTGATGTGCTTTTGAAAAATGCGTGTGGCCACCAACAACACTGGAATGGGAAGGAGCACCACCAAGGTCAAACTCCAATCGATGTAGAGCATGGCGCCAATGACCACGAACAGCGCCAACAAATCCCCCACCGCATTGAGGATGCCATTGCTAAACACGCCCGCCACACCATCGATGTCACTGACGTGACGGGTCACAAGGGCACCCACGGGGGTTTGGTCGAAGTACTTCAACCGAAAGCGAGAGACGTGCCGGTACAACTTCGCGCGCAGGTCCAAGCTCACACTCTGCGCCACCCAATTGGCCAGGTACGTCACGCGGTATTGCACCAAGGCTTCCACCACAAGCACGCCCACCACCATCAAGAACACGCGCAGCAAGCCTTCGAGGTCACCCGTGGCAATGTGCACATCCACCGCTTGACGAATCAACGCCGGCCGGATCCACACCAAACTCGACAGCAAAATGACCATGGCACCCGTCCACGCGAAGCGCCTGCGGTACGGCCCCACTTGGGCGAGAATCACCCGAACCGTATCGACGTCAAAAATCTTTCCTGCCTTGGAAGAGGAGTCCACGGACGACATGGGTCAAAGATACTGCGTGCCCACAGGCGTGAAGACCTCTCCAGGGTAGGTCACCCTGGTCAGGTACAGCCCACAGCCCAAGACGCTTTTCCCGGCTGCGCTTCGGTCCTTGGCGGCAAGCACCTCAAGGATGTCCTCAGGGTGCCGCTTCCCCTTGCCCACTTCGATGAGCGTTCCCACCGTGGCCCTGACCATGTTGCGCAGAAAGCGGTCGGCTGTGATGTGAAAGGCCCAACGATGCGGCCCCAACACCTCCCAACGCGCTTCGCGCACGTCACAGATCGTGGTGCCCTGGTCCGATCCCGCCTTGCAAAACGAGGCGAAATCGTCTTTCCTCACCAAATGCGCACTGGCCTCTTGCATGGCGGCAACATCAAGGTCGCCGTATACGCGTGTGGATCGGCCCTCGAGGAAGGGGTCTTTGGCGTTGTGAATCAGGTAGGTGTAGCCGCGTTCCACCGCGTCAAAGCGCGCATGCGCTTTTTCACCCACCGTATGAATGGCTGCGATTCCGACGTCGGGCGGAAGCATGCCGTTGAGTTTCAGGACGGCCTCCTCCCACGAAGACACGCGTCCACCCAGCGCTTCGTCTGGCAATTGGGCATGGGCCACAAAATATTTGGCGTGCACCCCCGCATCGGTGCGACCACACCCCATGACAGGACAAGGCCCGCCAAAGAGGCGGGCCAATGTGTCCTCCAACACCTCTTGAACGGTGATGGATTGAGGCTGTCGTTGCCACCCGTGGTACCGGGTGCCGTCGTACGCCAACTCGAGAAAGACCCGCATCAGCGCGTCATGCCCAAGAGGCGATCTTCTCGCTCTTGTACTCTCCGGCGAACAGCTTGTCCTTGACTTTCGTGAAGGTCTCGATGGTGTATTTCACGTCTTCCAACGTGTGGATGGCCGTGGGGATCAAGCGGAGCATGATCGTGTCCTTGGGGACCACCGGGTACACCACGATCGAACAGAAGATGCCGTAGTTCTCACGCAAGTCGAGCGTGAGGTTGGTCGCTTCACCGAGGCCGCCGTGCAAGAACACGGGGGTCACGCAGGAGTTGGTCACGCCGAGGTCAAACCCTTCGGCGCGAAGCCCCTCTTGCAACGCCGTGGCCACCTTCCACAAGTTTTCCTTGTGCTCGGGCTGGCTGCGCAACATTTCGAGACGCTTGCGCGCACCGACCACGAGGGGCATCGGCAACGACTTGGCAAACGTCTGAGAGCGCATGTTGTAGCGGAGGAACTCAATCACGTCTTCGTCCCCGGCCACAAATGCCCCAATGGTGGCCATCGCCTTGGCGAAGGTGCCGAAGTAGACGTCGATTTGGTCGTGGCAACCTTGGTGGTCGCCTGCGCCGCGTCCGTTCTCTCCCACCGTGCCGAAGCCGTGGGCGTCGTCGACGAAGAGGCGGAACTTGTATTCGTCCTTGTACTTGCAAATCTCCGCGAGCTTGCCTTGGTCTCCGGCCATGCCGAAGACGCCCTCCGTGACGACGAGGATGCCGCCGCCGGTTTGGTCTGTCAAGTTCTTGGCACGCACGAGCTGCTTTTCGAAGCTCTCCATGTCGTTGTGCTGGAACACAAAGCGCTTGCCTTGGTGCAAACGAACGCCGTCCACCATGCACGCGTGAGACTCGCTGTCGTACACAATGACGTCGTGGCGAGACACCAGCGCCTCAATGGCGGATTGGCATCCCTGGTAGCCGAAGTTGAGCAAGAACGCATCCTCCTTCTGCATGAAGTCGGCGAGTTCCTGTTCGAGGGCCTCGTGCTGCGAGGTTTGGCCAGACATCATGCGAGCTCCCATGGGGTAGCCCATGCCCCACTCCGCCGCTGCTTCTGCATCGACTTTGCGAATTTCTGGGTGGTTGGCAAGACCGAGGTAGTTGTTGATGCTCCATACAAGAAGCTCTTTTCCTCGGAAGGTCATGCGGTTGCTTATTTCGCCTTCCAACTTGGGGAAGGTGAAGTAACCGTGGCTGTCGCGGGCGTGCTGACCAAGGGGTCCACGCTCCTGACGGATTCGATCAAAAATGTCCAAAAATCAGAGATTTAGAAGGTGCGAATGTACAAACCCCAAAGCTATGCCGCACGTCCATGGGCACGAGGGAGATGTTCACACACTTTTCACCAAGCGTCCGTGCATGCTTCGTAATTTCGACGCCTATGAAGTTTCCCTCCCTCTGGTCCGTGGCCTTTGGTGCCTTTTTGGTCTCCTTGTTGGCCCAGTGCTCGGACTACAACAAAATGCTCAAGTCAGGCAACTTGGAGGAGAAGCTGAGCTACGCCGAAGCGGCCTTGGATTCTGGCAACTGCTTCCGGGCCCTCCCCTTGTACGACGAACTCATGCGGCTCACGCGCGGCACCGAGCGCGCCCCAGACGTCCACTGGAACCGTGCATTGACCCACGACTGCATCAACGACTTTTACCTGAGTCGCTACTACTTCCAGTCTTTCGTCAAGACGTTTCCCAACGACGCGCGTGTCGAAAAGGCCATGTTCCGCGCTGCCCTGTGCTCGTATTACTTGTCTCCTGAATCGAGCCTTGACCAAACCGACACGCGAACGGCCATCGACGAGTTGCAGTTGTTCATGGATCGCTACCCTGCCAGCGCACTGCGGGACAGCACCCAAAACATGATTGAGGGCCTGCGCGGAAAACTCGAGGTCAAGGCCTTCGAAAATGCGCGGCTGTATCACAAGACTGGCAATTACAAGAGCGCCACCATCGCCATGGCCCATGCGATTGAAGACTATCCCGGCTCGCCCTATCAAGAGGAGTTGCAGTTTTTGATCATCGACAGCCACCATCGCTACGCCGCGCAAAGCACCAACCGCAGGAAGTTGGAGCGATACAACGATGCTATTCAGGCTTTTCATACCTTTGCATCCCGTTTCCCGGAAAGCGCGCGCATGGATGAGGCCCGTCGACTGTTTGACAGTTCCGTCCAAGCCATTGCAGAACTGGAATCGGATCCTACCACGAACCCCGCAAACCGTTGAGGCATGAGCACCAACTTCAAGAGCATCAAAGCTGAACGCACCACTGAGACGCGCAACATCCACGACCTGGAAACGCACGGCACTGGGAACATCTTTGAAACCATTGTGGCGTTGTCCAAGCGCAGCAACCAGGTGGCTTTGAGTTTGCGGAAAGAGCTTTCTGAAAAGCTCGAAGAGTTCGTCATCCCCACCGACTCTTTGGAGGAAGTGTTCGAGAACCGCGAGCAGATTGAGATCTCGAAGTTTTACGAGCGCCTTCCCAAGCCTCACAGCATTGCCATCAAGGAACTCCAGGACGAGTCCTTGCACATCGCGAACAGCGAGGAGGATCAGGACGAAGCGGAAGCTGAAGCCTAATTCCACCGGCCATGCCTTTGGCCTCCCCTTCTTCTGAGAACATGTTGACCGGTCGCCGCATTGTGCTTGGCATCACCGGAAGCATTGCTGCGTACAAATCGGCGACCCTTGCGCGCGAATTGCGTCGGCGTGGCGCCGAAGTGCGCGTGGTGATGACGCCAGGTGCCACCGAATTCATCACGCCCCTCACCCTGGCCACGCTGGTGGACAACCCCGTGCACTCCGACTTCACGGAGGACGAGCACGCCGGGGTGTGGACCAACCATGTGGAACTTGGCATTTGGGGAGACCTGATTCTCATCGCACCTGCCACGGCCAACACCTTGGCCGCGATGGTGCACGGACAGTGCGACAACTTGCTTCAAGCGGTTCTGCTGAGTGCGCGCTGCCCCGTGGCTGTGGCACCCGCCATGGATTTGGACATGTTCACGCATGCCTCCACCCAGTCCAATCTGAAAACGCTCGCCGAACGCGGTGTGGACATCATCGACCCGGGCACCGGCCCCCTGGCCAGCGGGCTGGTGGGCAAAGGCAGAATGGCCGAGCCCGAAGACATCGCCGACCACTTGGCACGACGTTTTGCCGCGGACCTTCCGTGGCGGGGAAAGCGCGTCATCCTGACCGCAGGCCCGACCCATGAACCCTTGGATGCCGTCCGATTCCTCGGCAACCGCAGCTCCGGGAAAATGGGATTCGCCTTGGCCGAGGTTCTCGCAGCCCGAGGTGCGGAGGTGACCCTTGTCGCCGGCCCCGTCTCCCTTGAAACGCCCTTGCGTGTGCACGAGCGCATCGACGTCCAAACCGCCGAGGAAATGAACGAGGCTGTGCAAGCCCGGTGGAAAGACATGGATTGGGGCGTGGCCTGTGCGGCCGTCTCTGATTTCAAGCCTGCCGAGATCACCTCCGGGAAATGGCATCGCGGCGACATGCCGGAGGCCGTGGTGTTGGCCGAGAACCCCGACATCCTTGCGACCATGGGACGCTCCAAGCAGCCCCATCAAACCCTCATTGGCTTCGCGCTCGAGAGCGACGATGGGCAAGCCAGCGCACAAGGCAAGCTGGAACGCAAGAACCTCGACGCCATCGTGTTGAACAGCTTGAAAGACGACGGCGCTGGATTTGGGCACGACACAAACAAAGTCAGTGTGCTCTTCCAAGGTGGGAAAAGCGTTAGTTTTGAGTTGAAATCCAAATACGATGTCGCGTGCGATCTCGTTGAGCTTTGGAGGACAACTCTGAACCCATGACCCACCCATCTCGATCCGCAAACCGTTCGATTCTCTTGCGTTGCATCCCTCATGCCTTCTTGGCACTGATGTTGGGCGCCGCTTCCTTGCTGACTTATGCCCAGGAGCTCAATTGCAACGTCACGGTCATTGCACCCCAAATCAGCAACGTGGACGCCTCGCGCTTTGACGCGCTTGAGGACGCCATTCGGGAGTTCATGAACGGCCGCCGCTGGACCGAGGACAACTTCGATTTTGAAGAGCGCATCGAGTGCACGCTGCAGCTCACCATCAACGAAGCGATTGGCTCGACCGTGTTTAAGGGCAGCATGCAAGTTCAGAGCTCGCGCCCTGTCTTCAATTCCGATTACAACACGGCCGTGATGCTCGTCAACGACGGCGACATCCAGTTTGAATGGCTGGACAACAGCAACATCCTCTTCAATCCGGGGCAGCACCGAGACAACCTCTCTTCCCTCCTTGCCTATTACGCCTACATGGTGTTGGGCATGGACTACGACACCTTTGCCTTGGAGGGTGGCACGCCGTTCTTCCTTCAAGCCCAAACCATCGTGGCCAACGCCCAAAACGCCGGCGAGCGCGGCTGGAAGGCGTCCCAAGGAAAACAGAATCGCTACTGGCTTGTAGAGAACCACTTGAGCCAAACCTTCCGCCCCGTCCGCACGTGCCTGTACAACTACCACCGCAAGGGACTGGATGTCCTCTACCAAGATGTGGAAGGCGCGCGACTGACCATGGCGGAAGCCTTGATTGACATGCGATCCACCAACCGCATTCGTCCGGGATCCTACAACATCCAGGTGTTCTTCCTCGCGAAAAGCGACGAAATCATCAACGTGTTTGGTCCAGCTCCGGATGCAGAACGCACGCGGTTGCTGCCCATCTTGAAGCAACTCGATCCCGGAAACATCCAGTCTTACGACGAACGTTTGGGGTGATGCTTCGTCGCATTCGCATCCAAAATCACGCCCTGATCCACGAGGTGGAGATGACCCTCGAAGAGGGATTCCATGTGTTCACTGGCGAGACAGGGTCGGGCAAAAGCATTCTTCTCGGCGCCATTGGTCTGTTGCTCGGCGACCGGGCAGACACGTCTGGCGTGGGGCTTCACGGCGACCGCGCCATCATCGAGGGTGAATTTGTTGCGCCCCAACTTGAAGACTGGCTTAGGGACGCGGATTTGCCCCTGGCTCGATCCATCTCCGTGCGCAGGGAGGTGCTTCGAAACGGACGCTCAAGGGTGTTCATCAACGACGCCCAAGCGGCGGTGGGCCAACTCAAAGACCTGGGATCGCACTTGGTCCACATCCACCGCCAGGACGACCTGGGCGCCTCCCTGGAGCGTCCCGCTCTGGTGCGTGTGCTCGACCTGGCCGGCAACCACACGTCCGTCAAAGACGCTTACGACAAGGCCTATGCCGTGTGGCGTGAAGCCAAGGATGCCCTTCAGAAACTGGAGGCCCTGATGCGCGCGCCGTCGGGCGACGTGGATTACCTCACCCACCAAATCCGTGAGCTTCAGGCGCTGCGCCCTGAGGACATCGATTGGGAAGGATTGCAGGCGGAATTGAACTCATTGCAGCACGCCTCTGCGCTCCATGAAGGCCTTCAGCTTGCAGCCCTGGCATGCGACGCCGAGGACACAGGTGCCTTGACGCATGTGGAATCGGCGCGTCGCGCCTTGTCCAGTCTGGAGGGTGTGGACGCCGAGGTCGACGAGACCCTTGGACGCCTCGCGAGTGTTCGCATCGAATTGGCCGACCTCGCCAGCACGCTGCACGACTTGGTGGAACAGAAGCAGCCCGACCCCGCAAGACTCACGCAATTGGAAGCGCAACACGACGCGTTCATGCGCGCCATGAGAAAGCATCAAGTCGACCGCCCTGAAGCCCTCTCCGAACTCCTGCAACGATTGACGGAACAAGTGCATTCCCTGCAAGGGTTGGAAGAAGCCCATCAGGAGGCACTGACACGTGAGGCCCAGTGCCGCAAAGACCTTCACGAGGCCGGCACCGCACTGACGGCGCACCGGACAGAGGCTGGCCAAAGACTTGTCGAAGACGTCCTCCCTTTGCTGGGTCAATTGAAGATGCCCCACGCCGACATGGCCTGGAAGTTCCCCCCGTGCGAGGCAGACGCCTTGGGCATGGACGATCCTGAAATCTGGTTCACCACAAACCCTGGATCGCCACTCCTGCCTTTGGTGAAAGTGGCTAGTGGCGGTGAGCGTGCAAGGTTCATGCTTGCGCTCAAATCCGTGATGGCAGGCATCCAATCCACGCCAGTGGTCGTGCTGGACGAAATTGACACCGGGGTGAGCGGTGAAGTGGCCGCACACATGGGGCGCGCCATGAAGCACATTGCCATGGCGGCTGACACCCAGCAGGTGTTGGCCGTCACGCATTTGCCGCAGGTCGCTGCCCAAGCCCAGCATCATTGGGAGGTCAGCAAGACCACGGACGGGGCGTCGACCTATGTGAATGTTTGCGCGCTGGAGGGCGAACCCCGGAGGTTTGCCGTGGCCACCATGCTGAGCGGAGACAATGTGACCGAGGAGGCCCTGGGTCAAGCCGCAAAGTTGATTGAGGCCTCCTGATCAGAAGGACCAATCCAAGCCCACCGAGGGCAAGAAAGGCAGCTGGTTTTTGCGCTGGCCTGTGATTCGGTTGATGTAAAAGACGTTCTCCCTGCTGTAGACATTGGTCACACCTGCAGAAAACTCGAGTTCACCTCCGCCCACTTCCTTCCAAGTGCGCTTCACGTTGAGGTCCAAGCGATGGTAGGCGGGCAACCGGCCTTCGTTGAGGCCAGCGAGGTAAATGCTGATGTCGCCAGGATTGGACGTGAGGTAATCGCCATCAATGCCCCCTCCCGTGCCAGGGGCTTGGTAGTAGCCTTGGCTTTGGGTGAACGGCAATCCCGACCCCAAATTCCATCGGGCAGACACCAACCACGCGCCGTTGCCGAAGCCTTGGCTGGCCACCAAGTTGACGTTGTGACGGCGGTCAAACACCGGGTCGTACCAACGGAAACCGTCCCAACGGTCGACGTCTCCCAACCCATAGACGAACCACAAGTAGGTCTCGCGCTCCTCGTATTTGACCACGACATCTGCCCCCACTGCACGTCCCGTCTCCACGATGAAATCCTTCTTGAAGGCATCGGGCTCGTCGGCGTAGGTGGTGTTGTCGGGGAAGAGCTTGTTCCGGTTGAAGTTGGTCAGTTGGGTGAAGTGCTTGATGTAGCCCTCGGTGTTGATGTTCAACCGTTCCGTCAGGTCGAACTCAAAGCCAGCCACGGCGTGGTTGGCGGTCTGCAAGCTGTGCACAATTTCGCGCTCCTCGCCATTGGGAAGCTGGATGTCGTCCTGCAAGTTTTGGGGTCCCGCCAAGAAGCCGTAGAACAGGTTGACAATGTCGCGGTCTGAGTTGGCCGAGATGACGTTTTGGGAGTACATCCCTCCTGCGGCCTTCAGGCGCAACCGCTCACTGGCCTTGTACTTGATGCCAAAGCGAGGCTCCATCCGTGCACGGGCCAAAGAACTGTAGTACTGCAGACGCAAGCTGGGCTGCACAATCCAGGGACCACGCTTGATGGTGTAGTCCACGTAACCTCCAAGTTCCGTGGTGTTTTCTTGTTGCTCCACGGCAACCTGCAACGAATTGAAGGTTTGGAAGTCGGTCTGCATGCCGACCACCTCAATGCCGTACTCCACGTTGTCTTCCCCCAAGACGTACTTGAAGTCAAGCCCAAAGTTGAATCCCTGCACCTCGCTGAAACGGTCTGGAGATCCCACTTCGTCGAAGTTGATGCGGTAGTTGCTCAAGGCAAAGTGGCCGTTCAAGAGCACGGAACTTCCAGGGGGCACCACGGTGAAAGTTCCTCCGCCGCCGACATTGCGCCAGCCGTAGTTTGCAAAGTCCACACCTGTGCTGTCGTCCAAGACACTCGCGTTGTCGTTGAAGTTGAAGCCAAAGACACTCAACTTGGAACCGTCGCCCCCGCCAAACGTGATTTTTCCGAACGCGTCTGTGAACCCAAAGGGCAACCGTCCGTCGTCGATGTAGGGGTAAAACAGCTGCGAGGTTTGCTCGAGGTAGCTGTGCTTCACGCTCAACAAATAACTGATGCCGCCGGAGCGGTCCTCAGACATCTTGCGAAGCGGTCCGTGCACGAGCAACTTGGCCCCAAATGGACTGGCACCCACGCGGCCTTCGGTTTGGCGCATGTTGCCATCGCGGGTGCGAATGTCCATGACGCTGCTGATGCGCCCGCCGTACTTGGCTGAAAACGCGCCCGTGTAGACGTCGGCATTCGAAAGCGCGTCCGAATCAAACACACTGAACAGGCCGATGCTGTGGAAGGCGTTGTAGATGAGCATGCCGTCGAGCAACACCTTATTTTGAATGGGAGATCCGCCGCGGATGTACAACTGCCCGCCTTGGTCCCCTGTCGAGACAAACCCAGGCAGCACTTGAAGCGCTTGCACCAAATCAGGGGCCCCGCCGAAGCTCGGAATGCGTTTGATGTCCGCAGGGCGAATGGTCTCCACGGAAGTTCGGACTTGGGTGGTTTGTTCCTCGCGATCGGCACGCACCTCTGCGCCTTCCAGCGTCACCACCTTGGTTGCGAGCAACAGATTGCGCGTCAACACCTTGCCATCTCTTATTTCAACCGACTCTTTCACGGTTTCGTACTCGAGACTGGTCACCACGAGGGTGTATTGTCCGGCAGGGATTCGGCTCAAGCTGTAATACCCTTCCACGTCGCTGGACACCCCGTAGGTGGTTCCTTCAAGCGTCACGGAGGCAAACATCACCGCTTCCCCAGACGACTCCGACTTCAAAAAGCCTTTGACCGTGCCTTGGGCGGAAGCGACAATGCCCCACCCCATCATCACCGCGAATCCCACAACGCGCCACAACGAAGACGTCTTTGCGCCCAGGGAAAAGGTTTTCAATTCTTGCATACGAGGTCAAAAATACATCAGGCCCAAGCCATTCGCTTCAGGCGATCTTCAAGGGTTTCGGACGACAAGCGTTCACGCAATCGATCCACGAACAAGGGGAACGCCAGAGGCGACGGTTTGTCCAAGACGCAATGCACCACCTCGCGGTTGCACATCCCCTGCAGCCACTGAAGAAGTCGGCCAAATTCAAGCTGGTCCGCCAACATTTCATCCTGCGCCTGACGCAGCAGCAGGTTGTCAGGATCGTGATCTTGGAACACCTGCAACAACAAGTTGGTGGACGTCAACAAATGGCGCTCCTTGACCGTGGCGCCGGGAAAGCCCTGAAACACGAGCCCTGCAATGGTCGCGACATCCCTGAATTTGCGGCGAACCAATTCGGATGCATTGAAGCCCGCGGACAAATCATCCATCAAGTGCGCTGGACTCAACAGGTCTGCGTCTTCCACGCGTGACCAAGGAATGGGCTGGTCGGACAAGAGTTCGAGGCCGTCGTCGTTGCAGGCCCAATTGAAGGTTTGGGGGGTCAGCAGACTCAAGCGATACGCCAAGAGCATGGCCATGGCTTCGTGGACTTTTCGGCCTTCGAAGGGATACAGGAACAAATGATGGCCATCCCCATCTTCCAGCGTCTCCACGAGCAATTGGTGGGCCCGGGGAATGGTGCTGCGCTCCGCTTGGATTTGGACCATGGGTGCCAACCGCTGCAACTCCGGCTCCCAAGCCGCATCCGCGTCGGCCAAACGGTCCCAGGCGAGACGCAGCCTGTGGGACAACTCCGAACTCAGGGACATCCTGCCGCCCATCCATGCCGGCGTACGCGCCGTGGAAGACTTGGACCGGCGCACCTTTGCCACAAGGCCCTTGAAGGACACCAGCGCGACCGTGTGGCCCGCAAAGACAAACGAGTCCCCCTCGCTCAAGGAGGCCACAAACGTCTCCTCGACGTGTCCGAGCAAGCCCTGTCCCTTGAGGTGGACCGCCACCATGGTCGCGCTGACGATGGCCCCCATGCTCATGCGGTGCCGACGCGCCTTGGTCCGGTCGCGCATGCGCCACAGGCCTTCCTCATCGACATCCACGCGTCGGTGCTCCGTGTACGCCCGCAACGAGGGACCGCCCGTGGAGATCAAATCGAGGCACTGCCGCCAGTCGTCCTCCTCCATCTCGCCGTACGCATGGGTTTGGGCCAACACCGACCGAACCTCCTCGGGTTGAAAGCCATCTCCAACCGAGAGCGTGCACAACCATTGGACCAAGACATCCCAACACAGGATGACCGGGGTTTTGGGTTCAATTTCTCCATGGGCAATGGCCTCGCGCAAGGCCACGGCTTCGATCAACTCCAACCCGTGGGTGGGCACGAAAAAGGCCTTGCTCACCTCGCCGGGCCGGTGGCCACAGCGCCCCGCACGTTGAATCATCCGCGACACCCCCTTGGGGCCGCCCACTTGCACGACCGCATCCACCGGTCGGAAGTCCACGCCCAAATCGAGCGAGGCCGTACACACGACGGCGCGCAACCGGCCGTCGTGGAGCGCATCCTCCACCCATTCCCGGAGTTCGCGGGCAATGGAGCCGTGGTGCATGGCCATGAGCCCTGCCCATTCCGGTTTGTGGTCCAGCAGCGCCTGATACCACACCTCGGCCTGCCTTCGGGTGTTCGTGAAGATGAGGGTGCTTTGATGAGCCGCCACAACCTCAGCCACTTCGTCGAGCAACTGCAGTCCGATGTGCCCAGCCCATGGAAGCTTCGCAAACGCCTGGGGCATGGTGCTCTCGACCTCGATGTCCTTGTGGATGTCCGCACGAATCAGCGCCCCCTTCGTCGAACCCACCAACGCCTCGAGTGCAAGCTCGGGCTCGGCCAAGGTGGCGCTGATGCCCCACACGCGCATATCCTGATCTGGGTGGCGTCGGGCCATCCAGGACACCGCCAATTCGACTTGCACACCGCGCTTGGACCCCAGCAGCTCATGCCACTCGTCAACCACCACGGCCTGGGCCTTCGACAGGCGGTCTGCACCGCCCTTTTGGGCGATCAAAATGTGCAAGGACTCGGGGGTCGTGATCAAAATGTCTGGAAGTGCTGTGCGCTGCTTGGCCTTCTCTTTGGCCGAGGTGTCCCCCGTTCGCGTGCCCACTTCCCAGTCCAACCCCAGGCCCAAAACCATGGCCCGAGCCGCATCGGCGATGTCTGCGGACAAAGCCCGCAAGGGCGCCACCCACACCAGCTTGACCCCGCGCGAGTTTCGCGTTGAGGCTGCAGCCGCCGACAGCACGTGCCCCATGGCAGCATAGGTTTTTCCGCTGCCGGTGGGGGCTTGGAGCAAGCCGTTTTGGCCTTGGGCAAACGCCTCCCACACCTCTTCCTGAAACGCCTGAGGCGTCCAACCCTGTTGTTGGAACCACGCCTTGACTGGCGCGTGAAGGCGATGAACTTCGGAAGGCGTCATGTTGCACAAAGGAACATCGCGAAGCGACGTCGGTTCAAACAACATTTGGGGTCCTCCGCGCGTCCTTGTTTCGTCGTCCTGTATCTTCGGCACGGTTTGTGCCTCAGACCACTGCAATACTTGAAACCATGATTCAGTCCTTCACACGCTCCACCTGGTTCGCTTCTGCGGCCATGCTGTTCATTCTTGCCCTTGGCGCTGCGCCCCAATCTTGGGCCCAAATCCGAGAGGAAGAAGAGGAAGAACCCATCCTCATTACAGAGGACGAGTTGAACCAATTGCTCGTTTGGTACGTCGACGGAAAATACGAGAAGGTCTTGTTCAAGGCCATTCGTTACACCGAGGACGACGACCAAAAGAAGCACCCCGTCCCCTACCTCTACATGGCCAAGGCCTATCTCGCCATTCACAACAGCGACGACTCGGATTTGCGGGAATCGTACGAAGTGGACAAGATGAAGGCCCTCAAGAATGCATTGAAGTACGCGGGCAAGTTTGTCAAGAAAGACAAGGAGCAGGAATACGTTCCTGAGGAGCAGGACTATATCGAGGACCTTCGCAAGGAGACCATCATTGCCGCAGAGACGGAAATGGACAACGGCAAATTCACCAAGGCCAAGTCGTACTACAAGTACCTCACCACCCTCGACAAAGAAGACCCCGGAGCCTGGATGATGTACGGCACGGTCTTCTTGACCCTCAAGGCCCGACGCGACGCGGACAAGTCTTGGGAAACGGCGCGCAACCTGCTCCTCGACCAGCAAGCCCGTGGCTTGACTGAGGGACAGCGCGACTTGCTGCAATATGCCTTTGTGACGACCATTGAGAAATTGGACGAGATGGGCGATGCTGCCACGGCGCGCGAATTCATCACCCTCGGTGACGAGTTCATCGGCGGTGAGCGCGAATACGAAGCGGTCAAGCGTTCCATCGGAGGCTGATCCCCACTGCGGGTGTCGACTCTCGCCTCTTCTTCCTCTCCCGACGCGGGCTTTGCCTCTAAGGCATGGCTTGGTGCAGAGGGCCAAATGTTGTCATCGTCTGGATGTGCTGTGGGTGTCACCCGCACCACCCTGAAAGGCTTGCTCTCTCTGACGTGCACGCCGCCTTGGGCCTTGCATATGGGACTTCAAGGCGATTTGACCACCCAGCAAAACCTGATGTCTTCCTGTACCGGCCTGCGGTCGATGCTCCACGTGCTGGACCTTGGCCCTCACGCCCATGAGGACCTTCAGGCACCTCGCGGGTGGCAAGACGTCACGCGACACACACGGCAGAGCACATGGTCCGAAGACACGGACTGGGGTGTCGGCAAATCCCGGCAAAAGCAGGCCGCACGTTTCCTGCGCGACGGAGGGACCGTGACCGTCGCGGAACATGGTGAAGCCTGGCAAGACGTGCATGCGCTTCACCTGGCTTCCCGAACCCGCAAAGGCCTTGCGCATCACGGTACCAAGCTGTCGACGTTGCTGAATCGCTTGGCCGGTCAACCCTGGACCTTTGCCGTGTTGGCCCACAACCAAGAGGGTGACTGTGTGGCGTCAGGAGGCTTTGTGGTGCTTCCAGACCAAACCTGCGTCTACGCTTTCGGGGGCCAAATCCGATCCAAGGTCTCGGGACGTGCGTCCGTGGCCATGTTGCGCACGGCCATGGATGAAGCCCGGGCACGAGGCTGCACCACCTTTGACTTTGGGGGCAGCCAGGATTCCGGCGTGGACCAGTTCTATGCCGAGTTTGGGGCACGTGCTGTGCCCATGCGACGTTGGGTCCATGCCCCTTGGTGGTTCAAGCGGTGTTTCCCGCAAACGTGGTCCACTTGGACCACGACCTCTCCTCACTTCTGAGCTCTCCCCTTGTCGAGCATCGCTTCGATGGCCGCCACCACGGCAAGGCCCTCTTCCACCGGTGTGGCCACGGCATGTCCGTCCAACAACACGCCAACCACATTGTCGTACACGTGATGGTGGTTGGCCGCGGACCCTGTGTACCCGCCGTAGTCGTTGGGCGGTGGCGCCTGAGCCAACGTCGGCTTGGGGGTGTCGGGCATTTGGAACTCCTCCAAGCGATCCATGTATTGTCCGCCGATGCGTACCGTGCCTTTGTGCCCCATCACCGTCATGCTGCTTTCAAAATTGCGGTGCGGCGAAGACGTGCTGAACGTCAAGGTGCCCCACCCACCGCGCTCGAGTCGGAATCGCACCACCCCTCCATCCTCAAATGCGGTGTCAGGATGGGTTTGATTCACAAAGTGCGCGTCCGCCACGTCGAGGGGCCCAAAGACCCACATCAGGATGTCGATGAAGTGAGAGAATTGCGTGAACAACGGGCCGCCATCTTGGTCCAAGGTGCCGCGCCACGACCCTGGGGTGTAGTAGCGACCGTCCCGGTTCCACAGGCATTGCACGTGCACTTGAAGCACCTCGCCAAACCCGCCGGCGTCGTGGGTTTGCTTGAGCCATTGGGCGGCTGGGGCGTACCGGTTTTGCATCACCCCAAACACCCTCACGCCCTTTGCCTCTGCGTCGCGCTTCAAGCGTTCCACCGACGCCACATCCAGTCCCATGGGCTTCTCCACCACCACGTGGCAACCGGCGGCAACCGCTTCGCACGCGAGGTCGACGTGGCTGCCATTGGGCGTGGCCACCGCGACCACATCCACATCCAAGGACGCAAGGGCCGTTGAAAGCGTGGCGAAGGCACGAGCCTCTGGCGCCCAAGGCTGCGGAGACACTTCTCCCTCTTCTGCCCAGGCGTGGTCGACCACCGCCACAAGCGCGGCGCGGTCGTCTCCCTGAATCATGGCCACATGGCGCTTGCCAATGTGACCGCATCCCACCACGGCAAAACGTACAGGTGCCTTCATGCGACAAAGGTAGCGGACTACCTTCGCATCATGCGCGTGGTTTCTTTGGTGCCGAGTTGGACGGAGTTTCTGCATGACCTCGACGTGGATGTCGTGGGGCAAACCAAATTTTGTGTCCGCCCTGCCTCCAAGTTTCGGACGTTGCCGCGAATCGGTGGCACCAAAAACGTCAAGGTTCAAGACGTCCTCGCCTTGAAACCCGACCTCGTGGTGGCCAACCGTGAAGAGAACGACAAGACGCAGGTCGAGGCCTTGATGGAGGGTTTGGCCGGTGGCGTGCTGTTGACCGACGTACGCACCGTCCCGGACGCATGGGCCGCCATGCTGCAACTCGGCGAACGCGTGGACCGCGCGGCGGACGCCCGCGACATGGTGAACCGCATTCGAGATGCGTGGGGCGAACCACGGGCCATCGTGGGGCAGGCGGGATACGCGGTTTGGTCTTCTCCTTGGATGGTGGCAGGTCACGACACGTTCATCCACGACGTCATGCGTCATTGGGGCATCGGCAACGCCCTCGACGGCGGCACGGAAAACCGCTACCCCACCACCGGGGAGGACCCGGAGCGCGGAACCCTCGCAGCGCGCCAGTGGCTGCTGCCCTCCGAACCCTTCCCCTTTCAGCCCAAGCACCTTCCCGCACTGCACGCAGCGCATCCCGAAGCCCGCTTTCGTCTTGTGGACGGAGAGGCCTTCAGTTGGTACGGGTCGCGGATGCTCCACGTGACGGCGCACCTTGGCGAAGTGGCCGAGTGGGTGGCCGAGACCGCGTGAGGTTGAACATGCAGGTTGACGCCTGGGCTCCCGGACCTGCCCGGTCAGGCTGTCAGGCTTTGCCCCGTTTTTTGACGCGGATGTCATAAAAATTCGACGGGCGTTGACAGGATGTCAGTTTGGCACGGGGCGAAAGGGATTGGCACCAGGTTTGGTCTAAGAGGACCAAACAAACGAAAACACAATCAACCCTTGCAACATGAGTAAAATCATTGGCATCGACCTCGGGACCACCAACAGCTGCGTCGCAGTGATGGAAGGAAACGAACCCGTGGTCATCAACAACAGCGAAGGCAAGCGCACCACTCCTTCTGTGGTGGCCTTCATCGACGGTGGCGAACGCAAAGTGGGTGAACCCGCAAAGCGTCAGGCCATCACCAACCCCACGAAGACGATCTCCAGCATCAAGCGCTTCATGGGATCGAGCTTCAGCGAAGTGGAGAAAGAAGCAGGCCGCGTGGCGTACAACGTGGTGAAGGGCGACAACAACACGCCCCGAGTTCAAATCGACGACCGCCAGTACACCCCTCAGGAGATTTCAGCCATGACGCTTCAGAAGATGAAGCGCACGGCGGAGGAGTACCTCGGCCAAGAAGTCACCGGCGCGGTCATCACCGTTCCCGCGTACTTCAACGACAGCCAGCGTCAAGCCACCAAGGAAGCCGGAGAAATTGCCGGCCTCGAGGTGAAGCGCATCATCAACGAGCCGACTGCCGCAGCCTTGGCTTACGGCCTCGACAAAAAGGCGACCGATCAGAAAATTGTGGTGTTCGACTTGGGTGGTGGCACGCACGACGTGAGCATCCTCGAACTTGGCGACGGTGTCTTCGAAGTGCTGTCCACCGACGGCGACACGCACTTGGGCGGGGACGACTTCGACCAGGCCATCATCGAGTGGCTCGTGGACGAGTTCAAGAGCGAAAACAGCGGACTCGACCTCAGCAAGGACCCCATGGCCCTTCAGCGCCTCAAAGAAGCTGCCGAGAAGTCGAAGATTGAACTCTCCAGCACCACCAGCTCTGAAATCAACCTCCCCTACATCATGCCTGTGGACGGCGTGCCCAAGCACTTGGTGCGCAGCCTGACCCGTGCGAAGTTTGAGCAGTTGGTCGACAGCCTCGTGAAGCGCTCCATCGAGCCTTGCATGAGCGCCTTGAAGGCCGCCGGCCTCGACAAGGGCGACATCGACGAAGTCATCCTCGTGGGTGGCTCCACGCGCATCCCTGCTGTGCAGGATGCGGTGAAAGCCTACTTCGGCAAGGAGCCTTCCAAAGGCGTGAACCCTGACGAGGTGGTGGCCGTGGGTGCCGCCATCCAAGGCGGTGTCTTGACAGGCGATGTCAAGGACGTCCTCCTCTTGGATGTGACGCCTTTGTCCCTCGGCATTGAAACGATGGGCGGCGTGTTCACCAAGCTCATCGACGCCAACACGACGATTCCCACCAAGAAGTCGGAAACGTTCTCGACAGCCAGCGACAACCAGCCCAGCGTGGAAATCCACGTTTTGCAAGGTGAGCGCGCCATGGCTGCGGACAACAAGACCATCGGTCGCTTCCACTTGGCGGACATCCCACCCGCACCTCGCGGCGTACCTCAAATTGAGGTGACGTTCGACATTGACGCCAACGGCATCATCAATGTGGGCGCCAAGGACAAGGCCACCGGCAAAGAGCAGAGCATCAAGATCGAGGCGTCCAGCGGACTCAGCGAGGAAGAAATCGCACGCATGAAGGCGGACGCAGAAGCCAACGCCGATTCGGATGCCCAAGCCAAGGAGCGCGTCGACGTGTTGAACCAGGCCGACGGTTTGGTCTTCCAAACAGAGAAGCAGCTCAAGGAATTTGGTGACAAGATTCCCGCAGACAAGATGGCGCCCATCAACGAGGCCCTCGAGAACCTCAAGAAGGCGCACGGTGCGCAAGACGTGGACGGATGCAAATCCGGCATCGAAGCGCTGAACACCGCCTTCCAGGCCGCGAGCCAAGAGATGTATGCTGCCCAACAAGCTGCAGGTGGTGCTGACGCAAGCGCCGCTGGAGATGCGGGTGCATCTGCGGACGGAGATGCCGAAGTCACCGATGTGGATTTTGAAGAAGTGAAGGAGGGATAACCCCCTCGGATGTGAACAGAAAAGGCCTCGCCATGTGCGGGGCCTTTTTTTGTGTCCGTGGTGAACTGCATGACCTGACGCGTGTTCCACCTTTGCACCATGAGCGACCCAAACCTCGACCGACTCCCTCCTGCTTGGCGGCGCAACGCTTGGGCCGTGCTCGCGCTTCTTGTTGCCACCTCAGGTTGGATGGCCTGGCAGGCACTTGGCTTGGAATTCAATTACGACTTCGAGCAGTTCTTTCCGGCAGATCATCCGGAAACCACGTTTTATCGGGAATTCAGGGAGACGTTTGGAAGCGACAACGACTTTCTCATCGTGGGGTTCGAAGGGGACAGCCTGACCGCCGGGTTTTTGGCGGAGGTCGATGCTGAAGTCGATGCCCTACGAGCCCTTCCAGGCGTCGAAACGGTGCAGTCCCCCACCCGTCTCAAACTTCCTGTGCGCGACCCGCTGAGCGGCATGGCTTTTCAGCGGCCCTTGCTCTCGTGGGAAAACGACAGCACCCTGGCCAAAGACGTGGCACGTTTGCGTCAACGGGACGATGTGATGGGGACGTTTGTGAGTCCGAGCGGACGGGCCGTGGCACTCACCCTCGAGCACACTGATGGATTGAGCAAGGCCGGATGCGACAGTTTGGCGGCCGCCGTGGCTGCGTGGGAAAAGGACGTGCACGCCTCCAAAGCCTCCATCCGCGATGTTCACGTGTCGGGACGCGCCGTGGCCCAAGCCTACTACGTGGGCGTCATGGAGCGTGAGGTGGCGTGGTTCGTAAGCGTCGGCATTGGGTTGTTGGTGGCGTTTTTGTGGTTTGCCTTCCGCACCGTGTGGGGCGTGATGGTGCCTCTGACCGTGGTCTTGATGAGTGGCCTTTGGACCCTGGGAATCATGGTGGCGACAGGCAAAGCCGTGGATGTTATGACCGTCGTGCTGCCCACCATCTTGTTCGTCGTGGGCATCTCAGACGTGGTGCACGTCTTGACGAGGTATTACGACGAGCGACGGGCCGATGCGACGCACCAAATGGCCATGCAACGCGCATTCCGGGAGGTGGGGCTCGCCACCTTCTTGACCTCGTTGACAACGGCCTTGGGCTTTTTGACCTTGCTTACCAGTTCCATTGGCCCGGTTCACGATTTTGGCGTGTACGCGGCTGTGGGGGTTGGCGTGGCTTACGTGCTTGCCTTTACCCTGCTCCCCAGCGTCATGGTCTTGGCGCCACCGCCCGTCATCTCCAAAAGTGGCACAGGGGTGTTCTGGAACGGCGCCCTGCACAAGGCTTTGCGATGGACCCTTCGCAACAAGGGGATGTTGGCTGTGGCTTGGGTGGGCATCGCAGGCGCTTCCGTGGTCTTGGGAAGCGCGTTGCGCGTGGACAACAAATTGATTGAAGACCTCCGGGACGACGACCCCTTCCGCAAACAATTTGTCTTCTTCGAGCGGGAATTTGCAGGCGTCCGTCCCTTTGAATTGGCCGTCACACTCCCTGACGCCGCGGACAGTCCTGCCTCGCTCCAAGCCTTGGATGCGCTGGAACAATACCTGAAGGCCGACTATGGGGTCGGAGCTCTGGTGGGCCCCGCAACGGCGGTTCGCATGGCGCACCGCGGTTACATGGGTGATCGGGAGGCGTACTACGCCATTCCAGAAGACAACCGCATCCTTGGCAAAGTCCTTCGTCTGATGAAGCGCTCGGGGCAGTGGAACATGCTTGTGGCAGAGGGCGGCCAGCGTGTGCGTGTGTTCGGCAAGGTGGAAGACAATGGGTCACAGGCGATTCAGGTCAAAAACGAGAAACTCGACGCGTGGTGCGCCGAAAACATGCCGGCAGGAAGCGCGTGCAAAGTGACAGGAACGGCGCATTTGGTCGACGTCAACAACGCGTCGCTGGCTTCGGACATGGTGGGCGGATTGGGACTGGCCTTGGTGGCCGTGGCCATCATTGCAGGTCTGCTTTTCCGGAGTGGCGCCATGGTCGTGCTCTGCCTCATCACCAACCTCCTCCCCTTGGCCATGATTGCGGCCGTGATGGTGCTGATGGACGTGGACTTGAAAGTGACCTCGGGCATCATCTTCACGGTGGCGTTTGGCATCGCCGTGGACGACACGATTCACTTCTTGAGCAAGTTGCGCCTTCAATTGAGCCAAGGTCGAACCCTTCCCGTCGCGGTCAAACGAAGTTTCCTGGCCACCGGCAAGGCCATCGTCGTCACAAGTCTCATTCTGTGTGGAGGATTCATGACGCTGACGTCCTCGTCCTTCCTGGGCACTTTCCACATTGGGTTTTTGATCAGCCTCACCTTGCTGTTTGCGGTGGTGGCCGACCTCACCTTCCTGCCTTGGATGGTCCTGCGTTGGTTTAAGGCGAAGGTTTGACGAACTTCCCGGCATGGGACATTCTTCTCGCCGTGCCTTCCTGCAGAAACTGATTGCCACGGGCGGCACCTTGGGGCTCTCCCCATGGACCCTCCAGTCCATGCTCGCCCAAAAGCAGAGCCCTTCAGGACCTCGTTCTGTTGAGCCGGGCAGCGCCACCATGCTGTCCACGTGGAACCACGGCATGGAAGCGAATGCGGCCGGTTTCTTTGCCCTTCAACAAGGTGGAAACGCCATGGACATGATTGAGGCCGGCGCGCGCATTGTGGAGGCCGATGCCACAGGATTGAGCGTGGGCATCGGAGGATTGCCTGACCGTGACGGGAACGTCACCCTCGATGCGTGCTGCATGGACCACACGGGCAACGCAGGTTCTGTCTGCTTTGTGCAGGGAGTGCTGCACCCCCTTTCCCTGGCACGCAAGGTCATGGAGGACACCCCTCACGTCATGTTGGCTGGCGCCGGAGCGGAACAATACGCCCGCGAACTCGGCATCGACGAGGTGGAGCTGTTGACAGACATCTCGCGTCGGGCTTGGGAAGAATGGCGCAAGACATCCGATTACAAGCCCGTCATCAACATTGAAAATCACGACACCATTGGATTGCTCGCCTTGGATGATCAGGGGCGCTTGGCGGGTGGGTGCACGACCAGTGGACTGGCTTACAAAATGCATGGGCGTGTTGGAGACAGCCCCATCCTCGGCGCCGGGTTGTTTGTGGATGCCGAAATCGGCGGCGCCACGGCCACGGGTTTGGGTGAAGCGGTGATGAAAACCGTGGGCTCGTTTTTGGTGGTGGAACTCATGCGCGGTGGTCGATCCCCGCAAGAAGCATGCGAAGAGGCGGTACACCGCATCATGGACCGCATGCCGACCGACGATTTGCAGGTGGGCTACTTGGCCCTGTCGCGGGAGGGTGAAATCGGTGGGCACGCGATTCATGGGGGCTTCAACTACGCCCACACGACTGCAGAGGCCGGACGCATGATTGACGCATCTCACGGTTGATTTGGTGATGCCCTCTTCCTCAACTTCACATTTTCTGTCCTGGTGGCGACTGACGCGCCCTTGGAACGTGTTGGCCATGGGCATCATGGTGACGCTGGTTCTTCGTTGGCGGGACTTTCCATTGGGTGAGTTGTTGCACCTCGGCCGAATTGGATGGGTGCTCGTCCCCATGCTGGTGGGTGCCGCAGGAAATCTCATCAACGACTACTTCGACGTACGTGAAGACCGCATCAACAAACCGGAACGCGCGCTTGTCGGGCGCACCGTGAAGCGGCGGGTTGTGGTCGTGACCCATTGGGGATTCACCGCAGCCGCACTTGTTTGGAGCGCCTGGCTTTCTTCTGCAACGGAATCCTTGTGGCCCCTGCTTTTGGCCGCTGTGTTTTCCGTGGTGCTTTACCTCTATTCGCCCGTCTTGAAAGGCCGCGGGCCATGGGGCAACATTTCAATTTCCCTCTGCGTGGCAGGCCTTGTGGCTTGGGGAGGGTTGGCTGCAGGATTCGGGATGTCACCTGACCAGGCGCGTTCCTTGTGGGTTCTTGCAGGCATCTTGGGTTGGCTCAACTTTCTCCGTGAATGGGTGAAAGACATCCAAGACCTCGAAGGCGATCGCGCGGCCCATCACCACACCATGGCCATGCGCTTGACGGCCATTCAAAATCGCATGGGCCTCTCCGCAGGGTGCTTGTTGGGCTTAGGGTTGGTGCTGGCTTGGTTGATCATGCTCGGCTCGCCGTCATGGCTTTTGGGACTTCATGGCGCGTTGGGTGTGACCTGTCTGTGGTGTGCATGGCGCGGCAATGCACGCAGCCTCTCCGCTTGGATGAAAGTTTGGATGGGCGGTCTTTTCGGAGGGTTGCTCTGACGAGGAACCCACTCCCCGCCGCGCGCAAAGGTCTGCCACCGAATGTTAAGAGAAACCTTAACACCGGGTTCACAATGTCGCCTCAGCTCCCCAAGACCTTTGCACAAAACCTGGAGCATGATCCGCTTTCTTTCTGTTTTGGCCTTGACGATTGTCACCTGCACGGCATGGGGACAAGGAGCCATCCGTGGCAAAATGACCGACGCCCAAACCGGTGAGACCCTCATCGGCGCCAACGTGGTGATCAAGGACCCCTACATGGGTGCCATGGCCGACCTCGATGGCAACTTCAGCCTGGAAGGCTTGGCGCCTGGTACCTACGAAGTGGTTGGAAGCTTCATTGGCTACACGCCCATCACAGAAACGGTGACCGTCGGCAACGAGGTGGTGCTCCTCGATTTCAACTTGTACATCGAAACGTATGTCATCGAGCAAGCTGCGGAGGTTGTGGCCAAGGTGGACCGTTCACGCGATGTGTACATGGAGAACATCAAGAAGAAGAGTGCTGCCAGCATGGACTTCATCTCGAGCCAGCAAATCAAGCAAGCCGGTGACAGCGATGCCGCGGGTGCCATCAAGCGCGTTCCCGGCGTGAGTACGGTGGGCAACTTCGTTTTTGTGCGAGGCCTGAGCGACCGATACATCAAGACCACGCTCAACGGCGCCGAGGTTCCTTCCATGAACCCCCGCCGCAACAGCATCGAGATGGACCTCTTCCCCACCAACCTGGTGGACAACCTGGTCATCATGAAGACCCAAACCGCGAACCTCCCGGGTGACTGGGCAGGTGCGTACATCAGCGTGGAGACCAAAGACTTTCCCGAGCAATTCCAGCTCAACTACAGCTCTACGGTGGGCGTGAACGATCAAACCACATTCCAACAAGTGCTCGGATCCAACCAAGGCAGCACCGACTGGCTCGGCTTTGACGATGGAAGCCGTGCGCTGCCCAACGAAGTGGTTGGCTTGACGTCTGACGCATGGCCTTACCAACAGAACGCCAACTACTACGACGCCTTGGTGTACCTCGGGTATGAAGATCAACTCGACCAACTCGGCATCAACCAGGGAGACATCGGATTTGGCCCAGGTCAAACCCCTCCCTTCCAAGTGTTGCCTCAACTCAACAACAACGGGGGTGAATTGGTGGACCTGAGTGGCGCCAACGGGTTGAGCAACCTCATCTCCGAAGGCATGGAGCCTTTGGGTGCAGAGAACAACGCGCAATTGACGCAGATTGGCCAAAGCTTTGGCAACACTTGGGAAGTTCACCGCCGCACGGCGCCCATCAATTGGAGCCACAGCCTGAGCATGGGCAACCGCACCACGCTGTTTGGCCGTCCGTTGGGCTACATCGTGGGGCTCCAGTGGGGCCAGAACTTCAACCACTACGAAAACGGCGAATACGGCCGTTACGCGGGTGGCAGCATCCAAGGAGACAGCCTTGGCCTCGATCGGTACTACGACGACTCACGCACCGATGCGACGTACAAGTGGAATGCCTTGCTCAACCTGTCATACAAGCTCAACGAGTTCAACAAGGTGAGCCTCATGGCCATGCCGAACATGACGGGCACGTCGTCCACGCGCTTGCAAGACGGCATCAACCCTCGTGACCACGACGACTTCCAGCGTCAAATCACCCACCGTTACGAAGGCCGTGAACTCAACATCTTCCAAGCACGCGGTGAGCACTTCTTGCCTGCGTCGGAGACCAAGATTCGTTGGAATGCATCTCACGCACAAGGCACGTTGAACACGCCAGACTTGCGTGTGTTCTTCAACAACTACCGTGTGGCCGATGGCGACACCACTTACAGCATCAACCAGAGCTTCTACCCTTCTCCCACGCGCTATTTCCGCGTCTTGAACGAGAACCGCACGGACATCAAGATGCACGTGGAGCAGCCGATGGATGTGTCGTGGGCTGAGGATGCCAAATTCTCTGCAGGTGCCAGCTTTGTGCGCACCACACGTGCCCACGAAGAGAACCAGTTTGGGTTTGAAAGCACCAACCAAAACCTGCTCAACACCGTCGGTGGCGACCTGAATGCCTACTTCTCGCAAGAGAATTTTGTGGTGAACCCTGAGAACGGTACGGACTATCTGAGCACAGTCTTGCTCACTGACTTGGTAAACACCGACGACGCCCACATGAATGTGTTGGGTGGCTATGGCATGTTTGACATCCGCAAGAGCGAACGTCTCTCGGGCAACGTCGGCGTGCGTGTGGAAGCCGCGGACATGTACATCCGCAGCCGGAAAATTGACATGGTGGACGACCTCACCGAAGAACAAATTGAAAAGCTTCAGGGTGGGTTGAACGAATTGGACTTCATGCCAAGCGTGAACCTCACCTATGCACTGGGCGAATTGGACGCCATCAAGTTGACCAACCTGCGTGTGGGCTACAGCCGTACCATTGCACGCCCTGTGTTCCGTGAGAAAGCGCCTTTCCGCTCCTTCAATTTTGAATGGCTCGAAACGCTCAAAGGCAACCCCGACCTCGGCGAAACGACCATCGACAACGTGGATTTGCGCTTGGAACGCTTCCCCAATCTTGGTGAGGTATTGAGCGCAAGTGTGTTCTACAAGCGCTTCACCGATCCCATCGAACAAACGAGTGTGTTGGCCGCCGTGAACACGGAGTACACCTGGTCCAACGTGCCTTACGCCAACGTGTGGGGATTGGAGTTTGAAGGCCGCAAGCAACTCGGCAATGTCACGCCTGCTTTGGACAACTTCAGCCTGAGCGGCAACGTCACCTTGATCAAGTCTGAAGCCCGCATTTGGGACGAAGAATTGGCCATGATTCGCGCCACAGACCCCAACCACCCCGACACACGCCCGTTGTTTGGACAGAGCCCCTACATCGTGAATGCCATGTTGAACTACCAGGGCGACAGTGCCAAGTTCAACGCCGCCGTGGCCTTCAACGTCCAGGGTGACAAGCTCTTCTTGGTCACAGAAGGTGGTGCGCCTGACATCTACCAGCGCCCCACCCCCCAGCTCGACGTCAACTTTTCGCAGCGCTTGGGTGACAACTTCTCCGTCCGTTTCCGCGCTCGCAACTTGCTGAACCCTGTCAACCGCATGACCTACACCTTCCAAGGGGTGGATTATAACTGGTTGGCCAACACGCAAGGACGGACGTACTCCTTGAGCTTGTCTTACACGCTCTAAGACACGAGACTCCTCGACATTGTAAAGCCTCTCCTGCCCGGAGAGGCTTTTTTTTGACCCGCCCTTAACATTCTGGTAAATGCCCCTTGAACACGTGGTAGCAACTTTGCCTCGCAAAACATTTCACAACCCATCCCATGATTCGATTCTTTCTCGCTGCAGCTGCAGTTGCCACCCTCGGGACCATGCAGGCACAATGCGACTGTCCTCCTTTGTCACAGCGCACAGACGTCACCATCACAGACAACGGTGAAGGCACAGGCACCACCACTTGGACCTGCGACAACAACTACATCTTGGACGGCTACGTCTTCGTCAACGGTGGACAAGCCTTGACCATTGAAGCAGGAACCATCGTCAAAGGCGCCGCGGGATCGGGTGTGGACGCCGCAGCCATGATTGTGTCTGCTGGAGGCCAAATCTTTGCCGAAGGCACGGCAGACTGCCCCATCATCTTCACCTTCGAAGGAGATGCCCTCGACGGTTCAACATCGTACAACACCCGCGGCCAATGGGGCGGCTTGATCGTGTTGGGTGACGCCACCACCAACTTTGGCGGACCCGCCCAAGTGGAAGGCATCCCCACAGACAACAACCAAGCCACCTACGGTGGAAGCAACGACGAAGACAACTCTGGGGTGTTGACCTACGTGAGCATTCGTCACGGTGGAACGCAGCTCGGTGCGGCCAACGAAATCAATGGCTTGACCCTTGCTGGCGTCGGTTCCGGAACCACCATTCACCACGTCGAAGTGGTGTCCAACTTGGACGACGGCATCGAATTCTTTGGAGGTGCTGTGACCGTGGACCAGGCGCTTGTGGCCTTCTGCGGTGACGACAGCTTCGACTGGGACCAAGGCTTCCACGGTGGAGGTTCACAATGGCTTGCCGTTCAAGACCAACCCACCGGCGAAGGTGATCGCGGTGGCGAACTCGACGGGGACGACTCAGACGACAGCAACGTCAGCGCCGATGAAATGCCCTTTGCCACGCCCACCATCGAAGGTTGGACCGTTGTCGGCGTGGGTGGACAGCAAGGCTTGCTCTTCCGCAATGGTTCTGGAGGCCACGTCAGCAATGGTTTGCTCTGCAACACCTCTGAAGGCATCGAGATCGAAGACAAAACCGACGAAGTGGAAGACGCTTACCAGCGATTCCTCGCCGGTGACTTGACCCTCACCAACATTGTGGTGACAGGCGGTGTCGCTGCCCTTGACTACGACGGAGATGCCGCGGACGGTGCCGACGTGCTCAACGCCTACGCCGAAGCCAACGGCGTCGTTTCAGGTTCTGTGGACGGCTTGGATGACATGTTCGCCTTCGACCCCAGCGGCACGTTCGCTCTCGACCCCTTGAACGTGGAAGTGGGTCAAGGATCTGGACACGCTTGGACAGCCGGTTGGACCTTCTGCGCCCAGCGTGGACTGTTCACCACCGTCACGAGCGTGGAGGATGTGGACCGCACCTTGGACGTCTCACTCTCCCCCAACCCAAGCTCAGGTGCGAGCGTGTTGGACCTGCCTGCCCAAGGTGTGTACAACGTGCAAATCTTCTCCAACATGGGTTCTTTGGTGGCCGAGCGCACGGCACAAGCCGGACGAGTTCACATGCCGCAGATGGTGGCTGGGACCTACGTTGTCGTGATTTCGAACAACGAAGGAACTGCGACCCGCAAGTGGGTGGTTCAGTAATCGTAACTCGCCTTACGAAAAAGCCCGGCCGATTGGCCGGGCTTTTTTATGCGCTCCATCTGAAGTCAGTTCGAGATTTGGATGGTCTTTGAGACTTGCCCATTGGCCTTTCGGACAATGCGCAAGGCGGGCATTCCGGGAATGACATTCCCTGTTTCGCGGCCAAGACCGTCCCATTCACCTGCAGCCGTGGTGGTCGCGGGAAGGGCCACTTCCTCGAGGTTCGACACTTCTGACGAGCGCCATGCCAAGGAGCCCGGGGAAACGCCCACAGGCACGGTGGCGACCATCGCCCCCTCCTCGGTCCGAATTTGAATTTCTCCGAACGTCACGTAGTCCGTCACACCAGCGCAGGTCCATCCGTATGTAGGGTGGGTGATCAGGCTGTAGGCTGAGGGTGCGTCCGCATTCAGGACCGCTCCTTCTTCCCATACCATGCTTGGGCCGTCGAGCAAGCGAAGTCCATTCTCACCGCTGATCTGTACGGCCAACTTGGTGTCGACAAATGCAGAAGCGTTGCAGCCCACAGAAACGCCGTCCAAGACCACCGTTGTTGTGGACGACAGGTCACCAAGGCTTGCCCGCGTCACCGACGTGCTTGACCAATCGCCGTTGTTCACGGTGAACAGATCGCCGTCGAGCACGTGCAATGCCACAGGGTTTTCCGCTCCTTCTCCGAGATCCCACTCTGAGTAGGTGTCTTGCTCCACATCCCAGCACCCCAGTCGTCCTGCTTCTTGGCCCCAAGCCCAGCCGTTGTTGACCGCGATGTACACTTTGCCATCGACCACCGTAACTTCTTGGCTTGGCAGCGTCGGCCCTTCCGTGGGCAACAACTCCCCTTCCAAGCCCAAATCGTCGCCATCCAACCACACCAAATGGCTGGTGAGGTTCAGTGGCTGCCATGCATCGTCCAAGCCGCCGCGTGTGACAACGACGGTGCCGTCTTCGAGCAGCGCGGCCTCTTGCGCGCCGAGAAGCTCGGTGTCGGCTACGATTTGGCCGGACGTCAAGTCCACCTTGACCACGCGGTTCTCCAGCACGACCACAGCCGCATCATTTTGGATTTCTAAGTCGGTCGCATACCCGACATCTTCGAAGGAAAGCACCTCTTGGTAGGCAAACGATGTCAGATCAATCCGCCCCAGACTTGGGGGCGTTTCGTTGAGCACCCAAAGTTCATTTTGGGCTTGAGCTGTGACTGAAAAAAGGAGAGACGCCAACACTGCGGCGGCCCCATGTGCATTGCGGAAAGGGAAAATCATGAGTCAAATGTAGTACAACCCCCCTCCCCCCTTTTTTGACATCCCCATTTTCCTGTGAGCCACAAAAAAAGGGCCGCCCGTTGGCAGCCCTTTCCTTTGTTCCAAACGTCAGACTCGACGCTTGTTGGTTGTTCTTATTCGTAAACAGCACCCCACGCAATGAGGAAGTCCAAGAGATCCTGGGTTTGGACTTGGCCATCGCCATTGAAGTCTGGGCAAATGTTGTATGTACAGCTGCTGTCATCCATGGTTGCGAGGTGGTTGAAGTTGTAAGCATCTTCATCCGTACAACCGAGCCACACACAAGACCCCGTGTCGAACGCGGCAGAAGCGTCGTAGTTGGATGCCGTGGGGTACGTGCAGCCGGAAGTACTCACGTCCATCTCGGCGATGCCCATGGCCACCACAGAACAACCGTCCTGCACCCAGTCGAGTCCCCACTCAGGTCCGCTCGTGCCGTAGGCAACCAAGAATTCCAAGAGGTCCTCAAGCTGAACCAACCCGTCTCCGGTGAAGTCTGCACTTCCTGGTGCGTTCGTGCAGTCACCGCTGTTGGTGTTGGCCAACTCGTTGTAGCTGCTGTAGTCTGGCAACACACATCCCACGAAGTTGCAAGAACCGTCGTCGTCTGTGGCAAGCGGCTCGTAGTTGATGGCATTGGCATACGTACATCCAGCCACTTCATTGGCGTCACAGATGCCATCGCCGTCGACGTCAAAGTCACACACGCTCAGGCAGACGCCGTTGATGTCTGGGAACACACACGACCCGTCGTTCAACGTTGCCGTTGCGTCGTAGTTGCAAGCCCAAGAGACAATGCAACCTGCACACGACCCATAGTCACATGTGCCGTTGTCCACTTGCGCGGTGTAGTCAAAGTTGCACGCCGTTTGGTCTGTGCAACCACCCATCAAGTAGGTGCACGTTCCATTGTCGTCGGTGGCATTGGGGTTGTAGTTCAACGCGGACTCATCCATGCAACCCGGCACTTCGTTGGCGTCGCACACCATGTCGCCGTCCTGATCCGACAAGCAATTGCCGTCGCAGTCTTGACCTGCTCCAGCAAACACGCAAGAGCCATCAGGGTACAACGCGTTGTCGTCGTAGTTGCATGCCGTAGGCGTCACACATCCGAAGCAACCGGTGAAGTCACAGCTTCCGTCGTTCACAGTCGCTCCTGGATCATAGTTGCAGGCAATCAGCAACGTGCATCCGAACACGTCGTACGTGCACTGGCCGTTGTCAATGCTGGCTTCAGGATCGAAGTTGGACGCACCATTGTCCGTGCAGCCCAAGCAAGAGCTGTACTCGCAAGAACCATTGTCCGTGTTGGCCTCAGCGTCATAGTTGCACGCATTGCTGTTGGTGCAGCCCAACGCTTGGCAAGACGCATATTCACATCCGCTGTTCACCTGCGCTTCAGGATTGAAGTTGCAAGCCTCTTCGTTCATGCAACCCACTGTCGCGCACAAGTTGCCCTCTGCATCGAAGTAAGCACATGGTTCTTCCATGCCGTAGTTGCAGGCGAGTTCGTCGGTGCACTCGCCCTCACCTGGAGGCATTCCAAACAAGCAAGAGAAGTCACACGAGCCTGGCAGGTAGAAGTCTGCACTTGGGTCGTAGTTGCAGGCGAATGGCAACGTACAGCCTCCCACCTCAATGATACAGGTGCCGTTGTCGTCTGTGGCAAATGGTGAGTAGTTCGAAGCCTCAGGGTTCGTACATCCTGGGATTTCCAGTTCGTCACACACACCGTCTCCGTCCGCATCGTTGATGCAGTTGCCATCGCAGTCCACAAACTGGTTGACGGGGTAGGTACACGCTGCGGGCGCGCTGAGCGTGGCCGAAGGATCGTACGTACATGCCGTTGGATCAGTACAGCCTGCGCAGCTGCTCAAGTCACAAAGCGCCACATCGAGGTAGTCCGCAGTCGGGTCGAAGTTGCAAGCAAATGGCAACAAACAGCCCGCCACCAAACAGCTTCCGTCGTCGTCAGTCGCCGCAGGGTTGTACGCAGGGTTCGATGGGTCAGTACATCCTGCGATTTCAAACTCGTCACAAATGCCGTCGCCGTCTGCATCGTTGATGCAGTTGCCGTTGCAGTCGTAGCCGTAGTCTGGGAATTCACAGCTGCCGTCGTTCAACGTGGCGTCCTCGTCGTAGTTGCACGCGTCTGCCGACGTACATCCAGCGCAAGACGTGAACTCACAGCTTCCTGCGATTTGGAACTCCGCCGTGGGGTCGTAGTTGCACGCGAAGGCAATCGTACAGCCACCTGTCAAACAAGAACCGTCCTCGACGTTGGCTTCAGGGTTGTATCCAGGGTTGTCTGGATCCGTACAACCTGCAATCTCCAATTCGTCACAGATGCCGTTCTCGTTCACATCGTTGATGCAGTTGCCGTCACAGTCGTAACCGTACAATGGGAAGAAACAAGAGTTGTCGTCTTCGTTGGCAAACTCATCGTAGTTACACGCAGTTGGGTCGGTACAACCCAACACTTGCAACACCAACGTTGTCACCTCCGTGTAGGTGGACGTATTGCCACAGGCGTCAAACGCCGTGTACACGCGCTCCACCGTCAATTCGTTGGCCGCATCCACCAAAATGGATTCTTCCACGCTCCAAGAGGCTTCCGTGTCGCAGTTGTCAAGAACCACCACGAACGGCGCAGCAAGGGTATCCCCGTCTGCAGCATAGACTGTCGAAGTGGCGTCTGGTGTGAATGTGAACACAGGAGCCGTGGTGTCCTGAACCGTGATGGTCTGGACCGCTGACGCGCTGTTGCCACAGTCGTCCGTCGCCACATACGTGCGCACGATGGTCATCTCTTGCGGGCATGCGCCAGCAAGGATTTCTTCGGTTACTTCCACAGACACCGCACCGCATGCGTCCTCGGCTGTGTAGCCAGGTGCAGGCACCTCTTCGTCACATTCAATGGTCACATCGGCTGGAATCACCAACGACGGAGCCGTGGTGTCCTGCTGGGTGATTGTCTGCACCGCCGTGGCAGCATTGCCGCACGCGTCGGTCGCCGTGAATGTCCGTGTGATGACGTATGCGCCACCGCACTCCCCTTGGTCAAAGCTCTCCTCGACCGTCACCGTCACCTCACCGCAGTTGTCCACCGCTGTGGCCATGGTTCCATCCAAACTGGTGTTGCATTCGATCAACTCGTCTGCGGGCACGAACGTGAATTCAGGTGCCGTGGTGTCGGAGATTTGGATGGTTTGCGTGGCATCCGTGCTGTTTCCACACGCATCCATCGCCGTGAACGTCCGAACAACCGTGTAGGTGTTGGCACACTCACCATAAAGCGTATCCGCACTCACCGTCACGTTCACTTCGCTGCAATCGTCCGATGCCGTGGCCATGTCCAGAACGATTTCATCTGAACACTCTGCACTGAAGTCGGCAGGAATGCTCGTGAACTCAGGAGCAGTTGTGTCGGTCACCGTGATGGTTTGAACACCCACGGTTTCGTTGAAGCAGGCATCCACAGCCGTGAACGTACGGGTCAACACGTAGCCATTGTCACACGTGTAATCGTAGCTCTCTTCCACGGTCACCAAGGCCAAACCACATGCATCGCTCGCCAAGGCGTCCAACAACAGCAACTCGTCACCACAATCCGCTTCGTAGCTCGGCGGCAGGAACAACTCTGGTCCTGTCGTGTCCACCACAGAGATGGTTTGCGTGGCAGTCGTGCTGTTGCCACAAGCGTCTGTCGCAGTGAATGTCCGCACAATGAGGTAGGCATTCGCACATTCTCCGGCCAAAGTTTCTGACGTGACGTCAATGTTCACAGCACTGCAGTTGTCAGTGGCTGTGGCGTCGTCGAACGTCAATTCGTCAGTGCACTCCGCGGTGTAGTCCGCAGGGATGGTCAATTCAGGTGCAGTCGTGTCTTGGACCGTGATGGTCTGAGTCGCAGACGTGCTGTTGCCAGCGTCGTCAGTGGCCGTGAACGTACGTGTCACCGTGTAGCTGCCATCGCAGTCGCCGGAAGTCTCTTCGCTGCTCACTTCGATCGTCACCTCACCGCAGTTGTCGGTGGCTGTGGCGTCGTCAAGGATCAGCTCGTCAGAGCACTCCGCAGTGTAGTCCGCTGGGATGCTCAACTCAGGAGC
>Ga0160423_10000206_pt1 | contig 45307 bp, 41 predicted proteins | sample CRUFie14St8metaG_FD_108191 | JGI IMG/M metagenome (GOLD analysis project Ga0160423, IMG submission 108191) | Marine microbial communities from the Costa Rica Dome - CRUD Field 142mm St8 metaG | ecosystem: Environmental > Aquatic > Marine > Oceanic > Photic zone | place: Costa Rica: the Eastern...
AGTACAAAAAAGATATGTTGGATGATATCGTCAAGCGTTCATCTCCTGTTCTGTTTGAAAATTTAGAGAGATTTTCCAATCAAGCTTACTTAGATATGTTGGGGAAAACATGGTATGAAGTATTTGAGGGATACGCTGCTGATCCAACAAAAGGCACTCGGAGAGGAAAAGCGGGAAAGAAGCAAAGGCGAAGGCTCAAGGAGAGAGATTTTTTGTATGATCCATTTAAGAAAGCAGAGGAGATTATAGATAGAGCTATATTCAATAATAAAATAGATATGGATTATGAGTACGGGTATGGTACTCCTTCTTATGCTGAAATTATAACGATACTGGATGGGATGCATCCAACGATCAATAAAGATAGATACAAAAAGTTTACAAAAGATGATTTGATAAAAGACTTTGATATTCCTAAAAACAAAGCAGATGGTTCTCGCATATCTGACAATACAAAATGGGAATTGCTCACTCTCATAAATGAATTCATCTTAGAGGAAAGAGATCCAGAAGATATCGCTGTAAGTATCGCTATACTTGCTGAAGTCTCTATGATTGTTGAAGGAAGGGATCTTAAAGAAGGAGAATATACAAGAATAAGGAAAGAAGTTGAGGATAGGTATGTTCGTATAATTTCTCGTTTAGACAAGATGAAAGATACAAAGCGAGAGGAGATAGATTTAGCTCTCAAGGATTGGAAAAAAGAGACATCCAATATATCTAAAAGATTAAACGAGCTTAAACCTTTATACAAAGAGTGCAGAAGAAAGAGATATGAGGCTTCTTTGAGAGGAGAGGTGATATCATGCGATCATATAAAAGAAGAGATAGATAAACTGCAAAACAGCTATCCAAAGAGGGAAGATTATCTTCCCGCCGAACAGAAGGATGGAATTTTGTTGGAAACATACGCCATACTGATTGATAGTATAGGTAGATTTTTAGCGGGAAGAGAAGATCGATTAATTTTGACTGGTGTATCCAAGAGCTTCGCTGTTGATTACATAAAGAAGAACCATTCAGCCTTGCCAATTGTAAACCCTAGAGGATTGATGCTTACTCTCGGTGTTGCTGATACGGATGGAAGGATTGGAGCCGTTGCAACGGTGAACACTCCTACAGGAAGGTGGGACCGTTCTCAACGTCCCAACTTTGATCACAACAATGTTGTAGAGCTTACAAGAATAGCGTCTGATGGTTCTATAAAAGGAGCTTCATCTATGCTTACGAGTAGAATTATAGATTTGTTGCCTTATCTCCGTAGAGGAGATCCAAGAAAGACCCAATTGTTTGTCACCTATTCTCTTGATACAGAGGAGGGAACAACCTATGCAGCCTTGAGAGACAAGGGACTACGGCCTACAGCATTCATTGCTGGTATTGCCCCCGCTGGAGCAAGAAAAGGAGCAGATGCGAAGATCAGTTTATCCAATGTTGATAAAATAAGGTGGGAAGCTGGAACAGCCGCACTTCCCGAAGACTGGTCCACACTTGATAATATCAAGCGTTAAAGAACAAAGGCTACCAATGAGGTAGCCTTTGAACATAAATCAGTAAGTATTATTTTTGACCTTCTAGCCAATAATCTTCACCTTTAGACAATTTAAAGGGAGTAGAGTCTTTATAGGAATATATACCCTCCCGCACTTCTGCTTCCCAACGACCACTATTAAAGACAGCCTCAACAATTTTATCTGGCCAATTCCCACTAGGATCTACAAATTTGAAGGAGATTAGGAAAACTGATTCTGGATGCTGAATTATATCTTTCTTGGTAGGTTTTCCATCTCCAAAGTCTCGCTCGTCATCTTCTTCACCCCAAGCTACTTCGTAGCAATTCCATGAAGGAACGCTAGATGGATATATAGGAAAACGGTATAGTGGGACTTCATTAGAGTTTTGAGTCTTTACTAAGTCACGACATAGTTTTTGCATCGCTTTGATACCGTTCTTAAAGTTTTCCCAAGCTTGTTCTGGACTTCGATGATCGTCTTCTTCTGTTACAGGCTGCTCTTCTGTTACAGCCTGTAAGCGCACCTCCATATCTTTCTCTTCTTCTGTTACTGGATAAGTCTCAAGAGCGATCTTTTCAGCGATCTTATCAGCTTCATCTTCCAACCTCCAGCAATGCTCTATAGCATAACCCATAGCTATCTCTTCAGAATTTCCATTGGGAACATTATTAAGAGTATGATAAACCTTTGGGAGTACGATGTTTCCAAAAGCGATCTGACAAGAATTTTCACTTTTTTCGATCCTCAATCTTCCTTGAGTTTTCTCTACAAAACCATAAAATCGATCTTCGATCTCAATCGCTACATCGTTATCATATCCCAAGTCTTTGATTCTGGAAATGAGAAGTGATAGTGCTTCTTCGTAGGTGAAGAGATCACGAAGATGCATACTGATTCTGTATGCAACACTTTCAAGGCGAGTTAAATCTTTCTGTTCATCATTGATGAATTGAGGGCGATCAGCGGAGACATGCATTGTAGCTGCAAAAATCGAATCTTGGGTATAAGCGTATTTAAAATTATACATGAGGAAACCATCTTTTTGTCGCACCGCCGAAACTCGGATCGCCTTGTACTGGCGAAGCTCACGCTCAAGTTTGGCCTTCTCTCGTTCCAATTGTTCTATTTGATCATCTGCGTAGCGTACTGCTTCTTCGTAGTCTTTTTGCATCGCCTTAGATTTTTCAACCAAGCCACCGATAACTTGTTGATAACGATCTAGGGTATCAATCGCACTATGTAATGGACAGTCTCTAGGATTTTCCTGTAGCATCGAAGCGATCATTTCTTTTTCAAATTCAGTCATTTTTTTTCCTGTTTTAGCAAACGAGAGTGGTATAACTCTCATTTTCAGTATAATCACAAGTTTACTGACTGACAACAAAAAAACATAAAATATATGTTTTCACAAAAAAAAAGCCTCCATATAGAGGCTGAGAGCGAATAAATAGATAACTCTATATCTTCATTTTCTTTTTGATAATCTCACCCAAACCATTTTTTATGAATTTTTTCAACTGGTCTTTTGTGGTGATTTGAGAAGCTTGTATTAATGGAATTTCCCAATCGTTTTCCTTTGCCATATTCACAACCGTTTCCAAAGAAGAGCTTAGTTTGATATCTGCAATATCCACACCCGATATCTTCTTGTTCACCACTCGGATGTTCCCACCGCTTTTAAGTGCAGATAAAACGGAGCTTGGATGCACCTCCGCCGCATGAGAATATTGTTGATTTTCTCGTAACTCTTCATAAACGTCTAGTTTTGCTCCTCTCTTTGGACTCTTGTCCTTCTTGATTACGGGAACAGCTATATTTACCTTTGGGAATACCTTTAAGAATTCGCTTGAGAATTCTTCACCTGTAAAGGATGCACGAATCTCTTTTTTTGTCGGTATCAATTCGTCTACGGTTAGAGGCTCTTGCATCAACTCCGCCGATATCTTCTCTCTCAACTTCTTTGCAACATCTCTTATTATTTGGTCCTCAATCTTTGCTTCTTTTCCAACACTATCTTGAATATCCTCAAGCCCGACCGTTTTTTCAATCGCATTTCTTTTACTCTCAATCATATTAGAGATATCTTCGTCAGTAGTACCCTTCATCATCAGATAGTAGATTTTAACATCTTCTTTCTGTCCGATGCGATAAACACGATCTTCTGCTTGTTCTTCCCATGTTGGTACAAGCCAACGCTCTACGAAGAGAGCGTCCGAAGCTCGTGTGAGCGTAAGTCCCTCACGACCAGCCTTTGACAACACCACAACATCCAAATCTCCGTTCTGAAAAGCCTTTACTGTTTCATTACGAGCTTTTTTTGTGGATGCGCCATCTATGACTCCATAATTCACCCCAATATCATCCAGCGCAAGCTTCATACTATTGATCACCTTCTGGTGATCACCCCAAATAAGTAATGGCTTCTTCTCTTTCTGTAAGAAATCTTTTACCCATTGTGTTGCCACAGGGATTTTTGCTTCCGCTGCTGCTCTTCTAAGATATCCAAAAACAGCGATTACAGTATCCTCTATGTTTTGAATATCAACATTTTCTTTGACGTACTCTTCCGCTTCTTTGATCGCATCATCCAACGAAACCCCACCCAAAACCATTTTTTGTATCTGCTTCGTGATTCTTCTTCGTAGGGCTAGAGTTATGAGTGTTCGTATATTATCTTCTTGCGCTTGGTATATTCTCTCGCCCTCTGCTCCGACATCCGCATTAACATATATTCGTTCTTTCTTTGGAAGCTTGAGAGTGTCTTGTACGTCACTTTTCAAGCGGCGGATCATCAAGCATCGCATCTCACGATTCAATTTAGCCCAAAGCTCTTCTCCTTTCTGCTTTCTGTACTCCTCTATGGCTTCATCGTCTTGCACTTTGATTTTCATACCATTTTTCAGCTTGATCTCCTTCTTAGGGGAATATGCAACCTCAAAATCTTTGAAATTGGGATAAGCTTCTGGTTTTATCGCATATATTTGGGACCACAACTCGTCTACTCGGTTTTCCATTGGAGTACCCGATAGAAGCAAAACATTGTTTATTTTTTTTCCTATCTTCATAAAAGATTTGGCCCGTTGGCTGGAGAGTTTTCCGCCTTTGTAGCCATTCTTACCGTAATGAGCTTCATCAACCATAAAACTCTTGTATCCATACTTTAAGATTCTGGCTTCTTGAATAGCTAGAGAACCCCAAGATATCACACGAATTTGAGTTTTTTCTCCGCTTTCGTAGGCCGATACGGATACATTTGGAAGCCATCTATTACACTCGTCTACCCAATTGTATACAACGCTTGCTGGAGCGCATATTAAGGCTGGATAAGCATCTTTGTCATCCGACAAGAGGCGCAACCACAACAAACCTTGAATAGTCTTACCCAAACCCATCGTATCTCCGATATAAGCTCTCTTGAGCTTATAAGCGAAGTAAGCACCGATCTTCTGATACTCGTAAGGCTTGAATTTTACTTTTTGTGGCTTCCCTCCCAATTCTTTGGATGGAACAATACCATCAGCCTCAAAGTCTTCTGGTATGCTCTTTTTGATATCTTCTACCAACTCTTTATCTTCTATATCCTCAAAATACCCTTTGCCCCACAAAGAAGCTAGTTTTGGGTCGCAGTCCTTGCCAAGAACATCCTCATTGGTATCTAGCCACTTTCTTATAGAGAAAGCCATCAGCGGATATCGATCTTCTAATTTTATAGCCCAATCGTTCAAAAGTAAGCTTGCAGATCCAACTTTGTGCCAGTTATTACCCACAACCTCGCCATCTATAGTCCAAGTTTTCCCCGAAACATTATTTCCTCTTAATTTTGTAGAGGTATTGTAGTCTGGAACATTTAAAGCTGCTTTGGCTTTGTTGTTCCTGTCCAAGAAAAGGAAGAATTTGATAGCTTGTTCTTTTGGTACGGGAATAGTCAATATCTTCTTCCCTTCTAATGATTTTCCCTTGTTACTCAAGGTGAAGTAATTTTTAGATTCTTCTTCCGCCGATGATCCGAGAGGAATTAAAGAGATACCCACGACATCTTTGATATCCTTTTCTTCCTCTATAATTTTGGCGATATCAGCTATTGCTCCAAACTGTAAAGCATCAAAATCGGGAAGCTTTTCATAATAACGAGAGAGAGTAAGTAATTGTGTTTTTCCTTCATTCTCTTTTGCTATTAAGCCTTTCTCTGCTTTTGAGATTTTTTTCTCTTTCTTCTTTTCTTCTTTCTTTGCTGCAACCTTGAAAACTGAAAGTTTTTCACTCAAGGTTTGGAGGTCTTTTGATAGATTTGTTCTATGAGAGTGTTTTTGAGAGAATAACTTCTGAATTTCCCCAAGCTTATTTATCGGTATCTGTTGCCAAAAACTACCTCCGATGTTTCTCGTTTTGACTATAGATTTGTCGGTTTGCTGGCCTAAAGCGTAGCAGTCCCCACTCTGTTTTGTGAGAATCAGTACATTGTCCTTATCTACTCTTATTTGAGCGATACTATTTAAACCTTTTCCGATGCGCTCAATAATTTCTTTTGGTGTCAATCCAGCGAGTGCCTTTGCTTCTTCTTCTGCCTTTTTTTGTGCTGCTTTCTTAGCCTTTGCTGCTATCTCCAACAGAAGGGTCATCTGGTCACTTATAAGCGACCACAAGCGATCAAGAGATCCATAGTACTTTTGAGAGAGGTATACGGACTTTTCCACTTCTCTTCCCCGATCATAATCGAAATACGTCTTTTTTCCTCTAAAATCCTTGATGGATTTTAGTAGAGAAGGAGAGAAGCTTGTATATGGAAAGATGAAATATGTTCTGTCGTTTATAGTCTTCCAAGTGTACGGTAGTTTTGCACCAGCTTTCAAGATATCCTTAAGATCCCGTTCGATGTTCTTATTGAGGGATATAGCAACGTGTTCTGGCTTAAAGATAACGTCATTAACATCTTTCATGTATTCAATGAAAACTTTTGTTCTTTCCAAAGACTTCTTGTCTTTGGCTATTTTTATCTTCATTTTTTCAATCTTATCCGCCATAAACTCGTCAAATGGCTGGTAAGAAGATATTTCTTCTTTTTGCGGGAAGCTTGCCGACCACAAACGATCAAGAGATCCGTAGTACTTGGGATCTATCTTTGTTCCATCCTTTGTTTCTATTTCTTTGAGCTTCTTTAGAAGAGTAGGTGTAAAATCTTTCCATGATACATAAAATGAGCGTATCAACTTTGTTTTTTCAGAAGATGCGTCTTGCTTCTTCTGGATATAGATAGGAAGGTTGTCGAATACAATTACCTTTTCAAGAGCAGATGCAAGAAGGTTTTTGGTTTGAAACTCAATACCTTCTGGAGATATCCAAACATAGGTAATCCATTTGCTGATATCTCTATCTTGATCCAAGATTGTCTCAAGACGTTCTGTTGGTGAGAGTTTATCAAAGCTCTTTCCCTTGTGGCGCACTTTCGCACGTTCAACATTTTTTCCTTTGAGATCGGTTCCGTAGGCTTTGCTTTCTTTCTTTGCTAGAGGCTCAACAACCTTTTGGATTCGCTGTAAACTTCCTTCTGGAAGCTGTTTAGCGTGTATTTTCATTGTGTTGATCGCTCTATATAGCGAGGAGTAGTTATTCAATCCTTCTCGCTCGTTGAAAAGCCAGTTTCGCATGTGCCGATCTGTAGAGGCACTAAACCCAACATCATCCTTCTTATCTGGAGATGGTGGAGGAAGGTCAGCAAGAGATTGTACCAAATCGACAAATTCTGCTCTTGCCTCTTCGATACCGTATTTTTCTGGTTCTTCTACAATTCCACTCTCTTTGAGTATAGTAGACAAGCCTTTGGCCTCTCCTGTAATTACGTCACGAAATAAAGGTGATTGAATAGCCTCAAATCGTGGTTTTAACGCTTTTATTATGATTTTGTCTTTTTCCGACATATAGCTTTCTCCTTTTTTGGCCTAATAAGGGTATCATGGTGTTTACTCTATGGCAACACCAAAAAAAGGTTTCATGCTAATATAGCCTATTTTTGTCTATTTTTCTTTCAAACCATAATGATCTTTGTACCAGCCTTTCCCTTTAAGGGAAAAGCTGGTACGAGATATCTTTCTTTTCATCTGAGCTTTGCACTTTTTGCATTTTATAGGCTTTGCATCATAAGACTGAATTTCTTCAGTCTCATGCTTGCATTTGGGGCAAATATACTCATATAGAGGCATTTTCATCCTTAAGATCAAGATCCTCAATGAGTTTATCAAACATCTCTCTTATATCTTTATCTTTCGTGGGGTCAGATATATACGTAGTGCGCTCTTCGATAAGATACTGAGGTATACGATCCTCAAGCGCAGCAAATTGCGCCTCAACTTGCATACGTATCGACATTTGAGCAATGCTTTTTTCTTCCTCCGATACTTCATCATCAATCTGAGTTTCAAGCTGCTGAACCATTGCAGCTTTGACAACTTGCAGCATAGTCCACTCTTGATTTTCTATCCTTGTCTGAATTGTAACTTTCGACCAGCCAACAGGAGTGTCGGATAACTCGTCAGCAGATTCAACATATTCTTCTTCTTTGGGTGCTAAACCCGAAAATGCACAAATTATTTCATTCATTTTTTCTTCCTTGTGTTATATTTTTTACCACCAAAATCTTTGCTCTAGGTAGTTTGCGTGTGGTTCTAGGTATTGGCACAACTCGGGCATCGAAACGGACGAGACTTGCGCCATATTACAAGCGATAGTCCTGTAAAATTTTGAGTGATCTATTATTTGCAATTCATCTGCATCGGGTAACGGCGGAAAAAGCTCCAGTATTCCATTTGTCAATCCTTCACTCTTTTTGAGATACATTAGAATCTCATCCCCCGATATACTCATTGCCTGTTGTAATGCTTTTATTCTGTTTGGTTGTTCTGTATTTTCCAACCCAAAATTCTTTTTCCAAATCTCAACCAGTCCATAAAACGCATGAGATCCAGATCGTAGTTTTGCTGTATCGTAATACGGTTTTGTGTTTACTGTTTCAGCGGGAAGATCGGATATCGGGTTCTGCTTTTTGATTACGACTTCTGGTTCCGTTCCCGAGCTAAGTTTTAATTTTCCGTTTTCATACTCCAACAAATACGATCCCGAAACATTTACAACAATATCGCCAACCTCTATACACACACTACTCATAATATTTCATTGCCTCTGGTACTAGGGTATGTTCTCGTAGTTTTTCTATTACCTTTTTGCATGTATTTTCATCTCCTCCAGCCTCTTTAAAAGCATATTGAACGGAGACATCTTGACAATAGCGGAATATGAGGAATTCACTTGTTATAGCTGCGGTGATCAACTCTTCCCACTTATCATCTGGGTTATTCTTAAGCTGTTGAACAAGTGTGCGTAGTGCCTTTCTTACTCTCCTTTGCTCTAAAAGCGGCAATGTAGTGCTAGGTTTAGTAGGTTGTTTTGGCTCCTCTTGGGGTACGGCTACAGCCTCTGGCTCTTTTCTGGATGGTAGGTTCTCAAACCTAGACATACGATTCTGTTCGATCATCATACGAGGAGGGACTTGTGGTCTGCTCTCTACAGCTTTGGCTTTGATCTGCTCTTTTAGTACTTCGCTCGCCGATCCCGCTATGTTTGTAATTGCTCCCAATACCTCGCTTGTAGTAGATGTAGCAGTCTCACCACCATTCATTAGCCGATCTACGAGGTCTTTGGGTTCCACTCCAAACTCACGAAGAGTTTTTATAGTGTCCTTGATTAGATTCTTTGCACTTCCAGCACTATCTTTTTCTGTTGCAAGCATTTGTAGCTGCATCATTCTTTCTTGATGTTCTCTGTCTCGCTGCGCTTGTAATTCCATCTCCTTAAGGCGCATCTCGTGTTCCCGTTGCCGCATGGCTTCACGTTCTTTCTTTTCAGCATTGTCTCTTGCTCTTCTATCCTCTATTTCTCTTAATCTAAGACGCTCCTTTCTCTCGTACTCTTCTTTTTCTATTGTACGTTTGCGCTCCCACTCCTCACGATCTCTTTCCCTTTGTAATCGCTCTTGTTGCATCTTTAATTCAAACTCTTGTCGCATACGTTCTAAGGTAGACGTATTATCATCTCTGTCTTTTTGCCTCATATAAGCTTCACGTTCCATCATTCGTTCATAAAAAGTCTGATCTCGTTTGTGTTGCTGTTGGGCCTGTTCTTTTGATCGTTCTCTCTCGGACTGCATGATCTCAATATTTGACTGGAAGAAACTCGCCATATTGTCTTGTGCTTGGCGGTTCCGTTCTCGCTCTTGCTTAAGCATAAGCTCTTGTCTTTCCGCATCCGCTTTCATCATTCTTTCCGAGATGGTTTGTACTCCTTGAGCCGTTTGGTTAGCGAGATCGATACGCTCTTGCGCTACCTGTTGCATAATCATTTGGGTGCGCTTTCGCTCTTCCTCAAGCGCACGTTGGGACGCTTCAAGGGTTTGTTTTAGCATCCCAATCATTTCAGAAGGAACATTGTTGGATACTGATCCTTTAGATGACGATACATTGGCTTGTAATGCACTATGGTGTGCCGATATTATTTTTGTAAACTCTTGTCCAAGCTCCGCACCATTGATATCAAGGGGACGAAGTTTAAACGTTGCCTTGCGTTCATTGCCTATTGGCATAGCTGATCTAAACTCGTGTATCAAATCCTCTTCTGTAGACGTGGAGGATATCGTTCCAAGTCCTACAGGCTGGCCGTTTTCCATTTTCCATACTCTCATTTGAGTGCATTCTGGAAAATTACTTGCTTCTGCAAACAACGGCGGAGAAATAGAGCGTCCACCGATAAAATCCGCCTCTTTACCGTATATACCTCGTTGTCTTGATCGCTTACTTCCTCTAATAGTAGGGGATTCTGGCAATATTTCTTGTCCATCGAAAGAGATTAAGGGATCATTATCGTCCTCGCTATCCATTCCAAGATCAAATATTTCATCATCTCTACCTGTTCGATCTTTACTACTCATAAAACACTCCTTGCTGGAGTTTGTTTTATTCATTTTTTGGCGGGGTTCAATATTTTTTATTTTTGTTCAAAAATGTTATGATAATTTCGCAACATGAAAAAAGAGAGCATTTATGGCAATTTTGAGAAAAATTCAACAACAAAAAAAGAAGCAAAAAAACTTGTTCCGAAGCCCGTTTACATTTGATGACAAGGAAGATATTGAGGTAAAAAAAGAGGATTTTGAACAGAAACAGCAAGCTCCTGTCCCTAGAAAAAAGAAAACAAAAAAGGGACGACCACGCATCCCTAAAGAAGAAAGAAGAACAAAATGCTTATCGGCTGTACTCACACCTACAGAAGCAAAAAAACTTGAAAAACTAACCAAAAAAGCCCGTTTATCAAAGTCAGAATACATACGAAGGTTGATTCTGCAAGCAATTGATAAACAAATTTATCACTTGTGATCGTTGCAAAAATTTCTCACTCCGTACATAATAGTAAGGACTTTTATTGGAGAAAGAAATGTATAGACAAGGCTACCTAGATCAAGCTCGTGTGCGTAATCAGTATGCGTATTATCCATCACCAAATTATGCAGCCATGAGTGGGATGCACATGAACCCCATGCATGGTATGGATGAGTTTCAAAAGGTTCCCGAAGCAATGTATCAAGGCTGGAAAGATATGAAGCCCAAGCAGCTTTTAGGTGCTGCTGGTCTTGTTATGATCGGTGCTTCTTTTATTGTGAAAGACAAGAAAATCAAGGTAATGAAAAGATCCGTATCCCAAAAGAAAGCTCTTCTGGCTGTTGGTGCGGTAGCTACACTTGTCAGTACATATCTTACCTACGATCAATTGGTAAAATAACGAACAAACTCCTTTGTGTTTGTGGATATAGTGGAGAGGTCTGCAAACCTCTCTACTGGAGGAACCGTATCACAATATGGTTCCTCCTTTGTTATATCAATTTCATGATGATATCGTCTTTTTCCGCATCTCTTGTACTTTGTGATACAGTAAATTTTTGTATGTATCCAGCACAAGCGAGCCAGTCTATACCCATTTTAGATATGGCAACGGGATAACGGTATTCTCGGATGAATTCACCGAGAGATCCAAATCCGTTGTTATCCTTGAGGTATTCCAATATCCTTCTTCTTACTCTGGATTCTTCGTCTGGTTCAAGGCTTTCTGATATACTTTGCAGCGAAGAAACATACATTTCCGTTATCTCAATGGCTAGAGATATCAAAAGCGTGTCTATGTTCCATGAATGCGTTCTGGTGTATCCTAAATCTACAGCGAGGAGAATCAAAACCCGTAGCGCATGAGTAGGTATTCTACTTCTTAGTCCAGCAATAATCTTTGGAAGCTTGCGACAAGATATAGACTTAAACCATTGGTCCCAAAGCTCAAACGCTTCTCTTTCTATCTCACCACAAAAATAGTGCGCCCCATCTGTTTTCTTTGCAAGCTCACCAGCAAGTATTTGTCCCTCGTTTGTCTTCTTTCCTCTTGCTGGAAAACTATCTACACGTTCTCTTTGAGCGTGTATGAAGAACCATCGGGCAAAAAAACCACCCGACCAGTCCGTACTTGTTGTATGTTCTGTTAGGAAAGGAAGCGCACAAGCTGCAAGAATGGATAATCGGGGGTCACGAACCTCTATATTTTCATCCTTTTTAGCCTTTCTTCTCGTTACAACCGTACAATCCCACAAGTCGGTTATTGTTGTTTTCAAACCTTCGCCGTACCCTTGTTTGGTTTGAGTGAGGAAGTCCCCAAATTCCGAATAAACTAAGGTTTGTCTAGGTTGTTCAGCAAGGCTTTCCTTCAAACCCTCTGGAGATACGGGATTTGGCTGTAATCGGTGCGGTTGCGCCTCTCGGATTACTCTCCTTGCAATTCCCGTAGCTGTTGATTTTTGATCGTCACCAGATCGTCCAACAAGAACCCCAAAGAAGTTTGCTCGTATCGGGCTGGCTCCAGCGTGAAGAAGCCCAACATTGCTAGGAGTGCAAGCTGAGATGCATCCTAGACCGCAAACGATATGATACGCTGCTGGACTGGTTGTTTTGGTTTTAGCGTAATTAACATACGCTTTGAGCCATGAATGTTTTGGAAGCATATCCAAAAATTCCATGACCTTATCTTCTGTTATCATGTATATCTCCTATGTTTTGGCAATTGTCCCTTAATACTATCGGTGTTGATCGGTCAAGTATTTTTAATTATTTTACTTGACACGTCAATATATTTTAGGATACAACCTAATTGCCAACAACGGAGCTTAAAATGTTCAATTTAAACGATATTATCTCATTTCTGCAATTTTCAATGATACTGGTATTTTTCTTCATTGAGATTCTTGTTCTCTATTATTTTTTTGTGCTGTGACCACGAATCGATATGTTATGGTTTTCAAGACACAACGAGAGGTTAGTATGACGTTCGACACATGGTTTGGTGCTGTAGTGAAAAAACACTACAGCAATGCAAAGAATTTTTCAGATCAAGAAAAATTCCCCTTACCTTGCGTGTATCGTTGGATTAGAGGAGCTTGTCTTCCAAGACCGATTCAGATATCTCTCATTTGTCGAATTGTAGCCAAGAAAGAATTCGATCAATACCTAGAAAAAAACAAAAAAGAAGACGACACCATTATTTTTGACTTTATCTATAGCGATATCTGCTCTGATGTTATGGTTCTGTTGGAAAAAGATTTGCGGAAGAAGAAAAATGAAAATCTTGCGTGAAGTTTCACAATCTATTTGGCTCATAGATGCTGTTGATAAGGTTGGTATACAAAAAATCAATATCATCCCAAATATCGATCCTTTACAACAAGTGGGAAAAATTTGCACCGCTTTAGGAATGCAAAAAATACGATTGGAGGCAACCAGTATAGCCATAGGTTCCATTGATATTATTGGATGCATGGTTTCGTGTGCTGGATATGATATAGTCCCCTTCGTTTCTGGTGTTTTCCCCGATGAAAAACTTTCCAAGTCAGAATTTGATTTGTCGGAAAGATACGGGATCTCCAAAAAAGAATCCGATGACTACAATTAAGAAGAGATATTGGTACGATCCGCTGGTTTGCACTCATATCCTTTTTGTTGCAAACTGCGCTCTGTATGCATCTAAAGATTACTGGATTATCTGTATCGTTCTTCTGGCGAATACAATATTCTCTCTCCTGTATCATTTATCATACGAGAAGGACGAGATTTGGTGTTTATACGATCAAGTGTCTTGTAGAGTATCTTTGGCCTGTCTGTTTTGCTATCTGATAAAGCATTGTTCCATCTATGAGATCGGATGTTCCGTTTTGTGGGTTCTGATATCGTTAGGTGTTCTGGAGTTAGGTAGAGTATGGAATTACCAAATATTTCATACGATCTGGCATTTTATGGTTTTTGCTGGAAACATAATGCTTTATTGCTTCCTTCCAATTTATGCAGCGTGATTGAGACTTACAAATAAGTAAGTCTCAAGATCCGCCGCAATTGATTGTGTGTTGGTGATCATGCATCGAAGCTGCTCATTGTATCAGCTAATTGCTCCGAAGAAGCTTGATAACCACTATGTAACATATATATGTTCAAACTTTTTTTATATATGGTGTTACGCTCTCGGAGAGCGTAACACCTTATATATAAAAAAAGCAAATTTTCAACCTTGTTTTTCTTGAGATGAAAATTGTTGTAATTCTTATAATTGCGGTGAAGCGGAACATAACATTTATGTTATTGAAACATAAAAATTATGTTTTCAGATAGGCTTTTTATGTTTTTTTATGTTTTTGCAGCATAACATTTATGTTTTTTTGTCTGTTTTTATTGGTGAAACTGTTTACACTTAGGCAACACTTTGTTATGATAATCAAGATGATTATCATCATTTGCTAAAACAGGACAAAACATGGTTTTATTTTTCAGAAGTCCCGATTTCTCTTTGTCGGGCAATTTTAAAGTAAGCATTGAGAATGGTGTAGAAGACACCATGCTGCACTACTACTGTGGTGTAGAAGATGATGAAGATGCAACGCTTCATCAAGAGTTTATAGTAACGATAAACAACGGAGAACCAGCAACGGTTTTCCCTTGTGAAGAAGGTAGCGGATATCCTACTGTTGTCGCCGTTCCACAAGATCGTAGTCATGGAGGGAAAGGTATTGAGTTTCTTGTCTCTCGTTGTGAAATGCGTCTTTATACGTATATCGAAAGTGTTTCATACGATCGGGTTACAGGTTTTGATATCAGAGTAGAGAAAATCCTCCCTTGTACCGAAAAGGAGTATTTGGAAGCTCAAGAGGAATATCAAGAGTGGAAGCGCAACGCTTTCAAAGAAGAGCTACACGCTCTTTTCACAAAAGCGAATGATAAGTGCCTTTACAGGAAGCACCTATCCACAAGGATAAAGCGGTTGTTCACGAAGTACTTTGGACATGAACGTCCATTATTCACGCTCAAAGAGTTGGGTTTTGGTGAATAATGGAGTCTTTTAAAAAATGGCTCCTACAGGCTGGAAAAAGCCCCAAAACAGCAGCGAGCTACGTGAAGAACGTAGCTCGCTGCATTTCCAAAGACGATCCAGCGTCATACATTTCCAGCATCAAATCCAAAAGCCATAAAGCGTTTGTAAAAAGCTCATGGAGGGCCTATTGTGAATTCCAATCCGCTTCTCAGAAAGCTCTCTCTCTAGCCGATAAAATCAAGTTTCTGGAAACAATGAAGGAGCTTGATCCTAAAAAGGTTCTATCCGCTACTATATCCAGTAGAACGGTGCATCCATTGGGATATATCGTATACCCTACTGAATTTGGAGATTTGATACTCTCGGAAGAACAGGAAAAGATTCTTTCTCTTTACAGCAAAGGGACAATGCTGGTGGTCATATAGTGTCATTTATGACAATCGAAGCTTGACAAAAAATGTTATCCTCGTAATACTTTTATTGCGAGGATTTTTTTTATGGCACAACCACAAGAGGCTATCGGTGCAAATGATTTCGTTTCTCTCATAAAATCGGAGAGAAAGGATAGTGCGAAGGAGAGAAAAGACTTACAAAATGCTTTTCTTACAGCGATTAAGGATTCTACTGAAAGCCAAAACCTAGCGATGAAAACATTAGGAGATCGTATAGAGCGACAAATGGAAAGTATGAGGTCCGATCTACGGACTGTGACAAATCGTATTTTTTGGACGTTCATAATTGCGCTTCTGGTTGTAGCCTCTCTAGCTGGTGTTGCTGTAAAGTACAAATCTTTGCAATTAACCCCGATGGACGCAAACTATGAAGATAACGATAGAATTAACGGAAAAGACAAAGAGAACGCACCTTGAACATATCAGAACATGTATTGATGCAATTCTGAAAGATGGAGCTTCCTATAAGCTTGAACAAAAAGATAGAAAATCAAAGGTACAAATAACCTCCGAACAGATTTTGGATAAAAAGATACAATCCCGATTTTCCAAGAAATATCTACCAGTAGGTAAGGTTTATTCTGATTTGACAAATGAAATCTACCCCGATATCACTCCACGTTCAAAATCATGGATATATACTCAAATACACAACGGTAATCTTACCTTCAGAAGAAATGAAAGGAATGTTTTGTGTGTGAACCGAGAAGACGTTCTGAAACTGTTGAGAGGTTCATCTTAAAAATAATCACTTGTGATAATACGTTTTCAAGGTGAATGATATATACTACCCTATATTGGTACAGGTATAGAATGCGAAGAGTACACTTTGGACAAACACCCCAAACTCCTAAAACATGGAAAATAGACGATTGGTCATCCATGAATCAGCAGCAGCGCATGGCTTTTTTACGTCATGTTTCTTCTACTGCGGGTCAAGATCCAAGAATAGCAACGCTTGCAGTCAATATTTTCCGATCAAGCGGAGTAAAGCCTAGAGATTACAAGAATCAAGCCAAAGCTCTTCTTTCTTGGGTTCAGAACAACATATACTATGTTAATGAACCCAATGAACGCTTACAAGATCCAACATATACTCTCAATGTAGGGTACGGAGATTGTGACGATATGTCGTTGCTTCTTGGGGCCTTGTGCGAATCTGTAAAGCTGGAATATAGATATGTTCTGGCTGGAAGAATGAAGAATGGAAAAATAGATCGGTGGATAGAGGGCGAGCCAATGAAAAACGGAACGTGGTCGCATATCTATCTCATTATTGGGTATCCGCCGTTTAAACCTCAAAAGTGGGTATATGCGGAACCTACAATACAATCCGCAAAACTCGGATGGGATATCGTACAAGCCAAGAACGGAAGTGCTGTCTCTCTACCCGAATTAGGAGATACAGGAGTAGAAACACAAACTCAAAAAACTCTTGTATCTCAACTTAAGGATGGTCTTCACCCAACAAGACTAATCCCAACGGTAATTGTGGCTGGTATCACAAGCGTACTGGTCGCTGAATTTGCTTCGTATTTTCGGACAAAACTAAGAGAAATACGAAAGCGCAACAAATAGGACACAACATGGAAATACAACAAAACATAGATCGCTATACAGTAGAACAAGCTTACAAGAGAGCAAAAGAAGCCCAAATGAGAAATTCATACGGGGCCGATAGATATTCAAGTCTAGCTCTCAATCATGCACGAAACCGAGATCCAAAAATCTTGCTTGTACTGGAAAAAGCAGCGAACATAATGAATCGTATTTGGGAAGAACAATTAGGTGAATACTCTCGTGGTTCCTCTGTTGCTCACTCTCACACAAAAAAGCCAGTAGAAGTACAGCTTTGGCAAGAAGCCTATCGTACAGCAGATGAAGGTATTGCACTTCCAAATTTCAAATGGATATACTATGCCGCATATGAATTAGCGTACGGAAGGGTGAACCAATGAAATTGTCGTACAAATCCGTTCTTCCCTTTGCTATCTCTCTTCTATCGCATTTGCAGAAAGCTGTAGATGAATTGAAAAAGAAGGGTGTATCGCTTGATGAAAAGCAATTTTCCTCTTTTGTGAAGAAACAAATAAGCTCGTGGGAACCTACAATAAATGGTATCAAGATATTAGACGACAAGACACGTAGTCATGCTGTTTTGTTTATCGCTGGTGTTGCTTTAAATTTAATGAAAGGAAGTAAAAATGAGTAAATTCGTTCATGGAAGAGTAAGACTGGCTACAGCCAGTCCAAGAGTAGGAGAATATGACTATGGTACAAAATCTTATAGTCCTTCTGATTATTACGGCGATCACTTTATGTATAGAGATGATCCCAACCTTCTACCTGTTAGAAAAGGTTTGTATGCAAGCTACTCTCCTGTTCCGAGCCAAAACGCATTAACAGCCTTTCCTCCTCCGATGCTTGTAGATAAGCACGATTCTTCTTTTCAACAATGGACCCCAACTATGGAACAATTACCATCATATTTATCTGGATCTTATCTAGGCAATACAGATCAACCCCTAACGAATGAGGAGGTAATAGATGTTGTAGAAGCAGAACAAGCAGCAGAAGATGATCCGAACCTTCTTTCTCAAATTGGTCAAGGTATTCTGGATGCATGGAATAGCCTCTCTGATGAACAAAAAGAACAAGTAACCCAAGCTGCTGTTGATGCAATAACAGATGGTGGTCCACAAGCTGCTGCGGAGGCGGCGGGTGTCCTTGCAGTTACACAACTGACTGATGAACAATTAAAAGAAGCATACCAAAAAGCCAAAAATAAAATATTCCCCTACAGTCCCGATTATCTAGGAGGATTGGAAGGTTGGAAAATAGCAAAAAGAGCTTTATTTGCAGAGCTTATAAATAGAGGCTTAGTAACTCTCAGACTGGTAATGAGGAGAGGAATTATAGACTTGAATCCGAAAGCACCACGTCTTTGTGATATGTTTCCCAACGATCCAAGATGCAAGTCTGGCGGTTCTGGCGGTTCTGGCGGTTCTGGCGGTTCTGGTGGAAAAGGAAGCACCACACCAATACTAATCGGTGCTGCTATTGGGCTTCTTGCTGTATTGGCTCTTAAGTAAATGAGTAAACAATTAGCTAAGGTATATCGAACCTATCATTGGGGTACAGATCCCGATAGTTTGATAGAAACACGATCCCGTTTCCACTCTAACAAAATGGTGGAATACGGAAGATGCTGTGAATTCCATCTAAGCGATGAAATGAAATTCGGTAAACAAAAAGCTGATTACATTTTGGAGATACCCGAGAAGTATCTCCACCAAAGTCATCTTTTCTTTGATAATGCAAAAAAAAGAAAGCCTCTTATGATTGAGCTTGATCCATCTACTCAAAAAGAGTTTGTCAAGCTCTACAAAGACAATCCATCTAAGCCTATGAAACTTAAGGATTTGGCTAAAATTGCGGGGGGTTATCAATCCAACCGTAGATATCCAAACATTAAAGCCAAACCATTAGGCTATTGTGTTGATATCGTGTATCGAACAGTAAAGAAGCCCGATGGATTGACAAACTATATCCATACGTTTGGTGAGCCATACAAGAAAGGCGAGAAGTGGTCTGAAAAACCTATTCTTGCGGTAGCATCAAGCGGGGAAGTATTTCTCTGTGGTGGGAATTACAAATGCAAAATCGAAGGAATAGTGAATTAGGGTGATCACTACTGATCACTTTCAAAAAAATCATTTGCAAAAAATGAAAAATATAAACATACTACTTACTGTAATAGGAGAACTCAATGGCACTTGTCTTGAAATCTGGTCGAAAACGATCAAGCTCATTAGGAGCATTGTTCGTATCAAATCCCAAACGCAAAAAACGTAATCCCGTAAAACGAAAGAAGCGCAATCCTGTAAAGCGAAGAAAAAATGCAGCACACAAGAAAGCTGCTGCTACTCGTAAGAAGAACGCTCTGGCTCTATCTCGTAAGCGCAAAAATGCAGCGAAGAAAGCCGCCGCTACTCGCAAGAGAAACGCTCTAGCGATCAAGCGAAGAAAGAATGCTTTGGCTATTAAACGTAGAAAGAACGCTCTCGCTATGAAGCGTAGAAAGCGTAATCCAAGACGTAGAAAGAACGGTACGCATAAGGGCCAAATGAGAAAAACCTCAAGAAGAGCTTACATGAAGCGCAAGAACGCACGAAGAGGCAAGAAGCGCATTATTCGTAGAATGATGAATCCAGCGATGGATATCAAGCTCCTCAAGCCAATCACAAAGCCGCTTAAGAAAATTCCTCTGGTCAAGCAACTTGTTCCATTTATCGGAGCTTCCGTATTTGGTATGGCTGTTGTCGTTCCATATTACTACGCAAATGACAAGATCAGCGCATATATTCAGAAAAGCCAACTACCAGCATGGGTTAAGAAGACCGATCAGTATGCGGGCCTTTTCATTGGTGGACTTGCTGTTGCTGCTGGATCTTATTGGGCCTTGAATACCTCAAAGCTTGTTTCCAAGTCTACAGCGATGAACGCTGCACGTTCTATCGCTATTCTGTCGGGTGCTGCTCAGTTTGTAAAACTGAAAATGATGTACGATGCTGGTGAAATCGAAATTCCATTTATCGGGAAGAAAAACGGATCTGGAACAACTACAACTACAACCACAACTACAGCAGAAGAAACAGTAGAAGGGCTTGCATATCTTGCTGATGGTATGGCTTATGACGTTGTTCCAATGGCGGGTATGCATGCTAATCCTCATTGTATGAACGGAGCGCACATGGCTGGTATGCACATGGCTGGTATGCACATGTATGGCGATGCAAGCATGAAGGATGCAGTACACGCTGGTCACGACCTTTCACACCAAGAGCTTAAAGCTGCTATGCAAGGCCCTATGTATTGGGCTAGATGTTTTGGTTCCGCACCGCATCGTGCATCCTCAGTAGATGGATATTCCGCATACGCTGGAAAACATGGACACCGTTGGGGCTGGTTAATTAAGGTTCTCGGTTGGGATCGGTTTGCAAAGCTTTGTCAAATGAAAGCTCCAGATCGTATTCGTGCAATTTCTCGTATTAAAATCGCTTGTATCAATGCAAGCCAAAAAGCTTTCGATTCTTCCAAGTCAATGTCTGGACTTGCTGTAGATATGGGTGGTCTTGCCTATAACTCAGACAGCTATTCTGGACTGGCGATGGTTGGATCAGTACAATAACTCTAAAACTTTACTCTAATATATATCAAGGAGATATATCATGCTTTATGAAGGCAACGGGCTTCCCCCAAATGTACCATTTTCACAACCAAAGAATCTTTTCCGTTATGGTGAAATTACAATTTGGTCTACTCAGCTTTTGACTGGTACTTCTGTAATCGCTAACTCTTCTTTCCGCCTCTTTTCTGTTCCTCTTTCTTCTTCTGGACAGGGATTCGCTCAGGCACTAACCATCGGTGAAACCTCCCAAAAGGAGGCTGGCAGGGTTCCTAGCGGCCTTGCATTCGATATCTACGGTGTATCCGCACTTATCGGCAAGGGTTCCGCACAAGATGATACTGGTGCTGGATTCACTCTCAACGGCGCAATTGATACTCAAGCTCTTGTTCAAGAACTTCTGTCTCTTCAGCAAAACGCTGTATTGTCATGGGACTTTACGCAAAGTATTGTCGATATAGCCCCTCTACACCTCGTAGGTGCTGGTGGCGGAGCTTTCGGTTCTGTTGCTACTGGTAACGCTGTTAATACTGGTCACATGAACAATGGTGCAGCGAACATCTTCTTGTATCGTAGACACCCTGTCAGCTTGCCCGGCGGAACGACCTTCTCTATCCTTCTTCGTTTCGGTTCTCGTGCTGCAAACGTTGGTGCAAATGCGAGCTTCGTCAAGATCGCTCTCTTTGGATTCTACAAGAACGTAATCGAAATTGGGTAAATAACCCTTCTTTATGTTGCAATGTATTTCTTCCAAAGGAGATTTTATTTATCTCCTTTGGAGGAGATACCAAGCTGATAGGGCAAGTGCATAATAGTGCCTTGCCCTTTGTTTTACACTCACACAAGGTAAGATAATGAGTAATTACAAAAATAACAATCGCATGGTGTACCCTTACGGTAGACAAAACATGCAAGCTCCGCAACAGCCGCAGCAAGCATTTACACAAATGCCGTATGCACAAGATATGGGGGGAACCGCACCCGATCAACCAAAGTTTGTTCGTGCGCCGTTCTATCCAACCGCACCTTTTTATTCTACCAATGAAACGGTAGGGTATCAAAGCCGATATTATTCTACTGGTATCGTGAACGGTGCAGCCAATACCGAGCAGCTACAACGAATCCAGTTTGATTTACCAGCAAGATTAATAGCTATCAATGCTGCTGTTCAGACAACGGATGGTAACATTGCCCGTATTGTTGGAGATCCCTTAGACCTCTTCTTAATTTCCCTTGCATACACAACAGGCGATCAGATTCTTGTGGGAACACGCATTGCATCTACAGTTTGTGGAAGCGGAAGTGAGCCAGCCGAGCTAGGTGGAACAGGATATGCGATCAATACAGGAGCTTCGATGTCAATTGGTATCACTCCCTTGTTCGCTAATCTCCGTATTGATGTTGTTCTTGTGTGTCTTGAGATGCGAGGAAGTACCAATTATTCTATTGGTGGGTAATTATGTATTTTAGAGATACTGGCTTCGTACCCAATGATCCAGACAACAAAGGATATTTAAGAAATCCAAACGGATCTCTACCCTATCCAAAGCCTCATAATATGCCTATCGGCTTTTATGATGGTGGAGAGATAGCATTGCAGACTTTTCCATCGGCTGCGCCCAATTGGAGAAATGCAACGTTTCGTACACCAGTATTCGATCTTCGTCCCGATCTCCGTTCTATGACTGGATGCAACCAAGAAGGTGTTCCAATCTGGAAGTATAGTGGAAGTGGAAAAGGCGGTAGGCTTCATGTTGTTATCGACAATATTGCTGGATCGTCCACCAGAGGATTGGATGTAAAGGCGATAGAGTATGTTTCACCAAATCGGCCAAATCTAATGCGACAGGTAACTGATTGTGTTAATGTATCTGATCAATTTGTGGTGAACGATAGAACCTCTACGTATATCTCGTTTGAACCAACAGGAGAATATCCTATTCGCTTTTGGCAAATAGAATTATCCTTTGTTTGGACTGAAGTGTTGGGTGCTAATCCTCAATTTGTGATCTTCTCGTCATATTACTAGGTGCGTCATGGTTATCAGAAACAATGCAATAGGGATGCAAAGCGTTTCAAGCGCAGCGGTATCCAAAGAATACGAAGTAACTTTGACTGCTGGCGGCGATACTCAAAACACCGATTGTCTTAATGTTCAAGGACTTCCCAAAATAGCGGTCCAAGTAGAATCAAGAGACAATTCGGCCCAAGTGGTTACTGTCCTTGTTCAAGGAGCAATAGCACAAGAGGGTGCAAATCCTAGATATTTTTCAATAAACCCACAATTGTCGCTTCTAATGAGTGCGAACAATTACGTTTTTGCAAATTACGAAATTGCTCTACAGTACGTGCGAGTACAGCTTGTTACGGCTGCTGGTCTTGCAGCGGATGTTCGTGTAAGAATTTGCGCTTCACAATAAGGAATTAAAATGGCAAAAAGCAAAACATATACACCAACAGGAAAATCCAGAATAAGACTTGCTATTCTCAAGATTCTACAAACAGGTGAGAAAGCTCTAACTTTAGATGATAAGAATGTTACCAAAGCCAATATCAATAAACATATTGATAAGTTTGGAAAATCTTTCACAGTAAAACAACTAGAGAGTGGTGCAAAGTTTGTAAGACAAATTCGTGACAAAACAGTAGTGGATGGGATGAAGGTTTTTGCTAAAGGAGAAACCAAAACCAAAGCTTTGACTTATTTTGCTGACCAATTGGATAAAGAACAAAAAGCGGAAGCTGCCAAGAGATCCACACCAGAGTACAAATTTAATACCAAAGCAGCAGCAGCGATCAACAAGGCGGCCCGTACTACAAAGGGAAATGTAATGTATAGCCCACCAGAAATCTTTGTTGTGGAGATACAAGATGGTGCTGGTGGTAAGAAAAAAATCTATGGTGGATATGCATCCGCAACGGCGGCAAGAAGCGCAGCAAGAACATACATTAGTGGTATCAAAAAAGCATTTGATCCTCTTGTATCTGCATACTACACTACCCAGACAAAGACTGGAAGAGCCTCTTATCGCCAAGCCAAATTAAAGATTACCAGTAGGCTATACACTTCTACAGCAGATGGAAAAGCAAAAGCTGGAGAGGCTACCTATAAATTTGATGCGGTTGCGGGATCTTCATCCGCTAAAGCGATTGAAAATCTAAGGAATAATACAGGGTTCAAACCCCCAATTGTACGAGTTATTAAGCTCCGAGACAAAAAGGAACATAAAGGATACTGGAAATTGTTCACCTCTCCAGCAATAGGTAAAATCCGCTTAAACCCTAAGAGATAAGATATGGATGAGCTACAAATAGATATTATAAAAAAAGAAATCATTAGTGCCATTAAAAAAGATGATGTCAATGAAGCTATGGCAATTGTCGCTAGAGAGCTTTCTATATTCAATGAAGATGGCACAAAAATGGTTGGCGGAGTTTCATCTTCTCTTTATGAGGCTAAGACAAAAACTTTATATATTACTGTTCGATTAAATGATACTGAAGAAGATGTTGTATATACAGGTTTTGATAAAAAACAATCTTTACTAGCGATGACTGACTTATCTAATGATGCTTATATAACTGCTGGTGGATCACCATCAAAAATTCCACAATTAGTTAGAAAAATCCTTGAAACAGAAAAGTTTGGTTCAAATCGCACAATCCTATACGCTGGACTTCTGTTAGGTGCAGCTTTTATATTTTTCAGAAAGTGAAACATGGCTACGGAAGTACAAACAGTTTTGTTCGATAAGGATAGGTGGACAGTCACCGAAGCCAAAAAATGGCTTCGTGACAATGACTTCATTTCCCCCAAAGTAGACGAAACAGATAGATATCTTCGCTTCCGACAAGTGCATCCAGACGATTTTAAGCCAAAATCGTTTCGTACAATACCCTTTGGAAAAAATACAGGTATCAAAGCAGTTATTGGTGAACCTATGAAGAAAAACCCAAGAAGAAAGAAGATAAAAACAGAAGCAGATTGGGAAGCTATGTTTGGAGATACTTGGTTTAATGAAAACTTCCGAATACTAAGCGATAGTAACAATTCATCTTATGGTGAAACTGTTTGGATATCTCCCAAACTTGGTTTCAAATTGGTCAGACACAAAAGAATGGGAACACCTTCACCCTTCCGTTGGCAACATTCTTCTGGAGCAACGGGTAGCGCAAAGTCCAAGTCCGAAGCTATAGAACAAATGAAAAAAGTCAAGAAAAACCCTTTCTATGGTATTGATGATAAAGGCAATAAGATTGATCCGAGTGGAGATGGACACCGTATCGGAGCTTATGCGATGCTGTTCACCAAAGCACGAAACAAGTACAATGCTTTGGATGAGGCTGGTGCTGGAGATAGTGCAGATGCAAAACTGGCACTTGCAGAAGCAAAGGAATATTGGGACCAATATCAGCTTGCCAGAAAACAATATGAAACAGTAGAAGAGAGAAGAGGAGGAAAGCCTGTTCTTCTTCACGACTTTTCTTCTTTCAAAAAAGCTATAACAGGTGAATTACCTAAAAGGAAGAATCCTATGAAAACACACAAGAACCCCGTAATAGATGGAAAAACTCTCGTTCAAAATATGAAGGGATTAAGGAAAATGGTAGGGAAGAGTATCCCCGCCACGATGAAAGCTGTAGAAGGGGTACAGCGCAAAGTCTTGAAAACATTGGGAAAACTCAATGAGTTTGGAATTGATGCTGATTATATTGCTATATTCAAAGGAGTTTACAACGATGTTTCGTATCAAATAGACTTTATACAATCGTCAATGGGTGATATTGCTCTTATCTTCACGCAGCCTAAAGGTAGTAACAAAGTCAAGATTACAATTGAATACATAGATGGAATTCCTTATACCAGAGTGGTAGACGAATTGATGGAGGATAATGAGCTATTCGATGCGATATATGAAAACTCTTCCGCTGTATTGAAAGGTTTGGTACAAGGGGATGATCTCGCTGGTATTCTTGAATACAACGTAACTACGGATGATGGATCAAAGTATCTTCTAAAGCACTTTCAAGACTATACGATAGATGATGATCAATTGAAAGAGGCCGTATATGTTCCAGATCCAGAAGCGGAAAGTCTAAAGCAAAAACTCATAGATGGGTTCCAGATTAGAAAATTTGAGATTCGCAACAATCCAAAGAAATCATCCGTTCTATACCGATACAATCCACCTCAAAAAGTAGATGATTTTGAGGAGTTTATGGATAAGATGGAAGATGGCAACGTCTTTGTTGGCCGATACGTTATCTATATTCACGAAGGTGTTCCGATGCGCTTGGAGTTTGGCACTAAAACTCCTAAACAGGTATCTCCAGAGGTAGCGTTCTTTGCTGATTTGGCTGGTGATGCTGTTTTGGTTGGGAGATCCGATCTTGATCCGTTTTCCGATGATTACAGGAGCCTTATTCGACAAGCTGGCGGTGTTCCTCCAGATAAAAAACCCACCAAAACCACCAAAACCAAAAAGAAAGACCTCACTCTTGAGGAAGCTTTGAAACGTAGGGAAGCGATGGTGAAGGAAGGTAAAGCATCTGAATTCCTAAAATCTCGTATGTTCAAAGCTCCTTCTGACGCTGCAATTAGACAATTCAACCGAGACAAGATTGAGCGATTACGTTTATCATTTTTGAACAATTTAGGTAAATTTCTCACAAATCTGGATAAAGGTGAAGAGGAATACGGAAAATTTGTTTCTGATGCTACGGATGATCTCGCTGGTATTCTTGCGATGGATAAAGAATTACTCAAAGAGATGCTTACTGATAAAAACAAAGATATCAGACGAAAGATGAAGGATGAGTACTTTGGACTAAAGGGTAAACTTCCAACTCAGAGTGTTAAGGCTATATCAAAGTACTTTGATGATGGTGTTCAGCAAATGATCAAGGAACAAGAAGGAAGAAAGGCAAGAGTAGAGGATGAAGAGGGCAAGAAGACTACCATTGCAAACGTAGTAGAGAATAAGGTAGAAGAGATCAAAAAAGACCTCACTCTTGAGGAGGCTTTGGAACTTAGGGAAGCGATGGTGAAGGAAGGAAAAGCATCTGAATTCCTAAAATCTCGTATGATTAGACCACCAACAAAAGCACAGATTGATGAGGCTTTAAAGGCTTTTGAAGAACCAGAATCTACTCCAGCAGTAGATCCTCTCATGCAAATGTTACAGCAGATGCAAGCTCAAAGCGAAGCCTTTAAGAAGCAGTTTAAAAACAATCCTAGAGGCGGTATGCATTACGCTTACCCAATGAGTATTCACGACCACAATCATCTATACAGCTACGAGCCTTTGAACAATGTATACATAAAAAAAAACCCCGATCATGACTTCCGTTTTCCCCAAACAGAAATCAAAGGAGTAATGATAGACGCAGATATCTATGGTTGGCTGAAAAGCGGTCTTGCAGATTGGGATAGAATTATTTTGATGATGGAACAAGATGAAAAGTATGCTCAATACATACCCGTTGTTAAGAATCTACAAGATAGTGACTACGATTTTATAATACAAATGCAAACCGTAATTGTTCCAGCCGTTGAAGAAAAGGTTCGCAAGAAGCTTGCAAAGGGCGAATCTTTAGAAGATATCATCAAAAAGGCCAATCCTCGTTTGAGAAGGAATTCTAAAATGAGTAGAAGGTACAACTAATTTCCCACAAAACATCTTCCTTGTGTTGTTTATGGGGATAGGGAGACAACCCTATCCCCTTTTTTATGAGTTTCGTATGTATGTTAAAAACCCAAATCCTATACAGTTTAGTGAAGAAGAGAGCTTGCATATTGATGAAATTGTAGAAGATTACAAAAACATCCTATCGAAATTTGCCAAATCTACAACCAATAGGCCGATTGGAAGTAAAAAAATCAAAACATGGAAGGTTCCGATACAGCGATTTGGAAATAAGGAACCTTCAGACTATACCATCGTTCTCAAAACAACAACAAAGAAAGATCCCCCTTACTTCTTCTCGGTATGGAAGGGCCTCCACAGTCCAAGTACAAAAACGATAACATTGTGGGCTACAGCAAATAGAACGAAGAAATTTATAGGTAATTTATGGAACAATCCAGATTACAAAACCCAACGGAGAGAGGAGATAAACTTCTTTTTGACGACCCTTTTGCATGAAATGGCTCATGCAAAAGATCCTATCGGTAGAATGGGAACAAGTGGACTTAAGAAAGCATTGAAAGGTACGAGCGAAACGGTATCGGGATGGACTCTTTATATAAACGATGCGGAAAGAAAAGAGATCAGAGCGCATCTTGTGGAGTGGGAATTGTTCGTAAAAGATATCTTCGATCAACTTAATGATCCATCGTTAGACGATTCTAAGAAGATGAAGCTGGAGGAAAACTTGTACCATCTTCTTGTAGATGGTAATGCATCCGATCTGGATGAATTCTTAGGCGGCGATAAGTGGTATCAAGCTCTAAAGATACCGTATTATTTGGCACAAAAATATAAGGGTTACAAAAACTTCTCTAAACTAGAGGATGATGCGCTTGAAAAATACATTGATTTTTTCACAAAGAAGTACAAGAAAAAGTACAAAAAGAAGCCTACCAATAAGATGATAGAAGGTTGGAAAAAGCAAAGAGAAAAGAATTATCTGGATATGCTGGATGCTATATACAATCTTTTTGTCAAGTACGGACTAACAGACCCTTACACGTACAATCGTTGGAGATCGGAAAACCAAGAAGAAGATAGGTTTAGATATCTTCGTGACTTGCGAATAAGAACCCTTTTGAGATCGGAAAAAGTTATAATACGTTCTCTTAATGAAAGATTTTCATCTCTTTCATCATCTTGAGTGCGCCATGTATGAAAAGAATCCCAACCCTATTAAGCTTAACGCATCGGAACAAGAGGTTTTTGATGAGTCGATCTCTCATATCGAAACCCTCATATTTGGTGACTGGAAAACCTCAAAAAAACAAATAGGTACGGAGGTTCTGTTTGAAAAGGAATTAACGATAGATGCTTTCAAAAAGAAGCAGAAAGGAAAATTAATTATCAAAGGAAAAAAAGGTCGGTGGAATAGAGATGCAGAGCTATTTGGGTATGTTACGGGATTACAGTCAGAAGAGAATAATGTTCTTCTAATAGAGGTATTTGTAAATGGATTTGCTGAAAAGAAATCTTTTTATGAAGCGTATGAAAATAATCCTTATGATTTTTGGTATAGCTTAACCAACTTGAAAGTTACAATGAGACATGAATTTGTTCATGCAAAAGATCCCCAACTTACAATAGGAACGGGATCAATATTGAAGAAGTATGGTTGGTTGCAATATGTTAATGATCCAGCCAGAACAGAATTTCAAGCTCACATGGCGGAATGGGATCAAGTAACGTCTGAAATTCAAAATGTTATGAAGAACCACAATAAGAGTGAGTTTTATAGAGAGGTGTATGGTTCTTTACAGCGGAGATTGTGTAAGTATAGAAAAGAAGATGACAAACTAGATTTTCATAGTTTAATAGAAGATTTTCTAAAAACGGATGGACACGATAGTGGGTTAATTCCTATAAAGTCTTACAAACTCAGAAATAACAAAGAGATGATTGATTCTAGCAGAAGAAAGTTTATTGGAGCTTTAAGAACCTACGAATATTGGGCGCACAAAGAATTATGGAAACCCAAATATGAAGCTCAAATGAATGATTGGTGGCTCAAGAATAGAGCCTTTAAAAAAGGGAAGACTGCACAACGACCAAAAAAGCCTAAAGAAAAAAAGAAGCTTACCAAATCCGAGAAAGACCAGATATTTAGAGAGCTTAAGAACAATTATACGGATATGGTGAGCTTGATATTTTCTCTTTTCAAAAAGAAGGGAATCTTGGATATTTGTAAAGCTTCCCACCCAAAGAGAGAGACATCTTTGAGTAAGAGAAAGGATGAATTACGCTCTAAAAGAGAATACACTATTCTTAGATCGGAAAAAGTTATAATACGTTCTCTCAAAGATAGGTTTAGGAGTTTAAAATGAATGACGATATTGTTTGTGACGTTGTAGCTTCTCTACAGAAGCGTTTCAATGCACTACCTTCACAATGCAGTAGAAGACAACCGATGTTTGATGCACAAGGAAGAGAGTATCTTGTTGTATACACTACGATACCTACTTCACTTGATGGAAGAGAAGGTGCTATTGCATCCAATACTCCAGACTTCCGAGAAAATAAAGAGTATCTATCAGCGTTCCAAGCAAGGGACTTATCTGATCTTGGAGAGATGCAAAAGATACGAAAAATCGCCAAAAAGCTTGATCCAACAAGAATGCTGGTAGCATCTGGAGATCCTACCATCGGCGCACCCGTTGTATGGAAGTCAGAAGACGATAAATATTATGTTTTGGGGGGCAACGGTAGAACAATAGCCTTTTTGATCGCCCCACAAGAACGATACGAAGAATATGTAAACGAAGCTCGTGGTAGGTGGACCAATATATACAACCCACAAACCAAGAGAGGATATAGAAATCTTCTCGTTCGTGACGTGTATCATAGCGATGGAAGCTCTTTGACTATGGATGAGGCTATCAAGCTGGCTGGAGCTTCACAAGAGAGTACAGCGGGAAAAGAGACACCATTAAGACAAGGGCTTTCAAGAGCAAGAGGTATGGGGGTAACAGAAGAATCCAATATACCAGCGATTGAATATCCGCTACCTCTCAATAAGTCTACAATATTGCGATTTATTCAATTGAACGGTGCTTTTTGGAATTATGTAAAATCTTTATCGCCAGACTATATCAGACAACAATTGGAAAACCTCAATGAACAAAGTCTTCCTCTCGCATTGGAACAGATAGAGGCCGTTCTTATAGGCCGATACCTTCCTTCTCGGTTTGTTCAAAAAGGATTTGGTTCAGACAAAGAAGAGAGAGCGATAATCGGGGTTCTTCCATCGCTGGCTTCTTTACAGCAATTGATAGACAACGAACAGGCGAAACCAGAGTACAATCTACTGGATAAACTGGAAGCTGCACGAGACTTTATGAAACAGTATAGGAATAAGAGCTATGGAGATGCGCTTGCAGACTATGAACAACGATGCAAACAGCAAATGTTACTCATGGGTGTTGAACCTTCCCCTGTTTGTGAATTGAACCGATTGGGTGTTGCATTTGGCTTATACTTAAAGCGTATGGTAGGAATTACGGACCCGACAAAGGGTGTGAAAGATATTAATAAATACATTGATGAAGCAGCAAAAGACAAGCCCGACCAATTAGGTATGTTTGGAGCTTCTTTTGGTGGAAATACAGAAGACAAGGCGGCGGATCTATTGATAAAATATGCTCTTCCAAAGTCTGTAGGAGCAAAACTTATGGCAAACCCTAGCGATGATATATCTCAATCATATATCTTAATAGCCAAAAACTTAACATCTCGTTTTAGAAGTTTAGCCTCTAAGAGAGAGGATCGTACAAAAACAAACACAATATCTTTATCTAAAAATTTTCCAAAATGTCGATACATGAAAGCGGTAGTACGTCCCAATAGATATGCATACACACGATCTGAGGCTAATAAAATAAAATGTCCTATTGGAACATTTTTGATTGAGCAACAAACACCATTACGGGCTGAAAATTCCATTTATAGGTATTTTCACGATGTTCTTAAGGTAGAGCAAAATGTAAGGGCTGCTTTTTTTACAACTTTACACGAGGGAAAGAAGAACAAGACTTTCCCTTTATCTGCTCCTTACTACGATCTCTTAATGCGAACCTATTACAAGTCTTTAGGGTATGATATTTGTAGAACAGGAATTAAAAGTAGTGTATCGGGTGGTGGGAATTTTTTAGCATACCTTGATGAAAATGCGCTCCTTACAGAAAAAGGAGGTTTTGGAGACAAATATATTCGCCCTATTGTTTATCTTCCTTTCCCCACCAAAGATGATTTGATCAGTTTCACCGAGAATATGGTTGATAAATGGATTAGAAAGGCGCAAGAGTCCGAAGATAAGAAAACGTATACTGAAGTGAACACGTTTGAAAACAATGATTTCTCGTTCCCTGTTTCTTCTTTGTTAGATTTTGTCATTGGAGATGATGGAGAAATATCCTACTCTTATATATTTGAGGTTTTGGGTAGATTCAGAGCGATTGTAGTAAACTACAAAGGAAAAGTAGAAGTCTTCTCTTATGTAGATACAGTTAAAGATGAAAATTCTCGTTTTTATGTTCCAAAACTGTATCCTTTGTATCCCAATGAAATAACCACAGACCCCAAAGCTATAAAGCTGGTGGATGATGCTATTGCAAATTGTAAAAAGGTATCACAAGAGTACTTGAAAGAGAAGGAAGCACTAGAAGAGAAAAAGAAAAAATCGGCCAAAAGGAAGACAAAGCCAAAGCCAACTATCACGCTGTATAAAGAGGATGGTACGGTAAAGTCAAAAGTACCTGTTCCAAAGGCTCAAATAGGTGAGAAGTTTGGAATAATAAAAAGGGGAAAAGCTGGCACTTATAATTACCCGTATATTCTTGTATATATCCCCACAGGACAGTATGTAACAGAAAAAAGTGGTATGGGGGGTTCGATCACTATTCGTTTTAAAAAGCTCGGAAAAGGGAAAGCGGTTATGAAAGCTCTTAATGAACATTTTGTAGCCCCAAAAGAGTACCCCAAAGGCTATGAAATTGACGAATATAAAAACAAAGAAGACAAACCCTTTTTGGATGAAATGAGGAAGGTTATAGCAGAACATACCGAATATACCCTTCAAAACTCTCAATGGGAATAGCATGAGCAAAGACAAGATCATCATTAGTGAGGCTCTTGTTCGCTTTCTTGAGTTGTTTGCAGAACATATACCTACGTATAGCACCAACGATATGAAACGCATCTTAAAGGGGTATGTAACGCTTGGATATGGAGCGATTACGGTAGCTCTTTACAATCCCGATCTTCGCAAAAAATACGATTCCAAAATCATATTAATATCCCAAGATTATCTTAAGGTTTTCTTCGCTTATATCCATGCAAGATATCCTCAATGCAAACATTTTCCAGAGATATCGCTGCTTGCAAAAACATCGTACTTTCCCACCGATGCTACAAAGCCTGTTGGGGTAGATACCGACAAGACAAGCTTTGTTTATTGTGTTCCAGAATATTGGACTATACTATACGATTCTAGGAAAAAGGAGTGGTATAGAATTAGAAGCGACAAAACCCTTTATACAGATAGCTCTTTTTGGGGAACGCTTAAGAAGAAAGACTTTTTCAAAATAGGTGATAGTTTTTTTGGTAATGACAAAAAAGTAATAGAGCAGTTAAATTTTCTATTGGATTTCTTCACGCAGTTTAAGGGAAAACCGCCAAATGAAAAGACACTCTCTTATCTTGAAAAAATAGATACCAATAAAGATACAGAATCCATTAGACAAGCTTTGGTGGATTTAACCAAATCCGCAATGCGTTTGGGCAAGAATATGTATTGGGATGCTGATATGAGGCAAGATAGCCCAAACATGCAAAGAGGTATGAAAAACCTATATCTTTTCCGTAATGTAGCGGTAGACCAGCTTGTTGAAAATGCTATATTACTGGATGTTCTCTTTTAGGTGAAGAAAATGAGTAAAGACAAAATTATCATTAACGCTCTAATGGATCGCTTCCGTTCTCTCTCGGAACGGAGCTTGCCAGAGCCTATTGTAAAACAGAAAAATGGCCTGTATTCAATCTTGACAACTGATGGGATACAATACAAAGACTTTATTCTTGTAGCTGACCAAAACACAAAAGATGGTTTAGCTGCTTTTTTTCACGAGAAAGAAGGTTTTTATCTACTGGTAGATATTGAAAGCGGAGGAGTAGTAAAGGATAAAAAGGTAGTCTCCAAGAGTGGGGAAAACATACTTACTATCGAACATGCAATAGAAGAAGCAAAGAAGGATCTAAAAAAGTCCTTTCATCTTCGCTTTGGGAAGCCAGATACGAAGCCTTTGAAAATAGACAAGGTTCGTATACCCTTCTCTCTCCCTACAACATTGAACGCTAGAGGAAAGGCCAATATCAAGGCGATTGAGCTTATCTCTTCCGTACTTCCAAGCCAGATGACAAAGAAAGATAGGGAAGCTGTTCGACAATACACAGGTTGGGGCGGTTTTGGATCGGTTGTATCATGGAACGAGATGATAAAAGATCCGAATTACATTGTCACCGAAGAGGCGATTCTATACGAGTACTACACTCCGTATGAATTGACTTACAGCATCCGCCAGAAGATACTTCCCTTCATAAACGGGAAGGAAAAAGGTCTACTGAAAGTCCCAAAATGGAAAGGAAAATATCTTGCTTTGGAACCGAGTGCTGGTATCGGACGTTTCGTTGATCCCTTCTATACTTCTGATTTTCAATGGAATACGATAGAGCCATCCATCCAGAGTGCAAAGGTACTTATGGCTTTGTATCCAGAATCAAAGACAAATATTGTCAAGTTTGACGAGTGGGCTTTTACGAACAATCCAATAGGTGTGTATTCTATGATATTGGGTAATCCTCCGTACAACAAGCGTGGCGCAGATATACAAGAAGATCCGAATTGGTCCGATTTTACTCATGCAGAACAATACCAGCTTGTAAGAACCCTTCCGATGCTGAACAAAGGCGGTATATCCGTTATGGTGATACCGAGAGAAACCTTGTCGGGAAAAGACAAGCGCAATAGAGGGACCAGAGAGGAGATGCTTAAGTACGCTCACTTGATCGGAGCTATTAGACTTCCTACTCATAGCCTTATAGATGGCAAGCTCAAAAGCGCATTGTTTCACAATGTAGCCACACCAATTGATGTTTTATTCCTACAGGCAAGAGGCGGCAAGCTGAAAGAAGTAAAGCCAGAAGATCAGTTTATACTGGATGGTGAATACTTTGAAAAATACCCCAATCAGATAATGGGTGAGATCAATCCGCCGCAAACCTCTATTTCTATAGATGGAAAAACCTTTGAAAATAAGTTTATCTATACAAGAATCATTATGAAAGGTAAGTTTGAGGGACTTGTGGACTTGGATATTCGCCCAATGAAGTCTTCCAACAAGAAGGATTTCATTGGTTTGATAGAAGGAGGAAAGACTACTCAAAAAGTCAAACAGGCCGAGAAAACGGTACGAACAGAAAAAGATGCTGTTTTAGATGAAACCATCATAAAAACAATGAATGACGCATCTCAAGCTGCTTATTATATTGCCCCCAAAATACAAAGTTTCATTAAGAACGTCCAACTGAACACCAAAGTATCAAAGATGGAGGCTCACGCAGTACGAGAAGGTATCAATACCGAGCTTCTATCTTTTGTCCAAAGTTACGGAAAACCTACAAAGAGAGGTCTTTTGGATGATCTCAAGAACAAAGATTTGTTCCGATACAATATATTTGTATCAGCCTTTGATAAAAGCGGAGAACCTATAAAAGAAGTCTCTAAGCCTATTCCTCTTCAGTTTGAATACAACGGAGATCCAAAGGACTACAACACTCTTCTTCGTGCATGGTACAAACATGCACAAAAAACTACCCAATTTCCCGTTATTACAGAATCCGATCTTAGAAAAGCACAGCGAACACTCAATATAAACGACAAAACCCCGTTCACAAAGATAGCGATGAATCTATCTAATAAGGGATGGTGTCTTCATCCAACCGACAAGCATCCTGTTTATTGGATTACCTTAAAAGAGCGTTATTATGAAGGTAATTTGTGGAAAAATTACGATGCGCTCAATGAATACTTGAGTAAAAAAAACACAAACAAAGCTCTTACTGAAATATATCAGAAACAGCTATCTCAGATGATCGACATTGATCCCAACAGCAAAAAGTCTTTGATGGATCTAATCACCTTTCCCGATCTAATCAATGAAAGGAAGATACTCCCAAGTAGCCCGTTTGTATCTGAGGCTCTATTGAACGATTTTTTCAAAACGCTTAAAGTATCAGATCCCCAAAGGATAAAAGGTGTGGTGAGGCTGGAAGCACCAAAGATTGTAAAGGCTGGAAATACGTATTTAATCAAAGCTACACCTCGTGATTTAGGAAAGACGTTTGAGAAATTCTTAGAGGGTTCTTATAAAGTTACGGTTATCATGGAAGATGGCACAAAACAAAGTCAGTACCAAAATGGTGAGGTGATACTGGAGCGAGAATTTCCATCTGTATACTCAATTCTCCAACCATACATAGACAAGAACCCACCAAATAGAGATGTATGGAAATTTACCGCTTCCTTACCAAAAGAAAATTTTGAGAAGATAGATACCAAAGAAATTGCTCCGCATAGTGGTTTTCAAAGTATCCTATCCCCGATGCAGCAAATGTTTTTTGGTATGCTGGTGAAGAACCCAAATATTTTTAAGCCTGTTTACAATGCTCAATACAAAGCCCACATGAACACAAAGCTATACAAAGGAGAAAACTTCTTTGGTGCAAAAGTGAGAATAAGGAGAGAATTGGAAAACAAATTTTTAGACTTCCTTTCAGACGTAAGACAAGAGCGATATTGGGAACCTATCACCAATGCGTACAATAGACAATTCAGAGGATACAAGGAGCCAAATTACGCACAAGGTGACGATATAATCATAAATGGATGGAAGGGATACGGTCTTCGTCCGTATCAAGCGGAAGCTGTTCGTAAGATGACGTTTCAAAAGCAAGGGCTTCTTGCTTTTGACGTTGGGTTAGGAAAAACACTTACAGGTATCGCAGCCATAGCTCTTGCAAAGCAACAAGGTTGGTGTCAAAGACCATTGATTGTTGTTCCCAACTCTATTCTATTCAAGTGGAAAGACGATATTTTAAAGGCTATTCCAGACTGGAATATCGTAACGATAGGAGCAAACCAATTTCGTGATAAAAACGGCAACCTTAAAAGTAGAGTAGATACACCAGAAGAGAGAGGAAAAAAGTGGCTGCAATTCTCTCTAGGAGCTTATGACGTAGCTCTACTAACCTACTCTATGCTGGATCGAACCCAGTTTAGAGAACGAACGTATCAAAGCTTCTCTATGAAACATTTGGATGAGGGTGATATATTCTCTCAATTAGCTAAGGCCAGAAAGGATTCAAAATCTGAAAAGAGGTTGTTGTCAAAGAAGAAAGCAATTGAAACGAAGGTAGCGGATATGCTTCTACCGCCAAAGAACCAAAGAATATTTGATAAAGGGGTAACGTGGGAAGATATCGGGGTAGATTTGATGCTTATAGATGAAGCTCAAAATTTCAAAAACCTCTTTGAGACAAAGACAAACTTTTCAACTCCACCAAAATTTTTAGGATCAATGAAGCCATCCAAGCAAAGCTACAATTTAGATATACGATGTATGCAAGTGCGAGAAACGGCGCAACGGAAATATGGAAGTAATAATATCTTCTTGTTGAGTGCTACACCAGCCAAAAACTCTCCTATGGAATTCTACAATCTTATCCAATATATCGATCCCAAGATATTTACTCAGTACGGAATAATGAGTACAGGAGACTTCTATGATAGATTTTTAGAAGAAGAGCATGGACAGTTTTATAATGCGAAGCTGGAAGTACAGGAGTATCCACAGATAAAGAGGTTCATCAATCTTGATGACTTCCGATTCTTACTGAAAAAGTATTGTACTTTTGAGGTTTTTGAAACAATCATCCAGCGATATCCAGAGATAGAGAGAACCATTAAAATACCATCCGTTGTAAACAAACAGGTTCGTATCAAAATGAGTAAAGAGCAAAAACAACTCATTGATGATGTTTTATGGAAGATGGGAAAGGTAGAGATAGGAGAGGATGGCGAGATCGTCCAGAGTGAAGTTTCTAAAGAAGATAAGATCAGCCCCTTAGAAGGGATTATGAGGATGTTGCAGATATGCATCCATCCAATACTTACTACCGATAAATTCAAGGTTTATGACGAAGGAGAGGGAATACCAGACGATCCCGACCAGAAGAAGAAAAGGAAGAAGAAGTCTTTATCAATATCGGGTATTCAAAAAGCCTTAAAGTCTATCAATATCCACTCTCCAAAGCTTGATGCTGTTGCTTCTAATATCACCAGACTTAGAGGATCTACCGACAAAGTAAAAGAAGCCGTTACATGCGGAAATATAGTATTCATCCAAAACATCGCCGTTCAATACATGATACGGGATCTTCTCGTATCGAAGGGTATACCAAAGTGGTCCATTGGTATTATGAACGCTACGGAGCTACCCGATCCACAGTCCCGACAAAATATGGCACAATCGTTTAATTTTGTATCTGAATTTTATGTAACGGGGGACAAGGCTGTAAGTGAAGAGGAATACAGTAAGTTTTCCTCTTCCAAACAGAAGAAGTCCAAGAAGATAAATGGCTTTCGATATGATATCATCATTGCCAACTCGGTAGCGTATGAAGGAATAGACTTGCAGCATAGAACGTGTGCTATACACCATGTTGATCTTGCGTGGGAACCAGCCACAATTACACAACGGAACGGTCGTGGGGTTCGATCTGGAAACGAATACGAAGACGTTGAGGTTTATTATTACATTATGGAGAATACAGTAGATCAATACATGTATTTAACGATACAAGGAAAAAGAGAGTGGCTTGTATCCGCCATACAGTCTCAAGATAGAGAAATAAACAATCTAGGAGCCAGCGAAACGAGCGCAGAAACTTTACTTCTTCTTACCTCTTCATCACCAGAAGATTATGATCGCCGCAAGGCTGTAGCCAAAAAGAAGATGGACGAGAAGCGTATAGAGAACAGCAAAAGACTGATACAGTCTCAAATTCGGAAGGTAGGGCTATTGTACGAACAGGCCCGTAACTCTCGTGACCCTAGAACCTTAGATCAAGCTCAAAGAGCTTTGGAGGCCCTTAAAGACAAAGATCCAACCATCTACCCAGCCTTGTACTACGTAGATCAATTAAGATTTTATGCGCCGTATGTCTTCTCTCAAGCGTATATGTATGACGTTGCATTGATAAAAGGTTTGATGTACGCAACACCTTCGGGTACGGTAGGTATGTATCTAGGAAAAGAATTCAACAATCTGAGATTCTTAGGTGTGAAAGGTGATACACTAAACGGTGAAATATACTTAGATGTAAAAGAAGTTACAGGAGGGAATAGTATAAAGGTTACACTTCCTTATGCAGTATCTCAATATGGTATAGATAGTTACAGAACGCTCTATTGGCTGCAAGGAGAGGGCGATTCTCCCGATGACGTAGCAGCAGAATTGAAAGCTCTTGTGGAGTTTGGAAGAGATGAAGAAAAAAAACAAGAGAGAAGAAGAAGTTTCTATCGATCTCTCTTTAAATTTGAGTATTTGACTATTATCAATCCCAACTCAGTAACAGGAGAGAGAGCAAAGAATCTCCTGTTCAGAAATATTTCATTGGTGCTTAGAGAAGGATCGGAAGATGCACGAGAGATGGCTTTATACAGCTTGCCGAGAAGCTATATTGTAGAAGCATATCAACAAAGATTCTTGGATGTTATGTTCAATGAAAATGATGACTTTAGAAATGATCTTATCGTTAGAAATGCAGTAGACGATACAATATGGATAATGAACAAAGTATTCTTTATGGAAGGAGACAAGATGGGAAAACTCATTCCTGTTTCTATGACTGAAGTAGAGAAGGATGGATACAAATTCTCTATTCCTTCTCGTGAAGAACATAACAAATCTACAAAAATAACATTAAAAAATATCTCCGATTTTGTGGACCCTTTGGATATGGCTATCTATAACGCAGTAAAGAAGCTGGATGAAGAAGAAGAGAAAAAAGTAAGATATCCGATGGGTGGACGTAGAGAAGTGACCAATGTTTACACCTTACTAGATTTACTAGATGCTATAAAGGAATACAAAACATACAATGTTCCTTCATGGAAGCGAAAGCACTTATCCCACCAAACATTAAAGACTTATCTGAAAAATCTACAAAATAGTCTCTCTTTATCATACTATGTTTTAGGTATCAGAAGCCGTTTTATTCCCAATTTTGGTAACTATGGCGAAGAAGTAATTGGTCTTGTAGCTTCTGAAATTCAAGATTTAAAAGATAAGACTCTCGTAAATTTTGAGCTTTTCCCACCAAATGAGACAGGATTTAGAGAGCTAGAGAAACTTTTAAAGAAGAGAAAAGGAATTTATTTTGCCGCAAATTATCAGTTTGTGGCCCCGCATGTATTAGAGGAGATACTCTACCCTATTCACGAGTATCCTCTCCAATATTACATAGATAGTACAAACGCAAAAATGATAAAGTACTTTGGTATAAAAGGAAAATGGTCAATAGGGAAATATATCACTAAAGACGAAGCACAAAATTTCAAATAGAGAGAGGAACAATGCCTACAGAGACACTATTCAATACACAAATATTCGACAAAGAAATAAGCACGATAGACAAGGAGATACAAACCACGTTGGATCTAATAGATCGTACTCCAGACCAGTCGTCCAATGGTGGTGATCCAAAGATCATTATAAAAGAAAACATTGATTTAGACACTCCCAAAGTAGATGATTTTGCCCGACAAGCTATAGCGATGAAGTGTGGAATATCTCGTGAATTTCCAAACAACCAATTGGCTACGCTCTTAGGTGACAGGTATGCCGCATTGATCGAAAGGCGACAAGAGGGCGCACAAAAAACTCTTGAGGCCGCTGAAATGGCTGCTTCTATCGATCAATATATTTGGGCTGCTATGGGTATCGTTGCAAATATCATCGTAACATCATTTACAGGCGGAACAGGTACAGCCTTAGCTAGTGCTGCTATTGGATATTTGGCGGAAAAAAGCACAGCATCGGTGGATGCTTGGGTGGCAAGATTGGAAGAGCAATTGGCTGCTGGTGCAGCCGATCCAGAAGTAATCAATAAAATAGCACTTATAGCTGGAGATCCAAATGCTATTTCGGTAGTCGTACAAGCTGTAGATCAAGTACCAAAGGGTGAATTGCATCCCTACCTAGACAATTTGATACAACAGTACAAAGTATACAAGAACGTGGTAATACCATCGTATCCAGCTTTTATTTTTGATAGTAGTGTGGAGCTACAAATTAAAATGTATTCCGCACTCGCAACAACATCTTATACCATACAAGTGGTGTGTGATCGCCTCTTAGAAGAAGAAACACCAATGACTATCAGCGCATCTGGAGTAACCATTGCGCCATCTGGCTCCAGTCTACCATCAGATAGTGAAGGAACAGTAAGAGGAGATGGTACAGGTGTAGATACAAATGGCGGCGGCGGAACACTCGCTCTTCTTGCTTTGTTGGGTTTGGGTGTATATGCCTTAACAACATGAGAAGACCACCAAGAAACAGCAAAAGAGTTAGTAGAACATCTATCCGTAGAAGGGTTCGTCAATTAGCAAAGAAGAGAGATAGGGCCAAAAACCCTTCTCTATCTAAGAAACAGAAAGCGAACCTTAAAGAAGAGCTACGTATACTCGGAGAAAGGCCACCATTAAGACAAACTCAAGTGGAAGGTATGGAATTTCTCAAGGCCCACAATTACAATGCGATCATTGCTGACAGTATGGGTACGGGAAAGACTGCACAGGCTCTTTGCGCCGTAGCAAAAGAGCCAAAGAAACTTTTTCCATGTTTGGTTATTTGTCCTTCTTCTGTAGTTTGGAATTGGAGGAGAGAGACTTATTTTTGGATAAGATCATCTGTTCGTGTTCATGTTGTAGAAGGTATGGAAGATACTTTTCCCTCTGAAACACCTCACTACACTATTGTTTCTTGGGATTTGCTTCACTACCGCATAGAGGATTTGAGGAAACTACCATTTAAAAGTATCATAGCTGACGAAGCACACTACGCTAAGAATCCTCAATCTCTCAGAACACAAGCTTTGTTATCATTGGATGTTCCCCACAAGATATTAATGACTGGAACACCTTTGATAAATGAAAAGTGCGAATTGGATACTCTAAAGATGATTATCGGAGATACGGAAGCTCCGATGATCAGAAGGTTATTAGAGGACGTTGCGCCAGAAATACCCCCAAAGAAACGGGTTATGCTTCCCGTTGTTCCATCGGCGAAGCTCATGGAAGAGTATGAAGAAGCATCGAAACATTTTAGTGACTGGATCGATGCATATCTCCACAAAGTCTATGGAAAACAATCTGCGATAATAGAAGAAAAAGTAGAATCTGCTCTCTCACAAGAATTCTTGGTGAAAATGTCCTATCTTCGGCGGATAGTGGGAAGATCAAAGATACCAGCTTGTGCTGATTGGGTTTATCGGATGAACAAAAAAGGTGAAAGTGTTGTCGTCTTCGGAGAACACCATGATGTTCTTGATTTGTTGTGTGAGGCTTTAAGGAAGATGAAAATCGGTCACGTTCGCATAGATGGATCAACAGGAAGAGTAGAAAGGCAATTGGCTATTGATAACTTCCAGCGTGGAGCCATAAATTGCTTCATCGGCTCACGAGCTTCGATAGAAGGTATTACATTAACCAGAGCTACAAACCTAGCGTTTTTAGAGCGTTTCTACACTCCAGCCAATGAAGAACAAGCGGAAGATCGAATAAGACGAATCGGCCAAACCAAAGCTACAACCATGTGGTATATGGTTGCGAAAGGAACCATAGACGAAAGAATTTATGATATTGTAGAACGAAAAAGAAAGATTATATCCAAACATATCGGAACAGAAAATATCGAAGAGAAGGAGATATTCAAGGAATACGATCTATGGAAGAATAAGTCTCAGCTACAAGGTATCGGAAAGAAGCTCAAAGACTATCCATCCGTATCTGCTCCTCTTCCCAAATTACCAAATCCAAAGTACGTTCGTGGGATTCTATTTGGTGTTGATTCTTGGTCCATCCCTCAAGTACTTAAAGGTATCAGAAGAAAGGGTTACAAGATGCTTTCAATGGATAGTAAAGAAGGAAGGGTGTTCATATCCACAAAGGTTCCAGAAGCCTTTCAGAAGGGAAGTGTACGCTTCGTACAGGTGGCGGAGGACTTGACTTGTGTCGTGGGTAAGCCTGTTTCCTCCAGTAAGCAGCGCATGAGAAATTATAGAGGAACCATAAAGAGAAAAAGAAGAAGGCTACCATTACAGTAGCCTTGTTGTGTTGTCTAAGCTAAGATTTTAGTCTATGGTTTTTTCTTGATTGGCTATGAAAATAGAAAGTTTTATCATCATCTGTAGGATGCGAGCTTTGTGCTTTTTTGGTATTTTACAAAGAAATGCAGCAAGGGCTTCATTTTCTTTTGATGAAGTCTTAACTTTTTCATCTTCATATATATCCTCCAAAAGCTCGGCAATGGCTTCTTTAGAAGCATTTTCATATATTTTCTTTGACTCTTTATCCATTTTATTCTCCTTTTAAAATCTGGTTCATTTCCGCTTGCGTACAAGTTTGTGTTTCGTGGTCAATCTTCTTTTCAAGAAGAAGCTTGACTCCTTCTGTTTCAATGGAAGACAATGATGATTGTACGCTCAATTTCTCGGTAATTTCATGTACCTTGTCGTGCGCCCAATCTTCTGCATCATCAGCGGATAGATTGTTGGGAACCTCAACTTCCAAGTAGACCACTTGGAAGTACAGACTTTGTATTGTTATCTTCTTCACTTATTCCTCCAGCTTTTCAGTATTGGCTTTTATCAAAAAGTAGATAATTGTTTGTTGCTTCTCGGCGATCTTGAATAAGATCGCCGTTCTTTTTTGGTGGTCGTTGCAAGAGGTAATATCAAACTCTTGTTTAAGCTCCGTTATTTCGTCTTGCAGCATACGTATGTATTTCATTTTTTATTCCTTAAGTTTGAAAGCATCCGCATCAAGCGGAGGCAGTTTGTGATTAGAGGTGGTTCTTGTTGATATCGTCTAGCCAAACATCTAAAAGAAACTCTATGGCTTTTAATTGTGGTGTTTTTGGTGAGATCAGTAGATCGCATAACGATAAGCGTGAGATAGCTTCATACATGGCTTTCCAATCATAGCGAGTCTTGCAGTTTGCGCTCTCCTCACTAAGTTGGTCCACACGAAGTAGAAGCTGTTCTATGGTTTTGATTGGTTTCATGGTTTTCCATTCTCCGATAAGGTTGTTTTGGCAAAGAGGAAAAAAATCTTTCCTCTTGAACATCTTAACAGACTGTTTACAGGTTGGCAACATAAAGCATAATTTTTATGTTTTGCACGTTGCTCAAGTGTAAACGGTATCAACAAATAAAACAGACAAAAAAGAACAAAAAGCCCCTTAGATAAGGGGCTTACATAATGTTTGTGGGACTATTTATTATTTCAATTCACCCAATAAGAACATGATTCTATAAGGGATTACGGTTTTATTGTTACAAGCTTCACAGCATTGTCCGTTTGATATAGGTCGTGCATTGTGGCTTTGATAAACGGTTTTTATCTCTGTTCCACAAAGACAACACTTCATTGGGTATTTTTGAGCTTTCTTCTCATCCATCTGTTCTCCTAAAATGGTATATCTTTCTTGTGTTTTAATGCATGACTCAACTGATTTTGAGCATCGTGAAGCTTCATAAAGTTAATAGAATTGATCAACACTCCGCTGGTGTAGGCTTCATATGCTGCATCCATATCTCTTATGCGATATTGAACAATCGCATAAGGATGGCTAACTGGAACCAGCTTGTCAGCCTCCGTAATATCTGGCTCAAAGAGTACGGATAAAACTTGCTGGTGCTGATTATACATGTTTTGAAAAGCCATAGCACTCATTTGATTTCTGAATAGACGAACATCCCCAAAGAATTTTTTGTCTTCCACCAAGCTATCCATGATGTTCATAAAGTCCTCCCAAACCACTTCTTCATAACAACCTTCTGATCCGATAAGATTGTATCCATACTTAAACCCTTTTGGAACGATGGTATTCTCAATGAGATAGGTACAATAGCTGAGATGGTGCAATTGTTGCGGTTTTACAAACATCATTACTTCTCCTTTGATTGAGGAGGCAATTCTTCACGTGCAGTCATACCGCAGCCCAAAAATATTCTGAGACAGCGAGCGTAAGCTCGTGTCTCCGCCATACGAATATAAGCCGAGAGTACCATCTTTCCTGTATTGGATGGATCTGCATCCCCATGAGCCTCAAAAGTGCCACGAACACCCGTTACAGTAGCCTTAACCATACAAAACTTTGCTTCTCTATCAAGCTGGACTATCTCACAAGTCATGCTCTCAAGTCCGTTACGGTGTGCCATATCTAAAAGTCCAGCGTACAAAACGTATTCTTTCCCTTTTAGGTTTTGGATATAGCCATTCTCCTTAAGCTTATCTATCAAAGTAGGCTCTTTGGGTGGTTCTGATGGTTTGTGTTCTTCACAAACAGGGAAAGACTTCCCGTTGTGAACCACTAAAAATTGCGCTTTTTTATCGCATTTGACGCATTTTAAGTCTGCATCGGGACTTTGAACAATTAACATGCTTTCTCCTTGAAAATGTTCTGGCAATGAGTAATAAATAATAGTGACAAGTAGCAAACAACGCAAGGAGAAAACAATGGAAGGACTAAATTTGACCAGCGCAAAATTTGTCTATGTAAGAGGAAAAAACAGGTTTGGAGACAAACAGGCTGTATTATTTGAGATGGAAAAAAATTGGGATTGGGTATTAGAACAATTTCAATTGAGTTTGCATCGAAGCGATTTTGATATGTTCGTGAAAAGTGTGTG
>Ga0160423_10000207_pt1 | contig 45273 bp, 44 predicted proteins | sample CRUFie14St8metaG_FD_108191 | JGI IMG/M metagenome (GOLD analysis project Ga0160423, IMG submission 108191) | Marine microbial communities from the Costa Rica Dome - CRUD Field 142mm St8 metaG | ecosystem: Environmental > Aquatic > Marine > Oceanic > Photic zone | place: Costa Rica: the Eastern...
GTTAGCTTTACTAGTGAGGAAGTTCAGGATCTTAAGGTTAGGGTGTTGAATATAGTGGGAGAGGAGATAATAGGAGAAGAGTTACAACAGTTTGTTGGTGAGTATACTAAACAGATTGATTTAGATACATATAGTAAAGGAATATACTTCTTAGAAATAGAAACCACAACTGGCATCATTAATAAAAAATTAGTACTGCAGTAAGTTTAAATAAAAGATAAGTCAATTTTATTAATCTTTTGTATTAATAAAAATGGTATTTTTGTGGTAAATGTCTTTATTATGAAAAAAGTCTTGTTCTCACTATTCTTTTGTTTTTCTTCGTCAGTTAATTTATGTGCAATTGATATAAAGTTAACAGAATCAAACAATCAATTTCAGATTACAAGTAAAACATTATCAGAAATGACATTTGTTAATCATTTGTCAGAGTTAACAACAAAAAGAATTAAAAAAGATAACAATGAATTTTTTAAATTACATGTAAATGGTTATGGAGATAATGCGGAATATGGAAATGCGTCATTGCCAGTTTTAGAAGATTTATTAATTGTTCCTTTTGGATCTGAGATATTAATAGAAATAATTAAAAAGGAAGAAAAAATTATTAGATTAGATGATCATGGAATTATAGATTTTTTGTTCCCATGTCAACCATCAATCTCTAAGAGTGATAACGTAGATGATGTACCTTTTTATTTTAACAACCAATATTATGAGTATAATGATTTTCATATTTCTAATGTTGTGAAAACCGAAGTGTTAGGAAAGATGAGGGGTCAGCAGTTAGCTAGAATATCTATTTCTCCATTTGAATATAACCCTACAAGCAATGAACTAAAGATAATTACTAGTCTTGAAGTTAAAATAACTTTTAAGGATATTGATTTAGAAGCTCATAATCTTAATAAGGTAAAATATTATTCTCCAGAATTTGAAAATTTATATAAGACATGTTTAAACTATATTCCAACTAATCAAAAAGATATTATTACAACATATCCAACAAAATACGTTATAATTTCTGATCCTGCATTTCAAGCAGCACTTCAGCCATTAGTTGATTGGAAGACCAGAAAAGGATTTATTGTTGTAGAAGGATATACTGATGACCCTAACGTTGGGACTACAACATCATCAATTCATGCATACATTAAAAATATGTATGATAACCCCGTTGATGGAATTCCTCCAACCTATTTATTAATTGTTGGTGATGACGCACAAATACCTTCATTTTCTGGAAATACAGGCTCACATTTATCAGATATGTATTATTGTGAATTTGATGGAGCAGGAGATTTTTATCCTGAAATGTATTATGGTAGGTTTTCAGCTACCAATCCAGGAGATGTTGAGTCTCAAGTAAGCAAGACGCTTACACATGAAAGATACATGTTTTCTGACCCTTCATTTTTAGATGAAGTTGTACTTGTTGCTGGAGTTGATGCTTCAATGGCACCAACTTACGGTAATGGTCAAATTAATTATGGAACGGATAATTATTTTAATGTAGCTCATGGCTTAACAATACATAATTATTTATATGGATCAGGTACACCAATTACTTCAGATATGTCAAGTGCTTCTTCTGCTATTATATCTGATATAAGTGCCGGTGTAGGTTTTGCTAATTATACTGCCCATTGCGGAAGTTATGGTTGGTCGGATCCTGCATTTGAGAATTCTGATATTTCTGGTTTACAAAACTATGATCAGTATGGTCTTTTAATAGGAAACTGCTGTCAGTCAAATAAATTTGATGCTCCTGCATGCTTTGGTGAAGCGATCTTAAGAGTAAATGATAAAGGCGCAGTAGGGTATATAGGAGGAAGTAATAATACATATTGGGATGAAGATTATTGGTGGGCAGTTGGTAATACATCAAATTTTACTGCTAATCCAACTTATGCTGGTACTGGTTTAGCTGCGTATGACTGTTTAATGCACGAAAATGGTGAGCAAAAAGAAGATTGGTTTATTACTGCAGGTCAGATGATACACTCAGGTAATCTTGCTGTAACAGAGGCAGGTGGTTCAGAAGAGTATTATTGGGAAATTTATCATTTGATGGGTGATCCATCTTTAATGCCTTATATAGGTGTACCAACACCACTTACGGCTTCTCATGCAGCAGCTACTCCTGTAGGCACTTCATCTCTTACAATTAATACTGAAGAAAATGCTTACGTAGCGATATCTGTTTCAGGTGTTTTGCTAGATGCTCAGTTAGCAGATGCTAGTGGGATAGTTAATTTATCTTTTAATCCTATATCAAATGTTGGTATTGCTGATATTGTAATTACAAAACAATTTAAGCAGCCTTATGAGGGAACAATCCAAATTATATCTCCAACAGGCCCTTATGTAATTTACTCTTCCAACACTATTGATGATAGTGCAGGTAATAATAATCAACTAGTTGATTACGATGAGTTGATAAGCATGCATGTTTCAATACAAAATGTAGGCGCAATTGATGCAACATCTGTAAATGTGGTAATTTCAACTCCTGATCCAAACATAAATCTTATCAATAATTCTGATATTATAAATGTTATTTCTTCTCAACAAATAATATCTATAAATAATCCTTTTACATTTCAGGTAGCTGATGATGTTTCTGATCAGCATATTGTTGATTTTGATTTAACTATGACTGATAATCAAGGCAATAGTTGGACATCTACAATTAGTATTACTATCAATTCTCCAGTTTTAGATCACACAACATTTGTTATTGATGATGGAATTAATGGTAATGGTCGCCTTGATGCTGGCGAGACATTAGATATTATTTTAGATGTAACAAATATAGGTCATGCAGACATAGGAAGTTTAATAGCTAATTTTAGTACTTTGTCAAATTATGTAACAGTTAATAATACAACTTATAATGTTACTAGCTTGAGTGTAAATGGACAACAATCCACTGTTTTTAATGTTACGATTGATCCTAATACTCCTATGGGAACCATAGCTTCTTTCTCATATGATGTGTCAAATGGTAATTATAGTCATAATACTATGTTTAATGAGATTATTGGAGAGATAAATGAGGATTTTGAGACGGCAGATTTTACAAAATATGAATGGATTGATGATCCACAGTTTCCATGGGTTATAGATAATTCCAATGTTTATGAAGGAGCAAGTTCAGCTAAATCTTATCCATCACTTCCTAACGGTGAAGTCTCTCATTTAAAGATAGATAGTGTTGATGTTATAGCCCCAGGAGATGTATCATTTTATAAGTTTGTTTCATCAGAACAAGATTATGATTTCTTGCAATTTTATATTGATGGAAATAAGCAGGGAGAATGGTCAGGAATTGATAACTCATGGAGTTTTGTATCTTTTCCAGTTTCTGTTGGAATACATGAATTTGAATGGGAATATGATAAGGATCAATATGTTACAGGAGGACAAGATTGCGCTTGGTTAGATTATATAGTTTTTCCTCCAATAAATATAGGACAAACAACTAACATTGATGAGGAAAATTTTGACTTTAAAATATATCCTAATCCAACAATAGGAGTTTTTAGTGTAGAGTTTAATGATAGTAAGATACATACTGTAGAGGTCTATAATAGTAATGGAAAGAGATTATCTAGAATTAATGATCAGAAAAATTCAACAGTGATTGATATAGATCAGTACAAGTCAGGTGTTTATACTATTAAAATAATGCCAGAAGCTGTAATATATCAAATAATTAAACAATAGTGGCTAAGGCACTTGGAATTGATTATGGAACTAAAAGAACAGGTATAGCAATTACTGATGAATTACAGATTATAGCATCTTGTCTAACTACAGTATCTACAAAACAATTAGATAATTATATTTCTAATCTACTTAAGCAGCACGAAATTGAATGTTTTGTGATAGGTGATCCAAAAAATTTAGATGGTAGTAAAACAAATAGTTCACATTATGTAGAAATTTTTGTAAGAAAATTAAAAGATACTTATCCCAATATTGATATTCATAGAATTGATGAGCGTTTTACTTCTAAGATTGCCAAAAAAAGTATAATTAAGTCTGGTGTTAATAGAAAAAAACGACAAGACAAAAGTTTAGTTGATAAAATAAGTGCTACAATTATTTTGCAAAGTTATTTAGCAAATAAATAGAAGTCATTAAAGTTTATTTTTTATTATTTTAGACTTTAAGTGTTTAGCAGTAATTGATTTATTGCATTTTATTAGATCGTTTATTGTTCCTTTAAACATAATTTCACCACCATTTATTCCCCCTTCAGGTCCAAGATCAATTATCCAATCAGCACATTTTATTACATCAAGGTTATGTTCAATACATATTATAGAATGACCACTATTTTTAAGTTTTTGAAAACATGCTAATAATTTATTTATATCGTGGAAATGTAGTCCTGTAGTAGGTTCGTCAAAAATGAATAATATGTTTTCATTTAAATCTTTTTTTGAAAGAAATGAGGCAAGTTTTATTCTTTGAGCTTCTCCACCGCTTAGAGTGTTTGAAGATTGTCCAAGTTTTACATAGTTTAGTCCAACATCTATTAATGGCTGTAATTTTTTTGCTATATTAAATTGATTGTTTTCTTTAAAAAAAACTATTGATTCATCAATAGATAAATCTAAAACATCAGATATATTTTTATTTTTAAATTTTATCTCAAGTATTTCATCTTTAAATTTATTTCCATTACATGCTTCACATTTTAAATGAACATTTGCCATAAATTGCATTTCGATTAAAATTTCTCCTTCTCCTTTACATTTTTCACACCTCCCACCTTCTACATTAAATGAAAAGTGCCCAGCTTTATATTTTCTTTGTTTTGCTAAGGGTTGATTTGTAAATAATTTTCTTATATCATCATAAGCTTTAATGTATGTAATTGGATTTGATCTTGAGGATCTGCCAATTGGATTTTGATTTATAAATTCTATTTTTTTTAGATTATCAGAAGGAATGTTAATTGTGGTATAGTTTTTATTATTAATTTTTACTGATTGTAAATGATGTTCTATTGCAGGCTTAATAACTTCCTTTACTAATGTTGATTTTCCTGACCCACTCATTCCTGTTATAAGTGTTATGGTATTTAATGGAATTTTAATATCAATATTTTTTAAATTATATTTATTTATACCGTTTATTTCAATAAATTTATATTCTTTATTGCCTATATAATTATTAATCGACACAGATAACTTACCTTTTAAGTATTGTGATGTTAAACTATCATGTTTATATAGTTCATTTGGAACACCTGCAAAAATTACTTCTCCACCATTTATTCCAGCTTTTGGTCCAATGTCAATAATATAATCTGCTTGATTAATAATTTCTTCATCATGTTCAACTACAATCACAGTATTTCCTACATCTCTTAACTCTTTTAATATTGCTATTAGACGTTTTGTATCTTCAGAATGTAGTCCTATGCTTGGTTCGTCTAATATGTACATAGCTCCGACTAATGAGCTGCCCAAAGAAGTTGCAAGGTTAATTCTTTGTGTTTCACCACCAGACAATGTATTACATCTTCTTTCTAAAGTTAAATATCCTAAACCTAATTCATTCAAATAATTTAATCTATTTATAATATCATTTATTATGCGTTCTCCAATTTTTTTCTCATTTTTTGAAAGACTAATATTCTTAAAAAAAGATAGAGCATCTATAATGCTCATTTTTGTTATTTGAGATATGTTTTTATTTTTAAATTTGACATAAAGAGATTCTTTTCTAAGTCTAGACCCATTACATACGTCACAATTTTTTTTACCTCTATATCTTGCTACAATCACTCTATTTTGTATTTTATATTTATCTTTTTCTAATTTCTCAAAAAAACTATTTATACCTCTGCAGTTATCTTTCCCGTTCCAAAGAATTTCTTTTTCTTTTTTAGTAAGTTGGTAATAGGGTCTATGTACAGGAAATTTAAATTGGTACGAATTATTTATAAATCTATCTTTCCAAATATTAAGTTTTTTACCACTCCAACAATTTACAACACCCTGATAAACAGATAAATTTTTATTTGTAATTACTTTATCCTCATCTATTCCTAATATTGATCCATAACCTTCACAATTTTTACAAGCTCCATACGGATTATTGAAATCAAAAAGATGAATCGTAGGTTTTTTAAATGTTTTACCATTTATTTCAAATCTTTCAGAAAAAAAATAATCTTTATTATTAACTTTTACAATACATTCTCCATTACCTTCTAATAGGCATGTCTCTATTGAGTCTTTAATTCTAATTTTATCCGTATCAAAATTCAATATTCGATCAATAACTACTTGTATTTTTTTCTCATTTGTATTTATGTTATTCTTAATTAGATCATTAATTTTTTCTATTTTATTTTTATGAAACACTCTAGAAAACCCTTGATTTTTTAATTCATTAAATATATTTTGTTTATTATTTTCTTTTTCTGTAATTAAAATTATAGAATTTTCTTTTCTATTTTTTAATATAAAATTAACTATCTCTTTAACATTATTTTTTTTAACTTCTTTACCAGAATCTGGACATATAGTTTTTCCTAATCTAGAAAAAAGTAATTTTAGATAGTCATATGTTTCAGTCATAGTTGCAACAGTTGATCTAGGATTATTTGTAATTGTTCTCTGTTCAACAGCTATAGCAGGACATATTCCTATAATATTTTCTACTTCTGGTTTTTTTAATTTTCCAAGAAATTGTCTTGCATATGATGATAGACTTTCAATATATCTTCTTTGTCCTTCTGCAAACAGTGTGTTGAATGCTAAAGATGATTTTCCACTTCCAGAAACACCTGAAATAACTACTAGTTTATTTTTAGGTATTTTTAATGAAATATTTTTTAAATTATGTGTTTTTGCTCCACATATTTCAATGATATTTGAATGTTTTTTTATAAATTTAGACATTAATTTTTAGAAATTTTACAAATCTATAAAATATGTTTTGCAATATTTAATAAGTTTTTAGTATATTTGTAATAAATAAAATCACTGCCTATAAAACATATTTACTTTTAGTTTATTAATACAAAAACAAAGTAATTATGTTATTATCAAATTTTTCAGACAAAAAGTTATTAGAGTTATATTTAAATGGAAATAATAAGTCATTCGAATATTTATTGAATAGACATAAAGTTAAAATTTTCTCATTTATAATGTCCAAGGTTAAGAAAAAAGATATTGCAGAAGATATTTTTCAAGATACTTTTATTAAAGTTATTAATTCTATTAAGAAAGGTAAATATAATGAAGAGGGTAAATTTCTCCCATGGGTTATGCGTATTACTCACAACTTAATAATTGATTATTTTAGAAGGGAATCTAAGATGAGAAAAGTAAGAGTAACTGACGATTTTAATATTTTTGATTTTTTAGATAATGGTAATAAAAATCAGGAAGAGATTTTGATACAGCAACAAGTATACAGCGATTTAAGTTTTTTAATTGAAGAATTACCTGAGGATCAAAAACAAGTATTAAAAATGAGATATTTGCATGACATGTCATTTAAAAAGATTTCAGAACTAAATAATATAAGTATTAATACTGCTTTAGGTAGAATGCGTTATGCTATAATTAATCTAAGGAAATTAGCTAAAAAACAGCATATAAATTTACAAGTTAAATAATTTTATATGTTTTATAATATATATATGTTTTTTTCGTTGTATTTATATGAAAAATAAAAAAATATTATATGACAAAAAACTCTACCCAATTTTTTTTAAACTCTATTTTAAAAAAAGACAACAATTTTTCTAGTGATGAAAATATAAAAAATAATCATAAAAAAGACTATGAACCAAGCAAGTACACAATAGATGTAATTTTAGGTTATGCTAATTCAATTAAGGTTATTAAAACAAAATTAGACAAGAACATTTTCATATCTTTAAATTAGTATAAAGATTTATTTTTATATGGACAAAAAAACGAAAGTTGATTTTGTAATTAATGCTCTAGAAAATTTATATCCAAATCCCAAAGCACCACTTTTTCATAAGGATCCATATACATTATTAATTGCTGTCTTATTATCTGCCCAGTGTACTGATGAAAGAGTTAATAAAATTACTCCGATTCTATTTCAAAAAGCAGATTCTGCGGAAAAAATGATTAATCTCACTGTTCATGAAATAGAAGAGATTATTCGGCCATGTGGTCTTGCTCCAATGAAAAGTAAAGGTATATATGGTTTGTCTAGAATGATTGTAGAACATCATAATGGAAATGTACCAAGAACTTTTAAGGAATTAGAATCTTTTCCTAGTGTAGGTCATAAGACAGCGAGTGTTGTTATTTCACAAGCGTATAATATACCTGCATTTCCAGTTGACACACATATACATAGATTAATGTTTAGATGGGGCTTTTCAAAAGGTATTAGTGTCAAAAAAACAGAGTTAGATGCAAAGAGATTATTTCCAAAGAAACTCTGGAATAAATTGCATTTACAAATTATATTTTATGGAAGAGATTATTCACCTGCAAGAGGTTGGGATATAGAAAAAGATTTTATTACAAAAAAAATAGGAAGAAGATCTCTTTTTAAATAAGAAAATAACTTATTCTCCGTATTTAATTTGTTAATAATTTCTTGCTTTTTAACTTGATGATATTATTATATTTTCTGTATTTTGTATTATTAAAATATATGTTATGAATCAAAAAGAAATAGATGCTAAGTCTAAAGCATTAACACTCACATTAGGTAAGTTAGAAAAAACTTACGGTAAAGGAGTAGTTATGAAGTTAGGAGATAAGGTTACAGAAAATATCGAAGCAATCCCAACAGGTTCTATAGGCTTAGATATGGCTTTAGGAATAGGTGGATATCCAAAAGGAAGAGTAGTAGAGATATATGGTCCTGAATCATCAGGTAAAACTACATTAACAATTCATGCAATAGCTGAGGTTCAAAAAAAAGGTGGTATAGCAGCCTTTATAGATGCAGAACATGCTTTTGATGCGATGTATGCTTCAGAGTTAGGTGTAGATATTGATAATTTGTATATTTCACAACCTGATAACGGAGAACAAGCATTAGAGATTGCAGATCATTTAATTAGTTCTGGCGCAGTAGATCTTGTTGTCATTGATTCTGTTGCCGCTTTAACTCCCAAGTCTGAAATTGATGGAGAAATGGGAGACTCAAAGATGGGTTTACATGCTAGGTTAATGTCACAAGCTTTAAGAAAACTAACTGCTACAATCAATAAAACTAATTGTACAGTAATATTTATTAATCAGATAAGAATGAAAATAGGTGTAATGTTTGGTAATCCTGAAACAACTACTGGAGGAAATGCATTAAAATTTTATTCTTCTGTAAGATTAGACATTCGTAGAATAGCTTCTATTAAAAATGGAGATGAAATTATTGGAAATCGTACAAGAGTTAAAGTTGTAAAAAATAAAGTTTCTCCTCCATTTCAAAAGGTTGAATTTGATATAATGTTTGGAAAAGGAATTTCTAAATCTGGAGAAGTTTTAGATAAAGCTGTTGAATTAGATATTATTAATAAGAGCGGTTCATGGTTTAGCTATCAAGAAACAAAACTAGGTCAAGGACGTGATTCTGTAAAACAAATGCTTTTGGATAATCCTGAGTTATTTGAAGAAATAGAATCAAAAATTAAGAATATTTCAGTGAAGTAATCTTGTGATACACTTAATTAAGTTATTATTCTGTGTTTTAATTTTTTTATCTTCTTGTCTTGAAAAAGATAAAGAACAAGAAAAATCCCAAATAGATTTTCTTAACACTAGCATAGAAAGTAATCCTAATGATGTTAATTTATTATATAAAAGAGCAAAATATAATAAACAAAGAAACTATTTAGAATCTGTTCTATTTGATTTAAATAAATGTGTAGAGATAGATTCTTTAAACGATCTTTATCATTTTGAGTTAGCTTGTGTTTATTTTGACCTTGCAAAGCAAAAAAATGGTAATTCTGATTTTCCTATAAGAGCAAAGAATCATTTGATCAAATCAATAGAATTAGATCAGAGTAAACCGAAATACAAAGCATTACTTGGAGAATTATACTTAGCATTTAAAAAGTATAATGATGCTATAATTTTATTTAACAAATCATTAGAATTAGAATATAATCAACCAAAAACTCATATGTTAATGGGCTATGCATATAAGCAATTAAATAATTATGAAAATGCTATTAATTGTTTTCATAATTCTATAAATATTGATCCTGAATTTAAAGAGTCATTTATTCAATTAGGAAATATTTTACATTTGATGAAGGATACTAATGCAATTTTATATTATAATAATGCATTAAAGTTAGATCCTGATGATGAAATTACATTATATAATAAGGCTTTATTTTATCAAGATTTAATGGATTGGAATAATGCTTTAGTAGCTTATGCTGAGTTACATAAAGTATCTCCTTTTCATTCCTCAGGACATTATAATTTAGGTTTTATTCATATGGAATTAGGACTTTTTGATATAGCAGCAAATAATTTTTCTGATGCAATATACTCTAATTCAGAATTTTACGAAGCATATTACTCTAGAGGAATTTGTTTTCAGAAAATAGGTAATATTAATCAGGCGATTATAGATTTTAAAAGAGCAATAGAAATCAAGTCCGATTATAATTATGCTATTGAGGCACTAGAAGAGGTAAATAAACTAAGTAAAACGATAAACTAGATTTTATCTTAACTTTTCTACTATTCCTTTAAAGGTGTCTGGATGATTCATTGCTAAATCTGCTAGTACTTTTCTGTTAAGATTTATCTCTTTTTCATGTATTTTGCTCATAAATTGAGAATAAGACATTCCGTTTAATCTTGCTCCTGCATTAATTCTTTGTATCCATAGTCTACGGAATGTTCTTTTTTTATTTTTTCTATCACGGTAAGCATATTGCATACCTTTCTCAACTGCATTTTTTGCAATTGTATGTACATTTTTTCTTCTTCCAAAGTACCCTTTGGCTGCTTTAATAATTTTTTTTCTTCTTGTTTTTGCTGCAACTGAATTTACTGATCTTGGCATAATTTATTTTTTTTTGGTAGCTAGTGGTATTTTAGTACTCTTAATTATTGACTAGTTACCTGGTTAATAACCTCTCTTGTTATATACCTAACTGAAGCTTAACACTTTTTGTATCAGCTTTTGATACAAAACCAGTCTTAGTTAAGTTATGTTTTTGTTTTGTTTCTTTTTTAGTCAATATATGAGACTTAAAAGCATGTTTTCTTTTTAATTTTCCAGAGCCAGTTAACTTAAATCTTTTTTTAGCTCCAGCTTTTGTTTTCATTTTCGGCATTTTATTTTTATTTTTTTTTCGGTGCTATTATCATTATCATTTTTTTTCCTTCCAATTTTGGCATATGTTCAACTACACCAACATCTTCAAGTGCTTGAGCAAGTTTTAAAAGTAAGATTTGTCCTTTTTCATGAAATATAATTGTTCTTCCTCTAAATAGTACAAATGCTTTAACTTTTGCACCATCTTCAAGAAAGTTCTTAGCGTGTTTTAATTTAAAGTTAAAATCATGTTCTCCAGTATTTGGTCCAAATCTTAGTTCTTTTATTATTACTTTTTGTGTTTTACTTTTTATTGCTTTTTGCTTCTTTTTTTGGTCATAAATAAATTTTCTATAATCAATTACTTTGCAAACTGGTGGATCAGCTTTCGGTGAGATCTCTACAAGATCTAACTCCATACTCTTTGCAATTTTAACAGCCTCATCAAGTTGGATAACTTTTGATTCTATATTATCTCCTACTATTCTAACAAAAGCAGCTCTTATTTCTTTATTTATTTTATGCTGCCTATTGTTATTTTTAAATTTATTATCTCTTCTGATTTCTTTACTGTTTTAGTTATTAAATTTTAGATTATTATCTATTTCCTTTTTTATTAAATTTTTAAAATCTTCTTTTTTTATGCTCCCTAAGTCTTCACCTCCATGTTTACGAACAGAGATACTTTGGTTTTTCTCTTCTTGCTCACCTACTATAATAATATAGGGGATTTTAGAAATTTCAGCATCTCTTATCTTTCTACTTGTAGTTTCTGCCCTTTTATCAATAGGGCCGCAAATATCGTAATTTTTTAGAAATAGTGATATTTTTTCAGCATAATCATGATATTTTTCACTTATTGGTAATATTATATATTGATCAGGCGCCAACCATATAGGAAAATTTCCTGCGCAATGTTCAATTAATACAGCCACAAATCTTTCCATTGAACCAAATGGCGCTCTGTGAATCATAATAGGTCTATGTTTTTTATTATCAGAGCCAGTATATTCTAGTTTAAATCTTTCTGGTAAGTTATAGTCAACTTGTATTGTCCCTAATTGCCACTCTCTTCCTAATGCATCTTTTACCATAAAATCTAATTTTGGCCCATAAAAAGCTGCTTCACCGTACTCAATAACAGTTTCTAGCTTTTCTTCTTTAGCAGCATTAATAATAGCATTTTCAGCTTTTATCCAGTTTTCTTCGGAGCCGATATATTTTTCTTTATCATCAGGATCTCTTAATGATATTTGAACTTTAAACTCATTAAAACTTAAAGATTTGAAAACAAATAGTACTAATTTTATAACTTCTATAAATTCTTCTTTTAACTGATCTGGTCTAACAAATAGATGAGCGTCATCTTGAGTAAATCCTCTTACTCGAGTTAAACCATGCAATTCTCCTGATTGCTCATATCTGTATACTGTTCCAAATTCTGCAAATCTAACAGGTAAATCTTTATATGAATATTTTTTAGCTTTATAGATTTCACAATGATGTGGACAATTCATTGGTTTTAGAAAAAACTCTTCATTTTCATTAGGAGTTTTAATTGGTTTGAAGGAGTCTTCTCCATATTTTTCATAATGTCCAGAACATACGTATAAATCTTTATTTCCTATATGAGGTGAAACCACAGGTAAATAGCCTGCATTTGTTTGGGCTTTTTTTAGAAATTTTTCTAATTTTTCTCTTAATATTGCTCCTTTTGGAAGCCACAAAGGTAATCCTTGGCCTACCTTTTTAGAAAAAGTAAATAATTCCATTTCTTTTCCTATTTTCCTATGATCACGTTTTTTCGCTTCTTCTAAAAATTCCAAATATGAAGTTAATTCTTTTTGTTTTGGAAAAGAAATCCCATAAATTCTTGTAAGTTGCTTTCTATTTTCATCTCCTCTCCAATATGCACCAGCAATATTTAACAATTTTATTGCTTTGATTTTTTCTGAAGAAGGTATGTGAGGACCTTTACATAAATCAGTAAAATTACCTTGATTATAAAATGTTATTTCACCATCATTTAGCTCATCTATAAGCTCTAGCTTGTACTCATCTTTTTTATTACTAAAAAACTTTATAGCTTCTTTTTTTGAAATTTTTTTCCTTTTAAATTTCAATCGTTGAGACGCTATTTCTTTCATCTTTTTTTCAATTTTTGGGAGTTCATCAGATGAGAGAGTATGATTTCCTAAATCTACATCATAATAAAAGCCTTTTTCAATAGATGGTCCAATACCAAGTTTGACCCCAGGATATAATGATTCTAATGCTTCTGCCATAATGTGAGCAGAAGAATGCCAAAAAGTAGATTTTCCTTCATCATCTTTCCACGTGTGTAGTTTTAATGAAGAATCTTCAACTATTGGACGATTTGCGTCCCATATTTCATTATTTACACTTGCAGAAAGAACATTTCTAGCCAACCCTTCAGAAATATCTAAAGCAATATCTAATGCAGAAGTACCTTTTTTTACTTTTTTTACATTTCCATCAGGTAGAGTGATATTTATCATAATAATAATTTATGTGCTTGCAAAGATAGAAAATGGATTGATATTTAACTCTGAATAATTCCAGGATTATACTTCTTTGTTATTGGCGAGTGATTAGCGGCTTCAATTCCAATAGATATTACTTTGCGAGTTTCTATTGGGTCAATAATTGCATCCACCCATAATCTTGATGCTGCGTAATATGGAGATGTTTGTTCATTATATTTATTTTCTATTTCTTGAAATATTTTTTTTTCTTCTTCTAAATCAATTTCTTTTCCTTTTGACTTTAAAGATGATTTTTCAATTTGAAGTAAAACTTTTGCTGCTTGTTCTCCACCCATGACTGCCAATTGAGCAGTTGGCCATGAAACTATTAATCTTGGATCGTATGCTTTTCCACACATAGCATAATTACCTGCCCCATATGAGTTTCCTATAATTATTGTGAATTTAGGTACAACTGAATTTGCCATTGTATTTACCATTTTGGCTCCATCTTTAATTATCCCACCATGTTCTGATTTAGATCCTACCATAAATCCAGTTACATCTTGAAGAAATACTAACGGAATTTTCTTTTGATTACAATTTGCTACAAATCGAGCGGTTTTATTTGCTGAATCAGAGTAAATTACACCTCCAAATTGAACCTCTCCTTTTTTGTTTTTAATTATAGCTCTTTGATTTGCTACAATTCCTACTGACCAACCATCAATTCGAGCATAAGCACAAACAATAGATTTTCCGTATTCTTTTTTATATTCATCAATTAAAGAATCATCTACTAATCGCTCAATTATATCTCTTATTTCATATGGTTTTTTTCTGTCTCTTGGAATTATTCCATATATCTCTTTTGGGTTTTTTTTTGGTAGTGTTGGGGTTTTTCTATTAAATCCAGCCTTTTCTGAATAACTTATTTTATCAATAATTGAACGAACTTTGTCTAATGCATCTTGATCATTTTTGCATTTATAGTCAGTTACGCCAGAAATTTCACAATGTGTAGTAGCTCCACCTAGTTGTTCATTGTCGATTTCTTCACCAATTGCTGCTTTAACTAAGTAGCTTCCTGCTAAAAATATTGATGCATTTTTATCTACAATTAAAGCTTCATCACTCATAATGGGTAAGTATGCTCCACCAGCAACACAACTTCCCATTACAACAGCAATTTGAATAATTCCCATAGAACTCATTTGAGCATTGTTTCTAAAGATTCTACCAAAATGTTCCTTGTCTGGAAATATTTCATCTTGCATTGGTAAAAAAACACCAGCAGAATCTACTAAATATATAATAGGCAGTTTGTTTTCCATTGCAATTTCTTGCAGTCTTAGATTTTTTTTGCCAGAAATAGGAAACCAGGCGCCTGCCTTGACAGTAGCATCATTAGCTACTACAATACATTGTTTGTTTTTGATGTATGTTATTCCTGTTACTACTCCACCTGCAGGACATCCTCCATATTCAGGGTACATTTCATAACCTGCAAAAGCACCTATTTCTAAAAAGTCTGCATCAGAATCTTTCAAATAGTTTATTCTTTCTCTTGCTGTTAATTTTCCTTTTTTATGTTGCTTTTCAATTTTATTTTTACCTCCACCTAATAAAATTTTTCCATATTTTCTTTTCAAATCAGAGATTAGTAATCTCATGTAATCGTCGTTCTTATTAAATTCTAAATCTGACATTCTTTAACTTTTTCCAAAAATACTAATTACAAATTATTTTTTACTTTCTTTTGGTTGTATGTTTAATTTCAATAAATAGTTTGTGCTTTCTGGGCCTAGATTAAAAATTAAATCTAATATAGATAGGTTATTTAAAAATCCTATTTTTTCTATGAACACTTGTTCATAATTTTTAATTATGTCTTTTTCCCATTTATGGTTTCTTAAGTCAATAAAACTTCCAATCTTTTCATATTTAGTAGTTTGTTTTACTGTACTATCGTGTTGAAGAATTTTCAATATAATATTTTGTGCTTTATTATTAAGGTCGATTAGATATTTTTCTTTTTTTTGAAATAGTATCTTAAAATCGTCTTTGTAATATGTAAAAAATGGTGATGAGTTATATGAGGAAGATATAGCATTCCAATGATTTTTTTGCCAGTTTTCAATGTAGCATATTTCAACACTATCTATACTCTTATTATAATTTTTTTTTTGTTTTGGAATAGTTAGTCTTAGCTTTTTATTTGTTCCAGAAATATAACATCTATTTCTGATAGTTTGTTTTATAAAATTTTCATTAGTTTCAATTAATGTAACACGATTATTAACGATTTTAGAGTAGTATGATATAGGCCCAAAATAAGCAGTTGGAAGTATAATTTTATTTGACACGTGTAAAAAGTCTTTCCCATCTAATTTTTTCTAATCCTTTCCCGTTTTTATCCCAGCTCATCCACACAAAAAGTGCTTTACCAACTATATGATCTTCAGGAACAAAACCCCAAAACCTACTATCAGCAGAATTATGTCTGTTATCACCTAACATCCAATAATAATTCATTTTGAATGTATATGTTTCAGCAATCTTTTCGTTTATATAAATAGTATCATTTAAAATTTTAAGATTATTTTTTTCATAACGTTCTATTATGTCTTTATACAATTCAATATTTTCTAATGTAATATTAATTTTTTGTCCTGACTTTGGAATAATAATAGGTTCATGATTATCTATATTCCATTTGAATTTATTACTATGAGGAAAAATATAATCTGCATATTTATTTTTTTCTTCAATACGTTTTTTTATGCTTGTTATATTAGGAAGTTTCTTTAAAGCATCTCTACTTTCATTTGTTAATGTTAAATTATATTCGTTTCTATTTCTACCGTAACCACCTTCTGTAATATCATATTTTTTATATAATATACTAGGATTTAATCCTATATTTTTTGTTGAAATTTCGTAATGCCATTGTTTTTTCATTCCTTCAATTTTTTCTTGTGGTTTATCATTTACAAAAAGTTTTCCCTCAACTAATTCAATTTTATCTCCAGGCATGCCAACGCATCTTTTTACATAATTTTCTTTTTTATCAATTGGTCTGCCTAATTTTTCAGCTGGCCAATTAAAAACCACACAGTCATTTCTTTTAATTCTATTTGTACCTTTCATTCTATGATAAGGTAATTTAATTAGTTCAGAGTATGATTTTTTATTTGTTCCAGGTATTGTGTGGTGCATAAGAGGTATTGCTAGAGGAGTCATTGGAACACGTGGTCCATAAGCAACTTTACTCACAAACAGAAAATCACCGATTAGCATAGATTTTTCCATTGATGATGTTGGAATTGTATATGCTTCAATTAGAAATGTGCGTAATATAGTTGCAGCAATTACTGCAAATCCTATTGCATCAAACCATGATCTTATTTCACTTTTTTTCTTATTTTTTTTCTTATTTTTTTTCTTTTTCCAAAATGTCCATGGAATTGTTTCCCAAAAAATTATATCTCCTGCAATTAGTGGCATAAAGTATAACCACTCACCATCAATTAAATATACAAAAACGCACCAAAATATAGATGCTATTAGAAAAAGAAAAATTTTATATGATTTTCCAAATATTTTTTTGATACGATTCATATTTTAGTTTGTTATATTTAATACATCCTTCATGTTAAAGAAACCTTGTTTTCCATTTATCCATTCTGCAGCAATAATTGCTCCAATTGCAAAAATTTTTCTGTTTTTTGCATTATGTTTAATCTGAATATTTTCATATAATAAATCGAAATCAACTATATGTTCACCAATAATATTTTTTTCTCTATATGAATTTATTAAAGGTGAATACTTTGTTATAGTTTTTAAATCATTTGCTAATCTTTTAGCAGATCCGCTTGGAGCATCTTTTTTAGATTTATGATGAGTTTCTGAAATTTGAATTTTATAATTTTCGTTTTTTAAAAGCGATGCTATTTTTTGAGAAATTTCAAATAAAATATTCATACCGATACTAAAATTAGATGCATATAGAAATGCACCTTTATGAATTTTACATTTATTTTTTATTTCTTCTAAATTTTCTTCCCAGCCTGTTGTTCCACATATAACAGGAACATTATTTTGTAATGCATAACAAATATTATCAAATGCTGTTTCGGGAGTACTAAATTCTATAGCAATATCAATATTTCTTAAATTTAATTTTTTTGCAGGATTTTTAGATGATGAGACACATGAAATAACATGACCTCTTGATTTAGCTAAAGAGCTTATTTCTTGTCCCATTTTTCCATTTCCAAATATTGCAATATTCATTATGCAAATCTAAAATTTAATTGATAAAACAATACCAGGAGAATTATTATTTGTGTAATATGATGGTTTTAGTTGAAATCCTATTTCTTCACTAATATCATAATTAAATAAGTGTGCATTTGCTGATGCATCAACAATATTTAACAAATAAGCGAGTGAAAATAATAATATGAAAATATCTCTATTTCGCTTATGATGTTCTACTAGATTAATTAATTCATTATTATTATAAATACTGGTAAATTCATCGGTATTAACTCCATCTAATCTATCAATGTAAGTTTTTTTATAAAGTAAATATTGTTCTTGATTAATTTTGATGTAATTTGCAGATGTAATTAATCCAGCATATATAATAGGTATTTTCCAATATTTTTTCGTATAATATTGACCGGCACCTGGAATTACAGCTGAATATATGCTAGCCTTTTTAGGACTTTTTGTAGTAAATTGCGCTTTTATTATGTTAGGTAATAAAAAAATATAGCAAATAAGTACAAGTATTTTTTTCACTTTAAATTATTAATTAATTGAATTAAGAATATCATTAAGTTCTGTGTCGTTATTGAATTGTATAAGAATTTTTCCAGTTCCATTTTTGTTTCTTTTTACCTCAACATTTTGAGATATTTTTCTAGAAATTTCATGTATAATTTTTTGTTGACTAAAAGAAAGATTAGTCAAATTAGTTTTTTTTATTTTTTTAGAAATTCTAAAATACTCTCTTTCAGAAAAATCTTTTGAGATTTGTTCTACTTCTCTAACAGAATATCCAAAATTAATAATATCATGATAGATATTAATTTGACTATTTTTATTATTTACAGCTAGTAGTGCTCTTGCATGACCATTTGATATGAGCTTTTCTTTTAATCCTTTTTGAATTTCAGAAGGTAGTTTTAAAAGTCTTAAAAAATTAGTTACTGTTGACCTATTTTTACCTACTCTTTCACTGCATTGTTCTTGAGTTAGTTTGACTTCACTAATTAATCTTTTATAACTTAATGCAATTTCAATAGGGTTTAGATCTTCTCGTTGAATATTTTCTACTAATGCCATTTCAAGCATTTCTTTATCATTAGCAACTCGAATAAAAGCTGGAATATTTTTGAATTCTGCTATTTTACTTGCTCTTAATCTTCTCTCACCTGATATAAGCTGATATTCATCATTATTCATTTTGCGAACAGTTATAGGTTGAATAACACCTAATTGTTCTATAGATATTGCTAATTCATTGAGTTTTTCCAAATCAAAATTTTTTCTTGGTTGGAATGGGTTTAACTGTATTTTAGATAACTCGATTTGCTTTATATTTGTATTTAAAGAATCCTTTTTTTCTACTAAAATATTATTTCCCAAAATTGATGATAGTCCTTTACCAAGTGATGTTTTTTTTGATCTCATGTTATTAATTGTTATTAATGTGCTTATTTAATATTTCATTTGCAAGATTCATATAATTAATTGCTCCTTTGCTTGTTGCATCATGAATTACAATTGTTTCTCCAAACGAAGGAGCTTCTCCAAGTCTTACATTTCTATGTATAATAGTTTTAAAAACTAGATTTTGAAAATGTGTTTTAACCTCCTCAACAACTTGGTTTGACAGTCTTAACCTAGTGTCATACATAGTTAACAATAGTCCTTCAACCTTAAGCTTAATATTAAAACGTTGTTGTACAATCTTAATAGTATTTAATAACTTAGCTAAACCTTCTAATGCAAAATATTCACATTGAATTGGCACTATGGCACTATCAGAAGTAGATAGTGCATTTAAAGTTAAAAGTCCTAGTGATGGAGCGCAATCGATAATTATATAATCGTAAAACTCTTTGATTTGATCAAGAACTTGTTTTAGCATAAATTCACGATTTTCTATATTTATAAGTTCAATTTCTGCACCAACCAAATCAATATTTGCAGGAAGTAATTCTAAATTAGGATTTTGTGTTTTTAAAATACATTCTTTTGTAGGTATTTGATTTATCATACATTCGTAAATTCCTGATTTAATTTTTTTTGGATTTTTTCCAAGTCCAGACGTTGCGTTCGCTTGTGGGTCTGCATCAACAAGTAGTACTTTTTTTTCTAGAACTCCAAGACTACCTGCTAAATTCATTGCAGTAGTAGTTTTACCTACACCTCCTTTTTGATTAGTAATAGCTATTATACGACCCATATTTTTTTTTTTTTAATTGGGATAAAAATAAGTAGTGTTTGAGGTAATATAACTTATAAAACCTATCGAATTATTAACAAAAAAAAAGAATTGTTAAGAGTTTTAAAGTATTAAAACGCGAAAGTAGGATGATATTTAATTTCTAATTATTTTGCGCCAAGTTCATCAAAGTCTACCTCTGTAAAATTATCTTCTTTTTTATCAGAAGTTGTTTGATTGGTAATTTTAGAATTTTCCGAAGTAATTATTTCGTGTCCTTTTTCTTTAATAATAAAATTACATATTTGATCAAGAGAGTCTTTAAATTCTACAAAATCTTCTTTATAAAGATATATTTTATGTTTTTTATAGAAGGGACTACCATCTTCGTTGAACTCTCTTTTACTTTCAGTAATTGTAAGGTAATAGTCTCCAGCTCTTGTAGATCTTACATCAAAAAAATATGTTCTTCTACCAGCTCTAACTGATTTTGAATAGATTTCTTCTATATCTTTTTTTTCAGGCATTTTAAATTAATTCAACATCAAATATATGTAAAAAAAATTAATTAACATTTTTAAGCTGTAATTGGAACATTTTTGAATAAAAACCTTTCCCTGAAATTAATTTTTTATGATCTCCTATTTCTTTAACTTGTCCATTTTCTAATACTATAATTTTATTTGTATTCTTGAATGATGATATTCTATGACTAATTATTATTGTAGTTTTTCCTTTTGTCTTATGAATTAAATTATTAAGTATTTCTTTTTCTTTTTTAACATCTACAGCTGAAAGGCAATCATCAAATATATACATATCAACATTACTATAAAGAGTTCTTGCGATAGAGATTCTTTGCCTTTGTCCTCCAGATAACTGAATTCCTCTTTCACCTATTAGTGTGTCAAAGCCGTTTTCTAAGTTTTCAATTTCCTCTAATATGCTAGCATTTTTTGCGCATTCAATCATTTTTTTTCTATTAAATTCATTTGATGAAAATGTTATATTTTCTCTAATAGTTCCAGAAAAAAGGTATCCATCTTGCGGTACATATCCAATAGAACTTCTTAGATTGTATAAATTAAGTTTATTTATATTTTTTCCTCCAATTTTAATTTCACCACTATCAACATTATACAATCTACAAATTAAATTAGTAATTGTTGATTTTCCGCATCCAGTTTTTCCAAATAAACCTATTTTCTCTCCCTTTTTAATTGATATATTGATATTTTTTAAGGCTTGAATATTTGTTTCTTTGTATTTAAAAGAAACATTTTTAAACTCAATATTTCCATTAAACGAAGTATTAGTTAAATTTTGATTTTTAATCTTAGAATTAACCAAAAGAAACTTATTGATTCTTTCTTGTGATGCTGCTGCTCTTTGCACTAATGAAGTAATCCATCCAATTGATGCTACTGGCCAAGCTAACATGTTAATATAAATTATAAATTCTGCAATATTTCCTGTAGTTATTTTACCATTGAAACTTTCTAAACCACCTATATATATTGTTAGTATTGTACTAGTTCCTATCATTGTAATTATTAGTGGGAAGAATAGTGCTTCAATTTTCACTAGTTTAATTTGAAGTCTCGTGTAATGCTTGCAATTATCTACAAATTTTTTTAATATATTTTTCTGGTTGTTAAATGCTTTTATTAGTTTAATTCCTGAAATAGTCTCTTGGCTTATTGTAGTTATTTCAGAAAGTTTTGCTTGAACACGTTCACTTCTTCTATTAATTTTATGGCTTATAAAATATATTGAAACTGCTAGAACAGGCAGAGGTAGTACAACATAAAAAGTTAATACGGTACTAATACTTAGCATTTTTTGAATGACTAAAAAAAATAGAGTGATTATGTTAATTGCATACATCAAACATGGGCCTAAATACATACGGACTCGACTTACATCTTCAGAAATCCTGTTCATTAAATCTCCTGTCTTATTAACTTTATAAAATGCAAGACTCAGTGTTTGATACTTGTAATATATTTCGTTTTTTAAATCATGTTCTATTTTTCGTGACATAACTATAATAGTTTGTCTCATTAAATACATGAAGACACCTTTCAATGCAGCGAATACAAATATAAGTCCGCTATAAAACAGTATTGTTTTTTTTATTTTATCTAAATCTCCGTTATTATTATTAATGTTTTCTAATATTTTGTCAAAAGCTTCTCTAACAAATTCTGCAGGATATAAAGCAAATAAATTAGCAATTGTTATGAATATTGCTCCTGATAAAAGTAATATTTTATATCTCCAGAAAAATTTATTAAGATAAAAGAGATGTTTCATAGAAATAGTTGTATAGTATTGAAAAGCCAAAAATAATAAGTAAATTCGCGAGCCAAATCAAAAAAAGGATTTTTTCAAAAAATAATTTAAAAAAATAGTTATGAATCTAAAGGATGTTGAAAAGTTATCTCAAACTAAAGGTTTTGTCATTAGTTCCATGCAAGATATGGAGCATGAACAAATAGTTTTTTGCTATGATAAACCAACAGGATTAAAGGCAATTATTGCAATTCATGATACAACTTTAGGTCCTGCGTTAGGTGGTACCCGTATGTGGAATTATGATAATGAAATTGAGGCCTTAAATGATGTATTGCGTTTATCAAGAGGTATGTCTTTAAAAGCTGCTATTTCTGGGCTTGAACTTGGTGGAGGTAAAGCTGTTATTATAGGTGATTCAAAAAAAGATAAAACCGAGGCTTTAATGAGAAGATTTGGTGCATTTGTTGATAGCTTAGGAGGTAAATATATTACTGCTGAGGATGTAGGAATGAATACAAAGGATATGGAATTTGTAAGGAAGGAAACCGAACATGTAACTGGGGTGCCCGAATCATTAGGTGGAAGTGGCGATCCATCTCCAGTTACGGCATATGGCGTGTATATGGGAATGAAAGCATCAGCAAAATATAAGTGGGGCAGTGATAATTTATTAAACAAAAAAATTGTAGTTCAGGGAGTAGGTAATGTAGGAGAGAATTTAGTTAAATATCTTACTGAAGAGAGAGCTAAAATAATGATACATGATATTAATAAAGAAAGATTAGACAGCATATCAAAGCAATATGGAGCTGAAATTGTTAATTATGATAACATCTATGATATTGACATGGATATATATGCTCCATGTGCTTTAGGTGCAACAGTCAATCCTGATAGTTTAAATAAACTAAGTTGTGAAATTATAGCTGGTGGAGCAAATAATCAATTAGAAAATGAATTTAGAGATTCAAATTTATGTGCTAAAAAAGGCATTATCTATGCACCAGATTTTTTAATTAATGCTGGGGGTTTAATAAATGTTTATTCTGAAATTAAAGGTTACGACAGAACACATGCATTAGATAAAACCAAAAATATTTATAATACTACAATAGAAATTTTAAAAATGTCAGAATTAGAAAATATGACTACTCATGAAGCAGCTTTGAAAATAGCTGAATCTCGTATTGTTTCATCAAGAAAGAGTTAGAGAACAACTTTATGTTAAATAGAAGACATATTAGGATTAAAGTTATGCAATCCTTGTACTCTTACAATTTATCTATTGATAATGATACTTTGAAAGCAGAACAAGTAATGATGAAGAATTTTAATGATGTTATTGAATTAAAATTCTCTATTATATCGTTGTTTGTATTATTAGTCAAGTATGCAGACGAGTACTATCAACAAGGTAAAAGTAAATATTTGCCATCAAAAGAGGATTTAAATCCTAATTTAAGATTTGTTAAAAATAAGTTTGTTTTATCAATTTTAAATGATGATAAATTAATAGATTATATCAAAAAAAATATGACCTTTTGGACTGATAATGATTATGATGTAATAAATAAATTATTTATTGAATTATATAAATCTGATTTATATAAAAAATATTTATTAAATCAAGATCAATCCACCGATGTAGATAAGAAATTCTTTATTGATTTAATGAATGAAAAGATTTTAAATAATAATCTTGTACACCATATTTTAGAAGAACGAAGCATATATTGGATTGATGATCTTCCTTTTATTACTACAATTATCTTTGGAGATATTAAAAATGACAATATATTGTTCGATTTAAAAGTTTTTAAAGATCCTTCTGATGAAGTATTTGCAAGACAGCTTTTTATTGATACAGTCAGAAATAATAAGAAATATGATAAGATTATTATAGAATTTGCAAAGAATTGGGACCTTGATAGAATTGCTATTATGGATAAGATATTATTAAAAATGGCTTTTGCAGAAATCTTATTAATGAATGATCTCCCTATTAAGGTGTCAATTAATGAGTATATAGAAATATCTAAGTATTACAGTACTTCTAAGAGCAAAATATTTATTAATGGGTTGCTTGATAGTTTTGTAAAGTCTTACACCGTTAAGGGAAAGATTAATAAGAAGGGTAGAGGATTAATTGAATAAAAAAAATTAAATTTGCATATGTTTAGATATAGTTTTTTCCTAATTTTTTTCTTTTGTTTTTCTTGTCAAAATGTTTCCAACAATAGTATAGATATAATTAATAATCCCATTTCAAGTGAAACTAGTGATAAAGACTTATTAATGCCAATTATTGAATTTGATTATGACTCATATGACTTTGGAGAGATACAACAAGGTAAATTTATAGATATTGAGTATAATTTAATGAATACTGGTAATGCTCCTTTATTAATTAGAAGTGCAAAGGGTAGTTGTGGATGTACTGTTCCAGATTGGCCTAAAGACCCAATTAATGCAGGAAATTCTGCAAAAATAAAGGTTAGATTCAATAGTGAAGGCAAAAAAGGATATCAAAATAAAAAGATAACATTAATTACAAATGCATTACCCAGTACTAGAGTTTTAACTCTTAAGGGAAATATTATTGTTCAATAAAATATAAATATATGATATTATTAAACACCACTACTTCAAGTTCATCAACCGCATCATTAATTATGTTTGGTTTGATTTTTTTAGTAATGTATTTTTTTATGATTCGTCCTCAAATTAAGAAACAAAAAAAAGAGCAAGAATACCGATCTAAACTCAAAAAAGGAGATAAAGTTGTCACTATTGGAGGTATTCACGGTAAAATTATCGAAATAAAAGAAGAATCGGTTGTTATTGAGGTTTATGGTGCAACAAAACTAAAAATATCTAAAAGCGCAATTTCTATGACAGGAGAAATTGCGTTAGATAAAAAGTAATGTTTAGTTTTTTAAACAATAAAAATCTAAATCATTTTTTGTTTTTTTTAAAGAGTAAAAGTTTTCTAAAATACTTGTTTTTTTTTATAATATCATTTTCATTTTGGTTTCTGAGTATGATGTCAAAATATCATGAAACTAGCTTAACATTACCTGTAAAATATATAAATTTCCCAATCGACAAGATTGTTTTGTCTAAACTAAGTGAACGGATAGATATACGTGTAAAAGCACCAGGATTTACTATTTTATTTTATAATTTATTTAATAATGCTAAATTGACTTTAGATCTTAATTCTGCTAATATTAAGCTTAATAAAAATGGTGCAGAATATTTTTGGTTTATGAATGTTAAAAGAAAAGATATTTCTGAACTAATACCTCCTTCAATGGAATTAGTTTCCATTTATCCACAACAAAGCAGTATATTTTTTAGTAACAAAGAGAGTAAGAAAGTTCCTGTAAAGTTGAGAAGTAAGATCATTCTGCAAGACGAAAAAAGGTTTGCAAAACCAATAAAAATATCTCCTGATAGCGTTAAAATTTATGCAGATCGTAAGCAATTAGAAAAAATTAAATTTATTGAAACAGAAAATTTTGTTTTAAAAGATGTTTCAAAGTCAAATAGTTATAATATAGATGTTAAAAGTATTGATAGTATAGAGATAGATATAAATAAAATTGAGATTAACATTGAGATTGAAGATTTTATTGAAGAGACTTTAGTTTATAATTTAGAGGTTAAAAATCTTCCAGATGGATATCAAATCAAATTGTTTCCAGATGTTGTTAATATTACTTTAAGAGTTTCAAAAGAAAAATATAATGTACTTCAAACAGATTTATTAAAGGCTATTGTTGATATGTCAAAATTTTCATATGAAAACCATAAATTAGATGTTGAGGTAGTTAATTTACCATCTTTTGTTCAATTAGAGAGGATTTACCCCTCTTCTGTAGAGTTTTTGTTAATCAAGGATTAGTTAATTTCAATTTCACAACTTATTGGGTAGTGATCAGAAAGTACTTTGTTATATTGCTTATAATTAAAACTTTTTAATGTATTATCATGTAATATATAATCTATTCGTAGGCCAGGAATTTTAATAAAGCTTTTTCCAATACCTTTTCCAGATACACTAAAGGAATCTTTTAATTCTTTTTTTATTGTATTATACGCATAAGATAATGGGGTATCATTAAAGTCTCCTACTACAATATTTGGATGAGGTGATATGGCCATATGTTTTTTTATAATCTTTACTTCTTTTGATCTAGTCTTATAACTATTTTTCATTTTATTTATAATTCCTCTAACACTTTCTTTTATATCTGTTTTGTTTGGGTTTTCAATAAATGAGTAATCATTATGATTAAACCAATTTGATACTAAATGTATATTATATACTCTTATTGTATCTGAATTAACAACAATATCAGAGTAAATACATGTATTATATTTTTCTTTTCTATCAATAGTTATATAACCTTTATGTATTTGAGGATATTTACTATAAATCGCCATATGCCAGTTATTTTTTTTATCATCTGGACCAACATGTTTATATTTGTATTGTAATGTATTCATTTGTTTTTGATCATAGTACTCCTGAATGCATATAATATCAGCATTTTCTTTTTTAATAAATTCAACAATTTTTTCTTCAATATCATCTTTTTTTATCCACTTGTAATAATTAAAAAGACGTACATTATACGATAATATCATAATACTATCTTGGCTAGTTATTTCTTTTGGACTAGGCCCAACAAAGAGACTTACATATTTCAACCCAAATAGAAGTACAATAATGTTTCCAAATACTTGTTTTTTATATTTAAATAGCCAGTAAAGAAGAAATAGACAATTAATTAAAAATAAAAAAGGAAATAACAGTCCGAGAAAAGAAACAGGCCAGAAAATTGATGGATTAATGAATGGAGATAAGTATGAAATAATTAACAATATCAAAAAGAGTGAATTTATCCAGTATATAATTTTATTTAAAAAAGATAAATTACTCATCTTTTATTTTTTACTGGATTTAAACAGTTTATCTTTTTCATACTTATTTAGGCTTTCATATCCAGATTTAGATATTTTTTCCAAAATAATGTCTATACTTTTTTCCTTCTCATATTTTTCTTTGTTAAATGCATAGTCAGATTTTGGGCGTTTATGTACTTTATATAATTTGTTTTTTTTGCTAAATAATTGTGTTATTCTAGAAAATAATTCTGAAATAATGTTTGTTTTTTTGTTGTATTTTAATTGTTTGACATATAAATATCCAAAAAGAGCCCCACCTAAATGAGCTATATGTCCTCCTGCATTTCCCTTGGGAATACTAATTATGTCTAATAGAACACATATAATTGCGATTGTCCTTAACTTAACTAATCCTATTAATGGAAGTTTGATATTATAATTAGGTGAGCTAGTTGCTGATGCGATTACAATTGCTAATACGCCTGCTGAGGATCCTAATGCTTTAGCATTTATCTTGTAAATAGATAGATTAGGAATATAATTATATGAAATAATGAAAAGCAATCCTCCGCATATACCCCCTAGTATATACGATTCTAATAAATTTTTTTGTGTCAATTTAAGAAGAAAAATATTACCTGCAAAGTATAACCACATCATATTAAATAATAGATGAAATATATTGTTATGAAGAAACATATAAGTTAAAAATGACCACGGTCTAGAAGTTAATTTATTAGTATCTGCCGGAAGAAAAAGTTTTTCTAAATAATATTGAATATTAGTCTGTGTTATAAAAGCAAATGATTCAAAAATACTGATGATTATAAAAACACCAATATTTAGATAAATAATTTTATTTAGTGTTGAGCTTTTTCTGTACTTATAACTTAATTTTTTAAACAGTTCTTTCATTAATAAAATTGTCTATTGTTCTTTTGCCAATATTTTAATAGAATGAATCCAAAAATCATTCCTCCTAGATGAGCAAAATGAGCAACATTGTCAGCTGGATTATTGCTCAAGCCAAGATATAACTCAAGAATACCATACATTAAAACAAAATATTTTGCTTTTATTGGTATTGCAAAATAAACATACAAAAGAGTGTTTGGGAAAAGCATTCCAAAAGCAAGTAAAATTCCAAATACAGCTCCAGAAGCGCCAACAGTGGGAGTATTAACAAGTTGTGTTAAACGTAAAGATGTTTCATTACCAGTATTATACAGACCATCTTTTGCTAGTTCCAAAAAACGTGGAAAATTATTTGACAAATCAACGATCTGATACTGACTAACTAATAGATGTAGTAGTGCAGCACCTAATGCTGTAGTCATATAATAAATTAAAAATCTTTTAGGCCCCCAAACATTTTCTAATGTTTTTCCAAACATCCATAAAGCGAACATGTTAAAGAACAAATGAGTAAGGCTGCCGTGCATAAAAAAATGAGTTATTAACTGATAAGGGCGAAAGTTAGGTGATTGAAATTGATGTAAACCTAAAAGACTTGTTAAATTTATTCCATAATTTTCTAGTGATACTGTTGCAAGAAACAACAAACAATTTATTATCAATAAATTTTTGATAACTTCAGGTAGGTGACTAAAGCTGGTAGAGCTATACATTTTAAAAATAATTTTCTAGGTCAGTACTTGATAGATTGATCATAGTCTTACGTCCTGATGGGCAAAAATTAGGCTGTGAACATTTTAATAATTTATCTTTTATCTCTATCATTTCTTGTTTTTTTAGTTTTTTACTATTTGAAATAGCATAATTACTTGACAAAGTTTTCGCTAAAAAGTTTTTGCTAGTATTTTCAATTTTTTCATTGTTTTTTTGTTGTTCAATAATTTCTTCAATTATATTTTGGAGATTTTGAACATCACATTCTTGAGGGATTGCCAGAAATAGTAATTTGTTATCATTTTTTTCTTCAAATAAAAAACCAATCTCTATTAGTTCTTTTTCAATTGTTTTTATAACATTTAAATCTAGATTATTTAATTTGATTGTTTTAGGAAAAAGTAGTTTTTGACTATTATTGCTTTTAATATTATTTACAAAATCTTCGTATAAAACTCTTTTGTGAGCTCTTCTTTGATTTATTATACTAATACCATGATCGTTTATTAATAATATATATTTATTTAGTACTTGCATAATATTTTCTTTGTTTTGAGTTGACTCAATAAAATCTTTATTTAATAAAATTTGATTTAAGTTTAATTCCTGATTAATTTCATTACCTTTTTTATCATTTTCTATTGTTTTTTTAAATGGATTATATGATCTATCAACTTTTATTTGTGGTTCCTGTATAGGTTTTTTAAATGATACATTTTGAATGTCTAGAGAAATTTCATTTGCAAAATCTATGCTAGGTGCAATATTATATTGACCTAAAGATTTTCTTATTGTTGATCTCATAATTGCATAAATAGCTTTTTCATCTTCAAATTTCACTTCTGTTTTTGTTGGATGAATATTTATATCAATTAGTTGAGGGTCTATTGTGATATTGATAAAATATGAGGCAAAATAATTATCAGCAATAATATCTTTAAAAGCTTTATTAACAGCATGGTTCAGGTAATAATCTTTAATGAATCTTCCATTAACAAAAAAATATTGTTCTCCTCTTGTTCTTTTAGCAAGTTCAGGCTTGCCTATAAAGCCTTTAATTTTTACTAACGTTGTTTCTTCTTCAATTGGTACTAAATCTTTATTTTTTCTATCTCCTATTATATTTATTATTCTTTTTCTAAAATTGTTTTTAGTTAAGTGAAAAATTTCTTTAGTATTATGAAATAACTGCATTTTTATTTCCGGATTTGCCAGAGAAAATCTTGTGAATTCTTCTATAATATGATTCATCTCTACCTTATCAGATTTTAGAAAATTACGTCTTGCAGGAACATTGTAAAATAGATTTTTAATCTTAATAGAAGTGCCGTCAAAAGTAGCGCATTCTCCAGCTTCTTTTATTTGACTTCCAGAGATAATTAAATGAGAACCTAACTCTTTATCAGTAAGTTTTGTTTTTACCTCAACATGTGATATTGCAGCAATCGACGCCATAGCTTCACCTCGAAATCCCATAGTCTTAATTTTAAAAATGTCCTCAATATCTTTAATTTTTGATGTTGCGTGACGTTCAAAACACATTTTAAGATCATTTTTACTCATACCACAACCATTGTCAATAATTTCTATTAATGTTTTGCCTGCATCTTTGATATACAGTTTAATTTCAGAACTACCTGCGTCTAATGAATTTTCTAAAATTTCTTTAACTACAGAGGCAGGTCTCTGTATTACTTCTCCAGCAGCAATTTGGTTAGCAACGTGATTTGGTAACAGGTGTATTATATCCAATTTAGATAGGATTAAATTATTAATTTATATGATAACAAAGATAAAATAATAATGAGAAAAATGATTTTATATTTTCGTTCATTTTTCGTATTTTTTAATAAAGTTTTCCGCTTAAATTTTATAGTTTTTCTTTTTGGATTTAATAATTCTTCTTTTCTTTCTTTTTCAGCATCATAATATCTTGGAATAAAATTAAATTTTCTAGGATTAAATGTTTTAAAGAAAGAGGGTAATTTAGGTGCTTGCATAATGCAAAAATAATTAAAAGCATTAAATACCTTAGTTAATAAGTGGTCATTTTAACATTAAAAATAATTGTTTGTATTTTAATACAATTATTAATTTTATAGCCTATGAAAAAAATATATTTTCTTTCTGTTTTTGTTCTATATTCTATTGTCTTACTTTCTCAAAATCGAGCAGTTTTTTTAAATGAATCTACACTTTGGGCTGACAGTGTGTTAAAAACAATGTCTCCTCAAGAGAGAATTGCACAGTTATTTATGGTTGCCGCATACTCTAATAAGGATGATTCACATAAAAAGGATATTATTAATCTGGTGGAAAAATATAAAATAGGTGGAGTAATGTTTTTGCAAGGTGGTCCAGTAAGGCAAGCTAAATTTACGAACGATATACAAAATAAATCTAAAGTGCCACTTATGATAGCAATTGATGCTGAATGGGGTGTAGCTATGCGTTTGGACTCTTGTCATAGATTTCCCTGGCAGATGACACTTGGCGCTATCGAAGATAATGAATTGATTTATAGAATGGGGGCAGAAGTTGCGAGACAATGTAAAATTTTAGGTATACATATAAATTTTGCTCCTGTTGTTGATGTCAACTCAAATCCTAGGAATCCAATTATTAACAATCGTTCTTTCGGAGAGAATCCATTTCGAGTTTCTGATTTTGGTATTGCTTACATGAATGGTATGCAGGATAATAATGTACTTGCCTGCGCTAAGCATTTTCCTGGTCACGGTGATACAGATAAGGATTCTCATAAGACATTACCAACAATTAATCATAAAAGAGATAGATTTGATGAGGTTGAGTTAATTCCTTTTAAAAATTTAATTAATAAAGGATTAGGTTCAGTTATGATTGCTCATCTTAAAGTTCCTGCTTTTGATGATGAAAAAAACTTATCTACTTCATTGTCTAATAAAGTAGTCAATGAATTACTTAAGCAAGATTTAGGATTTACAGGATTAGCAATTACAGATGCACTAAACATGAAAGGAGTTAGTGATTATTATGAGCCAGGTAATGTTGATTTAAAAGCCTTACTAGCAGGAAACGATGTTTTATTATTTTCACAGGATGTTCCTAAAGCTATAGAAATAATTAAGAAAGCAATTAAGGAAAATAAAATTACCCAAAATGAGATTGATCTTAGATGTCACAAGATTTTAATGGCCAAAAAATGGCTAGGTCTAAATAAATATAAAAATGCTGACTTATCTATAGTTAAAGAAGAAATTATTTCAAGAGAAACAAAATCATTGGATAGTGAACTTATTCTTTCTTCATTAACATTGCTAAAAAATGATGATGATATTTTACCTATTAAACAATTAGATGATTTGCAAATAGCAGTATTATGTATTGGCGAAAATAATAATGAATTTCAAACAATAATAAAAAATTATGTAAACGCTGATTTCTTTAACGTTTCAGAAAGTCCTTCACTCATCGAGAGATCAATTGTTTTAAATAAGTTGTCTAGTTATGATTTAGTAATAACAAGTATACATAAGTCAAATGAAAATGCATGGAAATCATATAAGATTAGTAATAATACTGATTTACTTTTGCAAGCATTGTCCGCTAGAAAAGATGTTATTCTTTCAATTTTTGCAAATCCATATAGTATTAATTCATTAAGTTCTATTAGAAATATTAATGCTATTTTGTTAGGATATCAAAACAGTAAGATTGCTCAGAACAAAATAGCTCAAGCAATTTTTGGAGGAGTTATAGTTAAGGGAAAAATCCCTGTTACTACAAAGCATTTTGAACTTAATACAGGATTATTAATTAATAAAGTTAGGTTAGGTTATAAAGATTTCTATGAAACTAATTTTGACACATGTATGATCTATAAAATTGATAGTATTGTTAAAAATGCTATTAAAAAAAGAGCAATTCCTGGTTGTCAAATTTTAATTGCAAAAGATGGAGATGTTTTTTTCAATAAGCCATATGGATTTCATACTTATGTGAACGAAAATCCAGTAAAAAAAACAGATCTATATGATATTGCTTCTATTACTAAAATAGCTTCAACTGCTCCTATTTTGATGCAAATGGTTGATAATGAAAAATTAGATTTAGATGATGTTTTAGGTAATTATTTAGATTTAGATTCTTCAGCTAAGAAAAATTTAATTATTCGTGAAATTCTTGCACATCAATCAGGACTTTTTCCTTGGATTCCATTTTATAAAACAACATTAGATTTTGATTCAATTTCAAGATTATTTTCTTTAAGAGATACTTTATATGATGATAAATATAGTTCTCAATTTCCATTTAAGGTTGCTAATAGCATATATTTACATTTTTCATATGAAGATAGTATTATTAAAAGAATAATTGATTCAGAATTATTAGAAAATAAAAAGTACGCTTATTCAGACTTAGGATATTATTTGTTTAATGAACTAATAGAGAAGTATTATATCAAATCTTTAGATTCTGTAATTTATAATGAATTTCTTGACAAATTGGGTATGTATAATACTAGATATAACGCATATAAATATTTTGATTTAAATCGTATAGTTCCAACAGAAAATGACACAATATTTAGAAAACAGATTATTGATGGTTACGTTCATGATATGGGTGCTGCTATGCAGGGAGGTATTGGTGGTCATGCAGGTTTGTTTTCTAATGCCAATGATTTAGCAAAGATGATGCAGATGTATTTACAAAAAGGAGTTTATGGAGGAGAGTATTTTCTTTCTAAGGAGGTTATTAAAGATTTTACAAGATGTCAGTTTCCAGAAGAAGAAAATAGGAGAGGAGCTGCATTTGATAAGCCTGCATTGAAAGACCAGGAGGGAGGTCCTGCTAGTCAAAATGCTAGCTTAAATAGTTTTGGGCATTCTGGATTTACTGGTACTTTAGCTTGGGTAGACCCAGATACAAAAATAATCTATGTATTTTTGTCAAATCGAATTTATCCTGACGCTAATAATACAAAATTGCTTGATATGAATGTCAGGACAGATATTATGGAGGTAATTTTTGATTTTGTAAATGATTAATAGTTTAAGGATAGGTATTCTGTGTTATCCTACATATGGAGGTAGTGGGGTGGTTGCCACTGAATTGGGGATTGCATTAGCAAGTAAAGGGCATGAAATCCATTTTATTTCATACGAACAGCCTTTTCGCTTAGATTTATTTTCTCCTAATATTTATTTTCACCAAGTAAATGTACCAGAATATCCACTTTTTGAGTATACTCCTTATGAGCTTAATCTGACAAGTAAATTAGTTGATGTGTGTATGCATGAAAAGATAGATATTTTACATGTTCATTATGCTATCCCTCATGCTTCTGCAGCAGTTAATGCTAAAAAAATATTATCTACTTATGGAATTAATATTCCTATTGTTACTACTCTACATGGGACAGACATAACTCTATTAGGAAAAGATAAATCCTTTAAGCCTGTTATTGAATATGCAATTAATCAATCTGATTATGTAACTGCGGTTTCTGATGATTTGAAAAAAGAAACAAGTTTAAATTTTAGTTTAAAAAACGATATAAAGACTATTCCTAATTTTATAGATATTAGTTTATATAAGCAGGATTATAATTTGTCTCTAAGAGAAAAGTTTGCTAAAAAAAGTGAAGCAATTTTGGTGCATGTTTCTAACTTCAGGAAAGTTAAAAGAGTTAAAGATGTAATTAAAGTTTTTAATTTGGTTGACAAGGAATATTCTGCAAAATTATTAATGATAGGTGATGGGCCTGAGCGTTTAAAAGTAGAACGTCTTGCTAGAAAACTTGGAGTTAACAAGAATGTTAAGTTCTTCGGTAAATTAAAAAGTATTGAAAAAATACTTTCAATCTCAGATATATTTATTTTGCCTTCAGAAAGAGAAAGTTTTGGATTGGTGGCATTAGAAGCTATGGCTTCTAGAACGGCTATTATATCCACTAATTGTGGTGGATTGCCAGAAGTAAATATTAATGCTAAAACTGGATTTTTATCTGATGTTGGTGATTATAAAAAAATGAGTAAAGACACACTATCCTTATTATCAAATCCTAAAAAACTAGAAGAATTTAAAAATAATGCTTTAGAACATGCCAAGACATTTGATATTCCTAATATATTGCCAAGCTATGAGTTGTTATATAAAGAATTATATAGTAAAATAGAGAGATGATAAAAATTGGTTTGACTGGAGGAATAGGCAGCGGTAAAACTTTTGTTGCTGAAGTATTTAAAAGAATAGGATTGCCAGTTTTTCATGCTGATTTAGAGGCTAAAAATTGTTTAGTTGAAGATTTAAATCTTATCAATGAAGTAAAAAATAATTTTGGATCAGATATATATGAAAATGGATTACTTAAAAAAAAAAAGTTAGCCGATATTGTTTTTAATGATATCAATTTATTACATAAACTAAATTCTTTAGTGCATCCTGTTGTAAAAAAAAGATTTGAAGATTGGTGTATTTCTCAAAAATCTAATTTAGTTATTAAAGAAGCAGCTATAATATTTGAATCCCGTTCAAATTTGTCATTAGATTATATTATTTGTGTAAGTGCAAATGAAGATTTAAGAGTTCGTAGAGTAATGGAAAGAGATAGATGTTCATATGATGATGTTATAAGAAGAATAAAAGTACAAATGTCACAATACGATAAAGAAAAATTATCTGATTTTGTTATAGATAATAATGGAGATAAACTTTTATTACCTCAAATCTTAGATGTTATTAAAGAAATAAGCTAATATCTCCTTTTCCTTTTCGAATAATATTTGGTATATCATCTGTACAATCAATAATGGTTGAGGGTGTTGTCTCTCCATAACCACCATCAATCACTATATCTACTAAATTTTTAAAATGTAAATAAATTAATTCTGGATCAGTATTATATTCAATTACAAGATTTTCATTTTTAACTGATGTAGTTACAATTGGGTTTCCTAATTCTCTTACAATTTCTCTTGGAATATTATTGTCAGGAATACGTATCCCAATCTCTTTTTTTGAGTTTTTAAATAATTTTGGAATATCACTATTGGCTTTTAATATATATGTGTATGGACCAGGAAGAGTCTTTTTCATCATTTTGTATACTGATGTAGTTAACTGTTTAGTGAAACTAGAAATATGACTTAAGTCATAACAAATAAAAGATAAATTGTGTTTTTTAATATTAATGTCTTTAATGCGACATAGTCTTTCCATTGCTCTTTTATTATTCACATCACATCCTAAACCATATACCGTGTCAGTAGGATAAATTATAACACCTCCTTTTTTTAGGCATTCAACTACAGTTTTTATCTTTTTAGGATCGGGATTTTCTTTGTAAATTTTAAATAACATTAAGAAAAAATATATTGAATAATGAAATAGATGATTGCTAAATCTATAAACAATAATACTCCAAAAAGTGTTGGATTCATATCATATAAATCTTTTAATTTTTTCCAAAATTCATCCATATTATTTATTAATTGATCTATTATAATTGATCTATTATAATTGATTTTAATTTTGATTATTTATAAATTGATGTATTTTATTAATTATTGAGAACCTCACTAACATTTGATCTTGTTCTTTTATAAGGAATAATCCTAATGCATCTTCATTGCTGAAAATTTTTAAAGTTTCTGAATAATCATCAATTATATAATCATCACCTTTCAAATTATAAAACTGATAAATTAATTTATTTTTTAATTTCCAACCTTCTTTTGTGAACTTTAAATTTTTAATGGATTCATGCGAATTATTTTCATCTTTTTGATATAAATTAAACAAACCTTTAGAATTTGATATGACGAATGTTTCTAGATCTAAATTAATATTTTTTAATTCATCTGATGTGTAATCCTTTATACTTATTTTTTTATAAACAGGAATTAAATTAGACTTTATTGTAGCATTATATGGAGAATTTAACATGCTAAATATAGATAATAATCTATTCCAATCTTTATCACTAAACATATGCCACGATAATTTAGTATAATCAATTCCAAATTCTGTAACCCATCCTGGACTTGCAAACAATAATAATAATTTTCGATTCTTCGTTTCTATACTTTTATTTAACTCTGTAATCGCAAACGGATATAGACGCATCATACCATTATCTGAAAGTCTTTTTCCACCATCTCCCCAACCAATAGTACTAAGACGAAATTCTTTATATTGAGGATAATTAGCAAATATATGATTTGAAGCCATTGATTCTAGAATTTCTTTATTATTTTCAATTGAAATTGCAGCGGCAGCAGCACCAACAGCCAAAGCTCCAAATAAGCCTTCATTATCTTGCGAGAAAATATTTTTTGGAACTAAAATTGTTAGAATAATCAAAATAGTGATGAAATGGTTTAAAGTTGTTTTCATAATCTTACGTTTTTAGATTTATTTTATTAAACCAAACTTAATAATTTTTAATTGAAAGTTATCTGTTTTCCAATACAACAATATTTTCTACATGATGGGTTTGAGGAAACATATCCACAGGTTGTACATGTGTCACTTGATATAATCCATCCATAATAGCTAAATCTCTTGCCTGAGTTGCAGAATTACAACTTACATAAACAATTCTTTTTGGATTGATTTTTAAAATTTGTTTAACAACATCTTTATGCATGCCATCTCTTGGTGGATCAGTGATAATGATATCTGGATTACCATTTTTAGTTACAAATTCTTCTGTAAATATTTTTTTCATATCTCCAGCAAAGAAGCTGCAATTTTTTATGTTATTAATTTTAGCATTTTTTTTAGCAGCTTTAATAGCATCATCCACTGATTCAATTCCAATTACTTTTTTAGCAGCTCCTGAAATATATTGTGCAATTGTTCCTGTGCCGGTATAAAGATCATATACCGTATCTGTATTTTTTATTTGTGCTAATTCTTTAGTTTTTCGATATAATACTTTAGCCTGCTCACTATTTGTTTGGAAAAATGATTTTGCATTAATTCTAAATTTTAGTCCATCCATTTCTTCAGTTATGTAATCTTTTCCATTATAACATACTATATCTTGATCATATATAGTATTATTTGCTTTATTATTAATGATATATAGAAGGGAGGTGATTTCTGAAAAAGAATTTTTAATATGATCCATCAATAGTATTATTTTTTCTTTATCATCTTCAAAGAATTGAACTAAAACCATAAGGTCATTTGTAGAAGAGGTTCGAATAATGAGATTTCTAAGTAATCCATTTTGATTTTTAATATCAAAGTAGCTTAGCTTATTTTTATCTGCAAATTTTTTTACAGATAAACGAATAGAATTAGAAGGTTCTTTTTGTAAATGACAATGATTTATATCAATTACTTTATCAAACATTCCAGGGGCATGAAAACCAAGGGCAGATCTATCTTTTATTTCTTTTTCTGATTGGATTTCTTGCTGACTAAGCCATCTTTTATTAGAGAATGTAAATTCCATTTTATTTCTATAAAAATATTGTTCTTTACTACATATAATCTCTTGATTTTTTGGAATTGTGATACCGCCAATCCTTTTTAAATTATTAATCACTTCATTTTCTTTAAACTCAAGTTGAGATGAATATTTCATATTTTGCCATTTACATCCACCACAAGTTCCAAAATGGCTACATTTAGGTTCAGTACGTTTTTTAGATAGTATATGTATTTTTTCTATACTTGCTTGCCAGAATTTCCTTCTTCTTTTAAATACTTTTATGTCACAAATATCTCCTGGAACTCCTTTGTCAACAAAAATAGCTCTTCCATCATGTCTCGCAAAAGATTTACCTTTATTTGCTGTGTCAATAATTTCAATATTTTTAATAAATATTGGTTCTCTTCTTTTGCTTCTACCCATATTACAAAAGTATGGATTTACTTATTAATTTCATTATTTTTGTCAAATCTAAAATATTACAAAATGAAATTATCGTCAGATTATATAGTGTTAGAAGATAAGTATGGAGCACATAATTATCATCCATTACCAGTAGTACTTGAAAAGGGTGAAGGTGTCTTTGTTTGGGATGTTGAAGGTAAGAAATACTATGACTTTCTTTCTGCTTATTCAGCAGTTAATCAAGGTCATTGTCACCCAAAAATTATTAATTCATTAAAAAAGCAAGCTGATCAGTTGACTTTAACTTCCAGAGCTTTCTATAATAATGTTTTAGGTGAATATGAAAAGTATATAACTCAGTACTTTGGTTATGATAAAGTTTTACCTATGAATACTGGTGTTGAAGGTGGTGAGACTGCTAATAAGTTAGCGCGTAAGTGGGGTTATTTGAAAAAGAATATTAAGAAAAATCAGGCAAGAATTATTTTTGCAAATGGTAACTTTTGGGGTAGAACTTTGGCAGCAATTTCAAGCTCTGACGATCCCTTGTCATACGAAGGCTTTGGTCCATATATGCCAGGTTATGATCTTGTTCCATATAATAATTTAAAAGCACTTGAAAATGAGCTTAAAGATCCAAATGTATGTGCATTTATGGTTGAGCCAATTCAGGGAGAGGCAGGTGTTGTAGTACCTGACAATGGATATCTAAAGGGTATTAGAGAACTTTGTGATAAGTACAATGTTTTATTTATTGCTGACGAAGTTCAAACTGGAATAGGAAGGACTGGAAAGTTGTTAGCTTGTGATCATGAAAATGTGAAGCCTGATATTTTAATATTAGGAAAGGCGCTTTCAGGAGGTGTTTTTCCAGTTTCAGCTGTATTAGCAAACGATGATGTTATGATGTGTATTAAGCCGGGAGAGCATGGTTCTACTTTTGGAGGTAATCCTCTTGCTTGTAAGGTTGCAATAGCTGCTCTTGATGTTGTAAAAGAAGAGAATCTTTCAGAAAATGCGGATAAGCTTGGCAAAATATTTAGATCAGAATTAAACAAAATTAATTCTGATATGATAACAGTAGTTAGAGGGAAAGGGTTGTTAAATGCAGTTGTTATTAAGCCAAAAAATGGAAAAGATGCATGGGATGTTTGTCTTAGTTTGAGAGACAATGGTCTGTTAGCAAAACCAACTCACGGCGATATTATTCGTTTTGCACCTCCACTTATTATTAATGAAAAACAACTAATGGATTGTGTAGATATTATCAAAAAAACAATCCTTGCATTTTAATATTATAATTCAGGTTTTCTTCAGATTTAAATTATAGTTTTGCAAGAATAATAAAGATTATGACATTAATAAATCTTTCAAAATCAAAATACAGTAAATATATCAAGATATATCGTCAAGGAGGAGTTAAGGCGGTTTTTAAAGAGGGTGGATGGAAGATTTTCATACTTTTTTTCATGTTTTTTTTAATTAAGGGATTATTATGGTTATTAATACCTTATTTGATAGCAAAAGGTTTACTGTTGTAGATATAAAAAAAGATTCTTGCTACATTTGTAAAATGTATTCAGCCTTACTTATAAGTCATATAGTTATAAGCATTATACTTATAATTCTTACTCTTTATATAGTTCTAAGATCGTTTGCAGGTACATTGAGTAAAATATCTATTTCAACTTTACAGGATATAAATTTGCCAATATTTGTTGTTTCATTATTATATATTGAGTTAATATTAGGATTGGTATTATATGCAATATATCTTTCTGAATTAGAAAGTTTAATTACTAAAGAAAATGGTTACGAATACTTTTCAGCTAGATTTTGGGCGGTTGAGCATGCTATCCTAATGTTTTTTGCAATTATATTTGGTCATTTAGGATTAGTATACGCTAAGAACATAATTGATGAAAAACAAAAGTTTAAGAAGATATTTATTTATTTTGGATTAACTTCAATATTGATAATTATCTCAATAACTATGAATATGTTACGTAATGCATAATAAACATAAAATATTAGTTGTAGAAGATGAAGTTGAACTTGCAAAATCAACATTAAATTTTTTAGAAGAAAATGGTTTTATTGCATTTCATGCTAGTACTTTAAATAAAGCAACAATTTTATTAAAACAAAATAATTTTAATGTAGTATTACTAGATTTAGGATTGCCAGATGGAGATGGAATGTCTTTAATTCAAAGGATAAAGGGATCTAAAAATGAAATAGGGTTAATTATTATTTCTGCGCAAGACACATTAGATAAGAAGATAGAAGGTCTTGACTTAGGCGCTGATGATTACTTAACTAAGCCATATTTTTTGTCAGAGTTAAAAGCAAGATTAAATGCTGTAATTAGAAGATTAAATTTAGATGCAAATAATGAAATTTCTGCAAACGAAATTTCATTATTTCCTGATGAAATGCGAGTAATTGTAAATGGTAATCAAGTTGATTTAACAGCTAAAGAATTTGATCTTTTATTGTATTTCATGTCAAATCAAAATAGAGTTATTAGTAAGATTACTCTTGGAGAGTATATGTCATCCAGTTATCTTGATTATGGATTTACTGATGACATGCTGTATACTCATGTAAAGAATCTTAAAAAGAAATTATCTGATTATGTTTCCAATGACTATATTAAAAATGTTTATGGTGTTGGATATAAATTTGAGGTTTGATGAAATTAATAACTAAAACATCATTAAATTTTATCTCTGTCTGTACAGTTTTCTTTTTGCTTGGAAGTATTGTTATGTATTTCTCTGTTAAAAATATTGTTCAAAATAATTTGAAATCTAATTTGTTACAGCAAAAAGAGAATTTTATCTCTTCATTAGAAAAACAGAGTATACATGATTTAAAATCTGATTTTGTTTTTATTAGTAAGATTAATGAATCTAAAGAATTTTCTTTTACTGATACAGTCTTAATTATAAATAATCAGTATGTACTTTTTAAAAACATACAGTTTTCTTGCCTTGAAGAAGGTCTTAATTATCGTGTTAATATACTGCAATCACAAAGTCAATCTGATATTTTAATTATGAAATTAGTAATTGTAAATATAGGATTAGCAATGTTATTTTTTTTAATTGTCTTCTATATTAATAGACATTCAGTTAGAAGTGCTTTAAAGGTCTTTTATAGTACAATAAATAAATTGGAAGGGTTTCAGCTAAACAAGCCCACACCGCTTAAGCTAGATAATGCAGAAGTATATGAGATTAAAAAGCTAAATAATGCTTTTGAGAAAATGTCAACGCAGATTAAAAATGATTTTGATCTTCAAAAAGAATATACTGAAAACATAACCCATGAACTACAAACTCCTCTATCAGTCATTAGTACTAAGGTAGATGAACTAATGCAGTCAGAAAATTTAAATAAACATCAAATGGAGCAGTTAGCAGTATTGATAGAAACTACTAATCGTTTATCTAAGATAAATAAATCTCTTATTTTTTTAACTAAAATTGATAATCGTTTCTACTCTGATAAAAAGAAAATTTTACTAAATAATTTAATTGATGATAAGTTATGTCTTTTTGAAGATATAATAGGTCAAAAGCATATTAAAATTGAATTAGATTACAAGAAAGATATTTATGTTGAAATAGATCCTAATTTAGCAGAAACTATATTGATTAATTTAATCAAAAATGCTATAATACACAATCATCATGATGGCTACATTAAAATTTCGCTAACTGAAAACTCACTTTTTATTTCAAATAGTGGAGATGAACTTTCTTTTAATCAATCTAATATTTTTAATCGTTTTACTAGAAATAGTGTTAGTAATAAAAGTTTAGGTATAGGTTTATCTATTGTTAAGAGAATATGCGATTTATATAATTTTAATATTAAATATGATTATAAAGATGAGCATCGTTTTATAATTAATTTTAATTAAAAATAAATTGCTAGTTTTGTAATAATATGATTCAAATATTTAAAAGAATATCAATAGTATTATGTGCTCTTTTGGTACTGGTCTTGTCTTTTGGATTTCAAATTTCCAAAATGGCTTGTGATTCAAGTGGTGCCATATATTTTGGAAATAAGGTACCATCATGTAAAATTGAGTCAGATTTTAATTGCTTTGAGGAGTCAATAGAAGTTTCTTGCTGTTCAGCTGTTAAACAAGAGTCATGTTGTCCATCTGCAGCTGGAGATGAGTGTTTATCTATAACTCAAGATTTTAAGTTTCAATTCGAAACATTTAAGGATATTAAGATATTAAAATTCAGTTATTTAGGGTTTGTTATATATACTAATAGTATAGAATTTATTTATAATCAAATAAATAACTTTAATGTTTTTCAATATGGTATTCCACCACCTAATATTTATAAACCTAAGTTAAGTAATATACAAGCATTTTTATTATAGAAATAATTTATAACAATCATTGAGGTTTATTAATTTTATAACTATATAAAAATGAAAAAAAATATATTATTTGCAATATTTTTATTTGTAACATTTAATATATCAGCACAAAATTTTATTAAAGGAAGAGTAATTTCATCCAACGATAGTTCATTTATCATTGGAGCTAATGTTTTTTGGAAAGGAACAAATAACATAGTCACAACTGATAATAATGGGAGATATGTTATTACCGAACCTGAAGATTATCCTGCAACTCTTACAGTTAGTTTCGTTGGTTTTAAACAACAGGATAAAGTTGTTAATGAGTTAAAGTCTTATAGTTTTATTTTAGATAGATTAGATGCACTTGATGAAGTTAATATTAATTCAAAGAATAAGACTACAAAATTTTCAATTATTGACTCTAAAAATGTACAGACACTAACTTTATGTGAGCTTGAGAAGGCTGCATGCTGTAATTTATCAGAGAGTTTTACAACAAATAATACTGTTGATGTGGTTTATTCTGATGCCGTTTCAGGAGCTAAGAAAATTATGATGCTTGGATTAGATGGAGTTTATACTCAAATTACTCAGGAAAATATACCTATTATTAGAGGTTTTTCATCTTCTTATGGAATTAATTTTATTCCAGGGTCTTGGATTGAATCAATTCAAATTATTAAAGGAAGTGGGTCTGTAGTAAATGGATTTGAATCATTAACAGGACAGATTAACCTAGAATATTTCAAACCTGCAACATGTCCACGTTTATATTGGAATTCTTACTTAAATAATGATGGGAAAGTTGAAAATAATCTTTTACTTTCCAAAAGAAATGGAAAGTGGAAGTCTAGTCTTTTTATTCATCATTCAATTTTAAACAATGAAATTGATCATAATGGGCAATTTCATGATTATACTGATCATACTGAACACAAAGGTGATAACTTCATGGACATGCCTAAGTTTAATCAGATTAATATTTTCAACAGATGGTCAAATACCGGTAATCAAAAATATAACATGACAATTACTGCAAGAGGATTAATTGAAGAAAGAAATGGAGGAACTATTAGTGATTTCAGTAATCCATATATTGTAAATATTAAAAATAATTTATTAGAGGTTACAACTAAAAATGGATTTTTACAACCAACAAAAGAAGGAAAAAGTATAGGTATTCAGACTCTCACGAAGAGACATAATTTAAATACACAATTTGGCCAAAATATTTATAAAGGAAGTCAAGAAAGTATTATGATAAATTTAATTAGACAGTCATATATAAGAAATATTGACAATACATTTAAGTTTGGATTTAGCTATTTTGCTGATAGGAATTCCGTAGTTTTTACAGGTAACACAGATTCTTTATTAGGCACTAATACTATAGATCTTTCTAGCAATGATCTAATTAGCGGTATTTTTTCTGAATATACACATAACATTGGCGAGAACACTCAAATTGTTAGTGGAATACGTGCTGATTATTACAATAAAAATAGTAATTTTTTCTATTCGCCTAGATTAAATGTTAAATATAATCCAACTACACAGTCTGCTTTAAGATTTACGTACGGTAGATCATTTCGTTTAGCTAATATATTTTCTGAAAACTTAGCATATTTAGCCTCATCAAGAAAAATAGGTATAGTTGGTGCCATCCAGCCTGAAATAGCTTGGAATATAGGATTGAATTATACTTATTGTTTTTTTATTTCAGAAAGAGAAGGGACCTTTAATATAGATTATTATAAAACAATATTTGAAAATCAAGTTATTGTAGATATTGAAGATCAGAGTAGTTTAACCTTTTATAATCTTGATGGAGAATCAATTGCTCATTCTTTACAGTTTGATTTAACATATGAAATCTTAAATCGATTTGACATACAATTAGCATATAAATTGAATAATGTTAAGAAGACTTTTGGAAATGAAGA
>Ga0160423_10000208_pt1 | contig 45263 bp, 43 predicted proteins | sample CRUFie14St8metaG_FD_108191 | JGI IMG/M metagenome (GOLD analysis project Ga0160423, IMG submission 108191) | Marine microbial communities from the Costa Rica Dome - CRUD Field 142mm St8 metaG | ecosystem: Environmental > Aquatic > Marine > Oceanic > Photic zone | place: Costa Rica: the Eastern...
ATAACATCTTGCATCATTTTATATCCCATGTATCCAGGAACGGCACCTACAACAAGATCAAAATTTTTTATTAACACTTGTAATTTTTCAGTATTTTGAATATCAGAACAAATAGTATTTATGCTTGATAATTTATTTAGATTTTTTTGAGATATGTCTACACAGGTTACATTATGATCTTGAGCTAAATCTTTAGCCATTATTCCTCCAACTAATCCTGCTCCTAAAACTATAATATTTGCCATTATACAGCTACTTTACCTTTAATATGTGGGTGATATTCGTAATTTTCTAATTTAAAGTCATCAATTGTAAAATCAAAAATACTTTTAACGTTTGGATTGATCTTCATTATTGGCAATTTTTTGCAATCTCTGCTTAACTGTAATTTAGTTTGTTCAAAATGATTAGTATAAATGTGAGCATCTCCAAGAGTATGAATGAAATCGCCTAATTTTAAGTCACAAACTTGAGCTACCATCATTGTAAGTAGTGCATAAGATGCAATATTAAATGGTACACCTAAAAATATATCAGCACTTCTTTGATATAATTGACAAGATAATTTTCCCTCTGAAACATAAAATTGAAAAAAAGCATGACATGGGGGAAGAGCCATTTGCTCTATTTCTCCTACATTCCAAGCACTTACGATTATCCTACGACTATCAGGATTTTCTTTAAGTGTTTTTATAACTTCGGAAATTTGGTCAATATGTTTCCCATTTGGTGCAGGCCAACTTCTCCACTGGTAGCCATAAACGTGCCCTAGATCTCCATTTTCATCTGCCCATTCATCCCAAATACGCACACCATTTTCTTTAAGATATTTAATATTTGTGTCTCCCTTTAGGAACCAAAGAAGCTCATGGATGATAGATTTCAAATGGAGTTTTTTAGTTGTTATACATGGAAAACCCTTGGCTAAATTAAATCGCATTTGATGCCCAAATACACTCTTTGTTCCAGTACCTGTTCGGTCTGATTTTAGTGTTCCTTCATCCATCACTCGTTGCATTAAATCTAAGTATTGTTTCATTTATTTTATAATTATTTTTTTCTCTACTGTTCCATCATTATATAAATAGAATAAAGGAACCCCCTTTTTTTGTGTTGTTTTTCTACCAAGCATATCAGTTATTTTAATTAGCTTTTTTGTTTTATCTAATTCTATAGAAGCTATTTCTGTTATTGGTGAATAAATATAAAACTCATACTCAGCTCTTTGAGGATTAAGTTTAATAGCTTCATTATTTTCTGCTTTGATGTAAAATTTCATTTCCATACCTATAAACTGATTCGGTATTGTTAAAGAATAAACACCGTCATTAGCAGTTAAATCTCCATTGGTGCCATCATCAAACATAAAGAAAGCTTGAAACTTAGAATTATATTGGTTAGTTGTTACCATAAATTTTACGTTAGAAGCATTTGAAACTTCTGCAGTTACTATATTATTTGTAATGGATACATTATCAATATTAGGAGGAGTTAATGAAATTTCGGGGTGATTAAGTAAAAATATTTTTCTTTCATTTATAGTACTTATAATTCCTCCAAATCCCCAGCCAAAGCTAGCCCAAATAGCATTTTCTGTATTGTCATAATATTCATTTATTGAAAACACTTTATTATTATCTTGGTCTACAGCATCATGTGCTAGAGATTGTAAATTATTTATATTTTGTCGAATAATTGCTGTATCTAATGATTCTTCAATTATTGTACGTAAATGAGCAGTATATATTTTTCTATAATGATCATCATCTATTAATTTTTGAAGTAGTGGTCTGGCTTCATATGGTTGTGGAGTGCCTCCAGGTCCTGTATATGGACCACCACTATAATAAGGATCATATTCATATATATTTGAAGGATTCCAAAAATCCCAGCCCATAATTGCTCCGGCAAAACTATTATCAAGATCCCATGGAATCATTTGAAACAAACCATCTTTTGTTTGATACAAATAATAATTATGTATATAATATGTATTGTAACAATCAAGATTTTGGATTACTTGATTAACTGCAAATGCCCAAAGAGTTCTGTCAACATTTAAAATACTGTCTATATTTTCAAAATCTAAGTTTATAGTCTTTATTAGGTGAACTAATTCTTGCCATCCATGATCAGATTTCATATCATAGCTATTGTAGTAGAGTGTAGTGTCATCTCCCATATAGTATAAATTTGGAGGCATTGCAGTTGGTGCATTGGCTGTGTCACAAAACCTATCAATATTATCACATTTAAATAATGGGCCTGATTTTTCATCAAAATGTTTTTCTAGGAATTGTTTATTTATAGATTCATCATTTACGTAAGTACCAATATAATTGCCTTGAGCATATAGTTTGACAATATTAGATTCTCCAGTGGGTAAGTAACGTCTATAAATATTACTAGAAACAATCTGCTTAACAAATGTTGCATCCATCCATGCATTAGCAAGTTTCATTTTTTTATATCCTAATAGTTTTTGGCCACCAATAAAATAATTCATATCTATATTATATGGTACTTTAGGGCTGTTATTATCATTTGGCAAACAGAAGGTCGAATTACCTTTATATCTAACTCCTACACTGTCATACACCTCACCATTTAATGTTAATTTAGCAGGTATGCGTTCATCAGGATTATAAAACCATGAATTAACTAAATAATAATGATAATTTGGATTGTAAAATTCAAGATAGATACTGCGTAAAGAATCCTCATCAAATAATCCGCCTACATTATCATATAGAACTTGAGGATTGTATAAAGTTTGACATATTGAAAATAAAGGCGTAAAAACTGACAAAAAAAATAATTTATACATTGTTTTTTTTTACAAATATAATTATATTTAATTGCTATTTAATAAATGTATATTTGTCTTATTGAGCTTTTAAATAATATAAATGACATGAAAATTAGAAAAGGAAAGAAAGATGATCTGCCTGTGATATTAGAATTAATTAAGGAATTAGCGGACTATGAAAATGCATTAGCTGAAGTTAAAGTGACTTTAGAACAATTGGAAGATGATGGTTTTGGTAGACATCCTTACTATTGGTTTTTAGTAGCTGAGGATAATAATATGATTATTGGCATGTCATTTTATTATATACGTTATTCAACTTGGAAAGGGAAATTTTTGCATTTAGAAGATTTTGTTGTAAGTAAAAAATATAGAAGAAAAGGAATAGGAGGGGCACTTTTTGAAGCAACAATTAAGATTGCTTTTGAAGAAAAATTAAATGGCATGACTTGGCAGGTGTTAGATTGGAATACTCCAGCAATAAATTTTTATAAAAAATATAAAGCTAATATTAGTAGCGCTTGGTCGAATGGTAAACTTACAAAGAATCAGATTAAAGATTTATCTTTGAAAATTAATTGAAATCTTCTTCAAGTAAAGAGATATCTTTATTTAGTTTTTGAAAAAGTGTTTTGATAGCTTTTATCCCTTTTTGCCCTAATGATAAAGAATAACTATTTACATAAAGATTAATATGAGCATCTATTACATCTTGCCGCATTTCTTGACAATGAGATTTTATAAAAGATGCTGAACAAGATCTATTTTTAAATGCATATTTTATACTTTTCTTTATAACTTTTTCTATCTTTTTTCTAGTTGATCTTGGTATCTCTCTTTTGACCATAATCCCTCCAAGGGGAATAGGTAGATTTGTTTTGCTTTCCCAGTATTCTCCTAAATCTGCAATTTTTTCTAATCCTTTTTGATGGTATGTGAATCTGTTTTCATGTATAATTAATCCTGCATCTGATTTATTTGATATGATTTTATCTTCAATTTCAGAAAAAAGAGTTTCAGTTTTATTTTTCAACTTGGGGTATGCAAGACAAAGTAACATATTCGCAGTTGTATATTTGCCTGGAATCGCAATTAGACTTCCAGGATTTAATATAGTTTCTGGTTTCTTTATCAGTAAAGGTCCACAATTATTGCCTAAAGCTGACCCTGCATCTATAAGTGCATAGTCATTAACAACATATGAAAACGCATGGTAACTTAACTTTGTAACATCTAATTTTTTTTTGAATGCCCATTTGTTTAAATCTTCAACATCAGATATCACAGCTTCAAATTCTAACCCTTCAGTATCTATCTTATTATTAATTAATGCATCAAAAATAAAAGTATCGTTTGGACATGGTGAAAAACCTAAAGTTATTTTCATAATGATGTAATTATTTCTGAAACAGTTTGGTTAAGATTATTTATAGCAATTGGAATATCCCATTTTTTTTTATTTCTTTTTTCAACTTTATTTGAGATTGATCTAATTTGCAAACATGGAACATTAAACTCTTGACATACTTGGAATATTGAAGCTCCTTCCATACTTTCTATATCTGGATTTAATCGTTCTATTATTTTTTTTATAGACTTAGTATTTCCGTGTACAGTATTTACGGTTATGCTTTTTACCTTTTTTAGTTTTGTCTTTTGAGTATTGCTAAAAATAGATTTGATAAGACCCTGAGAAAACATTTCAAAATCTTCATTTGATTCAAAGCCAATTTCAGAAAATGTATCTTCTATGACTTCTACTACTTCACCTATTTTTATATTATGATTAAAGCTGCCAGCAATTCCCATATTAATAACTAAATCATATTTTTCTTTAATAAGAGTTTTGGTAAGTTTGATACAACTGTTTGCAATACCAATGCCAGAAATTAGAATTGAATAATTTTTAAAAAGTTTAGTATCTATTTCTTCTTTTGTAGCAGCAACTAATAGTATATTCATAAATAATAAATTATAAAAAATAAAGGTACTATATTTGTTGCATTATTTATTAATTATGAAGGCATATTTATTTCCTGGTCAGGGAGCACAGTTCCCAGGCATGGGAAGAGATCTTTATGAAGGGTCAGTAAAAGCAAGAGAGCTTTTTGAAACAGCAAATTCTATTTTAGGTTTTAAAATAACTGAAATTATGTTTGGTGATGATGCTGATAGCTTAAAACAGACCAAAGTTACTCAGCCAGCTATTTTTTTACATTCTGTTATAGTTGCAAGATTGATGGGGGAAAGTTTTTCGCCATCTATGGTTGCTGGACATTCTTTAGGTGAGTTTTCTGCTTTGGTTGCTGCACGATACTTGTCTTTCGAGGATGGGTTAAAATTAGTTTCAAATAGAGCAATTGCTATGCAGAAATCATGTGAGGAAAAACCATCTACAATGGCAGCTGTTTTAGGTTTAGAAAATCATATAGTGGAAGGCATTTGTTTAGATATCAATGAAACAGTAGTTCCTGCAAACTATAACTGTCCAGGTCAGCTTGTTATTTCTGGAAGTATAGAAGGAATTGAAATAGCTTGTGAAAGATTATTAGAGGCTGGAGCGAGAAGAGCTTTAAAATTACCCGTTGGCGGAGCATTCCATTCTCCATTTATGGAATCAGCAAGAGTTGAGTTAGAACAGGCGATTGATAACACTTCTTTTTCAAAAGGTCTATGCCCTATATATCAGAATGTAACTGCAGCTCCTGTCATAGATCCGGTTAAAATTAAAGAAAATTTAAAAAAACAACTTACTTCATCTGTAATGTGGACTCAAACAATGGAGCGGATGATTAATGATGGGCTATCTTCAATATGTGAGTTAGGCCCTGGTAAGGTTTTGCAGGGTCTGTTTAAAAAGGTTGATCGATCTATTCCCGTAGAAATAGTAAATTTATAAATTATAGTTAAGTAGCTTCCCACTGTTCACTAAATCATGCCAAGATTTTTTATTCTGACATTCTATGTATAGTTGGGCATGCCTCATATTATGACAGTCAGAACCAACAAAACTCACTTGATTATTTGCTATTAGATCTTCTACTTTTAATTGAATTTGACTGGAGTAGTACCCAATTAAAGATAGAAGATTTATTTGAAATAGTACACCTCTATTTAAAAGCTCTTCATAATTTTCTTTATTATAAAAGCCATATCGCTCAGGATGAGCTAGAACTACCTTATAACCTTCCAATTGCAATTTGAAAATAATTTCAAAAAGATTTTGTGGAGCTTGAGAAAAAGAAAGTTCTATTAGAATGAAATTGTCTCCAAACGTTAAGAGTTTTTTATCATTTATTTTTTGTTCAAATTCAAAATCTACATAGTATTCAGCTGCAGCTTCTATTTCGACTTGAATTTTTTGTTTAACTATTTCTTTTTTTAATTCTTGAAGGCCATGTGATATATTTTCAGGTGAATTTCTATATATATCGCTCATGATATGTGGAGTAGTAATTATTTTTTTAAATCCTAGACTAACAAGTTCTTTAATTAGTATAATACTAGAATTTAGGTCTGGCGCACCATCATCAATTCCAGGAATTAAATGAGAGTGCATATCTGTTTTAATGACAGAGAAATCAATCGAGTGTAATTCTTCTTTTTTTTTGTTAGAAAACCAGTTTAGCATAGATTAGCCATATTGTTCTTTATAGTAATTTTGATAATCTCCAGATGTAATATTATTCATCCATTTTTCATTTTCTAAATACCAATTAATAGTTTTTATTAGACCTTCTTCAAATTGCAATGTTGGTTGCCAGCCGAGTTCATTTTTTAATTTATTAGCATCAATCGCATAACGCTTATCATGTCCTGGTCTATCTTTAACATATGTTATTAATTTTTCAGCTGTTCCTTTTTTATTTCCAATCGCAGTGTCCATCTGTCTGCACAGTACTTTGATTAGGTCAATATTTTTCCATTCATTAAATCCACCAATATTGTATGTTTCTCCTTTTCTTCCTTCGTGATAGATTTTGTCTATTGCTATAGCATGATCTATAACATAAAGCCAGTCTCTTGTAAAATCACCATTACCATAAACAGGTAACGGTTTGTTATTTTTTATGTTATTTATAAATAATGGTAATAATTTTTCAGGAAATTGGTTAGGACCATAATTGTTAGAGCAATTTGAGATAACAAAAGGTAAGTTATAGGTATTGCCATATGCTCTTACAAAATGATCAGAACTTGCTTTAGATGCTGAGTACGGAGATTTAGGGTCATATGGGGTAGTTTCCAAAAATAAACCAAACTCCCCTAGACTTCCATAGACTTCATCTGTAGAAATATGGTAAAATAATTTATTATTAGTATTATCTTTCCATAGATTTTTAGCAGCATTAAGTAGGTTGACAGTACCAACAACATTTGTTTTAATAAATTGCATAGGGTTGGTAATAGATCTGTCCACATGGCTTTCTGCAGCTAAGTGTATTACTCCGTTGAAATTATATTTATGAAACAATTTAATAATATATTCTTGATTTACAATATCTCCTTTTTCAAAAATATAGTTGCTAGATTCTTTTATATCCATTAAATTCTCTAGATTCCCTGCATATGTAAGTTTATCTAGGTTAACAATAGTATATTCAGGATATTTTTTTACAAATAAACGAACTACATGTGACCCAATAAAACCTGCCCCACCAGTAATTAAGATTGTTTTTTTCATTGGTTTAATAAATGATGATTAGCAAATATATGCAATTATTACACAAACCTTTTCGTTAATAATTATTGAAACTGTATTTTAGCCAAAACATCTTTTGAAATAAAAATGAAATTTTATATTATTCTTTTTTCTTTTTTTTTCTCATATACTTTTGCTCAAAATAATAAGCAAACCGCATTTTCTTTCGATTACAATCATCAATTTCCAATTGGAAATTTAGCTAATTTATTTGGTGATAATTCATCAGTTGGAGTTTCTTTTATACAGCAAAAAGAAAATAATTTCTTTTTAGGTGTTCAGTTAAATTACTTGTTTGGTGATGATGTAAAGGATAGCACCATATTTAAAAATATACAAAATTCAAACGGAGGTATTTTTGCAGCTGACGGAACTTTTGCTAACATTAATTTGTTTCAACGTGGTTTTGACAGCTACATTTTAGGAGGGTACGCTTATCATCCTAATCAGAATAGCTTAAGTGGTATTTATTTTTCAGCGGGAATAGGATTTTTACAATATAAGATATTTATAGATACAGAAAATCAGAACATTCCACAGCTTAGTAAAGAGATGAAGAAAGGTTATGACCAATTACATAATGGTATAAGTACAAAGTTGGATGTAAGTTATAGGTATTATGGAGATAGAAATAATTTTCAGTTTTATATAGGTGCAAATCTTACTGCTGCATATACTCAAAACCAGCGCCCTTATTCTTTTAGTTCAAATAAATATAATGATGAATCATATCAATCGGATAGGCTGCTCGGTATTAATGCTGGTATAATAATACCTGTTCAAAGAAAAAACGACGAAAAATTTCATTATTATTAAATGAAGATACTATATAATATTTGTATTCAATTTTACTATTATATAATATATTTAACAAGCATATTTAGTAATAAGTCAAGACTATGGATAAAAGGAAGAAGACATATTTTTTCCGATTTAGAAAAATTAAGAGATGAAAAAAATATTGTTTGGTTTCATTGTTCATCTCTAGGAGAATTTGAACAAGGAAGAAGTGTCATGGAAATATATAAAAAAAAATATCCGTCTCACAAATTACTTCTGACCTTTTTTTCCCCATCTGGGTTTGAGATACGTAAAAGTTATGAATTTTCAGATTGGGTTTTTTATCTTCCATTAGACACAAATTTTAATGCTAAGAATTTTGTTGATATTGTAAACCCCATAAAAGTTGTTTTTATTAAATATGATTTTTGGTTTAATTATATGAATCATATTTACAAAAAAGAAATTCCTCTTTATTTTGTCTCATCTATTTTTAGAAAAAATCAGATATTTTTTAAAATTAATTGGTTTTCGAAGCAACTTAAAAAAGTAACTCATTTTTTTGTACAGGACGAACTTTCTAAATCACTTTTAAATTCTATAGGTATTGATAAGGTAACTATAAGTGGAGACAGTCGTTTTGACACAGTAATAAAAACAGCTAATTCATTTTCTGAAAATCCTATCGTTTCAGATTTTATTAAAGGTTTGCCAACCATAATATTTGGCAGTACTTGGTCAAAAGATGAGGATGTAATTTCTAGATTTATCAATAAGAATTCTCAGTATAATTATATTATTGCTCCTCATGAAATAGAAAATGACAATATTCTTTCTTTACAAAGAAAAACAGGAGCTCTTTTATATTCAAAGCTTGAAGAAAAGACTATTAGTAATAGTAATGTACTTCTCATAGATAATATAGGTCTGCTTTCTTCATTATATCAGTACGGAGATATTGCATATGTTGGTGGTGGATTTGGAAAAGGAATACATAATATATTGGAGCCAGCATCATTTGGTTTGCCAGTTATTTTTGGTCCCAACCACTGTAAATTTAAAGAAGCACATGATTTAATATCTTTAAAAGGAGCAATTAGTATAAATAGTTTTGAAGAGTTTTCTAATGCTATTGGCTTCTTTTCTAATTATGATAAGAATATAAGTAAGGATTATATATTAAGAAAATCTGGTGCCGTTAAAGTTATTATAGAAAGGATTTAAAAAATAAGCTCGGATATTTATTTCCGAGCTTAACTAATATTTAGTTTAACAACTTTATTAAATATTTGATATTGTATTTTCTAAAATATCAAAAGCTATTTCTGCCATTTTATTTCCTTTATTATCTAAGGTTGGATTTACCTCAGTTATTTCAAAACAACATATTTTTTCACTCATGAAAAAATATTTTAACAATTTTTTAATTTCTGAAATAGAAAAACCATTTGGAACAGGAGTTCCAGTTCCTTTTGAAATAGAAGAGTCTAAACTATCAACATCAAATGATATATATATAAGATCACAATCATTCAATAATTTAAGAGACTCTAAGACACATTTTTGAATTCCTTTACTTCTAATTTCTTTAATTGAATAGTTTCTCAAATTTAAGCGGTTCATCATTTCATCTTCTTGTTTTTCAGTATCTCTAACACCAAAAAAAATCAAATTTTCAGGTAATATTTTTTTTTCTTTTTCAGTTAAAACTTCCCACTTTTTAAGAACAGAATTTTCTACAAGATTAATTTTTGATGGTGAGTTATTATCATTTAATGAAATGGCTAGTGGCATTCCGTGCATATTGCCTGATGGTGTTGTTAATGGTGAGTGTAAGTCGGCATGCGCATCAATCCATACAACACCAAGTTTTTTATTTGGATGAGATGCTTTTATACCTGCAATCGTACCACCAGCTGAAGAATGATCCCCAGAAATTACAATTGGAAAATTATTATTAGCATAAATAGATTGTATTTTATTTGAAAGTTTATTGTAAATCTTAATTATTCCGTCAATGTGTTTTGCAAAAGAATTGGTAGGATAGTTAAATAAATAATGATTTTCATTTTCTATTTCTTCGACAGGATATTTATTAAACAAATCACTTTTTGATTTTAAAGATGCAGTTAACATAGCGGGAAATGCCAAGCTTGACCCTCTCGTTCCAGCTCCTAGTTCAGACATTACACTTATTATTTTTATATTTTTCATGTAACTAAATTATTTATTTTGGCTAAAATAAGAAATAAAAAAAGCAGAAACGAAAGTTTCTGCTTTCAGTACCCGGGACGGGACTTGAACCCGTACGGACTAATGTCCATTGGATTTTAAGTCCAACGTGTCTACCAATTCCACCACCCGGGCAGAATGTGAGCGAGTGATGAGATTCGAACTCACGACCCTCACCTTGGCAAGGTGATGCTCTACCCCTGAGCTACACTCGCATTAAGAAGGCAAATTTAATCAAATAATCAATACAACAAAACAAAAAATTATTTTCCTAATAGCTTTTTTATTTCATTGAGCTTCATGAGAGCTTCGATAGGAGTTAATGTATCAATATCTAAATCAATTATATTATCTCTTAGTTCTTCTAATATTGGATCTTCAAGCTTAAAGAAGCTCAGTTGAGGTTCATTAGCTTTATTATTAAATTTACTAGGCTCTTTTTTTTCTCTTAGTGCTTCTAGTTGTTTTAAAATTTTATTTGCTTTATCTACTATTAGATTTGGAATGCCTGCCATTTTAGCTACATGTATTCCAAAACTATGTTGGCTTCCTCCTTCTTTTAACTTTCTAATAAATAATATTTTTTTACCACTTTCTTTGACTGAGACATTAAAGTTCTTGATTCTTGAAAAGTCTTTTGTCATATCATTTAGTTCATGATAGTGAGTAGCAAATAATGTTTTTGCTTTTGTTGGATGCTCATGCAAATATTCTGCTATTGCCCAAGCAATGGATACACCATCATAAGTGCTAGTTCCTCTACCTATTTCATCTAGTAATATTAAGCTGTTTTGTGATAAATTATTTAATATACTTGCTGTTTCATTCATCTCTACCATAAATGTAGATTCTCCCATAGAGATATTATCAGAAGCTCCTACTCTTGTAAATATTTTATCAACTACACCTATTTGTGCAGATTTAGCTGGTACAAAGCATCCAATTTGAGCCATTAATACAATTAATGCTGTTTGCCTTAAAAGTGCAGATTTACCCGACATGTTTGGGCCAGTGATCATCATAATTTGTTGATTATTTCTATTAAGTTCTATGTCATTAGCAATATATAAGTTGCTATTTTCTAATTGTTGTTCTATTACTGGATGTCTCCCTTGTTTTATTAGTAAGTCAGATGATTTATTTATATTAGGTTTAGAATAGTTATTTTTTTTAGAAATTATTGAAAAAGATAGTAAACAATCTAAATTGGAAATTACTAATGCATTTGATTGGATGTTTTTAATATATTTAGAAATACTCTCTACCAAATTATTAAAAATTAAATTTTCTAATTCTAAGATTCTTTGTTCAGCACTAAGTATTTTTTGCTCATATTCTTTTAGTTCTTGCGTAATATATCTTTCTGCGTTTACTAGTGTTTGTTTTCGTATCCATTCATCAGGAACTTGGTCTTTATATTTATTTCTAACCTCTAAATAATATCCAAAAACATTATTAAAGGAAATTTTTAATGAAGAAATACCTGTTTGTTTAATTTCTCTTTCTAATATTTTATCTAAGTATTCTTTACTTGAAATTTGCATTCCTCGTAGTTCATCTAATTCCTTGTTTACACCTTTTTTTATTACATTCCCTTTATTTATTGATATTGGTGGATTTTCATTTAATTCATTATCAATTTTGTTTTTAATTTCTTCACATAAATCAATATGATTAGATATTTTTTTCAGTCTATCTCCTGATTTTTTACAGATATCTTTTATTGGAATTAACGACAAAAGAGAATGTTTTAATTTATCACATTCTCTTGGATTTATTCTGAGTGTAGACACTTTCGATATTAAACGCTCTAAATCCCCAATGTTACTTATTTGTTCTTCTAAAACTTCAGATATTTTTTCATTAGAAATGATTTTTTCTACTATATCTTGACGTTTTTTAATCTCTTTAATTTGTTTTAAAGGAAGAGCAACCCATCTTTTAAGCATTCTAGCTCCCATGGGTGATTTTGTGTTATCTAAAATATCTACTAGATTTTTGGCCCCTTCGTTTGGAGAGAAAAAAAGTTCAAGATTTCTAATAGTAAACTTATCCATCCAAACATATTTTTCTTCTTGTATTTTAGAGATAGATAGAATATGTTCAGTTTGATGATGGTGAGTTTCATTTAAATAATGTAAAGCAACTCCGGCAGCAATTATTGCATTATGTAAATTAGAAATTCCAAAACCTTTTAATGATGAAGTTTCAAATTGGTTATTTAATAATTCATTACAGTAATCAAGATTAAACACCCAGTCATCAAGCATGAAGGAGCAAAAATTATCGCCAAAAAATTCTTGAAATATTTTTTTATTTTTTTTCTGGTAAATAATTTCTTTTGGTTTCAAGCTTTGAATTAATTTATCAATATAGATAGCATCTCCTTCCGCTACTAAAAATTCACCAGTAGAAATATCTAAAAAAGAGATGCCTATTTTTTGACCATAGAAAATTGATGCTAGAAAATTATTTTGAGTTTTTTCTAAAGTTAGCTCATTATAAGAGACTCCAGGAGTTACTAATTCTGTAACGCCTCTTTTCACAATTCCTTTGGTTGCTTTAGGATCTTCCAGTTGATCGCAGATAGCTACTCTTTCACCAGCCCTAATTAGTTTTGGCAGGTATGTATCTAGAGAATGATGTGGAAATCCAGCTAACTCAATTTTTGAATTTCCATTATTTCTTGCGGTAAGAACTATATTGAGAATTGATGCAGCTTTTACCGCATCTTCACCAAATGTTTCATAGAAATCACCAACTCTAAACAATAGCAAGGTCCCTTTATGCTTGTTTTTTATAGCATTATATTGCTTCATTAAAGGAGTTGTGTTTGTTTTTTGAGTTTCTTTTGCCAAAATTTTATTTAATTAATTTTGCAACAAATATAAGTGATGAGAAAGCTAAAAAACAAAGATTTACAAAGAATAAGTATAGAAGAATTTAAAAAAACAAACAAAATACCAGTTACTATCATTTTAGATAATGTAAGAAGTGCATTAAATGTTGGTTCAATATTTCGTACAGCAGATGCTTTTTTAATTGAAAGGATAGTTTTATGTGGAATTACTGCCACTCCTCCAAATAAGGAGATTCGTAAATCTGCACTTGGTTCAACTAGTTCGGTTGACTGGTCATATTCAGAAAGCACATTATTTTCTATAAAAAAATTGCGTAGTAATGGATATCAAATTATAGCTCTTGAACAGGTTGAAGGGTCAACTATATTAAGTCAATTTTCTAAGCCAAATCAACCAATTGCTATTGTAATGGGTAATGAAATTAATGGTGTAAGTCAAGATGTTATTGATATATGTGATCAAGTAATTGAAATTCCTCAATTTGGAACAAAACACTCATTAAATATATCCGTAAGTGCAGGAATTGTTATTTGGGATATTTGGAAAAAATTATCTTAAATTAATTTTTAAAAATTTCAAAATCAACGCGTCTATTAATTTTTATAGACTCTTTCTTTTTAGATTTCATCTCTATAGATATAGATTTTTCAATAGATAAAAATAAAGGGTCTTCCTCTCCTCTACTTATAGCTTTTAGTCGATTTTCATTAATTCCATAATTAATCTTCAAATAGTTAATTACCGCTTTAGCTCTTTGAAATGCTAGCTTTTTATTGCTTTCAGTGTTACCCACTTGATCAGTGTGGCCAATTACATTAAGTTTAATATTTTTATTTTTTTTCAGCATGAGAGCAACTATAGCTAATTTATTTTTATTTAATTCTCCAACAATTTTACTTCCAGAACTAAAAAATATAGAAGGCAAAAAAGCAGGGTTAGCTTTATCTTTTTTTTCTGAAAAATCATAACTTATACCAAATTGATTAACCATATTTCCAGAAGCAGTATTAGCTTCTAAATCTTTGCTATTAGGCACTCCATCTTTATCATCATCTAATTCAACACCATTTTCATCTACTTGAGCCCCCCTATTTGAAAAAGGATCTGCATCTCTATAATCAGGAATATTGTCCATATCAACATCTAATGCTGTGCCGGATCCATCAACAGATACTCCAATAGGAGTATTTGGACTTTTATCAAATGAGTCAGAAATACCATCATTGTCACTGTCAATTGTAAATCCTTCTATATTGACTGACATAGATTTTATATCATTTTCTAATCCCTCTATAGGACTCTGCCATTCTTTTAAATTAATTTGTTTACCAATTTTATATGCTATACCCACTGATAGAAAAGCAAATTGATCTCTTTTGTTTTGAGTTTCCATAATAGAAGCATCCCACTTATCTGTTTCAGCATTTCTAATTGTATAGTCAATCCAAAAATTTGACTTTTCATTAATTTTATAATTTGCTTTTAAACCGTAAAGATATACTGTTGTTTTTGTTTGATTATTAATAGACATCTTTTCAGAGCCTAAATTTTGACTACTTTCCGAATTTTCATATCCAAAGTCATGAATATAGGTATTTGTGTGTAAATTTTTTCTTAAACTGTTAAAAACATTATATCCAAATCCTAATTTAGATTCAAATGAAATTTTATTTGAATAGTTAGAATTTGTATTTATTAGAAATGATACTAAGTTTGATATTTCAAGATTAAATATAAGATCAGCTTCTTTAAATGAAGTTACAAATTTATCTCCATTTCCTTCGTAATTATTCCAAGGGTCATATACAGAATATCCTAAATATTCATTTGTTCTTCTTAGGCCTGCAAAGTTTCCAGAAACTATTTCTCCACTTATTGAATAAAATGGATTCATTTGTTTTTTTAATGAAATTGAAACAGCTGATCTTAATTCGTAAAAATTGTCTTTTTTATTATATGCTGGATAATGGTTATATTGTCTAATATCACCATTAAATTGTGTTAGGCCATAACCTATGCTAACCTTCCAGTTTTTAGAAAAACTACTCTTTTGTTTAACATTATCTTTCGACTTTGTTAGTACTGTTTTTTTCTTGTTCATAGCTTTTTCAATTGCATTCTCTTGAGCATTAACATTAAAGAAGAAAGCAAGAGATAAACAGAATACTATTGTTTTTTTTATTTTCATTTTGGTATTAATTATGCAAACTTACTTAAATGTTTTTTTATCTGAAAATTACTAACAATTATTGTGTATAAAGTGATTAGTTTTCCAGAGCTAAAACTGATTATTTTTTTAAATTTGCATTAATTATAAATCAATAAATTAAATGTTCAAAATGGGAATTCCAAAAATCTTTAAAATTTTATTTTTAGTTGCATTGTTCAGTGGTTGTGGGGTAATGAGTAAAATGTCTAATAAATATGATAGCGTAATTGTTAATGTACAACCTAAAGTGTTACAGGTTCACGGAAATAATGTTGATGTAAAATTAGATTTTATTTTTCCTGAAAAATATTTTGGTAAAAAAGCTCTCATGGAGATAACTCCAGTGTTAGTTTATGATAATGGAGAGACTGCATTGAAAACAATCAAGGTTCAAGGTGAAGAAGCCATGGGTGGTGAATCTACAATATTTTCTGTAAAAGGAGGTAGCGTAAAATACGAAGATGTTATTGCTTATAATGAAGATATGTTAAACTCTGTTTTAGAACTAAGAACAAATACTAAAATTAATGACAAAATTAAAGAATTTCCAACTCGGCCAGTTACAAATGGAGTAATAGCGACATCTAAAAGAGTTTTAGATAACGAAGATGTTGCAAACAATAATCACGGATACGAGCATGAAACAATATTAGAAGAAAGTGCTACAATATATTTTTTAGTTAATCAATCTAACATTCGAACTACTGAAAAAAGTGATCAAGATATTAAGAAGCTTAAGGATTTTGTAGATAGAGGATACAAGACTCATTCAATAGAAATAAAATCTTTTGCTTCTCCAGAAGGTAATGTTTCTACCAATGATAATGTTTCTAATCAAAGAATGAAAAGCACCGTTAGATATACAAAACAAATTTTACGATCTTTAAAAGTTGATGGAGCTAAAGATGAAAGTTTGTATACAGAAACATCAATGGGTGAAGACTGGGATGGTTTTAGAGATTTAATTAATTCATCAAAAATTAAGGATAAACGAAGAATAAATAATATAGTTAATTCAACTTTTGATGTTAATAAAAGAGAGCAGCAGATTAGAGACCTGGCAGAGATATACGTCGCAATTGAAAAAAATGTTTTACCACAATTAAGAAAGGCTACTGTTATAATTAGATCGTATGAACCAAAAAGAACAGATAATGAGATAAAAGAAATGGTGCTATCTAGTCCTGCAGAGTTAACAGTAAATGAGATGCTTTTTTCTGCCACAATGTATAGTGACAATAAAGTAAAAGAAGAAATATATAAAAAGGTAGTTGAGTTGCATAATGATTGGAGAGCCTATAACAATATAGCATGTATTTATTTATCTAAAGGTAAGATTGATCAAGCTGAATCATATTTGTTAAAAGCTGAGTCATTGACATCACAAATACAAGATGACATTCTTATAAATCAAGGCATTATAGCGGCTCGTAGAGGAGAATTGCAAAATGCTCAAAATCTTTTTAATCAAGCAAAGGTTGGGGAAAAAAATCAAGCAATTCTTGATTTAAGAAAAGGTGATTATGATAGAGCAGCAAGATTTTATAGAAATGGTAAATCACACAATGCAACACTATCACAATTAATGAATGGTAAGACTACAGCAAGATGTAATGAATCTACACCAAATTGTGATTACTTAAATGCAATTGGTGCAGCAAGATCTGGAGATATTAGTGAAGTGATTACTAATTTAAATAAAGCAATTTCTAAGGATTCAAATTTTAAATTTCAGGCAGCGCAAGATCTTGAGTTTATAGATTTACGAACAAACGAAGATTTTATTGCTATAATAAACAAGTAAATTTATAATCTTTGTAATTTTTCAGGCTTGTTATAATTATGAATAAGCTCAATAAACCAAACTTCATGATTATTGGGGCAATGAAGGCAGCAACAACTTCATTGTATACTTATTTAATTCAGCATCCAGATATTTTCATGACTTCCATAAAGGAACCTAAGTTTTTTAATAATTTATCTAAGGATCCATTATTGAAGCCAGAAGGAAAGAGATTTAATAAAATCACAACATTTGATCAGTATTATTCACTTTTTAGTAAAGTCAATGGTGAAACTGCAATTGGCGAGGCATCACCTTCATATTTATTTGATGAGAAGTGTGCGAGATTAATTTCTAAAAGTTTACCAAAAGTTAAATTAATTGTAATATTAAGACAGCCTGTTGAAAGGGCGTATTCAAATTTTCTTCACTCCAGAAGAAGTGGTAAGGAAAATAATTCTTCTTTTGAAATAGCTCTTCAAGAAATAAATAATAATCCGAAAAAGCATTTCTATATAGAAAAGGGTTTTTACACAGAACAATTAACTAGATATTTCGATTTATTTCCTCATCAAAATATTAAAATCTTATTATTTGAAGATGTTACAAAAAACCCTATAGAAGCATCAAAAGAAGTATTTAAATTCTTAAATGTAGATGCAGATTTTGTTCCAAAAATTAAAATACAGAATCAATCTGGTCTGCCCAGAGGAATTTTAGGCTGGTTATTAATGAAGACCAGATATTATAATTTATTGCCTAATATAACATTTAGTTCATTTCTTCCCCCATTTGTAATAAAGTATATTTTTAAAAAAGTCTATAAAAAACCACCCCAATTAGATGTGACTTTAAAAAAACAAATAACAAAAAAGTATTATCATCGAGAAATTATAGAATTAGAAAAGCTCATCTCAAGGGATTTAAGACACTGGATTAATTAAATCTAAATAATGTATGCCCAATTTGTATTTTTTTAAAATTTGTTTTTTTATTCTTTTAAATATCAACTTATCATTTTTAAAATCTTGATTTCGAATATCGATTACAAGTACAGGGAAGTCATTTTGTTTTTTTAAATAGTCAAAATATACTGTTTGAATATTAACTAAATATTCATCAGTGATTTTTTGTTCATACTCTCTTCCTCTTTTATGTATATTATTTTGTAGACTCTTAATATCTGTGTGTAAATATACTAACAAGTTAGGCTTGGGAAGTGATGATAGCATAATCTCAAAAAGGTTATTAAATAATTGTATTTCGTCTTTTTGAAGATTATTATATGCAAATAATTTAGATTTAATAAAAAAATAATCAGAAATTGTAAATGGTTGAAACAAATCTTGTGCTTTTTGTTGTTTCAGTTGGTGATATCTTTCAGCCATAAAAAATAACTCTAAAGGCAAAGCATTTTTTTTAGGATTTTTATAAAATTTTGGTAAAAAAGGATTTTTTTCAAATTTTTCAAGTATTAATCTTGCATTCAGATCCTTTGCTAGCATAGTCGCAAGAGTTGTTTTACCTACACCTATGTTTCCCTCTATCGCTATGAACTTATATTTCATATTCTTGTACTGATTTACAATCTTTACATTCAAAAATCAATTCTTCTACGGTCTTATTATATACAGGATGAATCATCTTAGGAGCAATATTACTAAGAGGAAGTAATACGAACATTCTCTTATGTAATAATTTATGCGGAACAGATAGGTTTTTAGTTTCAATTATAGCATCATTATAAAAAAGGATATCTATATCAATACATCTTTCTCCCCATTTTTTAACTCTTATTCTACCTAATTTTTTTTCAATTTCTAATATTTTATCTAATAATATATTTTCATTTAACTCAGTACTAATTTTAATTATTTGATTGAGAAATTTTTTTTGATTTGTTATTCCCCAAGGGGCACTCTCATATATTTTTGATTTTGTTATAATATCTCCAATTTCATTTTTAATAATTTTAATCGCATTTTCAAGGTGTATGACTCTATCAGAAATATTACTTCCAAGTTGTAAAAAAACATTATTCATAACTTTTAATATAATTTCTCAAATATAATAAGAAAGCTCAAGAAGGGGTAGTTAAAAATTCTTATTTTTGAAACTAAAATAAATAGATATGTTGTCATTTTTTAAAAATTTATTCTCCACTATTTTAGGCTTTATATTGTCTTTTATTATATTGATTATTTTAATTACTGGTGGACTAAGTCTATTTGATAAGAAGGGAGCTGTTGAGGCTAAAGAAGATAGTGTTCTAAAAATAGATTTTACTAAATTTCAGATTGTTGAGAGAGTCTCTGAAAATCCTTTTAGTGCATTAAATATTTCTGGATCAGCTGCACAGTCGATATCGTTAAAGCAAATATTAGATAATTTGGAAAAAGCAAAAACAGATAATAATATTAAAGGAATATATTTAAAATCTTCGTCTGTTAGTGGAGGAATATCTCAATTGGAAGAGATAAGAAATAAATTATTAGAATTTAAAAAGTCAGGAAAATTCATAATAGCTTATGATGAGGGTTACACACAAATGGGGTATTATTTATCATCAGTTGCAGATAAATTGTATATGCATCCTGAAGGGATAATAGATATTAGAGGTTTTTCAGCAAGTATAATGTTTTTTAAAGGATTACTTGAAAAGTTAGATATTGATATACAGATAATAAGGCATGGTAAATTTAAAAGTGCTGTAGAACCTTTTATTTTAGATAAAATGAGTGCTGAAAATAGAGAGCAAACCCGTTTGTTTTTAAATTCGATTGCGGATAATATTATGGATAGTATAGCAGCTCAAAGAGGTATGAGTTTATTGGATGTGCAAAGGCATGCTAATGAGTTAAGTCTAGAAAATGCAAAGTCATGTTATGATTTGTCATATTTAGATGGTTTGATATATGAAGATCAATTAAATGATTCAATTTCCAAACTATGTAATAAGAAAGAACATAATATAATTGCTTTAAATAAGTATGACAAGATAAAAATAAAGATTAAGGATATAAGTAAAAATAAGATTGCTATAGTTTATGCAACAGGAGAAATAAATTCTGGTGAAGGAGATGAGAATAGTATAGGCTCAGTGACAACTGCTAGTGCGATACGGAAGGCTAGAAATGACAAAAATATCAAAGCAATCGTTCTTCGAATTAATTCACCTGGGGGAAGTGCTTTAGCTTCTGATGTAATTTTGAGAGAAGCTGTTTTAGCTAAAAAAGCAAAACCATTAGTTGTATCAATGGGAGATATGGCAGCTAGTGGGGGTTATTATATTGCTTGTGCAGCTGATACAATTATAGCAAATCCAACAACTGTTACAGGTTCGATTGGAGTTTTTGGTATGATACCTAATTTGCAAAATTTTTATAAGAAAAAAATCGGTATCTCTTTCGATACAGTAAACACAAATAAATATGCAGATATGGGAAGTAATAGACCTTTAACAAAATATGAGTTAAACAAGATACAAAAAAGTGTTGAGGATGTGTATGATACATTTATTACTCATGTAAGCGAAGGAAGAGGTTTGACTAAAATAGCTGTTGATGAGATAGGTCAGGGTAGGATTTGGTCTGGTTATAATGCTATGGAAATTGGTTTAGTTGATCTACATGGTGGATTAGAAAAGGCGCTTGAAATTGCAGCTGGTTTAGCAGAAATAGATAATTATAGAACTGTGATACTACCTAGAAAAAAGGACTCATTTTCTAAACTTATGGAGCAATTTGGTTCTACTAAAAGTTTTGCAAATGTTTTATTTAATAAAATTGGAATTAAAGTAGAACATTTAAATAGTTTAGAAAATTTAATTCAAGGAGATGCTATACAAGCCAGAATTCCTTATATAATAGAATTAGAATAGTGATTTTTGAGTTGAATTTTTAATCTCAAATTTAACTATGTAACCCTCGTGTGCCCTTATATTTATTACTCTATCTTGGTCTAATATAAGATATTGTCCTTTTATTCCTAATAATAAACCTTCCACAACATGATGTTTTTCCAATTTTAGACTTTTTATTTTTTTTGGATATTTAACTACTGGATATTTAATATTGGTTACAGTATTATCATTTACAGTATATTTTTTTAAATCTTGAGGAATATGTTTTTTTAGTTCGTCTTTTAAATTTAATAAATCAATAGGTTGTGGCTCACATGAGAGCATTTTTCTCCAATTTGTAACATCTGACACATGTTTTTTTAGTGATACTTCAATATCACCTGCAAAGCGTCTATTTGGAACTTTGGCTAATAGGATGGCTTGACTTGCTCCCTGATCCATCCAACGGATAACACCTTGAGATTCTCTGGTTATCCCTACTTTAAGACCACTTGAATTTGCTAGATATACGAAATGTGGGGCTATTTGAAATTTTTTTTCCCAGTCTAAATCTCTTTCTTCTATTTCTAAGTGTGCGGTACATAATTCTGGCTTAAATATACTTTGTGATGCTTGAGGTAATGACCAATAACAGTCATAGCAAAAGTTTTGTCTATAAAAAGTTTTATAAAGTTTATTACAAAAACATTTAACCTTTCTCTCCCATTCAATCTTTATACACTGACCTATATAGTTGTTCATTAAATGCTTTTTACCGTTAATTACTAATTTGTAGTTTACAACATCTTTTAGTTCAGTATCCATTTTTTTTAAACAATTATGTAACATAATTTTGTATTTTCAAAGCCTAAAAATACCAATTATTTAAATACTTTTTATGAAAAATGCTCTTCTTTCATTTTTAATAGGTCAACGTTGTAAACGAATTAGACATTTTTCAGAAAATCCAATTCATATTCAAAATAAGGTTTTAACTGAGTTAATCAGTAAGGCAAAAAATACTGAGTTTGGTATGGAGCATAAGTTTCACTTAATTAATAATTACATCGATTATATAAATTATGTGCCTTTAAGGAAATATGAAGATTTTTATCCTTTTATTGATAGGACTAGAAAAGGAGTGAAAAACGTTATTTGGCCTACAAAAATTAATTTGTATTCAAAGTCTTCAGGTACTACTAATTCAAGAAGTAAATATATTCCAGTAACAAAAGAATCTTTATTTAAATGTCATTTTAAGGCAGGTAAGGACATGTTAGCACTTTATACTAGTAATTTTGGTAATACTAATATATACAGCGGAAAGGGGTTAATGTTAGGAGGTTCTTTAGATAAATTAAATTCTAGATTATATCAACAAGGAGATTTGTCAGCTATTCTTATTGATAAGTTCCCTTATTGGGTAAATATGCATAGAGTTCCAGATAAGAATACTGCATTAATGCCAAATTGGGAAGAAAAAATAAATCGTATTGCAGAGCAGGCAATCAAATCTAATATTACTAATTTAACTGGAGTTCCATCATGGATGCTTGTGCTTTTAAAGCATATTTTGAATATTACTGGAAAAGATAACTTGTCTGAAATATGGCCAAATTTAGAAGTTTTTTTTCATGGAGGAGTTAGTTTTGGTCCGTATAGAAGTCAATTTAATGAAGTTTTATCTAATTCTAATATGAATTACCTTGAAGGATATAATGGTTCAGAGGGCTTTTTTGCTATACAAGATTTAAAAGATTCTCAGGGTCTTTTACTTTTATTAGATCATGGTATTTTTTATGAATTTATCGATCTGAAAGAATATAATGAGGGGAAAAATACATCGATTTTGTTAGATGAAGTTAAGTTAGGTGTTAATTATGTATTAGTTATTAGTACTAATGCTGGTTTATGGCGCTATGTTATTGGAGATGTAATTTCATTTACAAGTATAAAACCTTTTCGAGTTAGAGTAGTAGGACGTACAAAAAGTTTTTTAAATGCATTTGGAGAAGAAGTAATTGTGGAGGATGCAGATCGAGCTTTATTAGAAACCTGTAAAAAGTTTCAAGCGATTTTTAATGAATATACTGTTGCTCCTTTTTTTATTTCTAATAAATCATCAGCAAGGCATCAATGGTTGATAGATTTTTCTAAAGAACCAAAAGATATTAATCAGTTTGCTAAAGTTCTAGATGAAAATCTTAAAAAATTAAATTCAGATTATGCTGCTAAAAGGAGTAATAATTTAGTTCTTAAACAACCTGAAGTTATTTTGATTAAAAATAATGAATTTTACAAATGGTTAAAGCATAATAATCGATTAGGGGGACAAAACAAGATCCCTAGATTGAGTAATGACAGAAAGATCGTTGAATTTATTTTGCACCAAACATAGAAGTTTTCAACAAAGTATATACGCTATTATTTTTCTTGCTTATAGTACAAATACTTTTTTTATTTTAGTGAAAAAATAAATTATGCATATTGCTATTGCTGGAAATATCGGATCAGGTAAAACAACATTAACAACTAAATTAGCCAATCATTATAAATGGGAAGCTCATTATGAAGATGTTGAAAATAATCCATACTTAAATGATTTTTACAAGGATATGCAAAGGTGGTCATTTAATTTGCAAGTATTTTTTCTTAACAGCAGATTTAGACAAATTGTTGATATAAGAAATAGTAAAAAAACATATATACAAGATCGTACTATTTTTGAAGATGCTAAGATTTTTGCACCTAATCTACATCAGATGGGATTAATGAGTTCAAGAGATTTTGATAATTATATAGAAATTTTTAACTTAATGGATGGATTTATTGACGCTCCAGATTTGTTAATTTATTTGAGAGCGTCAGTTTCTACACTTGTAGAACAAATACAGAAAAGAGGTAGAGAGTACGAAAATAGCATTAGATTAGATTATTTAACAAGATTAAATGAAAGGTATGAAGCGTGGATTGCTGAATATGACAGAGGGAAATTATTAATTATTGATGTCGATAATCTTAATTATGACGAAAATGATTCGGATTTAAGTATAGTGATTGAAAAAATAGATGGAGAAATTAATGGTTTATTTTAGTTTTTAAAAAAAAATTATAAAAAAACCGAGTATTAGCACTCGGTTTTTTTGTGAATCAAAAATTTAATATTAATTTTTGCCTTTAATAAGAATTTCAACATTAGTTTCATTTATTTCAAATTTCAAAATGCCAACAAACATTGCACTTTTTTCATTTCCTTTAGCATCAAAGTAAAGAATAGAATTATATGATTGTTTACCAATAGTTAGTTCTCCGTCAACTCTGTTATTGAATTTTGATTTTTCTTCAAATTTTTCTGTAGATTTTTGATTGGTTTTAAAGCTTATTGAATTTTTAGCTATTGGCATAATATTTAATTCTTCACATAATGATGATTTGTTTTTACAATTAATTTCTCTAACAATAAATTCAGTAATTGTTTTAATTTCTTTGTTAAATTTAAAAGCTCCTGCTACTGCAGATATTGAATTAATATTTGTTCCCTCAGTTGAAATAGTAGTTTCGATTGCTTTAGGAGCATTTAAATTTTCATGATTGATATCATGCGTATCTCCTAAAATAGGTGCAACAACTAGCCCGATTAAACAAGTGAGTTTAATTAAAATATTCATTGATGGACCTGATGTGTCTTTGAATGGGTCTCCTACGGTATCGCCAGTAACTGAGGCCTTGTGTGCTTCAGAACCCTTAAATGTCATTTTTCCGTTAATTTCAACACCTGCTTCAAAAGATTTTTTTGCATTATCCCATGCTCCCCCTGCATTGTTTTGGAAAATAGCCCAGAGTACACCGCTAACTGTAACACCAGCCATATAACCTCCAAGCATTTCAGCTACTTCTAACTTATCCATACCAAATAAAAGAGGTAAAACACAAATTATAATTGGAAATCCAATTGTTAAAATTCCTGGAAGCATCATTTGTTTGAGCGATGCTTGGGTGGAAATTTCTACACATTTGTCGTATTCAGGTTTTCCTTTTCCTTCCATAATACCTGAAATTTCTTTAAACTGTCTTCTTACTTCATATACCATTTCCATAGCAGCTTTTCCAACAGCGTTCATTGCTAAAGCTGAAAAAACTACAGGAACCATTGCTCCTATAAATAGCATTGCAAGTACAGGAGCCTTAAAAATATTTATACCATCAATACCCGTAAATGTAACATATGCTGCGAATAAAGCTAATGAGGTTAGAGCAGCTGAGGCAATAGCAAATCCTTTACCAGTTGCTGCTGTAGTATTTCCTACAGAGTCTAGAATATCAGTTCTTTCTCTTACAATAGGTTTCTGCTCGCTCATTTCTGCAATTCCACCTGCATTATCAGATATTGGTCCAAATGCGTCTATTGCAAGTTGCATACCGGTAGTTGCCATCATTGCTGATGCTGATAATGCAACACCGTAAAATCCAGCAAGTTCATAAGAAGTCCAAATTGCTATTGCAAACAAAATAACTGATGAGAATGTAGAAAGCATACCTGTAGCTAAACCTGCAATAATATTTGTTCCTGCTCCAGTACTAGATTTAGCCACAATCTCCAATACAGGTTTTTTTCCAAGTCCTGTATAATACTCTGTAATTGACGAAATAAGTCCTCCCACAAGTAATCCAGCTAGTGTTGCATAAAAAACTCTCATAGATGATATTTCAACCAATCCTTCACCAAAGAAACGCATTTGCATTACATCTGGCAACATCCAATTAACTAGTACATAGCAAGTTATAGCAACTAGTCCTATGGAGGACCAATTCCCAACATTTAGTGCACCCATAACTTCCGCTTCCTTAGCATCATTATTTTTAATTTTAACTAACATAGTTCCAATTAATGAAATTACTATGCCAAATCCGGCGATTGTCATAGGAAGTAATATAGGCCCAATTCCTCCAAATCCATCTACAATTGCTCCCCCCATATCTCTTATTATATAGTTTCCTAATACCATAGCTGCTAGTACAGTTGCAACATATGAACCAAATAAATCAGCACCCATTCCAGCTACATCACCGACATTATCACCGACATTATCAGCAATCGTTGCAGGATTTCTTGGGTCATCTTCTGGAATACCGGCTTCAACTTTTCCAACTAAGTCAGCTCCAACATCAGCGGCTTTTGTATAAATTCCTCCTCCAACACGAGCAAATAGTGCAATAGACTCTGCTCCTAATGAAAATCCTGCTAAAGTTTCTAATACAACAGTCATTTCATGTAGATTAGTCCATTCACCACCCATAAAGAAGTGATAAAATATAATAAAAAATGTCGTGAGTCCTAAAACAGCTAATCCAGCAACGCCTAAACCCATAACCGCTCCACCAGTAAATGAAACATTAAGTGCATTTGGAAGACTAGTACGGGCTGCTTGTGTAGTTCTTACATTTGTTTTTGTCGCTATTTTCATCCCCATATTTCCAGCTAATGCAGAGAAAAATGCTCCAAAAATGAATGCTATTACGATCAAAATATGAGTCGTAGGAACTATAAATGATATAATAGCTAATAAAATACTTACTATTATTACAAAAACAGTTAAAAGTTTGTATTCAGCATTCAGAAAAGCTAAAGCTCCCTCATATATATGATCTGAAATTTCTTTCATTTTGCCATCTCCAGCATCTTGTTTCATTACCCAATTCTTTTTGATGGCAGTATAAATTAATCCAACAATTGCCATTATAATTGGTATATATATTACTATTGATTCCATAGTTTGTTTTTTTAATTTTAGGTCTGCAAAAATAATATTTTTAAATAAATGCACTTGCTTGAATTGATTTTATCTATTATTAAGTTTATTTTTTAGGTCTAGATTATTAAATTTGCATAAATAATTTAAAAGTTATAAATAATGAAAATAGCCGTTTGTATAAGTAGTGTACCAGATACTACTTCTAAAATAAATTTTGTTGAAAATAATACTCAGTTTGATACTAGTGGAATTCAATTTGTAATAAATCCAAATGATGAGTTTGGTCTTACCAAAGCAATGATGTTAAAAGAACAAAAAGGGGCTCAGGTTTGTGTTATTACTGTTGGCGATATTAGTGTTGAACCTGTTGTTAGAAAGTGTTTAGCAATTGGAGCAGATAGTGCTGTAAGAATCAATAAGTCACCTAAAGATAGTTATTCGACAGCTTTTGAGATAGTTAATTATTTAAAGAACAATAGTTTTGATTTAATTATTGCTGGTAAGGAGTCTTTAGATTATAATGGAGGTGCTGTACCAGCAATGATAGCAGAAATGCTTGAGTTACCATTTGTTAATGCATGTAATGGTTTGGATGTAGAAGGAGAACAGCTAAAATTAAGTAGGGAAATAGACGGAGGACGTGAAATTATAAAAGCAACTTGTCCATTAGTAATTGGAGGACAAAAGGGTTTGGTTGAAGAGTCACAATTAAGGATTCCTAATATGAGAGGTATAATGCAAGCAAGAACAAAACCTCTGGAAGTCATAGATTCCGTTAATAAGAAAGAGTTTTCACAATCAAAAAGTTTTGAAAAGCCAGAAGAAAAAGGAGAATGTAAATTAGTGGACTCTAATGATGTATCTAAATTAGTCGACTTATTACATAATGAAGCAAAAGTTATATAATAATTAAAAATATAAAAATATGTCAGTATTAGTTTATGCAGAAAGCTGGAATGGTTCTTTTAGAAAAAGTACTTATGAAGTAATATCATATGCAAAAGAATTAGCAAAAAAAACAGAAGGTGATCTTACAGCCATTTCATTTGGAGATGTAAGTAAAGAAGAATTATTAACATTGTCCAAATATGGGGCAAACAGAATAGTTTCTTACAATAATATTAATAAAGGAGACAATCAGATTGCTTCAAAATTAATAGCAGATGAAGCTAAAGAGTCAGCTTTTATAATTTTTTCAAATACTTATACCTCTAAAATGATTGCTCCAAGAGTTTCTGTCAAGTTAAATTCTGGTATTGTTAGTAATGTTATTGCAATGCCAGATAGTTTTTCTCCTTTAACTGTCAAAAGAACTTCATTCTCTTCAAAAGCTATAGAATTAGTAGAAGTTAATACTCCTAATGTTATTTTATCAATCGCGCCAAATTCATTTTATTTAAAAGAGTCAGAAATAGAATGTATGATTACAAATAAAGATTTCTCAGAGAAAGGAGACATAACTCTTGAGAATGAGGAAATATCATCCGAAAAAATTTCTTTGTCTGAGGCAGAAATAGTAGTTTCAGCCGGAAGAGGTTTAAAGGGTCCTGAAAATTGGAATATGATTGAAGAGTTGGCAGAGGAGTTAGGAGCTGCAACTGCATGTTCTAAGCCTGTTTCAGATATAGGTTGGAGACCACATTCTGAACATGTAGGACAAACGGGAAAGTTAATTTCAGCTAATTTATATATCGCTATTGGAATATCTGGAGCAATACAGCATCTCGCAGGAGTTAATTCTTCTAAAGTTATGGTTGCCATTAATACAGATGCTGACGCTCCATTTTTTAAAGCTGCGGATTATGGAATTGTAGGAGATGCTTTTGAAATAGTGCCTAAATTAATACAGGAGGTAAAAAAGTTAAAAACTTAAAATTTGGAACTTATTCAGCTTGATATAGTAGCAATAAGACAAAGTGATTCTCAAAATAATGCTTATGTGTTGTTGCTTAATGAGGTTGCTGGTAAAAGACAGTTGCCGATTGTTATTGGTTGGTGTGAAGCTCGCTCGATTGCAATTGCATTGGATGGAAATGAAGAGCCTAGTAGGCCCTTAACTCATGATTTATTCAAAAGTTTTGGAGATAAATTTAATATTATTATTCAAAAAGTAATTATACATACTTTAATTGATGGAATATTTCATGCTTCATTTCACTGTAGACATAATATTACGAAAGAGGAGATTACTATTGATGCAAGGACTTCTGATGCAATTGCACTTGCTATTCGCTTTGCATGTCCTATTTTCACATATGATGAAATCTTATCAAGAGCAGGAATTATTGTTAATAGTTTTAGAGATAAAAAAGAAAAGTCATTAAAATTAGATGAAAAGCAAAAACATAAGGAAGATTTGAGTACTTTAAGTTCAGCAAAATTAAAAAAACTATTAAATCTAGCTATTGAGCAAGAGGATTATGAAAAAGCATCAAAGATTAGAGATGAAATTAATAGTAGAAGTAGCAAATAGTATTTAAGTGAAAAAGCTAATACTTATATTTATATATTTTTTTAACGTTGTTTGTTGTACTGGGCAGAATATAGAAGGAAAATGGTTTTTTAAAAGTATTCTCGCAGATTCTTTATCAATTGGTAAAGACATAAAGCCTATTAATGAAGGAGATTATATGATTATTAATGCTAATGGTCAGTTTAGTTATCAACTCTCCAAATTAGGATTGTTAGCAAATGGACAATGGTCTCTTAATCAAAATAAGTTGATTTTTAAATACGAAAATCCTTATGATACCGTTAGATTATATACAATAACATTGCAGAATCAGTTATTAGTTCTTAATGAAGAAGGTATTAATTTTACATTTTCAAAAAATAATAATCAATATTTAGAATCAACTTTTTCTTTTGCGAATATTTTTAGAGGTATTTTTGGAATATTAGTTTTAGTATTTATTTCTTTTATTTTTTCTAGAAATAAAAGAGCAATAGATTGGCGGTTAGTTATTAAGGGTTTATTAATACAATTTTTATTTGCGGCTTTAATCTTAAAGGTTCCTTTTATACAAGATGGATTTGAGTGGATTAGTTCTGTTTTTGTTACCATTTTAGGATTTACTAGGCAGGGTTCTATTTTTCTTTTTGGTAGTTTAATAGAAAATATAGATTCTTTTGGTTTTATTTTTGCGTTTCAAGTTTTACCCACTATTTTATTTTTTTCAGCACTAACATCATTACTTTTTTACTATGGTATACTCCAAAAACTTATTTTTGGTTGTGCGCTTTTCATGAAAAGAATTATGAATCTTTCTGGATCAGAAAGTTTAGCAGCAGCTGGAAATATATTTTTAGGTCAGACTGAATCTCCTTTATTAATAAAGCCATACATCAGTAAAATGACAATGTCTGAATTACTATGTTTAATGGGTGGAGGTATGGCTACAATTGCTGGTGGTGTATTAGCAGCATACATAGGATTTTTAGGTGGAGATGATCCAATACAACAAGTTTTTTTTGCTAAACATTTATTAGCAGCATCTGTTATGTCAGCACCAGCTGCTATCGTTGCTGCAAAAATTTTATTACCAGAAACTGAAAAGATAAACACAGAAATGAGTATATCTAAAGAACAGATAGGTACTAATGCATTAGAAGCTATCAGTATAGGAACAATTCAAGGACTAAAATTAGCTGTAAACGTGGGAGCGATGTTGTTAGTTTTTATAGCAATAATTACAATGATAAATTATTTTTTAGAAGATTTTTTGGGTTCTTATACAGGAGTTAATGAATGGGTCAGTTCTATTAGTAATGGTCAATATAATGGACTAACTATGCAGTTTTTATTGGGCTACGCCTTTGCTCCACTATCCTGGGTAATGGGTGTTTGCAAGGAGGATATAGTTTTAGTAGGACAATTATTAGGTGAAAAAACAATATTAAATGAATTTGTAGCATACGTTTCTCTATCTGAATTTAGTCAAAAGGCAATGTTTTATTCAGAAAGATCAATTATAATTGCTACTTATATATTGTGTGGTTTTGCAAACTTTTCTTCAATTGGTATACAGATTGGGGGGATTGGGTCATTAGCTCCAGAACGGACAAAAGATTTGTCCAGTCTTGGTATTTTAGCGCTAATAGTGGGGACGTTAGCATCATTGTATACCGCTGTTATTGTTGGAATGTTGATCTAATTTTTTTAAATAATCACTTGATCAATCGTATTATATTTAATTTTAAAACCAGTTTTTTTTAATTTAGAATTACTAATTTCAAAATCTTGATCAATTACTTTATATCTTTCTCCTAGAACTAGTTTTGGAATAAATTTAGGTATTTTAATTATTATACAGTAAGGATATAATTTTCTTTTAATCAATCTTATTAATTTTAATTGGGTTATGTATTTATCAGTAGATAAATTATATGGTCCATGATATGCTGTATTATCAATACTTGTTTTAATAAAATTTGCTATATCATCAATATGCATCCAATTTATCTTTCTATTTTGATCTCCTACAACAGCTCCAAATCCTAATTTCATTGATAATAGATTATATTTTAGAAAACCTGAATTTTTACTAAAAATTAATGAGATTCTTAACTTTATTATTCGACTACCATATTTCTTAAATTTATCTGCAGAGCTTTCCCATTTCTGAGCTAAATTACCTAGCCATTCTTTATTTTTAGGACTATTTTCTGTCACTTTATTTTTGCTAGAACTATATATTCCAACTGCGGATGCAGAAATGAATGTCTTTGGAAAATGATTATTTTTTTTGCAAGCTATATGAATGAGATTGGATCCATTTATTCTACTATCATACATGATCTTTTGATTTTTTTTTGACCATCTTTTTAAAATTGAATAGCCCGCTAAATGTACAATATGACTGCAATTGTTCAAACAATTTTTATCAATTTGATTTTTGCTTGTGTTCCAATAAAAATATTTTTTATTATCAATTAAATTTTTAGACGTTGTTAAAAATCTAATTTCGAATTTATCTTCTAATATTACAGATGTTTTTTTCGCAAGTAGACTATTTGCTCCTGTTATCACTACTATTTCTTTCACAATTTCATTTTCTTTGTTTTGAATGCCTCAAATAATACGGTATTGCATAATAGTAATAGCATTGAGTAGAAAAAATCTTCAATAGGAATTGAACCTAATCTAATATTTAATGTTTCTTCATAATTATACCAAACAGGAGGTATGTCTAGCATAAATCCAGTGAGTAAGCCATTTACTAATATAAATCCAGTTAAATGAATAATGATGTACATTAAATAAAAAGGATATAAAAACTCTTTATTGACTATAAACTGATAAAATAATAAGAGTCCAAGAGAAATCATAGTTACAGAAGTATATAAATGTTCTGTATTGCTTAACCCTAAAATAAATGTAAGTGCTGATAAAAATAATGTAACTAGCTTACATTTTATGTTTTGAGTAAAAGAAAATTTTTTAATGACTTCATAAGTAAATATACAACAATATGGTATTATGATAAAAAATAAAACTTCTTCTAATGGGAGATTTGATAAATAAACTCCTGATAAATGTTCGTTGTTAAATCCCCAAATTTTTTTTACTGTAAATATTTCATCCCAAATTAAGAAGGGTATTAATGTAATTAAGTTAGCTTTAAAGAATGGAATCCATTTTTTATAGAAATTTATCTTTGAATGAAATGAAAATAAAAAAGGTAATATGAAACTAAAAATAAGGATTTTGAAATAAAGTGACATATTTACTTAAAATATTTCATAGGTACTATTAACATACCAAAGTTTACGCCATTATATTTACCTCTATTTTTGTGATGAATTTTATGAGCTTTTCTAATAGCTTTTATATATTTATTTTTAGTGATTTCAGGTGGGGGAAATCTTCTGTGAATTATTATTTCATGAATTATAAAATATGCAAATCCATATAGAGCTATGCCAACACCTATATAGAATCCAATTGATAACTTTTCAAATCCAAAAAATATAAGTAGTATTGAAGGGATGGCAAATATTAAAAAGAAGTAATCATTCTTTTGAAAGAATTTTGTTTTGTCCACAACATGATGATCTTTATGTAAATTCCATAAAAAGCCATGCATTATATATTTATGAACATACCATGCAACAAATTCCATAAAGAAAAATGTAAAAATGATTATTAATATAGATACGATTAAATTCATTATTTCGTGTTACTTTTCTTATTAGCAAAAATACTAGATTTTATAATACATCAATTATACAAATAAAAACCATACATTTTAATTTTATTCATATTTAAATCAGAAATCTTATTTGAGAGTATATTAAAATAAATATCTTTCTAATATTAGAAACTCTAATACGTTTTTTTAATATTTTCTCTGGTGATGTTCTTTGTATTTTTTTAAATAAACTTATATAATATTTATATGCTAAAAACACACCTTTTTTAGCTTCTTTATTTAATAGTTTAATTCCAATAATTGCATGTTCAAAATCTTTTTTTATATCATCTTCAATTAATTTTTTTTCTTTTTCAGTTAAATTGTTGATGTCCAGATCAGGAAAGTATATTCTATTCAAATTATTATAGTCATCTTTTAAATCTCTAAGGAAATTAATTTTTTGAAATGCAGCACCAAGAGATCTTGCATATTCTTCCAAATCTTCGTAGCGGATTGAGCCCTTTTGACTAAATATTTGCAAACACATTAATCCAACTGCTTCAGCAGAACCAGCAATATATTTTTTATATGTTTTTTCGCTACATTTATTATTATCTAGATCATATTCCATGCTTTCAAGAAAACTATCAATTAAATGCCATTCTATATTGTAATGTTTAACTGTTTTTTGAAAGCTATTTATAATAGGGTTTAGACTTATTTTCTTTTCTAATGCTTCAATTGTAGAGTACCTAAGTTCTGAGAGTAATTGTTTTTTATTATAGTTATGAAAGCTATCAACTATTTCATCTGCTAAACGAACAAATCCATAAACTGAGTAAATAGCATTTCTGTACTCTTTATTTAATAGTTTAATTGCCAAGGAAAAGCTTGTGCTGTAAGATTTTGTGGTAATCTTACTACAACTTAAGGAAACTTCATCAAATATTGATTTTTGTATGCTCATAAAATTTGCTTTAAAATTTGTTCTGACACTAGTTTTGCAGAAATAAAAGCTGGAGGAACTCCTGGCCCAGGAACTGTAAGTTGTCCGGTGTAAAATAAATTATTTATCTTCTTATTTTTAATTTTAGGTTTTAGATTTGCTGTTTGCAGTATAGTGTTAGCTAGCCCATATGCATTTCCTTTATAGGCATTATAGTCTTGTGCAAAGTCATTAATACAATAGCTTTTTTTGTATTCAATATGATTTGAAATATTTTCGTTGCAATACTTTTCAAGTTTATTAATAATGACTTTGAAGAATTTTTCTCTTATTTTATCATTATCGTTAATGCCAGAAGCAATTGGCATTAATATGAAAATATTTTCTTTTCCATTTGGAGCGACAGAATCATCTGTTTTAGAAGGGCAACAAACATAAAAAAGAGGATCTTTTGGCCACTTTTTGTCTTGAAAAATATCCTTAATATAGTCTTCAGTATTTGCATTGAAAAACAAGTTGTGATGTGTTAGTTTTTTTATTTTTTTGTTTATGCCAAGATAAAATATTAGCGCTGATGGTGAAAATGTTTTTTTCTCCCAATAATTAGCACTATAGTTACGATACTTTTCTTCTAGCATGTCTTTTTCAATGTGTGCATAGTCAGCTGCACCTACAATAAAATCGGAACTGTAGGTTTTTTTTGATTCAGTAGAAACAGAAATAGCTTTATTATTTTTAATATTAATCTTGTTGACAGATTCTTTTTTAATAAAAGAAACACCAAGCTTTTTACAAAGTTTTACAAGACTTATTATTATTTGATTCATGCCTCCTTCAGGATAAAACGTTCCTTGTTTTATTGCTGAATATGACATTAAACTATATAATGCAGGCATATTTTTTGCTGATGAACCTAAAAATATTACTGGAAATTCTAACAAATTTATTAAATATGGATGTTTGAAATTATTCCGAACATGTTTGCTATAAGAAGTAAATAAATGAAATTTCTTAAGATTTTTAATTACATTTTTATTAAAAAGTTCTTTAATAGAAATGCCAGGAGATTTGTATAAAAAATCTAATCCTATTTCATATTTTTTTTGGGCATCTTTAATAAAATCTTTTAGTTTTTTCTCTCCATTTTTTTCATATTTTTCAAATAAGTTACATACTTCTTTAAAACTAGATCTTATATTGATTTCATCTTGTTCAAAAATCATTCTAAATCCTGGGTCAAGTTTTTTTAGTTTATAAACATCACTTGTTTTGATATTAAACTCATTAAAAAAATTATCAAAGATATCTGGCATCCAGTACCAACTTGGCCCCATATCAAAAGTAAACCCGTTTTCTTTTATAATTCTAGCCCTACCACCTATTTGTTCATTTTTTTCGATAACTGTTACTTCATGCCCATTTTTTGCAAGTATTGCAGCACAGCTGAGGCCAGAAAATCCGCTTCCTATTACTATTATTTTAGACATGAATTATAATTAATTATACAAACATACAAAACAATATCACATTTGTATAACTATGTTATATAAAATTTATACATATTTAAATTTAGGTAAATTATCAAAAAATTAACTTCTAATTTATTTAATAAGATCTACACTTCTATTTATAAAATTAGTCAAACTTTCACCTTTCAGCATTCCTTGAGACAAAAGTGCAAGATCTAGAATTTGATTTATTAAATTAGTTCTCTTCTTTTTAGTTTTTTCATTGATTACTTTTGTAATAAGGCTATGATTTGCATTAACTGCTAAATTATATGTTTCAGGCATAGCGCCAAACATTTGCATTCCACCTGATAGATGTTGTTGTTCTTTCATTCTTCGCATAAATTCACTTTGTGTAATAACAATTGGAGCATCTGAAACAGACATATTTTGAATTTGTACTGCAAATTTTTCTGTTTCTACTGATTCTTCAATATATTTTTTTAATTTTTCTTTTTCTTTTTCAGAAAGTATAGATGTATTTTCATCTTCTTTTTCAATCAGTTTATCGATAATATCTGCATCAACTCTTGCAAATTGTATATCAGTATTGTCAGATTCTAGTTTACTGATTAAATGACTCACAAGAGGACCGCCAAGCTCAAGAACTTCATATCCTTTGTCGGTTGCTGTTTTAACAAAACTATGTTGTTCTTTAGCATCATTACAGTAAAGAACGATTGTCTTATTTTCTTTATTTTTTTGTGATTTTTTAATTTTTTCATAAAATTCATCAAAAGTATAATAATTATTTTCTGTATTTTTATAAAGTGCAAATGTCTTTGCTTTTTCAAAAAACTTTTCTTCTGTTAGCATACCATACTCAATAAATACTCTCACATCATCCCATTTATTTTCAAAATCTTTTCGATCTTTTTTAAACATTCTAGATAATTTGTCAGCAACTTTTTTAGTAATATGGCCAGATATTTTTTTTACATTTCCATCAGCTTGAAGGTAAGATCTTGAAACGTTTAAAGGAATATCTGGAGAATCAATAACACCGTGAAGTAATGTTAAAAATTCAGGGACAATATTCTCTACGTTATCAGTAATAAATACTTGGTTACTATATAGATTTATTTTATTTTTTTGAACTTCTAGATTATTTTTCAATTTAGGGAAATATAATATTCCTGTTAGATTAAATGGAAAGTCAACATTAAGATGAATATGAAATAATGGATCAGAAAATTCCATAGGATATAATTCACGATAGAAAGCTTTATAGTGTTCATCTTTTAGATTTGAAGGTGTTTTTGTCCAGGCCGGTTTAGTATTGTTAATAATATTATCTGAAACTTTATCAATTTGTAGGATGTTTCCTTTATCATCTTTTTTACCTTTAGGATCATCTATTTTCTCTGTTTTTTCACCAAATTTTATTTCTACAGGTAGGAATTTACAATATTTGTTTAATATGCTATCTAATTTATTTTTTTCAAGAAATTCCGTTGAATCATCTGCTATGTGAAGAATTACGTCTGTACCTTTAGTTTTTTTATTTGTTTTTTCCATAACAAAATTTGGAGAGCCATCACAAACCCATCTAACAGGCTTACTATTTGGTGTTTGGCTTTTTGTAATTATTTCAACTTGTTTTGCAACCATAAAGGCAGAATAAAATCCAAGTCCAAAATGACCAATTATTGAATTTTTTTTGTCTACATCTTTATATTTATTTACAAACTCTTCAGCGCCAGAAAAGGCAATTTGATTTATATATTTATCAACTTCCTTATCAGTCATTCCAATTCCATTATCTCTAATAGTTATCGTTTTATTATCTTTATTTAGAATTACTTCTACACGTAAACTATTGATATCAGTATCAAGCTCTCCAACTGTTTTAAGTGTTTTTAATTTTTGAGTAGCATCTACTGCATTGGATACAAGCTCTCGTAAAAATATTTCATGATCAGAATATAGAAACTGTTTAATTATTGGAAATATATTTTCTGTTTGTACGTTTATACTGCCTTGTTTTTTCATTTTTGAAGTTTATTTTAGTTAGTAAAAATGATAATTTTATTTTGAATTTTTAAATGCTCTGTATAATTTGTCTTTAATTTCATCTTCTAGCTCTGTCTTAGCATTTTGATATCCCATTTTTTGACCTAGTAAGATACCTGCTAATGTAGCTTCTCTAATATTATGTCCTTGTTGTAAAATTTTCATTAGTGTGTCGTAAAGGCCATAATCGTTATTATTATCGATAGATTGGTAATTTTTAAGTAATAAATCTAAATCACTTTCTTTACATTCTAATAAATTTATTAACTTTTCTTTTTCGAATTTGCTTATACTTTGCATAATTTTTTGTGTTTATTTAGTGTATTTACTGCCAAAACTATGCCAATGTAAAATTTAAGACAAAATGTCAGTTTATTTTTAAATACAACAATATTGAATTTATAAAATTTAAATAATTTAATAAATATCTTTCATACAGATCTTTATTATTTTTGCAAAATGAAATTATTATTATTATTTGCTTTTTTGTTATTGATTGATATATATTTTTATTATGGAACCATTTCTTTAGCCAATAAGCTTGTAGGTAATCAATACTTCTATAAGATATTTTATTTGATAATATCTGTTTTTTTCTATTCTGGTCTTTTATATATGATTTTTGTATATAACAAACAAACATCATCTGCTAAATTTGATAATAGTATAGTATTTTCAAGTTTATTTTTTATTGTATTTATATCAAAATTTATCGGTATTTTTCCATTAATAATTGATGATTTAATTCGTTTTTTTAGATATTTATTTTCTTTGTTTTTTTCTGAAAGTTATGTCAGTAATGATATTGGTCGTTTAGAATTTCTTAGGAAATTATCGCTCATTTTTGCAGCTTCACTTTCTACAAGTCTTTTTTATGGAATTACATTTGGGAGATATAATTTTAAAAGAAATTTTCAGAGTATATTTATAAGAAATTGGCCAAAAAATTTAGAAGGATTTAAGATTATACACATTTCTGATTTACATTTAGGAAGTTTTGAAAATATAGATAAGTTAGAAGAAGTTGTAAGTATAATTAACAGTGAAAATGCAGATTTAGTAGTATTTACTGGTGACTTAGTTAATAATTATTACCATGAAGCTAAACCGTATGTTGATACTCTCAAAAAAATTAAATCAAAATATGGAAAGTTTTCAGTTTTAGGAAATCATGATTATTGTGATTATGTTAGGTTAAAAAGGGATTCTCAAGAATGGAAGAATAATTTTATGAATCTTTTAAATTTACAAAAAAAGGCTGGTTTTGATGTATTGTTAAATGAATCAAGATTAATAACTATAGGAGATGATAATTTTAATTTAGTTGGTGTTGAGAATTGGGGGAAGGGAAACTTTAATAAAGATGGCGATCTAGATAAAGCTATGAAAAACATAAATGTTAAGTTTCCAACTGTTTTACTTTCTCACGATCCTTCTCATTGGAGTGAGATTGTAATTAATAGTGGTTATGATATATCATTGCAGATGTCAGGACATACTCATGGCATGCAGTTTGGAATTGAAATACCTGGATTTAAATGGAGTCCGGTTCAATATAGATATAAGCATTGGGCAGGTCTTTATAAAAAAGGTTTATATCAGCTTTATGTTAATCGAGGACTAGGAACTTTAGGCTATGCTGGTCGAGTTGGAATATCGCCAGATATATCTGTTCTAAATATTAAGAGAGATATTTAATTGGTTAGAGTATTTACAGACTTAAATGATATAAAAACACAGTGGGATACTGTTGATTTAAAAGTATTTTTAAAAGTTAATTTTATTCAAGCTTTTTATAAAGCTCACTCCAAAATATTGCATTTATTTATTTTAGGTAAAAATTTAAGAATTTATTCTCATCTTTTTACTTTAAGATTCACACAAACAAAGAAATATTTTTTCAATAGTAGTTTAATACCTTTTTTTTTAAACTTACTCCGAATTAAAATTTTATATTTAACTAATACGTTTATAACAAATGTTCCTTTTTATTACAGTAAAGACATTATTTCTCTCAAACAAATTTTAAGTTCAATTAAACAGAGTTATTCTTTGATTGTTATACCTGATTTTTTATATAAAAATTTGCATGACATTAAAGGTAAATATTTTAAAGTAGAAGTAGAAGAAGATATGGTCTTGAAATTAGATAAATCTTGGAGGATTTTTGATGACTATCTTGATGCTTTAAAGACTAAGTATAGAAGTAAAATTAATTTGGTTTTTAGAAAAACTGAAAAAATAGATGTTAGGATTTTAAGTAATGACGATCTAAAAAATTATAGTTTAATAATGCAAAATATGTTTGAACAAGTTGCTAGAGAATCAAGTTTTAAAGGGCCTATGTTTAATGTAGAAACCTTCAGATTGTTAAATAATGAAATAGTTAATGTTTATGGCTATTTTTTGGGTGATAAGATAGTAGCATTTTCCTCAGAAATACAACATAATAATACTCTTTACTCATATTATACTGGATTTAATAAGGATTTAAATAAATCAATACCCATTTATGCAAGGATCTTAACTGAGCACATAAAAAATGCAATAAAGTTTAATGTTAATAGCCTGGTTTTTGGAAGAACTGCTAATGAGTTTAAAAGTAACTTTGGGGCAAGACCGATTAAATCATTTGTTTATATAAGAGTGAAAAATAGAATTTTATATTTTTTCTTAAAACCTTTATTTAGTAGATTATCAACTAAGGATTGGATTATAAGAAACCCTTTTAAAAAAATAAATTGATAGAATAATTCATTTATTTTTTTATCGCTGTTAAGTTAAATATATACGGAGTGCTTTTATCAGATCTGTTTTTAAAAACAAATTTATTTTTTTCTTTTTTTATCATTCCTTCTAGCGGGAAGGGGCAAAAATCAAACTCTTCAAAACTAGTTAGTTTTAATCCGTTAGATTCAAGAGCTGTAAACAAATCAGTTAATGAATGATTCCACCAGCACGTTTTAGTTTTTATATTTTCTCCACCATCTGTATAAGATCCATATTTAATTTGAATATCAGGTTTTCTAGTATAAAAGTAGTCATATCCATCGTCTTGTATCATTTGGCAAAAAGGATGGAACTCAGTTAATATAAATTTGCCCTTCTTTTTTAAATGATTGGAAATTATTTCACCCCATTTATTTAGATCAGGAAGCCATCCAATAGTTCCATAAGAACTAAATACAATATTAAATTTGTTCTTAATATTTAATTTTAAAACATCACTTTCTATAAATTTAACAGGAACATTAACTTCTGTTGATGTTTTTACTGCTTCGCTAATAGCGGATTCTGAAAAATCTACTGCAGTAACATTTGCTCCACGTCGAGCAAGAGATATACTATCTTGACCAAAATGACATTGCAAATGGAGTAAGGTCTTATTTTTTAAATTACCTAATGCACGAAGTTCTATTTCATTAAGAGAACACTCACCGGTCTTAAAATTTTGATGATTATAGAAATTAGAATTAATATGTATTGGGGTCCGTTTTTCACATGCTATTTTGTTTATATTGATATATTTTTCAAAATCAGACATCATAAAATATTGTTTAAAAATAAAATTAGTTCTTTAACAGATTCATCAAAAAAACAATCATTACATTTAGAATATGTCATGAGACAATCAATAAAGTCAGTAAGTATATGTAATAGCAATCCAATTCCAATTATATTGAAAGGTTTTTTTAAAAAAAGTAATGATGCATAAAAAAATATTGCGTAGTATGAGTGCAATGGATGAAAATTGATACTACATCTGTTTGAGTCAAAAATTGGATTTGCTATTAAATGATCTAAATCTATTAGCATAGTTAGTAGAAATATAATATATGTTTTTTTCCATTCTTTTCTAAAACAAAAAATTGCAATAAGTAATGTTGCTCCAAAGTGTAAAAAGTAATGTGTAGAGTGCTGTAACATGTCTTAACAAATTTACTAATTTTGTTTTAATAATTAATATATTAAATTATGAATATAAAAGGGAAAAATATCATCATTACAGGAGGTAGTCTTGGAATAGGCAAGGCGACAGCTCTTAAGTTAATTAATGAAGGTGCTAATGTTTTAGTTACGGGAAGGTCACACGAAAGGCTAAGTAAGGTTTTTAAAAATAATGAAGTTAAATTGCTATCTTTTGATATCGGTGATCTTGATAATATTAGTTATTATGCAAATAAATGTTTAGATATGATGGGAGGGAAAGTAGATGTTTTAATAAACAACGCTGGCACAGGTGTTAGTAGCTCTATAGAGAAAATTAACAAAGATGATTTTTTACATGTTTTTAATGTTAATGTATTTGGTCTGGCTCTTCTAACTAAAGAAATCGTTCCAAAAATGAAAAGCCAGAAATCAGGAACAATTATTAACATTGGTTCAACAGCTAGTCTTAAAGGATACAGAAATGGAAGCATATATGCTGCTTCAAAATTTTCAGTAAGATGTCTTACTCAATGTTGGCAGGCTGAACTGAGAGAATATAATATTAGAGTGTGTCAAATAAATCCAAGTGAAGTAACAACTGCATTTGGAAATCCAAACAGAAAAGAAAGAAAAGAAATTAGTAATAAGTTGAGGTCTAAAGAAATAGCGCATGCAATAATTTCTACTATTCAAATGGACGATAGAGGTTTTGTAAATGAGTTAAATGTTTGGGCTACAAATCCGTTTGATTAGAGCTTATTTAACATTTAATGGCTGCTCTATTGGACAAAGCCAGCTTTTTCTTTGGTCAGAAGTTTTAATTGATTTTACTGGATTGTTGTTTTTCGTAATTTTTTTTCCATAAACCTCTAAATAGAATTTTGATTTTTGAAACGGATTTGAGAAGTTTTTTAATTCAGCTCCACCTAGGATATAACTTTCTTGCATTACATTTCTAGTATTAAGTATAATTTTTTGTTTGGTGTTTTTGCTTAAGTTGCCCCATTTTGTTTCTGGATGAATTTTTGATTTATATAATGATTCTGATTTAATGTAATTTCCAACTCCAGGAAATTTTTTTTGATCCATAATAACAGAACAAATACTTCTGTTTTTAGATATATTTTCTTGTAGGTATTTATAATGTTCTTGGAAATTATATGATTTATTTAATAGGTCGTAATGATGATTAAAATTTTTAGTAAAATAGGATTTTTCTATAATTTTCATTTTGCCAAATTTTCTTATATCTAAAAAAAACAGTTCTTGATTTTTGTTGTAAATACGAAAATGACAATGTTTGGTAAGAGTCTTTGACCATCCTCCTGTCATACCTAAATGGAAATTAAATAATTTTTTATTTTTTAAGTTTATAAATATATTTTTGCCAATTGTAAAGGAAGGGGTAAAGCCGGGGCTCATATTTTTTGCAATTGATTTGAAAACATTAGAGTATTTATCGTTGTAATACTCAGAAATTATTTCAAATTTTATATCTAAGCTTTTGTCAAAGAAATCATTAAAGAAATCCGATGCGATTTTTACTTCTGGACCTTCAGGCATATTTTTTATAGTTCGGAAATAAAAGTCTCAATACTTGATATTTTGTTGATTTTTTCAAATTCTATATTAATGGATGAAGAGTTATCAATAACATAGATTTTTGTTTTATCAAAATTTTCAATTAAAAATTTACAAAGTTGATTTGCAAATTCTGCTTTTCTCTTTGCATTTATGAAAAACAATATGTTAGAGATGTTTTTGAATTGTAGTAATGATTGCCTAGGTACATTTTGACCAAGATATATTACCTCGTGATTATATTTTTTTAGAATTAATTTAGCAAATAATAATCCAATGTCATGATATTCATTTTCAGGAAGAAAAAGAATCCATTTTTTATTTTTAGAATTTTTAATCGAAATTTTTTCAATTTCATTTGAAAGTTTAACTCGAATATTTTCAGATAAAAAATGTTCATTTGCAGGATTTATTTCCGAATTCAGATAGAGTATGCTGATTTTATTCATTGTATTAATCAGTATATTTTTATAAAAATCAATTACTCCTAGTTTACTAATGCATTCTGAATATGTTTCTTCAAATAAATTTTGATTACATAAGATTGCTGATTCAATAAATTTTGAAATGTAGATTTTGTTTTTTTCATTTTGATTAACTATGCTCAAAGCATCATCAATAAGCTGATCAATTTCTTGGTCATTGTACTTGACGAGTTTTGAGATTTTATGGCCATTTTCTAATAAAACTGAATATCTTAATCCCTTTGTCAACATATCTTGGTCATAAAATCTAATATTTGTGGATGATCTTTTTGGTTTAATAAATCCATAACGATTTTCCCAAGTTCTAATTAAAATTTTATTGAATCCTGTAATTTTTGAAAATTGATCTATAGAATATTTTGCCATCTTAATTAATTTTTTTCCATGTGTAGTTAGAGCATAAAACAAAAGTTCCTAAATAGTTCATATTCCATTCAGTAGGATTTATAATGCTAAGGAAATTGTATTTTTCACTCTTATATAAATAATATTTTTCCCCAACAATAGGATTGAAATTATAATTTGAATTGTAGATTATATTAGTCCATTCTAGTTTATCTACCAATTCTTGATATTGGTTTTTAATTTCACTGAAACGTTGTTTAAAATAAGGTTGAGCCTCAATTTTAATATCACGAATTTTTTCTATGCTAAAGTTTTTAGAGTTAAAGCTTGTTGGGTATTTTTTTTTAAAAGCATCATAACTTTCATTTTTAGCATCAAAAACTATATTGTCAGGTTTTTTCATTTTGCAAAATTACGAAACAATTGTTAAAATGTATAATCTTTTTTTAAAAAATATATACAAAACTTTTGTTTTTTAATAAAATTAATTACTTTTGCATAACTTTTAAAATTAAAAACTATACAAAAATATAGATTATGGAGAAAAAAAAATACAAAAGAAAAAAAAGTATAAAAAAAACATTTAAAGTTTTAAATGAGATAAAAAGTAAGGTACCAAAGATTATTTTTAAGGCTAACAATATAGTTGTGACGCTAAAAAAAGAAAGTCAGTTAGATACTTGGTTAAGGTTATATCCGGAAGGAACTTATAAGGTAAATTACTAATTTATATAATTAAGATATAATACCAAAAATTACTTATATATTTGGGACCTAATTAATTATAAATTTAAAAAAATAAAAATGTTAAGAAAATTTACATCTATATTAGTTTTGTTGTTCGTCTATGTTAGTACATATGCTGCTCAACACACAGTAAGTACCCAAGGAATGACATTTACCCCAGCAAATTTAAGTGTTAATTTAGGCGACACGGTTCACTTCATTAATACTGGTGGGATTCACAATGTAAACGGTACACAAGCTACATACCCAAACAATCCCGCTTCTTTTGGTAACTCACTAGGTGCTGGATGGACATATACTTACGTATTTGATACTCTAGGAATATACAATTACAGATGTGATCCTCATTTTCCAGGGATGGAGGGGACCATAACAGTAACTTATCCAACCATTTATGATATTGTATCTCTATCAAATGACCATACTATATTAGAGACTGCTGTTGATGCTTGTGGTTTAGATGTGGCTTTATCATCAGCTGGTTCTAAGACTTTATTTGCACCAACTGATGGGGCGTTTAATTTATTGCCAGCTGGAACAGTAACAGCCTTATTGGCAGATATTCCACAGTTAACAGATATACTTTTATATCATGTTGTTGGAG
>Ga0160423_10000209_pt1 | contig 45176 bp, 47 predicted proteins | sample CRUFie14St8metaG_FD_108191 | JGI IMG/M metagenome (GOLD analysis project Ga0160423, IMG submission 108191) | Marine microbial communities from the Costa Rica Dome - CRUD Field 142mm St8 metaG | ecosystem: Environmental > Aquatic > Marine > Oceanic > Photic zone | place: Costa Rica: the Eastern...
TCTGTTGTTTTGTCTTTGTACTTATAAAGTAAAACATGCCGCCCTGTGCCTTTACTTTTATCATCGGCCTTGGGGACTGAAAGCCTCTCTAGCTTTCTACCTAACTCTCTTCCTATGCCCTTTGCGTCTACTACGTCAAGCACCCTCTTCTGTTTATTGCTACCCTCTATGCCTTTCTTGATGCTGCTTGCTTTTCTTTTTTTGTTGGGTTTCTTTACAAGATCATCCAGAGAACTGAAGCCATACCACTCGTCTAATCTTTTTTGCAACTCGTTGTCTCGCTCATCCTTAGGCCTTAGCCTTTTCATGGGGACAGAGTTTGCGTAGCTTTTTTGAGTATAGGTTGCTGAGGGGCTATTGTCTGCCTGCAGGGCGTCATAAAGCCTTGATATCTCCTCATCTAACTCAGTATTGGAGTCATCAAGCTTTTTAAACTCTTGAAGGTCGTCTATGTCTTTTTGCTCTACTACCAAGTTCCCATTAATATCAAGCGAGAATAAATCAACCTGAAGATCATCATTCATTCTACCCACGAATGTAGGAACTAAAGTGTCTCCGCGTTGTGTTACATATCCACTAGGAGTCATCAAGACCCCACCTTTATAGGGCTTTAATTTTTCCTTGGCATCAAGCTTTCGCTGTTTTGCATCCCGAATGTCCTGCTGCTCTTTTTCCTTTTTCTCCCTATTTAAAGTATCCTGAGGGGTCTCGGAGTCGATTGAGTCCTTATGCTTTTTAATAATCGCCCTATAGACAAGATTCCTAATCGAGTCATTAAAATCATCTCCAGCAAGATGAACGTCGAATAAGCTACTTCTTGCCGCAAGCCTAGCACTTTCTGCGGTAGCTCCTTCAGCTTGCCTCTCTGCTGCTAGGTCGTTAAGGAATCTATCTTCGTAATCGCCATCCGTTATTATTTCCTCGGCTACCTTTTTATTGGCTTCATCAACAACATTGCGCTTTCTTCTGGTAACCCTCTTGTTCTTCTTTTGATACGTCCATCGGGTGTCACCTTCGGAAAACTCTATTTTACCTAGTGCTTCTGCAGCATCCTTGGTTAGGTCCTTGCCGATAAATACATTACCCGTAAAGCCACTGTCTCTCAGTATGTTTTCGGTATCTTCTTTACTTAGTACACCTGCGCCCCGATTAGCCTTCTCAAGGGACTTCTGCATTCTTTGATCTTGCCTTGTCTTGAGTACGGTTACATTCGATGCGCTCAATGCATACTTGCGCTTACCTATAAATACCTTGTCATCAGATACAGACCTTACGTATCCCTTGAACTTTACTGTTCCATCATTGAACTCTACGTAGTCTCCTTTTCCTATCTTTATCTCAGCGTATCCTTCTGTCCTTGCAGCATTATAGCGTGGGATGGTAACCATCTTACCATTCACATCTAGCACAACAAACTTATCGTCTGCGGATGCCATCCTACCACGGACGCCAGATTCTACATCCTGTATTTCCTCTCCGTATTTAAATACTCTATCATCCTGCTTATTTAGGAACTCCCTTTGGGTTTTTAGTCGTGACTCAAGATTAGCACGATCCTGTTTTTGCTGTTGCCGTAACAGGTCCATTTCCTTATCTGATGCAACAGGTGGTGGCCCTTCGTGCATAGCCTCAACCAGAGTTCCACCTACACCCCCTACAGAACCAAGTATGCCCGCATCCAGAAGGTGCTTTCTTTCTTGTGGAGTAAAACTATCCCATGTGGTTTCCTCTCCCTTGGCATACCTCTCCGCCATCTTGAGTATAAACTCTTGTCCAGCTTCTGTACCGCCCTCAAATATAACATTCGTAGGTAAGGAATTGATAAATCTGTGCCAGTAATTTACAGCAGGTTTACCGCCTTGCGCCATAAACTTCTGCAGTATCTTGACAGGCATCACCATGTCTAGGCCGCCCGCCAATGCACCACCTGCCATAGACCAAGCCTTTGCGTCCTTGGTCGATATGTAATCTTCGTGATCTTCTGGTAATTGTGTATTAGGGTAAAGATTCTGATATATCTCGCCAGTATTCATGCCAAGCGAAGACATGCCCACACCAGTAATTGCACCGATACGCTCAAACTGAGACTCAATGTATTCTCTCTTACTCAAGTTCTGAGGGAGACCATTGATGTTCTTTGTGACCCTAGCATTATCTGGGATTCGCTTAGATGCGACTCGACCCAATGCCTTACCAGCGTCTTTACTTACCTTACCTGCGCCTAGCATATAAACGAGGGAGGGTACTGTTTGCCCAATAGCTGATCCTGCGCCTCTTGCAATGGACTCTGGATCGCTCCAATTAATCTCTGACGGACTGACGATACTAGGGGTCTCCGCACTAGCAGCCCTACTCATTTCATTGGCTCTAGACATCAGCCAATCCTCAGCCTCAGGAGATACATATCCAGCCTTCAGCGCAAGGTCAGATGTAACAGAACCCATTAACCCTAGCCCAGCCATTCTGGCTGCACGAACAGGTTCTTTTAGGATTCCTGTCCAGCCCTGCATGTCTGGGTCTGGTGTGTGCTTTACGGCATAATACCTATCAGCAAAAGCCCGACCATAAACCTGCTCAGGTAACTGGCCCTCTTTTTCTACACGCTGGCCAAGCAAAAAGGTAATCCGATCATCCGTAAGCTCGGATGTATCAATTCCTTGCGATGCTAAGTTTACCCGATACTGCTGGGTATACGGATCTACTGGGTTAGCTGTTGCCATGTTTCACCAATAGCTCCCTTGACATCATCCCTACTATCTTCTGCAACCATTCCATAAATATCCCAAAGCATCCAAAGCGTAGAAGCCCATCCGATTGGGCCCGAAACTGCTCCAGCAATACCCTTTCCTCCTACTTTCAAGATATTGCCCATTAGGCCAGAAGATATTGCTTTCTTAGATGCAGCACTTATGCCTTTTGGCATCTTCTTTAATGCATCTGCATTTTCTTGTACGAGCACAGCTAACGCCTTGGGATCGGACCTTACATTACTTGGTACGTCAATATTATTTGCCTCAAGTAGCTTGACTTGCATTGCAGCAAGGTCAGCAAGCTCTTTTTTTAGATTACCAGCGCCACCCTTCTCGGCTATCTCCTTCATTGCCGCAACCTTGTCTGAACCAAACTCGTCTATAACAGAACTGGCTCTCTTTAGGTTAATAGCACCAATTCCCTTTTGGGCTCCTTTGTATGCGAGCGCAGCGGGAACTCCGTATCCAATTGCTTTCCCTGCCATCCCTATAAAATTGTTGTTTGGTAATCCAAATACCTTTTCGTTATTACCACCAATACCAGTAGGCATTTTTGCGGAATTATAATCTGGGCTTGCATCTGGCACACTCTCCACTGAGCCAGCCATAGGTGACATAGTGGAGGCTTGGCCTTGTGGATAATATCCAGCTTGTATCAGGTCTCGAATCAATGCCCTTCTGTCAACTTGCTTTGCACCTTGGTCTGCAGCGTAATTCTGAAGGTAGCTAGATAGACTGAAGTCAGGAATAGTTTGCTCTATGTACTTATTTTGTAAAAGTTTAAAATACGGAGAACTGGAAGCAGGTATATCTTGCCCTTGCCCAGCCGCCGCTTTGATTTGCTTCCACTCTTCGGTCTTTCTAAAATCTTTTGATGCTTCACCTTCGAGCCATAACTTAATCTGGTCTCTAGGTGCTCTCGTATCCAGTATTCTCTTCTCTTCATTTAGGACTGCAGCCTGACTTGAGTGCGCCTTAAAGGCATCCATTTCAGATCCGAGAATTTGGCTCATTGCCGCTTGTCGCCTTTGACGCTCATTTCCCTTCTGCTGACTTCCTGCCATGGTTGCCATCTCCATTTCAGTTAGCCCTTTAGGTACTGGAATGTTTGGCTGGCTTTCTAGTATCTTAGCTAACCCAGCAACAGCTTTTGCCCTTCTGTCCTCGGCAAGACGCTTGTCCTGCATGAAGCTGTTTGCATTGATTGCTCTTGATTGGTTTTCAATCGCAGCATCATTACGCAACATCTGCGCCCTGAGAGCAGCTGTTTGATCGTCAACCCTAGGAGGACGAATGGGCTGTACACCCATTGGGCTTAGGTTTTGGAGGTATGACATTATCCGTAGCGGAAAGGATTGTAGGAGTTCATTAGCTCAATGTATGGAGCCGTCATTGCTTTTACTGATTTACCGCCAGAAAGTCGTGTTAACATGTCGTCTTCGTACTGACCTATCATTGGCATTGCTGCAAGCTTCTGACGCATCAGGTTGGATTGCTCATTCATCCTGTCTTGGATGTTTTGCTGTTCCATTTGGGCTTGGTTTCCTGCTGACTGAGTAATGGCGTTGAGTACAGCTCCTTGGTTTGCGTTTCTGAAGTTACTGCCCCCTCCCATGTCTGCTTGCATGTTGTTATAAGCAGCATTGGCTACATTTCCAGAAAGTGAGTTTTGTATTCCCTGTAGGACGTTGTTGTGCTGTTGTGTTCTAGCACGAGCCATTTCGGCCATATTCCTGTTTCTCTCTGCCTCATACCCGCCTCCGAAAAGATTACCTACAGTCTGATTGTAGGCATTCTGCTGGTTCATGCCAGCTTGGTTAGATATGCCCTGTGCTTGATTAAATATACTATCGTTGTCGAAGTTGTTCGTTAGGGTTCCGAACATGCTACCCATCTGATCCTCAAGCGCACGATTGGTTTGATTGCCAAGCATACCAAACGCCCCACGCTCGCGGGCAAGGTCTTCACCGAACTGCAGGTTTTCCCTCTGCTGTTTGCCTTGCTCTCGTATTTGAGATAAGGCTTGCTGGCCAGCCCTCTTCTGTGCCTTCTTCTTTGAGCCAAATAGATCAATCATGCTGTTCTCCTCCAGAAGTATACTGTTACATATGGTGGCATATTCTCATGTGCAAGGCCACCGCCAGTTGTGCCTGTGCTATCAATAGAATTGTCCCTCTGCCTAAAGCTATAACTTGCGTTATTCCTCTTTCCAGCCTCCTGCACTAAGGATGTGGAGGTCCACACTTTATTTGTTGAGTCCCCTAGGGAATGAGTGTGGGAAGGTATCTGTGACTCGGTTAAAGTTACTGACTTAGCTCCGCCAATGCCTGCGGTTCCATCTTGAGATACAGAGCCAAAGTCACTGTCTGTTGTGCTGTGCCCGACTAAAGTCCTGCCCTCTCCGTACTTAACCCAAGTGCCGACTGTTGGAGCAGAGTTTACAACTGTAATATGTATTCCACCCACAGGGCACACTATATTAAGTATTTGCAGATCCGTCCTTTGTGCGGCATCTACAGATGTCTGCAGATCGGTCTTTGCGGTAGTTAAATCTGAATCTAGATTTGAAAGCTGAGTAATGACCTCATTGATCTTACCTGCTATATTCTTCAGATTATCATCCATCTGAGTGAACGTCATTGGACTTCCAGACAGATCACGGGTAATAACTTGAGCGTTATTTGCTGGCGTAGTGTGTGCGCCACCCGTCAGCTTATCTAACTTATCTGGCTCGGTATAAGACATGACCAAATGATACTGATATGGGTTTTACAGTCAAGTTCCGATCCTATTGGCTATAGCGTTTATTGTGTCAATTAGCCTAGACCAGTAATTAGAAAGCTCCTGCTGGTACTCATCCACACCCTCTGGGTCTAATTGCCTTATGCCCTCGGGTAGCCTTGGCAACTCCTGTATGTCAGAAGGCACGATAGGAGCTTGGGTGGTTGGAGTGGACTTAGCTAGAGGCATTTATAAATCCCCCTTGCCCGATTACTTGGTGTGCGGATTTGTCAAATATTCCAGCAACCTCTAATGTCTTTCCGATATATCTAAATTGCGCATTCCCTGTTACCTCAATCCTATCTTGGAACAACGGCGCTCTTAGGTACAAAGGTATGGCATTTTCGTCAGATAAGTCCGTAAGTTCTATGGACTGTATATCTTCATCCTCTCCAAAGGCATACCTTTTGCTTGAGTCTGAGGCCGATGTGTAGGCTGTATAGACTATCAACTTCACCAATGGCAAGTTATTATTTATGCTGGGTATGTCTGATGCGTGCAAGATGTAAGTCCTTAAGTCCTTGTCATTGAAAGTGTCACCAAATGAATACAGTCCACTTTCAAGTATGGAGGTGTAGTCGTAATAGTTTTCGCCTACTTGCCTAGTATATACTCTATGGGGCTGACCTGTTCCTACTGGCGTCATCCATCCGTATCTGGTTATCATATGCCCGCTACTTTGAGCTGCATTAAAAGTAGACTGACCTTCATAGATGTTCCCTTGAATCCTATGGGCCATAAGGAATATTTGTTCGACTCTCTCGTTGGTTTCTGGAAGCGCAGATGTATTGGGTGCTGTTGTTGCTGTTGCCGCTGTAAGCACGGCATCCATCTCTGATACAGTCCCATTGATATAATCAAAGCAAATTGTGTTATTAAGAGTACACAGGAAGTATTCTTTTGTTAAAGGATTCTCTGCTGCAAATATCTTCTCGGACTCCTCATATGATACATCCTCCCAGAAGGTTGTTCCGTAGCTTAGCTCGGCAGATAATGCTGGTTCTGGCTGAGACATAGAGACCTTGTATATCCCATGCGTGCCAGAGTATATATGTACTCTATTTTGTACATTTATAATGCTATTCCTAAAACTAGGAACGGATTTACCGATGTATCTGGTTCTAAAGGTAAATGGTGTTGCCACCTTGCCTGTCTGAGAGATTGTAAAGTAACCTCCCTCACGATAGCAAGCCAAGCTATCTGACATGGTTTCCATCTTGATTATCGCACTTCCATCCTCTTGCCAATCTTGATATCCAGAGCCTAAGTCGAAATCGTATACATATGCGTCACCAAGCTGAACCGATCTTGATATGAAAGCATTCTCATTAGTGGTAGATGCGTGTGCATTCAACCTAAACTGCTTATTCATCCAATTCCTTGGCTTCCACTTAAAGAATCCGTTGCCTAAGTAAAAGCTATCTTGGTAATAACCAAACCATTCCCATTGAGGGTTAGCGATCGGACTGAACGATGCATCCAAATACCTATAAATCCAATCGCCAGACAAGTAAAATAAACCAAGATCCCACGATCCTGTTTCTCTCGTCTTCAAGATCCAGCCTCCGGATATACTCTCAGTACCTTCAAGGATATTGTTGACTGGATCTTCGTAGGGCTCGAACTCAGCAGTAGTCTGGGGTTCGGCCTCAATAGTCAATGTAGTTGAAGTTGTGCTAAACTCAGTAACCTCAAAGCTAGAACCTCCTGCTGGAACTAAGTAAATAATTCCAGATTCCGTGTCACAGAATGCAGATATATATGGATTAAAATTGGTGTTTATAAAATCTGTAACAGCCTTAACTATGGGGTTTATTCCAGCCAAAAGCTCGCTTGCGGTCGCAGTCGCTGGTACAGGAAGTCCCGTGCTAGATGGAAGTGTCATGGTTGCTCCGTACCCAAGAGGCTGCGGACTAAAGCTTGCATTGGTAAATTCGGTCACAAACGTAAGGGTTCCGCCCTGAACAGAGCCACTAAGCCTGTACGCAATTGCATCGCCTTTATAAATCCTATTAAGCTCTATATTGTCTCCCTCACTCTTGGGCTCAAAGGTAATATAGTTCCTGAGATAAGTATGCTCGTAAGCAAATGACTCTATGTACCTGCCTGTTGAGGATGAGGTTATGATGGATTCATGTAGTCCCTCGCAGAACACTGACCCTAATAACCTCCAATCTGGAGAGCTGCCAAATAAAGCAGACTTGTTATTATCGCTAAAATACTGACCAAAATCAAAGTAATGCGTAACTGTCTTCTCCGCAGTCGTGCCCTTGTTGATAATAAACTCAAGGTAATATGTATGAATAGTAAATGGCTTACCTGACACCGCTGCGGTTGGCATTCCTAAGAGGCTTGACGCTACATATAAAAGTTCGTAAGGCCCATTTACTGCCTCCACCTTTACTGGCTTGCTGAGAGTGAATGCCTCGTCTGGCACCTCTGTACTATCTTCGCCATGTAACTCTGCGTAAGCTTCTCTTATCTCCTGCTGTGTTGCGCCCCCTCTACTGTTCTCAACTATTGTGGAGACTTCTATATCGCCCTGTGCGTCATCGTCTGATACTGTTGTTTTAAATGCAACACCTGCTGTTTTAGCCGTAAGTGTTATTCCGTTATTTGATGCCTCTGCATTTACAACCTCTGAGCTTTCATTTATTAAGTTTGCAAGGCTGAAGGAAATCTCTCCTGCGGATGGATTTGCACTAAGTTCCTCTGTGGTGTCTAAGCTATATGACTCCCTATCTACTACTACACTATATGTAGCAAACTCGTATGCACTTAAGGCAGAAGTAGCTAATGACTGAGTTGTTGCTGTTCCGCCCGATTGGGTCTCTACTCTAATTTCAAATGTGTTGGCATCTATGTATCTAACTATGTGATTTCTGTTGATCTCTGCAGCAGGAATCCCGTCTAAATCGGATGCACCTTGAATAGTTACGATCTCTCCGCTCTCTAGGGTGTGCGCTACCACTTGAGAGGAACCGTCCTTTAGTTCCACCTTAATATTCCTTGTCGCAGTGGCGTCCACGCTTATATCTACGCCAGTTACTGTTGAAGGAAGGGTTAATACCGAAGAGTTTGATACACCATCATGTTTAGTGACGCGAATTGAATCCTTTTGTGCTGTAGCACCCTCAAGGACTTTTTCGTATTCCGATATTAAGTCTGGCTTGATTATGCTCATGCCAACTATATTACTGAGAATATCTACAGTTACTGATGTAGGTGGAGGAGCAATTGTGATTGATAAATTTTCTGCAGTTGAATATGTAGGCTCTCCATCATACTCAATTCCGACTACCCTACCTCCTGCAGAAATTACAGATACAACATTGGTAATTCCACTAACCCCAGCTATTGTGACCGCAGGAGCAGATGCGTATCCAATTCCACCATCAGTTATAGTGATGCCGATATTTCCAGTATTCTTTTCGCCCGTAGCTTTAGCTTGCCTAACATTCGATGTCACCAAAGTGAACCTATCCTCGGGACTTGTGTCTGGGAGAGCTACATAGTATTCCTCTCCAACATCTGGCCCTCGACCAGAATCTATAGCTGTCACACGGATTTTATCTCCATGACTCAGGCCATGGTTTTCCTTAGTGAAAACATCAGACCCAATGTCTCCAGTTATGCCATTTATGGCAACATTACCAGAAGTAGCAATAGCTAGCTTATCTCCACTAACCCCAGCACCAGAAACATAAACTGTAGAGCCCTTTTTGATTGTGGCTATATTGCCTGCAGTATCTTGATTTCCATCTAGAACAAAAACATTACTGTCTTTCTCTATTGACCCAGAAAGCGATTGATTAAATAGCCAAGGCTCCCCATATGCAGACCAAAGTATCGAATATTGATTCCTGCTTGTCCTTATTTGCGTCCCATGAAGTGGCATATCATATACGCAACCATATTCGCCCTGAGGAGACGAAGAAAGCAAATCCCTGCCCTCGTCTATCTCCATGATGTCCGCACAAACCAACCTTCCATCATAGGATTGTATTGTGCCTACAGAAGCTACTCCATTTTCTCTCAACCCTCTAAGTGACTCAGCCTTACTCCAGTCACTTCTATATACCAAAGGAAGGTCGTATCCATTATTGAATATTACATAACCGCTTACCTCCACGCATTCCCATCTCCTAATGATATTATCACTGTCCTCGTCAATATGATGAAGTCCGCTTGCTATAACAGTCCATCCCTCGGATGAAGATGACTCCTCAAAATAGTTAGATTCAATATAATCTACATTGAATATTTGGACCTCAGTATTTATTTCTATATCTTCGCCACCATTAAGAATCTCGTATCCAACTATTTCACCATTAGAAATTAATGCCTCCGCACTAAAGTCTGTGCCATATATGCTTAATGTAGCATATTCGTAACCGCTCCCCCCATTGGTAATAGCTAACTCCCTAACAACATCGTCTTTATTGACAGTAGTTATGCCATTGGGTCCAATAAAAGAATCATTTATCGTTATGGTGTCAGACACTACGATTGTAGCTCCCGTGGGGGATACCATATATGATGATCCAGTTACTGGTACATATGCAAATAGCTCGCCACCTCTTGCCCCAACAAGCCGAGCAGTGCCTTCGTGATCCGTGTACTCATGAAGCAGGCTAACTGCACCCACATTGAATGGGTCTCCACCCATCTCATGTGCGTTAGGGAGAAGGTCCCAGCCCTCTCGTCTTATCTCAGAGTCTAGATCCCGCCTAAAGTTTAGCTTGTTGGCGTAATTAGATATGTCTACCGTGGCATCTGCGGCTCGCTTTGATAGCTTACCGCCATTCGATGGCCTTACGGTCTTGTGGACATATCTCTTTTTTGCCATTGAAGCATTACTTCTTAGCTCTCTTCGCTGGTGGTTTTTCCTCTGCCTCAGACTTGGATTGCTCCATGTCTTGCAGGAGTGCCAAAGCGCCGATTACTCTCTGTTCTTGAGTGCTTAGTGCTTTGAGCTGATCCTGTGTTTGGCGGAGTAGTCCCTCCAGTTCTTGTTTTTTTTCCGTAACTTCGTCCTTAGTCATTAGGTCTTTATCTTTAGTGTTCCTGAGTCCTCATAGATCGCACCAACTGGCAAGCTTGATAGCACACTAGCAGGTGGGATATCTGGGTGTCTAAAAATGATGTATTGTGTGGAGCTTATCGTCTGCCTGTGAGTCTCAAAACAAGTATATCCAGTCGAGCCGTTATCATCAATCGTGCCTACACTAAAGCTGTCGCTGTTTGCGCTTATATTGTAGATGCCCCTATTGGTGGACGCTCCAGTATCTATTAACTGTAGGGTGGATGAGTTTGCTGCCTTTAGTATTACAGTAGCGTTTTCTGGTGAATTTGTAGATGTCTGCTCAAAAAGAGCCAGAACATATCCATCATCATCCTTAACGTATAAATCTCCGTTTACGGTCAACTTGTATGCCGCACCAGCAGAGGTGGTTGTGTGCGGAGCGCCCCCAATACCTACATGCCCTGTGGCGTGGTCAATCTCCATGAAGTTATGCTCCAAGCTATCAGAGGAGTCATATATCTGAAAGTGAGTATTGCCACCTGTGGTGCTGATAGTAAATCTGGGGTGCGTGGATGATCCCGATTCAGTTAGGTCTAGACGAGCGCCATCGGGGCCTTCTGCCGTAAACTGACCTCTGCCGTCCGAAGCAAAGGCTTCTGCCCAAACAGTTGAATTGCCGGTATCGGCTTTAAGATATAACTCCGCGCCGCCGCCCGGATTTGTAATATATTGATTCCCGTAAACTGTTAGCTCCCAACCTGCTTGTGCCGCACCGCCAATACCTACAGCGTCTTTGCCAGCATCGACGTAAAGCATGTTTGCGTTACCGCCAGACTCTACTCGAAAATCAATGCCTGATTCGCTAGTTTCGTTTATGACGACACTTCCAGTTGCGAGATCAATATCTATGACATCGTGAACCTTAGATTCCGTATTGTCATATATGTCGAAAGCAACTGTGTCACCTGCGTTCATGATGGTGAACCTGTCGTTGTTTCCTGACGCATTATCGTCTTGCATGTCTATCTTGGCTCCGCCGCCACCCTGCATATATATCTGACCATAGCCTGTGGTGTGGCCAGATTTTACATGAACGATAGAGGTATCGGTGCCACTATAAATGTAGGCCTCCGTGCTGCCATCACTATTGTCTACTCTGAATTGGCCATTTACCTTAAGGTCGTAGGCACCTGTGTCTGCATCGCCATTAATGCCTACGTTACCTGTGGAGTTGTTGATAGTGATTGCCTGATTCCAGCCCCCTGAGCTTGTGCCATCGTAGTCGTATGTTCTGAAGAGAATATTATCGCCATTGTTCTTCAGGGAGAAAGCGTTATTTGTTGTCTGGCCTGTGTCCCTAATGAGAAAGAAACCTTCCGTGGTCCCAGTGCCAGTGCTGTCGAAATCCATTACCAAAGAGGTAGTATCTCCGACCACATCAATCCTAGCTGAAGAGCCAGAACCAGTATCCTCCACAATTAGCTCAGTTCCCCCACTAGCTGAGGTAAGCTTTGTGTTGCCTGTTACTGTAAGCTCGTATGCTGAGATGGATGTGCTAGTATCTGCAGCTCCACCGATGCCTACGTTGCCTGTGGCGTTGTGGATGGTTAAGGCAGTACCAGAACCCGCAGTGTGGCCGTTGGTGGTATCGTAATTGTAGACTATAAAATCCGATGTTGTGCCAGTATTCCTTATATTAAGGCTGTTATTGGTGGACCCCACTGTTGCCGCTGTCGTGGTAAGGAACATCTCTGCTTGACCGCTAGTTCGTGTGTAAGCGTGAAGCAGCGTGCCCGTAGTTCCATCAAGTGTTACCTTTGAAGCTGCGGACGGGTCTTGTACATAGAGCTCCGTATCGGTTCCTGAGTTATCTCCGAGAAGCCATTGACTGCCGTACAGCTTTAGCTCCCAGTTGCCTGTAGATGCAGCTCCACCGATTCCTACTCCATCACTGCTTGCATCTACGTGCAGGGCATGTGTATTCCCATCTGACTCTACTCGGAAGTCATGGGCTGCATCGCCTGACTCATTAACTACAACATTGCGGTCAAGGAAGTTAGTCGTAGGAACAAGCTCCGTGAGCATGGACTCAAATTGAGTCTTAGGTATGGAGTTTGGTACGGCTGTGGCACTACCGCTGTTAGTAGTCCAGTCCGTAACTGTCGTATTGAAGTTAAGAGTGGCCATGGGGCAGAGTGGTTATGTATTAAGCTACTGTGTACTTGAGGTCGCCAGCACTGAAGGTTAGCGTGGTGTTATTACCTACGGCCGTACTCGATGCTAACGGGCAAGCGATAAGAGGGAACGTATCGGTTCCATCGTCATAGTAAATAATGGCATATGTTATAGTTCCCCAGCTGCCAGTAGCTTGAGGAAAGCTTATGTCATACTCATTCTCCCATGAGCCATCGGTGCCAGATGTCGGCGTGATCTCAATACTGCTGGAGCCGCCATTGGTGCTGCTATTGACTCTGGAATAGTTATTCCCACTGGGCTCAGTAAAGGTGGTGAAGCGAGCGCCTAGTGAGCTGTCTGTTGCCAAAGCAATGTAGACATATCCAGATGACCAGTTGCTGTAAACATCAGCCAAGCTGGAAACATTGCTGAAAGAGTGATTCGTGCTAGCCTCACTGGTTTGTCCATTGATGTAGTCGCCGATAAGGTCTTCAAGTTGTGCGGATGCGTGTGCCATGATAAAATAAGATTAGGTTGTGGTTAGTATGTGGAAAAAATATGCCTTCTGTTTAATAGTGTCAAGGGGTATCTTCCTCGGTGTACCAACCTCCGCTGGGGTCATTGAGTATCGATAGTATCTCGGAGTGGCTGTATCCAGTCTTACCAGAAAGGAACGATGGAGTGGCGCCCTCGTATTTTACGAAGGTCTGGGTCTTGTCGTTATTCCACCGCAAGGTGCTTTGGCTGGACTCAAGTACCTGCTCGAAATTAATATTAGTCGCCTCGTCGGCGGTTAAGATTACATATGTTCTACTCATGGTGTATCCGTGCTAAATGTGACTCCATTCTTAAGGTCAGCCGTGTTGTTATTTATTGAGTTATCCAATACACTTCCAGTGCTGCCGTTCACTGAGTTGTTCTCGAAACGCCAGTATCCAACCAAGTTGTCCTTCGATGCGTAGTTGCCTGAGTTAACAGATAAATCAATAGGTGTGCCACTGTTGTATACGGCCTCAACCTCTGATGAGGTTAGCGCCTCACTCCAGATGGCGTATTCATCTACATAACCATCAAGGTGATGGCTTGTTATGTACTTACCTACATTATGGTAATTCCCGCCACCAAATCCAGTTCCTAAGCTACTATGGGTCTTGGAGTCAGAGTTGGTGCCATTTACATATAGCGTAACAGTCGTGCCAGAGCGAACCACGCATACATTGTACCAAATTCCAGTAGAGGTCGTTATATTTACATGTGGATACTGGTTGGTCCATGTACCACCTTCACTGGCCCACAATTTAAAGCCTGCCGAGCTTGCTAGGTAGTTCAAGCGCATCATGCCGTTACTGGTATTAGAGTCGCCCATGTACCAGAAGATTTGATTGGCCGATGAATTAGCCTTAACCCACATAGACATGGTAAAATCATTAGTGCCAATCTCGCTACTTGGGTCAAATGCGACTGCGTCTATGTAAGTGTTAGCCCCATCTAGAGAAACGCTGTAGTTATTTGACCAAACTGGACTAGATGTGGAAAATAGTATCCCGTTTCTAGTGGTTCCAGTTCTTCCGTTTCCAGAGGAATCTACTATTGTTCCACCATCTCCAGATACGCTATTATCCTCAAATCGCCAATACCCCTGCAGTATTCCAGAAGAACTATAATCTCCCGTGTCCGATGTAAGGTCGAATGCTTTTCCGCTGTTGTAAATCTCGGCTATTTCGGCGGCGGTCAGTACGCCTCCAGTTCCTCCCGATCCAGTTCCACTCCATATGGCAACCTCGTCAATCAGGCCGTGATATGATGGGAATGCACTCGTACTCACAAAAGCCCCAATCGCAGTTGCACTAGCCGTGCTTGTGCCAAAGTCCACCCCCCAGTGCAAGCTGGTTTGCGTGCCTTGCAAGATACCATCGACATACAATTTAGCGGTTGTGCCTGTTCTGGTATATGCGACATGATACCACCTCCCCGTTACTGCTGCTGGGCCAGTAATTGAAGTCAAGGACCCGCTCGATCCTAATCTTCCGTAAACTTGTATTTTTTTGGTCCCCGAAACATCCTTAAGTCGCAGTCCGATGTACTCAGAGCTGCTTGCTGAAGAGCCCATATGAAGTGCATACTGGTTACTGCTTACACTACTAAAGTTAAGCCACATGCTAACTGTAAAGTCATTGGTGCCGATTATTGTGTGGGCGTTGAAGCTCATAGCTCTATGTAGTCATCTGATCCATCTAGCTGGATACTATAGTTATTACTAAACGAGGATGATGTTGCCGTACCAGTAGCAGAGCCTCCTATGACTATGTTTCCAGTTGCCGTTCCAGATACTCCTGTGCCTAGGGTTGCTGTGGCACTACCGCCAACTATTATGTTGCCTGTCGCTGCGACAACGGCAGTTGAACTACCTACTGGAACGCTACTACTAAACTGAATTCCGTTCTTCAAGCTGGCAGAATTGCCCTGCCCTGAGTGATCTATGACTGTGCCCGTGCTACCATTTACAGTGTTATCCTCGAACCTCCAGTAACCCTGTAGGTCTGTTGACCTGTCAGTATTATAAGAACTGGAGTCAGTCAAGTCATTGGGCTCACCACTATTGTATATTGAACTAACGTCACTAGAGGATAGCGTTACATCCCATACGGCCACCTCGTCCAATAGACCCCCAACTGACCCCTGCACGGCTGAGCTAATGACTCGACCTCCAATTGCTAGGTCTTGTTGGGGTGCAGTGGAGCTTACGGAGCCTAGTGAGGTTGTGCCTATCGGTGTAGTGTTTCCGTCTAGGTATATAGACAATGTTCCATTGGCTCCCGATGATGTAACCACAATGTGATGCCAGTCGTTATCCGATATTGCGTTTTGTACATTAATATTTACTGCGCTACCTGACCAAGAGTGTACCTTTATTGATTTAGTGGCACCTTGGGACGAGCGATTGTCGTACCAAATTTGGATTCCTTTATAAGTTCCTGTGTAGTTGTTTGCCAGCAGTACCTGAGCTGCATTTGCCAAGTAATTATCGAGCTTAAACCAAATGCTGGCGCTATATGTTAGGGTAGATGTAAGGAAATCATAAGTGCCAGCAGATAGTGATCCAACAACAGGTGCGTAGTCATTGGCCCCATCTAGCTGAATCGCATAGTTATTGCTGTATGGTGTAGATGCTGTTGCTGTAGCACTACCGCCAACTATTATGTTGCCCGTGGCTGTAGCATTAGTTGTGGATGAACCCATGGAGGTTACGCCAGACGCTGAGCCACCTATGACAATATTACCTGTAGCAACCCCATTGGCTGTAGATGATGTTGCCGTTGTTGCGGTTGCGCTACCGCCAATTAATATGTTACCTGTGGCCGAAGGATTAACTACTGTGCTAGTTGCTGTAGACGCTGTAGCCGAGCCACCAATTACTATATTGCCTGTTGCGCTATATGAAGTAGGAGCACCACATGGCATCGGGAATGAGACAGGGAAATTGAGAGGCCAGCAGGTTGAGGATGGAGTTGCGGAACTTCCACCAATTACAATATTACCAGCTGCGGATGCTGTCTGGGTTATGCCTACACTTGATGTAGCTGATCCACCTATAGATATATTTCCAGTTGCAGACACTGTCTGAGCTATGCTTGTGCTTGCTGTAGCTGATCCACCCACAGCAACATTACCAGTTGCGGATGCGCTTACCGATACTGATGTGGATGAGGTTGCAGATCCAGTAATGGATATGTCGCCAGTTGCGGATGCCGTCTGCGTTATACTGGTTGATGATGTAGCTGATCCACCGATAGCTATATTGCCAGTTGCACTTGCAGGCGCAGATATGGATACACTAGTTGCCGCAGAACCAGATATAGCGATATTGCCAGTTGCGGAACCTGTTGCACTAATATTAATGGATGGAGCTGACGATGAGCCTCCGATAACTATGTTTCCAGTTGCGCTTGCTGGCGCAGAAACAGAAGTCAATGCGGTTGAGCTTCCGCCTATAACCACACTACCAGTTGCGCTTGCTGGAGCAGAAATAGAAGTAGATGCGGTTGCTGCACCAGTTATAACTACTGTTGCTGTTGCTTGCTCTTCTTCCTCTAATAATAAAGTCGCTGTTGCTGATCCACCTACGCCAATATTACCTTGGGCTACTCCATTTTGTATATTAGATATACTAGCGTCAGCGGAACCACCTATGGCAATTCCCCCAGATGCTACAGCTAAAGCTATCCCTACTGGCGTAAAGCGATAGCTATTTATTATATGGATAGCCACAGGAACTACTTCCTCATGGACTTCTTGCCCCTACATTTCCACTTCTTTCTGGAAAGGTCATTAGGGCAAGGTGGGTTCTTGCACTTCTTAATCTTGGCAGAGCGTGCACAGTATGCATCGCCCTTCTTGGTGCCCGGACGGATTCTATCTCCTCCGCCCTTGGCTTTGCCTGCTTGGCCATAAGAAACCTTACGAGTTCTTCCCGTCTTAGGGTTCCTTACAACCTTGGTAAATCTTTTGCCCTTTGCGGGCTTCTTTGTCTTCCTCTTGGCCATTATCCTGTGCAGGTTATAAGAGTATTTGTGGTTCCTAGAGGGAAGGTTATCGGGAAGGCTATGGTTCCACCTTGGAGATTAATTGAGCAGGTTCCGACATATCCGACGAGTGTCACCTTTAGACCAGATGCTCCAGTTGGTGCTGATAAAACATTCACCTTAACCTCGGAGTCCATGGTTATAGGTACTGGTGAGCTGTTTTGCCCAATAAGGAATGTGGATGGAACTCCTGCTTGATATGTAGTAGTGGAACCTGCTGCGATTTCTACTTGATCGGTTATTGCTGTTCCGTCTACTAAAACCTTAAGCTCGACAGGACTTGATGCCGTATTTGTTACAAGTGATGCCCTTACCTCTGTGCAAGTAAATCCATAAGGCATTCTAAATGTGGACTTTACGCCAGTACCTATGTCTCCTGTTTCTGATGAACAGGCAAAAATAAAGCTATCTAGTATAGTAGTTGCCTCAAGAGTTGATATCCTCGTTTCGTGCGCGGCAATCTCTGTGTTAGTTGTCGCAATCTCTGAGTTTAAATTGTTGGTCAGATTTGTTATATCTGTCCTTAAATCTGCAATGTCAGTATCATTAGACTGCAGTTGCGATCTAGTTGACTCAGCATATGTCTCTATCGCCTGAAGAGCCGCCTTTACTGTAGATGTATCACTAAAGATTGATCCAGTAAACTCGCCGAGGTTAGTGGCATTCGCAGAAGTCCCCAGCAAGTTATGTATATTTGCAAGCTGTGTCGTGTGGGAGCTGCTTGTAGTCTCTAAGGTGGTTATTCTTGATCCATGCGAATCTACGGTATTCTCAAGTATAGTGATCCTTGATGAATTGGAGCTTATCGCCGCAGTGTTGGCATTAATGAGTATAAGAAGCTCTGCCTTAACAGCCTCAAGCTCGCTCAGTAATGCGAATGAATCTACAAGGGTAGCCCACTGACTTTCTGTGGGTCTATCTCCATACTGCAGGTATGATTTTAGAGTCTCTCTATTTGCCATCAGGATATCCTCATTGCTCCGACTGATGTACCAGAACTGCTGCTTTGCGGGCGCGGATCTGCTATGTCGGCAAGTTTATAGTCCCTTCGCTCACGATAGATTTGCTGGCGCTCTTTCTGGTACTGCGTTAAGTGGGACTTGTACATATTTAAATCCTTATCGACCTCCCTAGCGAGGTGAGCCTTTACGTATTCCGCAACTGCTTTCGCCTCTGGGTGGTCAAATAAAACATATTCAGCATCCTTTTCCGTAGTACCAAAATACTTTTCTGTCGCCCCAGATAGCTCATTAAACTGAGACTCTCCTTCGGTATGTATAAGAAGCTTCTCGTCTTCCGCAAGCTTTGGGGCTAAAACAAATCCATCATTGCCGAATGCAACTCCCTGCACTCTTGTTGTCCCATCCAATAGTGGATACCTAGCCTCCCAGTCGTAAATATGTATCGCCCGATAAAGGCTATTCTTAAGGCTGTTTGCCGCAGTAGGATACCTCCTTATTCTTGCAGATGTTATTTTGCTGTTCGTCTGATTGTAGCTACCCTCCTGCGCCCCATCGTTTGTATCGCTCAAGACATTGACCAATACCCACCTTGATGTGTCCGTCAATGGGTCAGAGCCAACTGCTGGGGGGTCGGTAAGGTAGGCAGTAGTGCCTGTCTCGGCTTCAGATGCAGTAGGCTGTCTGCTAACAGCTTGGTAGACTGGTGCTCCAAACTTAGTGTTTCCGTATGCAATCTGGTAATCTAAATCTTCTTCTCTTTTTCGTCTAACTACCATATCCCCAACTGCAAATTGCACGGTATTTAACCACTCCTTTACACCAGTAGCTGTAGAGTAGGCTATTATGTCGGTGGTCTTAAGCTCAGGAACATGTCTCTGTAAATCTATAAGGGATGCCCTAGCCAACTGATTGATGTAGTTTTGTATACCCCGACCCTTCCGCTGGGAGTCAACCAGTAGATATGTCCTAAATGTCGTCTTGAATTCTCCCCAGTTCATCTTTTCTTAGAAGGTATTGCGTAAAAGCCTACTACCATAAACATCAAATCAATAAATGACATCAATAGCAAGCCTCCAGTTAGCTTTACAACATGGAATTCCTTGGCTGGCCCAAAGATAAATGCAAGTATGCCTCCGTCTGTTCCTGACTTGGGCATGATTACATCGTACTCAATACTAGGATTCATTGCATAGTACATGAGTAAGAAACAGTATGTGAAGGTTAGGCTCATAAATAATATGCGCCTTGTGACTTTTACGAAAGGATCTTTAGAGTTGTCCTTCTGTTGTTGCACCGCCGCATCGAACATCTGCTTGTCCCGTGCGGCGATTATACGCTGTTGCTCTTCCTTTTGAGCCAACCATCCATTTACAACATTAGCGCCCAACTTAATGCCAGCGCCAATCATTGTGTTCATTATCGGTCCAGATAACATTTAACCCTCCCTATCTAATAGTTTATCCAACTTTTGCTCTATACTGTCGAGCCGCTGGAAAATACTCTTACTCCTTTCCCTTAGGCCCGACACGTCCTTTTCCAATTCATTAATCCTGTCTTCGTTTTTTTGAATGGCCTCAAATCCCATCTTGATGGTAAATCCGAGAACACCTACCAATACTCCAGTAAGTATCTGTACCCCAAGCATTGTAGTTTCGTTCATTCCCCAACTATAAGTAAGTCACTTGCGGCTTCGCCTACTTCAGCCACCACATGGTTTGCATGTATTGGCCTTGTTGCGTCCATTTGTGAGGTTACGAAGACTCCAGTTTCCGACTTGGCGTTTTTTTTTAAAGTCTGGTACTCTTCTTCTGTGATTTCCGTAATCTGCGGGTAGGCCAATGCCGCTTTTGCGATATCGTCTCCCACTCGGGCGAACCCTTTCCAAGTGCGCCCATCTAAAAAGGTTTCGAACTTTAGTCCCTTTATGCCAAACTGAGCATTGGCCTTCTCTGTAAATATGTATGCCATTACGATTTAGTCCCCAGAAGGGGAGAGCCACTATGCTAGCAGCTCTCCCCCATTTTGGGACTAGGTTACGGGATGGAAGATTATGAGGATGAATCAGTATCCTGAGATCCAGTACCTTGACCAGTACCGCCTGCGTCAGCATCAGTCGAGTCGGCCTCAAAGCCTTCAAGAACTGGAGCGGTGTAGGTTAAGCTACCAGAGGAACTGTAGATACCATCAGTAGTGCTAGCTGAAGTTCCAGTCATGGCATCATACTGATTAGGACCTTTAGCGGTCACACGGACATCCTCAGCGAAGTTCTCAATAATGAGGTGGCGGTGAGGGCGATCAACCATGGTTGTCCATTTGGTTGAACGCAAGCTGTATTCGCGCTCTACTGAATCCATGCGGCAACGATACAAACGATCAACTTCAACATTGGGGCTCTTGCGGGTAACCGAGTTGGTTCCAGCAATACCAATTTTGATGTCAGACCAATCCAAGAGCCATAGCGCACGATTGCGGCTGGTAGCTCCTACATTATCGTATACACCACCTGTTATTCCGCTTGTAACATTCAAGATGTCATCGAAGAATGGGTCGTGGAATACTGCCAACTGAACATTTACTTCAGGAATGTCGTAGATGTTGTAGTTGAATAGGATAATTCCGTCATGGGTGATTTTTTGTCCAATCTGAGCCTGACGAGTAACATCCCAACTATACTTAGTTTTGTAGTAGTTGTTCATCGCCTCAAAGATGAGGTTGGATGTGATGCGGTCAGTCATGCAGTCGATAACGCTTACGCGGTCACCGTCTTGCTCACGATTGCGCTTCAAGTAGTACAGGTCACCGAATAGTGAGTCTAGGTTGAGCGGGTTGCCCAAGTTGTCCTTAACTCGGTTGCCTTCATACAGTAGGGTCTTGATTCCAAGTGCATTCGACTTGTACTCCAAGTGACAACTACTGTCTTCTGGGTCGGTAACTGCAGGCAGATTCATGTACTTCTCAGGCTGTTGCTCTGCATTGATAGCTTGATTGTACCATGTTGCACGGGTCCATTGGTCTTGTGAGACTTGGGCCGCAATGCGGTTTTGTTCTGCCAGCGGGTTGTACACCATGCTGTTTAAGAATGGATTGACCTTGCCATCCATGATCTTGGCGAGTGTTTCCTTGTACTCTTGATTGACAATGCGAGATTCGCGTGTCGTTTGGAGCCAGTTGACAATCAGACGCATCGACAGATCAGTAGGCTGATTGTAACACCATGCCTCATAGTCGTTTACGTTGTTTGCAACTGTTTGGAGAACACCACCAGTTGGACGATAGTGATCATATACAGCCGATCCAATTCCAGCAGCAGGAACGTCACGTCCTTGAGGGCGAAGAACTACATATGCCTCAGTGTTACTAGAGCCTTGCTTGGCACCAACAACTTCAAACTGTGAGTCATAAGCATCTCCACCTGTGCGCCAGCCAGATACAACTACGTATGAGCCCGGAAGGAAATAACGCTCGATGTTGGTTAGATCGGTTTTCCAATCGGAATTGCCCATTGTTACCGTTACTCTCCAGTCTCCTGTTGCAAGTGCGCCGTTGCTATTGCCGTGCTCGCCTTGACCAGTTGTACTTGGAGCCGACAAGGCTTTATAGGTGCTAAGGTCGGTTGTATTGGTTCCTGAGCCTGTAGCTTCGCCTGCCGTTACTACAAAGTAGTTAGCATTGATAACACTCTTCTGCCTACGCTGAATGTAGGGAAGAATGATGGACTGTTCTGCCACGTTGACCTTATTAATCAGTGGCTTGATGTTGGTGATAGATGAAGTAAGGAGTGTGGTGAGTCCTCGCTCCTCAACGCCTAAAGCTTTTGCTTCGGCAGCGTTTGCTATCACGCGAGCAAGGTCCGTTTCCTTATTGGCTAAAGCCGCAAATTCATTCGGGGTCAGACCCTTGACCTGTGCTCGGGTTAGGGTGCATCCGGTACTGGAGTCAACCTTCACGATGCGAGGTAGACTACCGCCTTTTACCAGACCACCATCGGTTGTATTCTCTGATACGGGTGTTGATGATAGTGCCATAATATTTTTTGGTTATGGTTTTGGGTTCGGCCTCTAATAGATAATATGTATCAAGAGGGAACAAACGATTTTCTCGTTTTTTGCAAAAAAAAGACCATAAACCCCAAAAAAGGCTTATGGTCTAATACCTAAAAGCTAGTTTTAGGATCACATACCTAATAGAGATAATGGGGAAACTGTAGTGTCATTTGCCTGTGGAGCAGGGGTACCTCCTGTCCTTGGAGCAACACGAGTTGGGGGCGGTGCTGGGGGCTGCACCTGTGTCTGTTGCTGGGTTTGAGGAGCTTGCCCGTAGGCAGACATTTTATCTCGGTGCTGCTGTAAAGCTTGGTCCATAGACTCTTTCGCCCTAGCATACATAATCTGTATCAACTGGTCTTCACCCCATGTCCAATACTTATCGCGCTGTTGCTGGGGAAGAGATAGCCACCTTTCCCTTCTCATAAAGGGTCGCCCAGACTGATCCTTTGTTTGGCCAGTTTGAATAAATACTTCCTCCTCTTGCCTAATCCAATCAGAAAGCTCTGCATGTACCTGATTTTGAGGATTATATCTTTCTACGCCAGAGGTTACATCAATCAACTTCTGGGCATAAGTCGCTGCATTGGTAACTGCTGTATCTATAATCTCATACTCAAAAGGCATGGATTTCTGCACATTTTCAGCACCATTCTCTTGAATGGATTTGGCAATGTCCTCTGGGATGATAGAGGAAACTGCGGCTGTAGCCTGTTCCTTCTTGGCATTGACCTGTGGTAAAACCTTAGCTATAGCGGCCTCTCGCTCTTGGGCGGCTATTCTTGGAGCAAGCTTCTGATAAGCTGCCTTTTCTGCCCTTTCAGCAACCATATCCATTTCTGCTTCACGTAAATCCTGAGTGGATATATCTGGCCTATTTCTAGCAACAAATGATTGATAATCTGGATCATCCGATAAATCAATATCGGGCTCATCCTGAAGGCGCTTCTCTATGTAGTCTTTATTCTTCTTAAAGAAATCAACGAGCCTAGCGTCCTCGCCATTGCCAGTCTTATTGGCCACCCTGCGAACGACTTCAAGGTGCTGCTTCTCCTCAGGCAATAACTCATCAATAAATGGGTCCTCTACTGGAGTTTCATACTGTTGGCTGGCTGGCTGTTCCAACTCAGGCACTTCAGGGTCAATAATCTCCTTCTTATGTATGCGCTTAACCTTCTTCTTAGGCTCTTCCTCTTCAGTAGGCTGCTGCTGAGTTTGTTGAGGTTGCGACTGCTCAGGGTCTAAATCAACGCCATCCTCCTCGGCGGCGGCATACAGAGAATCAAAAAGATTTGCCCCAGCTGTACCTAAGCTTTCCTCCTCCTGCACATCTTCTTGTGCCTCGGAGACTTCTTGTGTTTCGAGTTCCTCTCCCGTATCCGTTTCCATTTTCTACTGTGGTGGTTGTGGTTGTTCTTGTGGTGGCTGACCCTCTTGAGGAGGAGGTGGCGCTGTCCCCGTTGCCCCCTCCACGTTACCTACTCTGGTATTGAGGTCTCCAATTAACTGTAGAACCTGTGGCATTTGTTGCTGTAAGGCATCTACAAATTGCTCACGCTGTAGCCCCATGGGTACAGCTTGCTCTCCTTGATCCGTATCGAGCAGTAAATCAAATCCTGCTCCGCTCATACGGAATATCTCATTGAGCATTTCAAATATTTTATCTTGTCCTATGGCCTGTACAAGCTCTGGTGTTTGCATTAGGTTTTGCAGTAGCTGGCCTAAGACTTGTGCAGACTGCACATCTCTTGATCTCTCAGCACCATCTCTTGACGTGAATACGTGCTCATGCACTAGAGATGTAGGCATGCCGATTACATTGCGTCTGCGCGGTGCCTCGGCAATATCTCCTGTATCCTCTACGTCAAATCCTGCATCCTGTACCGCTCGGACTGTATATCTACCCTTAACTGGCACATTAAACTCTTCCGTGGAGCAACCAATTAAGTGCTCGTAGCACATCTTCTTTACGGCAGCTCTCATATCGTCGATGCCATCAGATATAAATGAGTAGAGAGCATTTGTGGTGTTAGAGATTTCTGTTACCTCGGTTGCGGAAATCTCTCTGGGTGATGGCTGGCCTAGCTCTTGAGGGGATAAGATCAATAATCTCTCCACAAGATTCAAAAGCTGTAACACTGCACTAATAGATTGCTGGATGCCACCTGCTAGTTCGGATTGTATGTCTACTACGTTTACGAAGTCTGTGGCATTAATACCAAGGTCGGCGGCTTTAGTTCCGCTATACATAAAGGCTCTTGGTTTTCCGTAGAAAGTGTCTTCGCGCAACTGGTCTTCTATGTAGTCACGCATCTCTGGGTCTAAGGCATCTTGGTCGATGGCTATGATTTTCATCATCCCTACCTTCATGTGATGCAACATCGTTGTCATGATGTTGTTCAACTGGTCTTGGAAGGGCATTATTTCGTGGGCGATAGAGATGTTTGCAAGGCGGTCATCATTCTCGTTAATGCCTCCGTAGACGGCTGGAATGGAAGGCAGAAACTCTCCGTACAGAACAGTAGAGTCACTTGCAACAACCAGACGCATCCAGACAGGAAACGGGTAGTCGCCAATTCCTTCGGCCTTGGGATTTACCTTCATAAACATATTGGTGACAAACATACCCTTGTCTGCCTCATCGGCTGAGTATACACCAATATTCGATGTGCGATCATTATGAAATGAAAAGTTATCTTTTAGCTTAGGGAATAACAGGCTCCCACTATCATAGTAGTAATTAAAGAAGCCCTTGTGTTGGTCATACACAGCAATCAAGCTATTTGTGTACTCAATTTTGTCGGTATTCCAGTATGCTGGGTTTTTATGCATGTCGGAATACTTAATTATATCCCAATATCCAATCCAGTCTGGCCCCATATTGTCATTAATCTGCGGTAGTGGCGCAGAGTTGTCCCAGAATATTCTAGTCGGGTGAGGCTTTGTAAATGAAACTCCCTCCCTCTCCACGTATGACTCCATGTTACTTTCTCCAGTAACCTCGTCATCCCTATACCTCCAAGATATGTCTCTAGTCCAGCTTTCAGATGGGAAGCTTATGCTCTTACCATAAAGGAACATATCACGAATAGCCTGTGAAAAATGGTGGCGATATCCGAACTGATCGCACATCTGCTCCACACGCTGCGACAATACATCGCTTCGTATTTTATCCTTAATAGATGTCCCTCTAGGTTCGTACTTGAAGTAGGGAAATAAATTATTAAACCTAGACACCTGAGCAGCCACACGCCTTGTGATATATGACCTTATGAGGTTCATGGACACCTCATACAGTCTCATTACGTTAATGGACTTTAGGTTATCCTCCTCGTCATACTCACAAAATTGCTCAGCGCAATCCAACTTCTCTAGCTCGTCGTGACACCCCTTGATGTCAACCTTTCCTTGTGCATATTGAAGTAAGGGTATCGTTGCCTTGTTGATAGGAAGACTATCCCAAGCAAGGTCAACCGACATATGTAAGTTTGCATGCCTAGCACAAAAGGTGATGCCGTCATGGATTCTAGACTCTATTAACTCGGTAAGACGCTCCTTGATCTTATAATTCTCGCCAGTGCCCTCCTCGGCGGTGAAAATCTCCCTAAGCCTCGCTGGGGTGCAATTCTTTTCCTTTAGGATCTTTAGGTCTACCATGGGTCTCGAAATTAAATAAGTCTATTGTGTCGTTGTATACTCCAGAAAGCATTGTGTGCTCTATAAGTGTAAGTAGAACACATGTCGGGCCACCTAGTTGCCTTTTTTCAGCAAACGTCTTAAATGCCGTATGGGGCATACCAAGTAGGCTAGCAACTTCGTAAAAAGTGAGATTAAGTGCTCGGGCCAGCCTATTGATTCTCTCAAGAGTCCAGACCTTTCGGACTCCTGCTGCTTCGTAGTGGGCGTCGATGATACGCGACGCTGCTGTGGAGGTATTGAGTCCATTTACCCGTCTCTTGCCCTTATTAGTAGGTTTCTTCTTCCCCTTCTGCGTCATCCTCTTCCTCGTCCTCGTAGCCCTCTTCCTTGATGACATTCTCAATGCCGTCAATACTAGCCGCTACTCGGTCTTCGGTGCGCTCCGTAATTGTAGCTTCCATAGTAATGGTCACTACGTGTCCAGCCTTGCATCCCTCAAATAGTTCTGCGACCTCTTCGTTATCTTCAATGTCAATTGCAACAGTGTCTAAATTCTTCATGGTTTTAGGATTGTGAAACTAATATTGGATATGGTCAAGCCCCGACTTCAATTATTTGAGATGGAGCACGACCTGTTGTGCTAGAACCTAAGTCATGATACATCATAGGATAAGTCAAGGCATCAAAGGAGTGTATGTATATGCTTCTTCTTGGCTTAAACGGAAGCGATGGGTCATACTTACCATGCCTCCCCTTTTCAGCTACGAGATTAAAAAACATTTTCTTGACCTCACGGCAACTCTCAGAAAGCAAAAACTCCTCCTTCTGTAGCTTTGTCATCATCAGCCTGACTCTTCCCTCTACAGACCCACTAAACTTAGGTGCAGCACGCATTCTTATTGATTCTAAACCAAAGCTATCAGCTTTTGCCGCCGAAATCTGCTGTATGTCTCTGACATCATAACTGCCAGTTTTCGCACGAAACTGATTGAATGCAGAGTTATCACTTATGTGCTCAAAGTTAAACTTGGTGTCCATCTTGTTGTTCCAGTACCTCATCCTCCTCATGACCAAAGGAACCATTGTTGTGTATGGCAATTTCTCGTTAATCCAAATCATCTCATCAAAGCACACCCATACCGCCTTGTCTGCCCCTACGAGGTGCTGAAGGAATATTACTGCATTGTTGACTGATCCGGGGTCCCATCCACATATAATGGGGTGCTTGGGGTTTGGGAGTATTCGCTTTTTACTGTCTCCGACACAATGAATGTTCTCTATGAAGTATGGCCTAAATATTGCCTCGCCTAGTGGTCTATCAATCCACTCTCCACGAACCATGCGAGCCTCCTCAATGGGGTCACTAGCAACAGCCTCCATGACGTTATCGTAGTACCCGTCAGGAAGGTTATCTTTATTCTCCTCTATCTTTAGGTGATAAACGGAATAATCGTCGTTCCAGTTTCCCTCATCATCGTAGGGTTGCTCGAAAAACCTTTTGTATACCCAATGCGAAGGCCCATCTGGATTGCAAGCGGCTGTATATTGCTGTGGCCCTCGGATGCCCGGACGCCTACCTATCTGCTGAACTACAGCATTGAAATAGTCATCGGTATCCAAATTCGTAAGCTCGTCTATAAATACATAAGATGGCTCAAAACCCTTAATGCGATCCTTGATGAACGCACCATAGGGCACGGAGATAACCACCACCCTTGAGTAGCCGCCGTATCTATTCTCTATGTCAATATAAAGATTCTTCTGCTCATCCCTCTTCTCGTCCGTAACATCTATGCCCAAACCCTGTTGCCATAAGGGTAGTATTTCTGTTTGAAGCTTGTGCCACACACCTCCCATGGTTGCCTGCGACTTAACACCGACCACACATAAGGCTAGTGCATTAAAATTCTCGTAGCAGTGACGTACGAGCTTGTGGCCACCTAATACATATGTCTTTCCTGTGCCACGTTCTCCGTAGGCCAACATATACTTACTGGCATCGTCGAATATCTCCCTCTGTGTCCTTGAAAGGGATGGATGCCACGGCTCGGTGTCTTGCTTCTTTAAATCCTCTTGCTCGCCTAGACGCTCAAGGATTGCAGCGGTATCAATCTTCTTCTGCCTTGGCATGCTTTAAACCTGCACTTACTCCTTCTGCAAATGCTAGCGCGACAAAGTATTTAAGCTTCCAAGGATGCTCTTCCTTTTGCGTCTCATGCTTTGCTTCAAACTCTTCCCAGAACCCATTTACTAGGTCTGATTGGGTCAGGAACTCTACTATTTCTTTACTCATCCTTCTCTGCTTTTTCTAATTCGTGCAACGGCCTAAAACCAACCTTCTTCTTGTTCTGCGCTGTTTCGCGCTCTGACATCTTAAGCATACCCTCAAGTCCTCGTAGTAGCCTGTCATAAAATTTGCCCTGCTGATCACAGCATGAAATAAAGAGTCTAGTCTTTAATATGTATGACTCTTCATCAAGGTCTCCAGATAATAGTTGCTGTTTAAGCTCTTCAGCCACCTCAAAGAGCGCAACATTCTGCCTTATGTTGACATTCTGGGTCATCTCCAAGGCTCTTGCCATATGAAGCCCTACGTTGCCATCGAACTGCTTAAATACGTCTAGCTTCTTTATGTTGCTCTTATCGTGCAACATATCAGCAACCTCAGTCATAAATACATCACGCCCGTTTTTCTGCCATGTATCTATGCTCCTTTTATCCTCCAAGGGGTCATGCTGTCGAGGTGGCTGCCTCTCCTCTGCCTTTGAGCTATTAGGGCCTATAGGGTCTGCATTGCTCCACATAGCCCTAAGAACAGGGGTATCTGTTATCCTCTTACTAAGGTAAGCCTTCGTCATTCCAGCCTCCTCAGCAACCTTATCCCTATCGCCATCATGCTTTTGCAATAACGCAGATAGCTCGGCTACTGTTACATTCTGTTTTCTAGGCATTTACTCCAGCCTCCCTCATGAGCTTAATTAAAGGCAGGAAGGTATCGCCCCAGTATGGAGATGATCTAAGGTAAAGAAACTTAGCTCCCTTTCTTAGATACGCACCCGCCCTATTGCGATCTAGTGAATTAAATATATCGAAATTACACGCCTTGCAGAAGTTCTTGGCATCTTTTACAGATAGCCCATCCCATGTAATACTTTGTGATATTTCCTTAACCTTATCTAGTGAAAGGTCAGCGGTCATAGCTATCTCTTCATCCGATAGTGCAACTATATGACTACCAGCTACCTTACGCCTAGCAAGACAACGCACCAAAGGTGGTGGAAACTTTTGGAACATATCCCAACTCATAACTCTACTCCTCCCCAATGTTCAGCCGCGCCAAGTATAGGTAGCAACTCATAATGCGTATCTGTACTTCCGAGCTTAACTAATATTATTTTCTTAGCCCCCTCTGCTGTCATGCCTGTAAGGACGTATCCATCAAGGAACTCATCAAGTACAGGCCTAATAGCATCGTGAAGGGTGTGTGCCGTTTCGTTTGGTTCTTTTGGCATTGTTAAAACCAAAAACCAGAATCCTATTATAGTCAAGTCTCCAAAAAAAATCCCCCGCCTTGGGAGAAAGGATAAGACCAAGACGAGGGACACTTTGAATGTAGTGAGATCGGGGTTAAGATGAATGCCATGTATGGGCTGTCAAAAAAAAAAATTAAAAAAGTTCTTGTGCTGGAGCAAAAATTCCACACAAAGTTTTGTTATCGGGCCGATGTAGCCCTCAAATAACTCAAAAAGAAAGACGAAAATGAATGAAGCACTAGAGACGCTTGGCCTTATACAGAGCCAGCTAAACGCACCCAAGGGACAGACAAATAAGTTCGGCGGGTACAACTACAGGAGCTGTGAGGATATACTTGAAGCACTCAAGCCCCTACTGGAAACGCATCAAGCTGCAGTCACACTAAGTGATGAGGTAGTTGATGTAAACGGAGCCACATACATTAAAGCGACAGCTACTTTGTACGCAAACAACAGTTCCGTTGTTGTAGATGGTTGGGCGCAAGAAGGCAGTCTCAAGGGAATGTCTCCAAGTCAGTGTTCTGGAAGCGCCTCCAGCTATGCGAGGAAATATGCCCTAAATGGCCTATTCGCAATAGATGATAGCAAGGATGCTGATGCCTTAAATACCCACGGAAAGGAACCAAAGAAACAAGGAACCAAAGAAACTCCTTCTTCAGTCTCCAAGAAGCCTCGCTTTGCTAAAGATAGCGGATGGAGAGATTATGCCGTTCCTTTTGGTAAAAACAAAGATGTCAAGCTAGGTACATTGGAGGATCGCTCACTCAAATGGTATATCGACAATATTGATGAGGATAAGGTCGAATTCAGAAAGTACCTTGATATGGCGAAGGCAGAGAAGTTTGCGGAAGAAGAAGCTGAAAACAATAAAGCAATGACCCCAAACGTAGTAAGCGAAGATGAGCTACCCTTCTGAAGCAGAACTAGCTGACGAGCGTGGCGGTCTTCCATCTGCGTCTGGAGTAGAATCCCTATTTCTCTGCAAGGGCAAGTTCCTTGCGGAGAAGGGGATGCCCGACATCCAGTACAAGGAATCACAAGAAGGTACAATCCGTCACTCGCTCGCTGAGATGGATATGCCTGTGGATCAAATCGAAGACCCAGAAAGAGCCAGAGCGGTTCACAATGCAAAGCTGGCCGTTTTCGATGTGAAGTCTAAAACCATAAAGGGAGACGGATACACACTCAAAGAACAGAGAATGTGGCTCCGTGACTCTGAAGGAGTTCCATTCTTGAGTGGGAAACCTGACTACGTTGAAATTGTTCCTCAGTACAAACGTGCGCTAATCGTGGATTACAAGATGCTGTATGGAGATCACTCTCCAGCGCACGCAAATCCTCAGTTATTCACACTAGCTGCACTCGTAATGCAGGAACATAAAAACATCCAAGAGTGCTTCGTTGCTCTTGTTACTCCACTACTGGAGCCTCCCTATTCCGTATCTATGCTGGATAGGGCAACTGTAAAGGAATGGGCTAATCGGCTACACAAGCTGTCTAAATCCATTCGAGACCCAAATGCGCCAAGGGTTGCAGGAACAAAGCAATGCAAATACTGCAGAGCTTTACCTTACTGCCCAGAAGCGAGACAACTACTAGATGAACACATGGCCAAGGATATAAAAGAAATATCGGAAGACCCTGCTGAGATCAGCAAGGCATTTGAACTTGCAGCACTTTATGAGAAGTTTGCCGCTGCTGTTAAGTCTACTGTACGTGCCAAATTGAAGTCTGACCCAGATTCCGTTGATGGATATAAACTGGGAAAAGGCATGAAGATAACCAAGTACGATGACGGTAAAGCAATCGAAATCCTGAGAGACAGGGGATTCACGATTGAAGAACTGGATAAGGTTATCCGAATCCAAGAAAAAGAGATTGTTGCCCAATGGGCTAAAAAAAATGGACTGTCTACCGCTAAAGCTCGCGCCGAAGTTCGTGAGATCATGGAAAAAGCTAAAGCTCTCAAAGTAAGCGAGGGATTAGCACGAATCATCAAGAGAAAGAAAGACTAATGGAAGGACTAATGAATCATTGTGGAGCTAAGATCGTAACCCGTGGAGACCTGTCTTCACTCAACGATCCTCAGCCGATGTCACGAACTCATAACCCAATTCGACATGATTACTTTGTCGATATACTGAAGGAGCACCTTGCTGATGCAGGTTATGAAGTAGAGGGAGAAACCTACTCGCTACTGCGTAGGTACTCAAAGAAGAAGAAGCAGGCTGCTCTACTTACGACCGATAACCTATTCGGGATGTTTGAAGTGAAGCCTTCTGATGGTGACTACAAGAGTGGAGAACTTGCTCAGCTTGTAGGGTTTAGAAACTCATCTACGATGCACTTCAGAGCAGGAATAGGATGTGGCAATAGAGCCTTCGTGTGCGACAACCTTTGCTTTAGTGCAGATATCGTTGTTGGAAGAAAGCACACTGAGCATATCAAGCGTGACCTGCCTGAGTTGATGAAGAATGCAATCCTAGAAATGAAGATGGAGTTTCTCAGGTCAGAGCACCGAGTGGACATCTACAAGGAGACTGATCTGACAACTGTAGATATGCACCACATTGTAATGACCACATTGAGTGCGGGACATATTCCGTCCTCCTGCATCAGCAAGTGGGTCAAGCTCTATAGGAACCCGACACACGAAGAGTTTAGGCGAAAGGACTGCTGGGGGCTACAGAATGCCTTCACGGAGGTCGCTAAGATGTGGAACTTCCCTGTTATGCAAAAACGGACCAGCGGATTGTCCAAAGTCATGGACAACCTAATCAAACTCGACGAACGCATAAAGGAGAGAATTGCATGAAGATAAATGTGTTTATCCCCTGTGTGCCGCCCAAGACTACGGCTCAATCGTCCTTGAGGTTCACCAAGGATGGCAGGATGTTTAAGGATAAGCGTGGAGTAGCTTGCAGGGATACTTGGGTATCCCTGCTTGCCGCCCACTCTCCTGAGATGCCCATAGAAAAGCCCTGCTCAATGAAGGTCGCGTTTACTTGGCCTTGGCGCAAGGCAGAGCCAAAAAAGAACAAAGCTCTTGGGTGGCTCCCGATGTACACCAAACCCGATTTGGATAATTTAAGTAAGATTTTTGTTGACTCGCTTGTGACTTGCGGATGGTTAGTGTCTGACCAGATCGTATGGAAACTTACCCTAATGAAAGGATGGGGCGATGTTACAGGCGTGAGAGTTGACATAGATGACGATTGGGAATCAATCGCCAGCACAGTAAGAGAAAGATTAGAAAGGAAAAAAAGTGAGTATCAGACTAATGACCGAGGCTTGGAAGAATGAGGATGTTTCTGGAAACAGACTGCTCCTGCTTCTAGCCCTCTGCGACTACGCAAACGATGATGGCCTCTGCTATCCGACTGTACAGACTCTAGCGAAGAAAGTTAGAGTGCAGGTCAGGTCGGTGCAGAAGATGTTATCAGAACTTCGCTCGATGGGCCTTGTTGATAGGTATAAAGATGGAGGCGGTAAATACCCAAATATTTACAAAGTCACCCCCACCCCTGTCCCCACGGACACCCCTGTCCCCACGGACACCCCTCCCCCGTCCGTAGAGACACCCCCTTCTATACTTATAGAGAACCATCAAGATAACCAAAAGAAAGTAAAAAAGAAAAAGTCAGTATCAATTGATTTGGATTGGATGCCTAAGAACCTTGACTACGCCAGAGAACACGGACTTGCGCCAGAGACTGCTCGGGAGTATTTCGTAACTTGGGCCGTCTCCAACGAGAAGAAGTACAAGGATTGGGATTTGACTTGGGCCAACGCTTGCAGAAGCTGGCTGAAGAATAAAGGACTTCCAACAGCAACGCCTAGGAAGAAGAAGCAGAAAGAGGACGAGGGATTCGTCAAGTGGATGAAAGAGTGTGGATACTGGGGAAAGGTTGAAGACCTTGATCCGTTCCGACTGCAATATAGAGAGCAAATAGACCGATGACAATAGAGACTGAGACACCCAATGACTACAACGCAGAGAGAGGCGTACTTGCCTCCTGCATAGTTGACCCCGACTGTATCGGAAGAGCAGTTGATCGAAACATAAAAGCGGAAACATTCTTCCACCCCAGCCATCGCGTGATATACAGCGCAATGGAGGGGATGTGGGAAGATGGGATTGATATTGATGAGCTTTCCCTTATGGAAAAACTCAAGTCGAGAGGATTCCTTGATGAGGTTGGAGGATTTGCTGGAGTAAACGCATTGAGTTCAACAGTTGAGACTTCTCTGCACTTCGATATGTGGGCTGAGATAATTGAGGGCCACTACTCCAGAAGAAGACTGCAAACTCTGTGCATGCAGACTATTGACGGAATAAGGGAGCAGAAGATTGAAGTCGGGAAGCTGGTTGAGACGCTGGATAATGAAATACTGAGTCTTACCAAGGAAAGGTTTAAGGCAGAATACTTCTTTGATTCAATGTCTGCGGTAGGAATTGGAAAGAAGTCCATTGATGAGAGAATTGCATCCAAGGGGAAGATTGGCGTTCCGCTGGGCATGCCATCTCTTGACTTCAAGCTGAAGGGATTCAAGAAGGCTGAGATGACTTTATTGGCTGCAAGGCCGAGCGTTGGTAAAACAGCATTCTCACTTCATTGCTTAAGGGAAGCTGCAGTAACGAACAGGATTCCGACTCTGTATATGAGCATTGAGATGTCCACGGCATCTTTAATGACGAGGCTGATACAAGCCATGTCGAATGTGCCTCTCAACATTATGGAGCAGGGCTTGATAAATGAGAATCAACAGAAAGCGATAGATACCGCACAAGCTCAGTTGAAGAATGCGCCATTCTGGGTTGATGAGACTCCATCTCCAAGTGTGGCTCAGATACGAGCTAGGGCTAGGCGAATGAAGGCAAGCCAGAATTTGGGCTTACTGATAATTGACTATCTGCAGTTGATTTCTGCCCGTGATCCGAGGGTCCAGCGAGAGCAACAAGTTGCTGAAATGTCTACTTCGTTAAAGAATTTAGCAAAGGAGCTTGACATCCCCATCCTCTTGCTTTGTCAGTTGAATCGACAAAGTGAGATTAACTCTAGAGCACCGAAATTAAGTGATTTACGTGAGAGCGGACAACTGGAACAGGATTGCGATGTTTGCCTTATGCTCTGGAGGCCCGATGTAGAAGAAGAGAGAAAAGTTCAATGCGATGTAACGAAAAACAGGAATGGGCAAGTAGGATCAGCTCTGATGAATTTCGAGAAGTGCGTACAAAGATTTACCCCTTACGAAGAGATCTGTGACGATGAGGGGAATTACTACACAGAAGATAACAAACAACCAAGGTTCGGAAAATGAGAGGACTAGCTAAGTCTACTATCACTGGAAACCTTACTGGAGACCCCGAGATTCGGGAAGTCTCCGCTAAGGGTGAAACAATAAAGAAAGCGGAGTTTAGTATCGCAGTTAATACCAAGAAAGAGGGTGATGCCTTTTTCTTTCGTTGCGAAGCATGGCGAGGGCTTGCTGATGTGGCGGCGATGGCAAAAAAGGGCGAGCCAGTCCTTGTAACTTGCGACATCGTTCAAAGCACATGGCAAGACAAGGAAGGGAATAATCGCCGTGATGACCGACATAGAGTTGACGAGTTCCGTTTTTTAGGTCAAAAAAATAATGCGGGAGGCGAAGGCGATCCTCCGTTTTAGGACTAGGGTAATCGCCGCCCTTCTTATGAATCGTCCTAAAAGTCAGAGCTGGTGGCAAGAGACCAAACAAATGGTTGACGAAGGCTGGTTGCACTTTTGGGCTAAGAGGGGCGGCGTTCCTCAATCTGATTCATCATTTAATTATGGGAAAGGAAATAAAATTGACAGAAGTAGGGATAGTACCAAACGGAAACGACCCAAAAAAGTGGGACGTAAGAACAATAATCGGTAACTGGGGAATCATAGGAGATCGACACCTTAAAGGTGAGAAAGAGTTCCCAGCGGAGAGTAAAAGCCTTACTCTAGAAGAAGCATTGGAAGCCAGAGATAAATGGCAGGTGTTTTTTAACAAGCAAGATGAACGACTTATAAGGAGCGCAAGAAAGAAATGGAAACATTAGGTGAAAAACAATGGCTGATGGAAACCGCCATGAAGAAGGCTATAGCAAAACGTGGTCGTGGTAGGCCCAAGGGAAGTAAGAACAAGGTTAAGGTTGATCCCAAAGTGGCAGAAGGTAAGAAGAAGACTCCATTGGAGTTACTGCCTCCTGAGTTTAACAAGCAGGTAGCTAAAGCTCTTGCTATAGGCGCCAATAAATATGGGCCTTGGAATTGGAGAAAGAACGGAGTTTCTGCATCAACATATATCGGTGCAATAAGGCGCCACCTAGATAGCTGGATGGATGGTAACGACCTTGATAAGGAGTCTAAGGTTAGTCACCTTGCTCATATCGCTGCAACTTGCGCTGTACTAATAGATGCAGAACAAGCTGGTAAATTAAAAGACGACCGCCCATGACGGACATCAAGGATGTGCTGTATAGGAGGGATGGGGATGACTTTTATCCAGTAGGTATTGATGCGAGTAAGCTTAACCTTGGAGATGGGCAGTATCAGATTACTGTGACTACCAAGGGCAACTCTATAAATGTACTGCAAGAGGATTTAGATATTGAGTCAGCAGCTATTGAGGTTCGTGATGCACTCAAAGACTTTAGGGAAACAGTTACCAAAGCGATGCATGAGGCTAGTAAGTTGCGTCCCTATAAAAGAATGCCAGCGAGATTTATGAAGGCATACGCTAAGATGTGTAGCGAACTAGGCGATGATGTACCAGCGATGTTTGAGTATGCCACTATAGAGGAGATAGTGTGTAGGGGCATAGCTGCAATGATCCCCGATGAAGATAACACCTTTTGACTCACCCTATCGTTTTTTAGTTGCAAGTATGACTAATCCCAGCAATGTGCATCTGGTTGACTTGGAAGAATACGATGGATATGGAGAATGCTCTTGCGAATATTTCAACTTTAATATTCGCCCGAAACTAGAACAAAATATACAACCCAAAAAACAATGTCGTCACCTACGGACAGTAAAACAGAAGCTGAAATACCACAAATGAGCCTAGAGGAGAAGAAGAAGCAAATTCTTCAAGGTTTTCGTGGTGTATCAGATCACTACAAGAACGCAGCAGCTGCACTAGACGCATATGCAACATGGTTTGAAAGCCAGAATGCAACTGAAGCTGCTGTTCAAATGCAAGTAGAGATACTGCAGTCATTACATGCAAAACTTAGTTAATGCTTAAGTCTTTCGTAAACTTGCGTGGTCAGTGGATTAATCTAGACGACTGCGTTGTACAAAACATATCCGAAGACATGTTTGGTGAGGATGTGGTAGAGTACAAGTACGAAGGAGAGACGCATACGGCTAAGGTTGTGTTACGAGAAGGGAGTAGCGGTGAGAAAGCTATACGAGACGAAGGAGACCTTGAGCGAAGAGCTTGAGGTGATGGAAGTCTTTGCTGATAAGTTTAAGCTAGAGTTCAGAAAGATGCCTATCCAGTATAGGCTGGACTTTGCTCTTATGCGTAAGGGCCAGAGCAACATATTCGGTATGGCCGAAATTAGATGCAGGTCTGGAACTTGGTATCCGACTCTACTTGTTAGCCTTCAGAAGTTGATGCACATGGACGAATACAGTAAATTCGGTATCCGATGTGTGCTTGTCTTAAAAATAGAAGGCAATGTGTATTACTGGCCTTACAGCAACTTTAGCGAGTACGATATAGGCTGGGGTGGAAGGAATATCCCAAGGGATGACCAAGACTCAGAGCCTGTTGTGCATATACCAAGATCAGCCTTCAAGGCTATATGAGGTATCCGTTTTCTCTGGCCCAACGAGGATGCCTATGTATCTCCTCGTGACACACCCTGCATGTGGGCAACCAAGTCTTATCATTTAGATAATTCTTGCCCCGACCTGCCATATGATGAACGTCTGTGGCTGACTTCTGGTTGCACACTTGGCAACGGGGGTAGCTCTTGAGGAAGCTCAATCGGAGTGTACTGTACTGCTTCGCTTCCTCCTCCCGCTTCTTCGACATCCGACGAAGCGGTGTTTTCCTCCTCAATGGAGTTCGTTTCATCTTGATCGCTTGCCATTTTTAAGCTTGAAAGGTTTGGGTGTACCAAAGCTCTGCTCAATAAGCCCTCGCTTTATTTCAGCTTGGCGCTTTTTTCGAGCGACTTCTTGTTCGTTTATTTTCTTTAGTGTCTTCAGGTCCCACATCGTTCTCTTCCTTCTTTAAGTGGTGTTCGATATTGTGCATATCAACGACCTTTTCAAGTGTAAGTTCTACAATTTTATCATTGGGAACAAACCTCCATCTAACCTCGCCGTTCTGCCGTATTTGAAATACTGTTGTTCTCAATCCGATGCTACTTATGATTGCGCGTTTGCCCTCAAGTAGGCATTCATCGCCTACACTCCATGTAGGACTAGCATAGAATGAAATACCTGCTGCAAGTTTAGCTAGGAAGTCTTTTATTAGCATCCAGCAAACCAGTGAAAGCCCCACCCATATTAGGTGTTGTAAGTAGTCCTTTAGGTAGGCATCTATTGGGTTAGTCTCCATATTTCCAGCCAAACCTTTCTCCTAAATTAGTTCTGCCCCAGCATTGATTGCCTTGCATGTTACTGTATGGAGTGTAACAACCGCATCCCATGTCTGTACCCCAAGGGCGACATCTCTTGAGTTGCGGATCAAATACTGGACATTCATAACAAGTACGCATTCTACGCTTCCACTCTGCTGACTCAATAGGATTCTTTATAACTTTAAATGCTTGGCAAAGCATTCGGAAGAGCCTTTTAGGTGAAGGCTTCGTCACCTTGATAACCTCTACCCACTCCCTAATGCGCTTGGTGTTAAACATTAAATTCCACCCATAGCCCTAAATCGTTGCAGATCTTCGGCACTCATATCCTCCATGGGAGGAGCTTTGTAGGGTTCGGTAAAGGCACCAGACTCTTCCAGTATGTCATAGAGTAGCATTACTCCGCCAGTAGGGCCGCCTAACTTAAGAACCTTCTGTACTTGCTTAAAAAGCTTAGGGTTAGACGCAAGTTTTGTTCTTAGCTTATAAAGCTTATCGCCAGTCCACTGTCTAGTCTTAGACATATCACCTACCTTAGCTAGTCTTTCGGTAGCAATCTTTCTGGTCTTATTAATTTGTCCTTGTCGCCTCTTGTTAAATTTCCTCTCCTGAGGCGATAATTTTTTGCCAGAAGATTTTTGCGTTTGTTCTGGTTTGGTTTTATCTAACTCATCAACTAGCTCTTGAATGGTTTCTTTACTTGAAGCCATACTTATTCTCTGTCTAAGCCTTTTAGCTTCAGAGGGAGGAAATTCGTTCAGCTTTTTATTTAGATAGGCTGACCCGCCAGCAATTGCTCCAGCAGTTAAATTCCTAAGTATGCTACCGTCCCCGCCGTCATCCTCAGGAATCGCTATATCCTCTGAAGGTGCTAGTGGGCTTCTTGTGTCTACATTAAGAGCTTGGTCTGTTGTGTCTGCATCAAGACCCAAGGGCGACATTCCTTCTCCAGTAGGGGGAACTAGAGGGTTAGGGATGTCATAGATTGGATTTCCATTTTCATCAATTGGCATGTCTGGCTCAATTGGAACGAAGACAGGATTTCCATCTTGGTCTGTTTCCATGGACATACCTTCGGGAACTATTGGAAATGTATTAGCCTTTATACCTTCTTTAGAATCCCCATATCCAAATCGAGTATCAGCCTCTATGCCTCTTTTGGACATACCAGATCCAACTTGATTTTGTAATGCGTTCCTTCGGTCTATTAAATCGTTATACTGCTCGCTAAATTCAGTAACAGAAATCTCCCCGCTTTGCAGTTGATTACTAATGGCCTCTAGTCTTTCTTCTACCGCTATTAATTCATCAATGTTTTGTGTCGCTTGCGCTTCGGGTGACCTAGTATCTGCCACTACAGTACCAGAGGTACCACTTCCTACAAGTGGGTTTGCCTCAAGAGCATCAAAGTCTGCATTAGGTATGCGTGGTCCCTCAAGAGCATCAAAGTCTGCATTAGGGCTTAAGGTGTTTGCCCCTACGATTCCGCTAACTCCCGAGCCCGTAGGCATTGTGTTTGCCGTTATGGTGCCACTAACTGCACTTCCTCTTAATACAGGGTTTGACTCTGCGGCTTCTTGCCTTACTGCCTGCTCTGCTGCTGGGCCACCCATTTGTCTTGCCGCTTGTGCAGCTGCCTCTACTTGCTCTGGGGTTCCGTTTGCAGCTGCATCTATTAAGTCATTTGCGTCTTGCTCTGGATTGACTGAGTAGGCTGGGGTTCCGTCAGGATTATTATAAAGAGGCCCTCCATTGGGTGCGTACTTACGGGTTCCATCTGGATTGAGGGCGGGTGTGTATCCTTGGGGTAGTAATATATCATCAGCGGGCTCAGGAGGTATCTTGAGGTTTCTGGGATCTTTGGCCATTTCCCTAGCCATATCCAATGCCCTTTGCGATTCACTAACCCCCCTGCTCAGCTCGCTCAACTCGTCAATATCTTCTAGCTCTCTCTTTTGATCCTCTAGGCGTTCTCTTGCGGTAGCAGCATCACCTTCTGGCGTTTGAATGCTTTTAAGAGCTGCGTCTATTTCGGTAGTGTCAAGCGTAGGAACACCAGTTACAGACGCTCCACTAGGTGTTTCCGCACCTGTCAAGGGGTTGGTCCCTTGATCTGACCTCTTATCTTGCCACTTGTTAGGATCGGGTGGCTGAGGTTCAGCAAAAGGATCAACCGCTGGCGTTGCTGGCATTGCTGGCGTTGCTGGCGTTGCTACTGGCTGTGCCGATTGTGGTCTTACTTGATTTGTCCTGCGACTAAAGATGTCACCAACTCCATGTATCAATCCACCAAAGTCATCCATTAGTGGAGAGGCAAGCTGGGCCAATGTGAATACGCCTCTATCTCCTCTCCCGTATGGGTCTAGCGAATCTGCAATATTTCCTGCTTTAGCTAGAAAATCAATTGCTGGCCTGACCTGCTGACCAAGTAACCCAAGTGACCTACTCCCGAAGATGCGCGGATCGTCGCTTGGTACAAACGGAGGAGTACCGCCAGCAGATGTGTATGCTGGTCCCGCAGGCTGTGGGGGCATACCCGCGTCCATGACCATACTATCAATAGCATCTAGCGTCTCTGGCCTCATGTACGAGGTATTGCCGTACCTTGGGGCATTTAATACTCCCCCAGCAACATTACCTAGCGTATCAAGTACAGGTATTCCATCCGTAAGGTTGTCTATAGTATTGCCAACAAACCCTAGTGTGTTGGTAACAGGGGAGAGTAGTTGCTGTAGCATCGGACTATGATAAGCGCGGGGCTTGTATAGGTGCTATTGATCCATTGAACTGACCTACTGGGAGTGGTTGATCGGGGCCGTTTAGGGCGGACACGACTTGAGATACCTTCTGTACTTGATCTAAGACTGATGGATCGGCGGTGGCTGGCATGGGTTGCTGGAAGCCAGATTGAGTGGCTGGAGGATTGACTTTAAATGCTTCCGCAGCAATTGATGCGGGTGGTTGATATGCTCTTGCTCCTGCCATTGGGTCAGAAGGTTGAGAGTTATATAAATTACCTTGCTCGTCTACTCTGGTTGTGTCCGCAAATGGATCAACAGCACTTGGGTTGTTTGTGGCTGGAGCTTCTCCTCCTTTTGGAAATAATTGACCTAGTAGGCCCATTCGGTCTCCGATTCTATCAAGCGCTGATCCGCCTCTATTGAATAGGCCGCCAACGCCACCAGTTATATCTGTGACAGCTTTTCCAAGCCCAAGACCGCCCTTGCCTAATACAGGAAGCTTACTTAGCAAGCCACCAGCCATGCCTCCAAGGCCACTAAGTCCAGTACCTAATGCAGAGCCAATTGTCCCAGCACCACCTAACACGCTACCTAGTATGGGTGCTAGAAAATTGAGAAATGGCATCATGGAAATTTCCATGAGTGCTTGCTGTGAGTTCCAAGGATTTTTAAAGAGATGCAATAAGGATTTCATTTCGACATACTACCCTATGGGTCTCGTATGTCAACTCCCTACTCATGGCTTAAAACCAGAAGCGACCTCAAATACTAGATACCCAAAGAGGACGGTAAGTATTAGGGTAGCAAAAAACATAGTAAAACTATAATAGGCGTAGCCTATTCGTCAATATTTTTTGGATTAAAAATAAAAACCAAAAAAGATATTGACAGTATTAGAGAGTCCTGAAAAGTTGATCCCGTGTTTTAATTGACATGTTTATGAATTGGTTTGATTGATTCATTGAGCGCAAAGTTAAAGGTCAACTGGGTATTTTATTTACTTTGACCCAAAAGGGATACAGCGTTTGCCAAACCTGCTTTTAACTAGAAGGGCTGCATCGGGGGATGTGGCCCTTCTTATTTGATAGGCTTAGTTATCTTGTAATGTTTTTGCACCGAAAGCGGGCGAACATTGCTCAATTTAAGCAATTTTCGCTTACCACTAGGGGTAGTCCTATATCCGTCAAAAGCCGCATTTAATTTACTTGGCATATCAGTTTGCTCTAGGCTAATAAGTCCCTTTTCTTCCATGCTTTTCAGCATTTTAAGGAAAGGTATGCTCATGCCTTCGAGTGGGTTTGATCCTGTGTAAACTGTCCCGTAGTCATCCAGTAGGCGCGTGATAAGCTGACTGCCTTCACCCTTCTTCTGGGACTCTATTATGTTAATAGCTACACCATCCTTAAAATCGTTAAACTCAACCATGCTCTTATTATCTGTACGGATAATACGATTGCCGCCAGAATTATCTCGTACTTTTTCTTCGCCACCTATCCGATTCGGCTTCATTGCACTTATTGGTTGTCTATTGAGAATGGGATCGGTGAAACTAAGTCCCCTGCCATGATCGGGCATTATGGGACGTGTAAACTGGATTGGTAGCGTAGGTTGATCAGGACTGAGCATTCTTTGGTTATCCCTTATTGGTTTTTCATAGAAGGTCTCTGCTCTAGCCCTGTTTCTTTTGTTTTTTAATTCTTCACTCCTAAACCAATTTTGTGCCCTCATGAATAGAGGGTGAACTTCTTTAGCTAACTCTTTATCGTTAAATAAACCAGACTTACCTGCATTCGATGTATCGTGACGAAGGTTATTATATAGTTCTCTAAGCTCGCCTTGGGTGTCCCATGCCTCTTGCATAATTTCACCAAGCTCGGTTCCCTTCGCTTTAGCTGCAGCCTTATTTAATTGCTCCTTATAGCTGAGTTCCTTTTGTAAATCCTTGAGAGACTCTTGAATTTTACTACGCCAGTCACCCTTCGTAAGGCCCTTGTACATCGGTAGGCTATCAATACTTGACCACCCCTTTGGTGTCACTTTTTTTTTGGCAAGATTTGCGGCAACAAGTTTAGGGCCAATAGCGGATGCTGCAGACCTTCTGTTAAATTCCCTTCGGGTCGTAACTGGCCCATCATTGATTTTATCGGGCTTCATCCACGCAATAACTTTATCCCCAGTATCTACAGCCTTTACAGCTGCCTCTTTTGCGCCCTTGGCTACCTTAGGTGCTACCTTGGGGCCATATATGGCACTAGCCAGATTGACAAAGCCTCCTTCAGAGTAAGGCATCATACTGTCTACTGTAGCCCTTGCTGTACCAACTGGGTCTTTAGCCGCATCTATGGTACTTCCTATAAAAGAGGGCTGTGGTTGTGTAGACGCAGATTGGAAAGATGTATCCCCTATGTTACCCATGTCCTGCAGTGCGCCCATAAGCATATCTCCTACACCTCTTACCATTGGCATAGGGTTAAATGGATTTGGAGCAGGAGGTGCTTCCCTTAGAGGTGGACGCATAGCCTCATAAGGGTCACGACCAAGCGAAAGTAAGTGATATTGCTCTGGTGTCATGCGTTCATCTCTTTGATAGCTCTATTGGTCTGAACGAAAGCTGGCATCCTCTTAATCATTTCTTTCTTATATTGCTTCCACTCCTTATCAAATCCTATAGGGTCCCCCTTATACATATGCTGACGACCTTGGTAGTATGGGTTGCTCGAGTCATTCTCAAATTTGTCTATCGCCCTTGCTGCATCTTCTTGATTGAATGGCCCCTTGAATCCAGAGGGGAATAAGTTCTTGTCTTGTATGTATCTACTCTTGATCTCTTTCATGAGCTCAATGTTTTCAACTGGCTTAAAGTAATAGTAGCCAGACTTGGACTTATTGGGTGCTGCGTACTCATCAATGTACCTTTTCTTTTCAGCCCTGAAGTTATTGAGGCGTTTGGCTGCTAATTTTTTCTGCTCTGGGGTTTTTGCATTTTCATATGCTCTATATAAGCCCAATTCATTCAACTTACGACCTGCGTCCTCAACCCCATGTCCAAGTTCGTGTGCTACTACAGTATTCTTGCCAAACTCACTATCGAACGGACGAAGGGTTGATCTTAAGCCTGCCTCTCCTTTAAATATATTACGAGCCCATTCTACAGGATCGGGATTATGTGGGTTAAGTCCTGTAATTGTGGGACCTGCAATAGTGATGTAATTATATGCACTGGAGTATGACCCTAGGGGATGACCATCGCCACCATTCGCCCTTTTCGTTCTGACATAGGATGCTGGCCTGTTGTGATCAAACACTTCTTGGCTCTGCATCGTTCTCAATGGACTTTTGTTTACTCTGCCAGAACTAAGCTTAGGCAAAGTCCCTAATGCAGAGCCCTGAGGACTAAAACTCATTATCCGATCTTGTATTTTTTTAAATGCAGAAGGGCTATCATACTGGAATATAGGAATCTTAGTGTCATAATCCTTATCCCAGCCCATATTGTTTGCCAGACTGTAAGCTTTTGCGTCTTGAATCGCCTTATTTATGCCCCCCTCATAGTTACTGAACCTAGGTGCCAAATACTCTCTTGGCCTTACTGTCCCAACATGCTTTAGTTGATAATCGCTAGGTACCTCGCGTACCTCACCTAGTCTGGAGTAGATGTTTGCCTTTACGGGATGAGCATAAGGTAACTTAGGTTGTCTACTTATATTATCGTATGCGTTAGACATGACACATATTCTCCCTATGGGAGCTGATTTGTCAATTATATCCCGAAGCTCATATCGCTACGAGAAACCCCTTGGCCTTCTTTAGGTATATCCTAACCCATACCTGTGGTATACGTGCCTTTATCGGGGCTTATATGGCCCCTACGCGCGCGCACACGTAAAGGTTTCAGTTTTTGGAAACTTCCGAAAGCGGGTATAATATATATATGCCGCCGAGTCGCGTTCCCCCCTCCCCACCCCCCTATACATAATGTATGTTTTGTAACAAACCTAACAAATGAACTTGTTCTAGGGGTGTCACCAGCACGTCCGCTGGTGGCCGCCTATATAGACAGGCGTATACACACGTAATAACAAAGTAAAAGGAATAAACCATGAGTGGTCAAATCATCACTACTAAGACCGATAACGCCGTGTCCCTTAGGACACAACTCGACGCGAACGTAACCGCGTACTACGCCAACCGACCCAAAGGCGGTAGCACCCTAGCGAAGCTACAAGCCAAGGCGTCGGATGCAAAGACCGAAGCTCTCCTTAAGGAGGAAGCTCGAATCACAACCGATATAGCTAACGCTAAGACCGATGCCGAAAAGCAGAAAGCACAAGA
>Ga0160423_10000210_pt1 | contig 45144 bp, 46 predicted proteins | sample CRUFie14St8metaG_FD_108191 | JGI IMG/M metagenome (GOLD analysis project Ga0160423, IMG submission 108191) | Marine microbial communities from the Costa Rica Dome - CRUD Field 142mm St8 metaG | ecosystem: Environmental > Aquatic > Marine > Oceanic > Photic zone | place: Costa Rica: the Eastern...
AATTTTAAGAATTTATAATTTCCATTAAAAATTGTTCCAAGTCCAGAGACAGACATTATTAATTTTGATTTTGAAAAAAATAAAGAAACCAAACCACCATACAAATTAGCTTTAGGTGATATTGTGTGAATAAGATCAGGTTTAATTTTTTTTATTATTTTAAAAATTAAAAAAAAAGATACAACATCATAAAAAACATTTTTTAGATCTGAATGCATTGGAATTTTGTAAGCTTTTATTTTATATTTTTTTATTTTGTTTATATATTGATGATCTATCGTTTTGCTACCTGCATTACCGTGTACTAGAAAAATCTTATAATTTAGGCTTTTTAATTTTTGAACAATATTTTCACGATGTGAAAAGAAGTATCCTAAATTATTACAAACGTAAACTATGGTTTTTTTTTGTTTTTTTATAATCATATAATAAAGTAACTATTAGTGCCATTGACCAAAATATAAAACCTCTGTGCCTTCCACCTGTTAAAATTTCAGGGTGTGCAAAAAACTGTGAAGCACTAAAAGTAAAAACAAATAATATTAAGAAATTTATTAACTTATTTTGATAATCATATTTCAATATTGAGATAAAAAATATGAAACTAAAGATATTGTTAATTAAGCTGTTAATAGATCTGAAGCTAAATTCTTCAATTAAAATAACATTTACAAACAATGGACTAGTGAGATATCTTAAAGGTCCTAATATGTTAAATTGCTCCTGCATAATATTAAAAAAATCTCTGTAGCTTATAAAAAAAGTTGATATTAAAAAAGTAGCAAATATGGGGAGATACATAATAAAGTTATTTTCTTTTTTAGACAAGATATTGCTATAAAAAAAATATATAAAATAAAATACAATCAAAACATAAACTAAGTAATATCTAAAATAAAAAATTATGATTAAACTAATAACTAGATAAAAAAAATAATGTAACTTAAAGTTATTTACCATCTTATAAAAAGTTATAATATTTACTATTCCTATAAAAACTATTAAACCTTCTTTTAAAAAAAAAAAACTTTGGTAGTAAATAGTCCAGGGATTTAATAAAATTAAATATATAAAAATAATTTTTTTTTCTTCAAACCTTTGAAAATTCCGTTTTGTAAAGTTAACCAAAAAAACTACAGAAATACATTTTAATAATAAATAAAATAAAGGAATTGCTGACGGCTCACCTGCCGCCATGTAATAAATAATATAAAAAAAAATATAAATTTTTGAAAACAAATTATTTGTTTCTATTATAAATGTCTCACCTCCTTCTTGATAATTAAATAGAATAAAAATTAACTCTTTTAAATTATAATTTTCAAAAATAAATTGTGTATTATCAAAATATTCTTTACTATCATCTCTAAAACTTTGAAACTCAAATTCAAAATAAAAAATTATTAATAGAACATTAATACCCACTAGTAAAAGACTGTGGACTTGATTAGCTATTCTTCTTATAAGAAAATAAGAAAACAGACTTATTGCAAATAAATACATTTAGTTTAAACAAAATAAATCTAATAATTTAGCTCTATTACCTTTCCATAATACCTTGTTATTCTTTAATAAAAAAATCTTGTATAATCTAACTAAAAAATAATTATTTAAAATCATCTCTCTTTTATAAAGTTTCTCAAGTATTTTGTTGCACTCTTGGATTCGTTTATTGTGTTTTTTTTTATCATATTTAATTAATCTATTTTTTAAAACTTCATAATCTTTAATATTTTTTTTTAATATTTTTTTTCTACTTAAAATGGCTTGAAAAAATATTTTAACTTGAATAATTATTTTCATTAAAATATTAATTGGTTTTACTTGATTGAATAATGCATTTGTATTATTGTTTTTATGACGACGATATAACTGAAATACTTTATTAATAATTTTCCTCTTTTGAATAAAATTCCCAGTAAAATGTAACCAAGTATCATAGCTAGTATTGTGATTAGGGATTGGTAAATAATATTTTAATAGTTCCTTTTTAAATACTGTGCAACATCCAGGGATAAAATTGTCAGTGTTGTTAAAAATTTTTTTAATTTGATTTATTTTTTTTACTTTAAAAGGTTTTAGATTGATGTCTGTAAATCGACAGTCGTTTATCGCAATTAATAAATTATTTTTGATTATAGTTTCTTTCATATATTTAATTTTATTTTTAAACCAATAATCATCAGAATCACTTAAAAATATGATGTCTCCTTTGCATTTTGAGATCGCCTCTTGAAAATTTAAATCCATACCGTACCGCTTAGGATTTAAAAAAAGTTGAATTTTTTTTTTTGCTAATTCAGACCTATCAATTAATTTATAAATTTCTTTAACAGTATTATCAGTTGATTTATCATCGCAAACAATTATTTCGTCTGGTTTTTCTGTTTGATTAATTATACTTTCGAGTTGAGTAACAATATAGTTCTGTGAATTATAGACTGGTAAAGCAACTGATATTGTTAATTTTTGCATGATAAAATAAATCCTAAATATTTATTAAATATAATATTTTTATCAAATTTTTTAAGCCCAGGATGTAATACAGCAAAATTCTTTCTATTGATCATATTGATACTTGCGATAAAATTTAAATAGTTTTCATTATTTACAATATGACCTTGAGAACTTTTATTTATTATATCTAAAATGCCACCATTATTCATTGAAATTATTGGCAAATTGAATGCTAACGCTTCAATATAAGAATTTCCAAATCCTTCACTTTTGGAGCAAGAAATATAATAATCAGCTTTCTTAAAATATCTCTCCACATTAAGAGTTTGATTAATTAAAATAATTTTTTTTTTGTATTTTATTTTATCAATTTCATTTTTTATATCATTATACAAAATACCACTACCTACTATCATCAATTGACAATTATTGTTCCGAATAGAATATTTGTGAAAAATTTTAATGAGTTCAAATAGATTTTTTTGGCTATCTAACCTTGAAATTGTAATAAAAGTTTTTATTTTTGAATTTTTTTTTAAATTAATTTTTTCACTTTTGATTAATAAAGGATTATTAATTATTGTATGATTTTTAAATGTAAATCCTTTTGAAAGAAAACTTTTTTTTGTATTTTCAGAATTAAATATAATACCATTACATGACTTATAAATGAATTTTAAAAAAAACAAGTAAATTTTTTTATTTAAATTTTTTTTTGGAATATTATCTATTGGAGCAGCTTCTCTTAAAATTATAGTAGCTTTTAAATTTAAAAAAAAATTTAAGACACAAATTATAATATTCATTTCTCTTTGATTTGAAAAAATAAAATGTGGTTTCTCATTTTTTAAAGTTTTCCAAATCTGTATAAACGAGTTTCGGGCTCTATTTACATTTAAATCAATTATTTTTTTTTCATTTATTAAAACATCAAAAAAAGAATTTCTTTTATTAAATATAGCAATTCTCGTCTTATATTTTTTCAAAACATTTAAAAAATTTAAAAAATTTACAATTATTTTTTCAGTTCCGCCTAAACCTAAATAAGGATTTAGAAGAAGTATCTTTATTTTATTTTTTGGTTGTGCCATGATAAAAAACTTAGAGTTGACCAAATTAATTCTTTATGGTCTGCGCCCTTTGAGTGTTCTTGGATTTTTTTTTTCAAATAAAATAAATTTATATATTCATGGCCGCTTTTTTCTGATGTATCGATTGTTTCTTGAACAAAAGTTTTTAACTCATTTCTTAGAAATTTTGCAAGTGGTATTCCAAATCCTTTTTTTGGTCTTTGCAAAAAATTATTATCAAAATATTTTGACATCAATTTTTTTAATAAAATTTTTCCTTCTCCCTCAGAAAGTTTTAAACTTTTATCCAATGATATCGCAAATTTGGCTATTTTTTGATTTAAAAAAGGAGCTCTTGTCTCTAAAGAAGAATACATTGATGCCCTATCTACTTTCGGCAAAATATCTCCTGGCAGATATTTATTAAGATCAAATAACATCATTTTTTCACTACTTGTAAGCATATTGAATAAATTATTATAAAAATAAAATTTGATATCATTTTTAAGGTAAGAGCTATCAAAATTTAACATTTTTTCATAATCAGAATTAGTGGTCATTACCTCATAAATCTTATCAATATCATTAATTGACATCATATTTAAAACTTTCTTAATTTTTGAAGCTAGAGAATTAATGTGGAATTTCTTTGGGGTAATGAATCTTAAAATATAAAAAATCTCATCTAATGTATGTTCTGGAAATAACAAAAATATTTTTTTTATGGTTTTAGTTATTAATTTTGGAAAATTTAAATCGTGTACTTTTTTAGACCAATGATATCTCATATAGCCACCAAAAAATTCATCTCCTCCGTCTCCCGTTAAAACAACCTTAATATTTTGTGAACTAGCAAAACTTGATAATAAAGCAGTCGGCAACTGAGAGCTATCTGCAAATGGTTCTGTATAGACTGAACTTAATCTAGGTACTATATCAACTAAGTCTTTATCATTAAATATTTTTAAAAAATGATTAGAATTTATTTTTTTGGATACTATATTTGAATAATAACTTTCATCGTATTCTTTATTTTCAAAACCAATGGAAAAAGTGTTTATTTTTTCATTTTTTGAAACACTATTCATTAAATAAGCAATGAGTGAAGAGTCTAGGCCGCCTGATAAAAAACATCCTACAGGAACATCAGAGATCAATTGAGATTTGATAACATTTTTTAATAGTATTTCAAATTCCTCTACCTTGATTTTTAAATCATCATACTTAATACTTTGATTTATGTATTCTTCATTTATATTCCAATATCTTTCGTTTCTTATATTTTTAATTTTATAATTTGTATCAAAGTAAATTTCTTTGTACGAACCTGGTATTAATTTATAGATATTTTTATAAATTGAGTGCGGATGTGGTATATAATTATTTCTTATTAAATTAGATAACCCTGTCTTAGAAACTGTTTTATCAATAAAGTTAATATTTTTTATTGCACTAAGATCAGAGGTAAAAAAAACATTATTATCTTGTTTGCCATAATACAGTGGTTTTTCTGAAAATCTATCCACTGCAAGAATTAACTTTTTTAATTTTTTATCCCAATAACCAAATGCAAACATTCCTTCAATTAAATTAAGAGTTTTATTAATCCCAAAGATTTCAATAGATCTTAATAAAGTTTCTGTATCTGATGTTGTTTTCCAGAAAATTTTTGAATTATTTTGATTTAATAAATTTCTTATATAATAATGATTATAAATTTCTCCATTAAAAACTATAATTGTATTATCCGTTTCAGAAACCATAGGTTGCCTTGCTTTGTGTGATAAATCTTGAATGGATAATCTTGTATGTAAAAATGTTAAATTTTCAAACTGTAAGCAACCTCTATCATCTGGGCCTCTGTGGTTTAAAGATTTGAATATATTCTTTAATTGAGAGTCATTTAATATCTTGTTCTTAGATACAAGTCCAAAGATTCCACACATGATTTTAGTTAAAGTATTTTTTAATTTTTTTAAATAATGATAGAGATTCTTCTATAACTATATGCATGTCTAAATAACGGTAAGTGCCTAACCTACCAATAAAAAATAAATTTTTAATTTTTTTTGCCTCTTGATTGTATTTGTTTAGTTTTATTTTATCACTCTCGAAACGCACTGGGTAATACGGAATATCTCTTTTTGTAGTTTTTTTACTATACTCATAATAAACAGCAGTTTTTTTTGATAGTCTTGTTGAGTCAAAATGCTTATGTTCTATCACTCTTGTGTATGGAATTTTTGGATCGTTATAATTAATTACTGGATTTCCTTGAAAATCCTCACTTTTAATAATTTTTTTTTTCCAATATACAGTTCTATAGTTTAACATTCCAAATTTGAAATCAAAATATTCATCAATTGGTCCTGAATAAAAAGTAAAATCATAATTTCTTGAATCTGTTTTTTTATATTTTTTATTTAAAATTACTTTAATTGATTTATGATTTAATATATTATTAATTATTGATGTATAACCTTTTTTTGGTATTCCTTGGTAAAGATCATTATAATAATTATCATCATAATTAAATCTTACAGGAAGTCTTTTTAAAACATTCTCTGGTATATTTTTAGGAGAAACACCCCATTGTTTAATTGTGTACCCATAAAGGAAATCTCTATACAAATCTCTTCCTATCATTGAGAGAGCCTTATCCTCAAAGTTTTTAATTTTTTTAATCTTTTGAGATTTTTTTTTAATGAAATCTCTAGCCTGTTTAGGATTAAATTTTTTTTTAAAATATTGATTGATTGTATGTAAATTAATAGGCATTGAAAAAATTCCCTTTTTATTTGAAATTTTTACTCGATTTGTAAAGGTATTGAATTCACCAAAAGAATTGATGTAGTCCCATATTTTTTTATTTGAAGTATGAAAAATATGTGGACCATATGCGTGTATCATTATATTATTTTTATCAATATAAGTATGACAGTTTCCTGCTATGTGATTTCTTTGATCAATTACAGTGATTTTGCATTTAGTTTTATCAGCTAATTCTCTAGCTAATACGGCTCCTGAAAAACCAGCTCCAACTATTAAAATTTTTTTCATTATTTTAAATTATTTCATTTTCAATGAAATTCTTAACATTTGTTTTAAAAATTAATTTTTCATTTAACGTTTTTATTTTATAAAGTTTAAATCTATCTAAGTTTTGATAATAATTTTGCATTATATCTACTAATAGCCTTTGAGTTTTCTCAAAATAATTAGAATTATTTAAATTAATTTTAAATTTTTCATCAATAGAGAAATCTTCTTTGTTTAAACCTGCTCCTCTTTTGCCAATTATGAGGCAGCAATCATTTAAAACTGCTTCGCGTGGTATTCTGTCTTTTCCCGGCATTCTGCCAAAATCAATATAAATTTTAGAAATTTGCAGCATGTTCTTTAATTCAATTGATGATAAATTTTCTAATGGAATAAATTTATATTGATTTTTTAATTTCTCAATAACTGGCAACAACTTATCCATTCCTTTTTTAGGATTATATAATATAAAATTTTTTTTTTCTTTTTTAAAATTCAAATCATAACACTCATCCCTGATATAATCACCTACATAGCTAAATTTGAAATTATTTTTTTTTAATAATGAATTTGAATATTCTGATTGAGATATATGAATATAATTTTTTAAAAATACCATTGGTTTTCGATGTGTAAATAATGATAAAAAGTAATAAAATAAATTTTTAATTTTAGTTCTATCTTTAAGATTAAAAAAATTATCAACAGATAACCAGAAAATTATAATTTTTCCTTTAAATATTTTGTTAATAAAATATTTTGTAGATATTTCAGGTATTATATGCATTGTATTTTCATCATCAAAAAAGTTACTTTTAGATATTTTATAGATATCAAATTTTTTTGGTACCTCAGCATTGTTATTTAAATAATAACACATTTCACATTTTAGATATTTTTGTGCCTCAGAACAAAATTGATGTAAAGCTTCCGGACCACCAGTTGTTGAATCAGCTGGACAATGTACTAATATTTTTTTTTTCATTATAAAAATATAGAATCCCTTTCATCATTATAAAAATTATGTAAAGATTGATTAGTATTCCATTACCAAATCTGGATTTGCCTTTTCTAAGAGATACATTCATTTTTTTTTCTTTTATTCTAGCTTCAGATATATGAGATAAAATTAAAATTTGGGTATTTATATAATCAAATTTTATTAAATCTAAAATCGATTTTAAATAGTTAACTCTATAGACTCTTAAACCAGATAGCATATCATTTATTTTAAATATTCTTTTTGAGAAAAAACTAAAAATATATTCTGAAATCCTATTAAACTTATTTCTTTTTGCAATGAGAATATCAAAATCTAAATAGGATAAATTTTTAAAAAAATTTGGATCATGTTCACCATCGGCATCGAAAGTTGCAATAAAATCGTATTCCTTTTTTTTGATCGCTAAAGTGATCCCCTTCCATATACTTTTTTCATAACCTATAGTTTTTAAGTTTTTAATTTCATTGATATCAAACTTTTCTAAAATTTTCGAAGTTTCATCACTGCTACAATCATTAACAACGTAAATGTCACCAAAATTTTTTAAATCATCAATTACCTTTGATATGGTTTTTTGTTCGTTTTTTGCTGGAATAATTATAGCTAGTCTAGATCTGACCATTTAATCTCTTGATGCATATTTAAATCTTTATTTAATTTTTTTTTTAGTATTTTTCCTACCTCGTGAGGTTCAATAGCATTCATTGGACATGGTCTTAACATAATTAAATCTTCTCTACCAATCTTATGACCTTTTTTTAATTTGTTTTTTAATCTTATTGCTCTTCTTTGTAATACAACTGTTTCTTTTTCGTTATCTTCAACCTTTTTTTCACCATCTCCAAGTGCATATTCTAGTTCTCTAGTTGCACTAATCATTTCTTTCCAAGTTTTGTAATTCATAGAAAACTTATGATCTGGTCCAACTGAATCATTATTTAATGTATAGTGCTTTTCTATTACTCTTGCCCCTAATGTAACTGCTCCAAGAACAGTTGTATGTCCAAGAGTATGGTCGCTTAATCCCAATAAAATATTAGGAAATATATCTTTATATTTTTTCAAAACATTAAGATTAATATACTTAAAATTTTCTTTTTCTGCTGTGTAATTAGTATTACATTGCATTAAACATAAATTATTGTTTATGTTTTGTATTTTATTGACTAAATGTTGCACTTCTTTTAAATTTGAGGCACCAGTGGCTATTATTATTGGTTTTTTTTTACTAGCCATATGAATAACAATTTCATGCCAAGTAACATCACCTGAGCCGACTTTATATACATTTAAATATTGATCTACATAATCCACAAGTTCTAATGAATAAGGACTTGTAAAAAACTCAATCCCAGCTTTATCACATTCTTTTTTGAGAATGGGTGTCCACTTTTTAGGTAATGATGCATCTTTGTAAACTTCATAAACAGATTTTTTCCATAAGGCTTGATGTGATTGCTGTTTACCTAAAGATTTAAATCCATAATCACTTACTATTGTTTCGGCTTCAAAATGTTGAAATTTTGCAGCATCCGCACCTGCTTCTGCACTACTATGAATTAAATCTTTGGCCTTTTCTATATCACCATCATGATTAGCAGCAATATCTGCTATAAAATATGTAGGTTGATCGATACCAACTAATTTAGTTCCTATTTTAAAATTTTTGTTCATGAATATTCTCTTGACACTTTTTTTATTTCTTCATCTAAACTTTTAATCTTAATTTTAAGGATGTTCTCTATTTTCTTATTATCTAGCCTCATATCATTTGGTCTCTTAGCAATTAAAGGGAAATTTTTAATTGAGAGAACTTTATATTTCAATTCTAAATTTTTGAATAGTCTAGCAAAACAAATAGCAAATTTTTTTTTAGACATTCCATTATTACTCCCAAGGTTATAAGTACCTAAAGGCTTTGCACTAATTATTTTCATCAAAATTTCAAAAAATGTATTAAATGATAGAGGTGAAAAAAATACGTCTGAAAATAATTTAATCTCATTTTTGTTTGATATGTTTTCAAAAATCCAATCTGAAAAAGATTTTCTGTGATTAACAATAGATTTACCAAAAAAATTTGTTCTCAAAATAATAGCATTTTTATACTTTATATTTTTTTCACCTTCAAATTTTGTTTTGCTATATACATTAATTGGATAGATATTCTCATTTTCTTTGTGGGGACCTTTTCCTGTATAAACTTGATCAGTTGAGATATGAATTAAATAAATATCTTTTTTTATTTCCTCAAGTGTTTCTGAGATTTTTAAAGGTAGTAGGGAATTAATTTTGTTTGCTTCTTTGAAGTTATTTTCACAGTAGTCAACGTTTGTAACGGCTGAAAAATTTATTATAATTTTTGGTTTTTCTTTTAAAAATTTTTTTTTTAAAAAAGTTTTAACAAAAATATTACCTTTAATATCCCCATTAGTATAACTAATAGATCTAAAATCGATTCCTTTTTTTTTTAAAAATACTTTAAATGTACTTCCAAGTAATCCATTAGAACCAAAAATTAAAATCATTTTTTTAATAAGTTTTGTTTTTTTGGGATCTGATAATTTATTTTTTTTAATTTTGGATTCTTTCTTATCAAGTTTAAAATTTTATACATTGTTAGATTTTTTAAACCAAGAATAGATATTATTTTTTTCACGAATATAAAATCTTCGACGTAATCTATGGTCCACCTATGCATGCTGTAGTCTTTTTTGATAAAATATTTGAATATTTTAAACTTTTTACTATTGTTATATATGTAGGGTGTAACATGTTCTCTTTCAAACTTTTTTTTTGCGTTAAGAAAAGCATTTTCTAAACTTTTAAAGTTGAAAATTTCTACATGCATTCCAGATGGAAAACGGGGAACAAGTATATTTGATAAGTAATCTATTTTTTTTTTTTTATAAATTTTTAACATTTTTCTTATTAATTTAATCTCTAAAAAAGGACAGTCTCCATTACATCTTATTATTGTTGAAATATTTTTTTTCTTTGCTGCATAATAGAATCTCGAAAGAACATCATTTTCACTCCCAGCGAAGTATTTAATATTTTTATTTTTTAAAAATTTAATTAAAAATCTATCTGATTTAGACACAGATGTTAATACAATCAAATCAATTTTTTTTTTTTTATCTAATAATCTTTCTATAATTATTTCAATAATTGTTTTTTTTTTAATTTTCATTAAAATTTTTTTTGGGAGTCTTGTTGAATTTAATCGTGCTTGTAAAAAAATTGCTGTTTTCACTTTAATTTTCTAATTTTTTTAAATTGTTCAAATCTTCAAGCAAGGAAGTTCTGGGTTTTCTATTTTTTTTTAAAGAATTAATAAAATTTAATATTTGATTGTTAAAAATTTGTTCATATGTTTCATTGAATTTTTTGATTAATTTTTTTGAATTTGCATCCAGAAGATACAATTTATTATCTATACGATTAAATTTTAAATTCCCTTTTTCGCCAATAACCTCCATTTCATCTATATTGGGTTTTTGAAATTGATTTCCAAAAATTTCACAATAATAATTTTTTTTAAAACTTATTTTGAGTGAGGCTGTATCTGGAACCTTCACATCTTTAAATACAATTGTCTTTTCAAACGTTTTGATATTTTTAATAGTTCCTAAAAAATATGATGCTAAATTTATTTGGTGTACAAGCGCGTCTCTAGTAATTCCTCCACCTGTCTCAATTTTAGAATAATAAATTTTTTTGTAATCTTTCCTAAAACTTCTAAAGTCTTGGCTAAAATTAAATCGCACAATTTTTATTTTACCAATTATATTTTGATTAATAATTCTTTTTATGTAGTTATAAGACTTTGCATGTCTTCTAGGGTAAGCAACCTCACAAAAAATTTTTTCTTTTTTAATTTTATTTAGTAAAACTTTCCAGCCTTTATGTTTTACAAATAGTGGTTTTTCAACAATGAAATTAAGTTTATTTTGAAGAAAAACATTACAATATTTATAATGTGTATGCGCAGGAGAGGAAATAATGCCAAAGTAAAAATTACTTAAATTAAGTTTTTTAATATCTTTAAAAAAATTTTTTTTTTTGTTTTTTACTTTTTTTTCTACTACGATTATATCAAATTTTTTTTTTAATATTTCATAATATTTTTTCCCCATTCCACCATAGCCTACAAGCAATACTTTTTTATTTTTTTTTGTAAGCATAATATGTGATTAAGCTAGCTTTTTTCTCTATCTTCTTGATTGGCAAATTTTCTTTTTTAATTTTATTAGATTTTATTTTTTTGCTAATTATTATGTTTTTACCGTATTTAAATTTTTTTTGTTTGAGTGTTTCTAAAACATTTGATCTACTTATTTCAGAGCTTTTAATTGAAACTGAAAGATCATTTATTTCAGGTAATACAAAATTTATTGTTTTTTCTTTTAAATATTTTTTAGGAAAAAATTTTTTTTTTATTAATGAAAAGGGAATAGGTTTTATGAGTTTTTTTTTTATCCTTTTTTTTTCTTTTTTAAATAAAATTGCTATAGAGTAACCTTCATTTATAATGTCTGGATAAAATCTAAAACAAGGCCTAAATCCATTTAGATAGCCAAAATTAATTAAAGATGTTTCGCAGAAATTATAGATATGTGCTAAATATAAATTTTCATTCCAATTAAATTTTTTAAAGTTCAAATCTGGAACTTCTATATATAAGAAACCATCTAATTTTAAAAATTTATTTACTTTTTTTATGATAGGCTTGATATTATGAAAATGTTCTAGTGAATGAATCATTGTTACAAATTGATATTTTCTTTTTGGATTAAATTTTTCAATTGGGGTATTAAATATTTTCAATCCTTCTTCTTTTCCAATTTTTGACCTTGAAATATCAGGTTCTATACCTTCAGAAAAAAAAAATTTATTAAACATTTTTAAGCCTAATCCAGTTCCTGTTCCAATATCTAATAACATTTATTTTTTATTTCCTGAAAATTTGTTTAAAAATTTAGCAACTTTTAAATATCTAAATTGTCTAATTTTTTCTGTAGTTGGATTAATAGGATCAATATTTAATTTTTTTTGAAATTTTTCTCTTTTTTTGAAATTAAATAAAAACCAATTAAGTTTAGGTCTTTTGGACTTAAATTGTAAACTACAATTATAACAAATTGCATTATTTAAGTAATTAATTTTTTTTACATATAATTTTGAAAAAATATCAAATTTATTTGATCCACAGACAGGACATTTGTATAATGTCTCAATATTTTTATTTTTAATGTTAAATAAAATATTAGTTTGAGACATAACCACCATCTAAAATTAAATTTTGACCAGTCATATAACTCGACTCATCAGTTGATAAATATTTTACTAGACCATATATATCTGTTTTATTTCCCATTCTTTTTAAAAATGTTTTTGAACTATATTTTTTTATAAATGACTTACTTTGATTATTGACTATACCGCCAGGTGAAACCATGTTCACTCTTATATTATATTTCCCATATTTTGAGGCAAAATATTTCGTAAGCCCCAACATTCCAAATTTGTTATAAAGATAATCTGGTTCTAATTCAAAATTTTCATTTTTGTATATATTAAAATCTGGCCCAATATTGCTATAAATAGATCCGATGTTGATTAAACTTCCTGTAATTTTATTTTTACGAAAATATTGACAAAAAAATTTACAAAAAAAATAAGTTACGTCTGAATTTATTGATATAGACTTTTTCCATAAATTAATGTTGTTGTTCATTCCTCTTCTTGAAGGTCTAATTACCATAGAGTTTATTGCAGTGCTTACTTTAAATTTTTTCTTATTTAGTTGTAAAAATAATTTTTGAAAATTAGACGGTTTCTGAGGGTCAAATTTTACTAAGACAAGATTTTTGTGATTTTTTTTAATCTTTAACAGTTTATCTTTATTTTTATGATATGTTGCAATAATATTATATTTTTCCTCTAAAAATTGCTCAACTAAAGAGCTGCCAATTAAACCGTTTGATCCTGTTATTAATATAAATTTATTCATCTTAATTTTTTTAAATTTTTTGGACAATAAAAACTCATATTGTTCTGTTTTGATAAAATTCCTGCAATAACTATTTGAGACATAAATAACATTCTATTTCTATCTATTATTTGCTTATTTTGCTTTACCATTTGACAAAATTTGAACATCATTTTTTTTATTGAATAAAAATAGTCAGTATAAGGCAAATTCATCTTTTTTTTATTAATTCTATAACTATTTATTTCTATTGGTAAAGATAAGTTTTTTTGAAAAAATAATAGAACATTAATACCATTTTTATAAATCAGCTCATAAATTTCTTTATCTTTGCTAAAAGATATACATCGCACTTTAACTATATCTAAACCATAAATAGTTAAAATTCCTTCCAACAAATGATGTGCATATCTTGCCCAATTTACTCGACTAAAACCGGTTACAAAAACTGTTTCCTTAATAAGTTTATTTTTTTTTTTTAACTTTTTTTTTAAATCTCTGGTAAATCCTGCAGAAGATGCGGACATAAAAATAAAATTCTTACTCTGAATTTTAAATTTTTTGAAATCCTTAGGATTATCACATATTAACTTATCTATAAATATAGGTATTTTTTTTTTTATGAATATATCGCACATCTTAATATGATTTTGATAATCGTCTCTAGCTAATATAACTGCATCTACAATTTTAGACATTTCATTTAATGATTTAGAAATATGTTTTATATTGCAAATCTTTGCTATATTTTTTGAAAGATTTTTATTTTGAGTCCAAATTGTAGATATTTCAGCATCTGGAATAATATTATTTTTTTTATTCTTATGTTCGGCTGGTAGGTATTTTTTAATTAAAGCAAACTTACAATACTTTTTTAAATATATTTTATTATAACCATTGAAAATAGAACTATAAGAAATAGGATGGCCATTTCCACTATTGAGACCAATTATACCTATTTTAAGCATTATTCTTAATATAATTCTGTATTAAGGATTTAAGTTGTGAAATACTTAAGAATTTTTTATTATTTAAAGAATTATAAAAAAAATTACTTTTAACTTTATTGGCTGGCTTTAAAAATTTATATTTTTTTTTGTAAATACCATCATTATATGCTGATGGTAATATCAAATAATATTTACCCATATCAAAAGTTGTTAAGCTATCTGAGATAGAAATTAATTCTTCATGAAGTTTTTCTCCAGCTCTTATTCCAATAATTTTTTTTTTAATTTTTGAATTAAACGCATTAGCAAGATCCATAATTCTATAACTCGGTATTTTAGGTACAAAAATTTCTCCTCCTACAGATTTCTTAATTGCTAGGAAAACAAGATCAACTGCTTCTTCAAGCGATAAATTAAATCTTGTCATTGATTTATCTGTTATTGGAAGGTAACCAAAGTTTTTTGCATAATGATTAAATAATGGGATAACAGATCCTCTACTAGCAAATACATTTCCATACCGAACCACTGAAAACGTTATATTTTTTTTTCCAACTATATTATTTGCAGCTGAAAAAATTTTATCAGAACATAATTTTGTAGCACCGTATAAATTGATAGGAGAGCACGCTTTATCCGTTGATAATGCTACTACCTTTTTTACATTTTTTTCTATAGCTGCTTCAACTATATTTTGCGCACCTATAATATTGGTTTTAACAAACTCTAAAGGATTATATTCTGCAGCAGGAACTTGTTTTAGTGCTGCAGCGTGAATAACACAATCAACATCTGCAAAAGCACTTAATAATCTATTTTTATCTCTGATATCCCCCAGAAAAAATCTTACTTTTTTTCGTTGACTCTCTTTTAAACTCAAAAGTAATTCATGCTGTTTTAATTCATCACGACTAAAAATAATTATTTTTTTTATATTATGGTATTGACTTAAAATTTTAAATAAAAAAGCCTTACCAAAAGATCCTGTGCCACCTGTGATCAAAATTGTAGAAATTTTAAGCATAAATTTTTTTGAGTTGATTATTTTTCTTATAAACATAATTATTGTCTTTTAACATAATGTCAATTTCTTTTTTAAATTCATCAAATTGAGAATATCTAAATAAAAATTTTTCCTTTTCAAAAAATCTTATTAACTTTTTAAAAGTTTTATTTAGTAATTTAAAATCTAAATTATTTTCAATAATAAAAATAAAATTTATTTTATTCTTAAGAACAAAATGTAATAAAGTTGGAGCAATAGTATCAAATATAATAATATCATTTTGACTAACAATATTTTCTATTTTATCTTTCAAATGAAATCTTTTAGTATATTTAGGTTTGTAAAGAAAATCATTATTAAACAATGAATAATGTAAATTATTAAACTTGGATAATCTTTTATCAAGGGATTTTAAAAAAAAAAGGTTGCTCAAATTTTTTCCATAATCTCCTAAAATATACTTTTCAAAATCTGTAATATATCTACGTTGAGCCCAAATTATTTTTTTTGGATTATTCTTAAGTTTTTTTTTAAAATTATATCTTCCAAAACTTTCTCCTAATGGAAATAAAGGAAAAAATTTTTTTGAAATTTTTTTTTCAAATATTGATAATTTATTTGGATTTTTTTTATTTAAGAAGAAATCATACCCCATGCCATGTTGGTAACCATGTATGATTGGGTTCTCTATCTTAAAAAAAATATTTGTAAATCTATTGTCAAAAAGAAAATCAACAGAACTTAATTTTATTATTTTTTTTTTCATAATAGGATCATATTTTTGAAAAAAAAAATTTGGAATGAGAGATTTGAAGTAATTTTTTTGTTTGTGTGAAAATTTGATTTTTTCAAATTTTAAAAAAAAATTTTTTTTTAATTCTTTGTTAATATTTATCTGAAAAAAAATGAAGTTTTTAAAAAATAAATATGTACTTAAAAAATTAAACTTTTTATTGAATATATCCCATAAAATAAATTTTTTTGAAAACTTAAAGAAATAGACTAGAGTCCTTAACAATAAAAAATTTCTTTTTTTTGAAAAATTTTTTTTTGTGTAATTTTTATTTTCATTAATTTTGATTAAATAAGGTAAATTTTCTTTATCAAAATTTGAAGAGGATGAAATAAACTTTTTTTTTTTAATTGAATACTCAATTGCATCTAACCAAAAAGAAAATATTACACTCAATCCATCTATATTTTGATTTGGAAACTTGAACTCTTTCAGTGCTTCAACATAAATTGAAATTAACTTACTCTTAATATTTTTCATTCTTTTTTTTTATTTGTGCAAGGTTATGATTTTTAAAAGATATTTTTTTTCCAGCGTTAATATCTAATATTTTTGCATAATTAATTAAATTAAGATTTAAAATTTTAACCAGCTTTTTATCAAAAACTATTTTGTCACCAAAGTTTAAATATAAATTTTTAATGAAAATAAAATTACTTAAAGCATCATGTATTCTTAGACTTAAAAATGTTCTAATTCTAATATCTGATTTACTTTTTTGAGTTCGATAGTTTTTACGATAAGAATTTTTAGTTGTGTAAAGATCAAAATTTTTTAGAAATATCTTGCTTGCCCCATGATTTAATAGATCAATTAAAACCAACTGTAACATCATTGGACTTCCAAAAACATAATATTTATTCTCATTCATAACTCTTAATTTTATTTTTTGATAATTTAGATTTAATTTCTCTAGTGAGCTTTTGCTTTTTAAAATTGAAAAATCACATTTTTCTATTTTTGATATTGTCTCTTTAGCAAAGAAATTCACTCTTCTATTGCTAAAATAACTTACTTTTTTGATATTTCTATATTTCAAAATATCATTTGTAATATTAGTAGTTATAATAATTTGGTTCTTTTTAATTTTAATTTTTTCACCAATTGCTGGGCCAATAAAAACTATCTCTTTATTTTTTAAAAATTCTTTAAACTCTTTACTTGTCTCTTTAAAAAATATTTTTTTTGTATTAAAATTTAAATCATAAAAACTTTTGGTAAGTATTTTAAATTTTGTATTTGATATGATTTCTTTTTCAATCATTAATCTTAATTTTGCTGCATCTTGAAATGACTTGAACAAGATTGCATGTAAATATTCAATACATAATTTATTAAAAAAATAAGTCTTATTATATTCAGGAATATTTCTTTTTTTACTCAACAAAAAAAAATTTTTATAATCTTTCTCTAGAAATGATCTATAAAGTTTTAGATAATAAAAAGCTTTTGTGTACCCCTCAAAAAAAATTGTTTTAATAAAATAAAAAATTCTTGTAGTTTTATTAGAAGCAATAATAAAACTTATCATTGATTTATATTATGGTATTCCTTATACCAATTTACGAAATTTTTAATACCTTTCTCAATATTGTAGCCAGTTTTTAATCCTAAATCTTTTTTTGCTTTTCTAACATCAGCCAAAGTACCCTTTATATCTCCAGGTTGTTTTTGTAAATTATTTTTAATAGATTTAAGTCCTATATTTTTTTCAATTAACTCTATAGCTTTCAACAATTGAACTTTATTTCCATTTCCAAGGTTATAAATTTCACTACCTGTTTTAATTGCTTTTGACAATGTCAAGCTTTTTACAATGGCATCAGAAATGTTCTCTACATACGAAAAATCTCTGAAGTGATTTCCATAATTAAAAACTTCCATTTTTTTCCTTTTATATATTGAGTCCGTAAATTTATAAAAAGCCATATCTGGTCTCCCCCATGGCCCATAAACAGTGAAAAATCTTAGACCAGTGGTGGCGAATTTAAATAAACTTGAATAAGAATAAGCCATTACTTCATTTGCAACTTTAGTTGCAGCATAAAATTGTATTGGTTTTGTATTTAAATAATCTTCTTTTAAAGGGTGTCTTTTTTCCTCGCCATATACACTACTTGTGCTCGCGTAAACTAAGTGTTTAACTTTATAATGCCTACAAGCTTCAAGTATATTCAAAAATACTGACACATTGTTATTCAAATAGTCATATGGTTTTTTTATTGAGTATCTAACACCAGCTTGTGCAGCTAAATGAATTATAAAGTTAATTTTTTTTTTTTTAACTATTTTAAAAAGCTTCTCTTTATTTTTTAAGTCAGTTTTAAAAAATTGAAAATCTTTTTTATTTTTTAAAACTTCAAGTCTTTTTATTTTTAATTTTGGATCATAATAATTATTTATATTATCAATTCCAAAAACCTTATTTTTTTTTATTTTTAGGAGATCTAAAACTGTATGGAAGCCTATAAAACCTGCACAACCTGTAACAAGTATATTTTTCATATTTTAAACTTATTTACTTTAACAAATAGTTCGGTTCCAATATTGACAAGGTTTCTAAATTCCTTGGGATTTGCCGATAAAGCATGGTCTCTAATGGTTGTATCAGATTTATCAAGTGTAAAGTGTTTTTCAATGATCTTGGCACCTCTAGATATCGCCAATAATGGCATATCTATACCAACAGTATGATCACTATACCCATCTAATTGTTCTTTAGGAAAATTTTTTGGAAAATTTTTTATTTTCCATGGGTATAGTGGATATTCTGACTGACACCAAAGATATTTAATATTTTTATTTTTGGCAAAAGGTTTTTTTTTTTTATGCCACATTCCTAAAGAAACAATTGTCAATTTTTTTTTATTAATTATCTTTTGTGCCAAACCAAAATTTTCTTTCAACGTTCTCGAAGCAATCTTGATGATTGGCAAGTTATATCTATCAATTTTTTTAAAGCCTTCATCCGAGATGATTGAAAAAAAAATTGGCATACTAAGAGAATCGGAAATTTTAAATAATTTTTTTAATATTTCATGATCTATAAAATTTATTTCATTTTTTTTATCTCTCCACCCTATTTGAAATTTTACTAAAGAAGCTCCTGAAATCTTTGCCTGGTAAATAAGTTCATATGCCAGGTCAAAATTCCCATTATGATTCATTCCTATTTCAGCGATAAAAATAGGTTTATTTTTTGTTAAGTTTTTGATCATACTTTTTCAGACTTTTCTTATCTTTTGTTCTATTACTAGAGTGCATTCTATACTTATAAAGTGGTAACTGTATATAAGCTATATTGAATTTTTTTTTAAACTTTTTATGAAGTTCGTGCCCTTCTCTCATTTTAAAATCTGTATTAAACAAACCAACGTCATAAAGACATTCTCTTCTATACATAACGCCACAGGCTATTTCTTTTCTTTTTGAAAAGCATCTTTTAATAATTTGCTCATTATCGGAAACTTCATAATAATCTGAAGATACAGCATGAAAATGAGGATTTTTGTTTAAAAAATACTTCAAAAAAAACAAAAAATTTCGCTCAACATAATCATCAGAGTCTACTCTTACCAGATATCTTCCTGTACTATTTTGTATAGCTTTATTCAAAGAAGCTGGCAAACCTATATTCTTTTTATTTGTGATTAATTTTAAGTTTTTTAATTTATTTATCTTTGGTACCAATGATTTAAAATTATCATTTGAACCATCATCAACCAATATTATCTCAAAATTATCATGTGGAATATTTAACTGATTATTTAAACTTCTTAAACAACGCATAATCCATTTTTCATGGTTATAACAGGAAATTAATACAGATACTTCTGGAAATTGATTTATTTCAAATGTCATTTTTTTTAATTAGTTTGATGATAGAATTGAATGCTTTTCTTTCAGATTCAAAAGTAAGCCCAGCTATATGCGGTGTAATTATTAAATTATCATTATGTTTTGCATATTTTAATATTTTTTTATTCTTAAATTCATCTTTTTTAAGATTTTCATTTTGAACAACATCAATTGCACACCTTTTTATTATTCCATTTTTAAGATATTTTATTAAACTTTCTTCATCGACAATTTCTCCTCTTGAAGAATTTATAAATAAAACACCTTTTTTCATTTTTTTAAACCAATTTTCATCAACCATATTTTTGGTGTCTTTATTTAAGTGGCAACATACAGCAATTATATCTGATTTTTTTAGGAGATTTGAAACAGAAGTTTTTTTAAAAATTTTGTTTTTGTTTTTGTTTTTATAAGGATCATAAAATAAAATTTTTGCTCCAAATGGTTGTGCAAATTTTGCGATATTTGAACCAATTCGTCCAAACCCAATTATACCAATGGTTTTACCTCTTAGTTCATTTCCCCGTAAGTAATTTTCAACCTCTACATCTCTCCAATATCCTTGCTTAACTTTATTATTAGCAACAATCATGGGTCTTAATACGTTTAACAGCATTAAAAATGTGTATTCAGAAGATGCAAAAATTTTTTTTTCAAATCCACTATCTTTCAAAGATATTATTTTAATTTTCTTGTTATTTATATCTAAATGAGTTGTGCCTGTTGATGGTGTTGCAATTATATTCAAATATTTACATTTTTTTAATAATGCGTCTGAAATTTTATATGTTGGACATGGATTTGTAATGAAAACATCAATTCGATATTTGTCAAATATATTTTTTATTAAATCTCGATTGTCATTTTTTTTATCTATAATTATAATATTGTAAGTATTTTGTAAGTCTTTGATTTCATCATTGATAAAATGTACAGGACAAGTAATTAAGATCGTTTTTTTATTTTTATTATTAATTATAAATTGATTTTTTTTAATTTTTTCAGGATAATTTCTGGAATAACCGTTGGCAATTAGAAGATTGCAAGTATCAAGATCAAATTTTTCATCTATGTTAATTGATACTTTTGAGTCCATTATGTAAGGATAGGAAATTTTACCTTGCCTATTACCTTTATTAACTATTGTGTCTCTTTTCATGGAATATATTGCTCCATTCCTTATGTAACTAGGCTCAAAATCTTGTCTTCTTGAATGTTTAGCTGATTCTTTGTAATCTCTGCAAAAGTTAGTCACAATAGAATTTTTAATTCTTTTCAGTCTTATTGGATGTTTTTCACCAGTACAAACGTAGCTAATGACAGAATCATATTTATTAGATTTTAGATGTTCATAAACTTCTTTTATGTGATTATAGTCCCTCAAAGGAGCTACACACGGTAATTCAAAAATATAGTCATATTTTTCCTCAAATATTTTTTCTGATCTTATAATTGCATCTTTAAGAGCATCAGCAGAGGTTGTTTTATCATCTGATAGTTTTTTGGATCTTAAAAATGGTGTCAAAGCACCATACTCTCTTGCTATTTTTGCGATTTTTTTATCATCTGTTGATACTACAATTTTATTGAATATTTTTGATTTTTTTGCTGCTTCAATACTATAAGAAATTAGAGGATATCCAGCTAAGTTAACAATATTTTTCTTCGGTATTCCTTTAGATCCTCCTCTAGCAAGGATTACTGCTAATGCTTTAATCATTATTGTTATCCTATCTTATTTATAAACTTATAAAATCTTAATTTAAAATTTAAAACTTTAAATTTTAATTTTTCATAAAATATTGAGTTATGCTTTAAACTATCTAATCTCATAAAGTTTATTTGTAAATTTAATCTGAGCACCTTAAAAGGAAGATTGATTCTTTTAACACCATGCCAAGAATTATCTGTTTTTTTAAATCCAAATAGAGTGTTTTGTATTGGTTTTTGATCATGTATCAATAGAAAATTTGTTAAATCTTTCTCCTCAATTTTATGATCCTTATAAACTTTATCATCATTTTTATGATAAACTTGAGTACCTCCATGGGATCGATCAATATTGTCAGAAAATCCAAAATATAACAACAGAGCAACCTCTTTTGATCCATGATCTCTATGCAATCCTAAACCACTATTGTTTTCAAAAAATGAAAATTTATAATTTATATAAACATTGTTAAAAAAAATATAATCCAACATACTTAATTTTTCATTTGGATACCTTAACTTGTTTTTTTTAAAAAAATTCTTATCGCCTAATAGTGCAAATATTTTGTCTACAAATTGCTGATTGTAAGTTAAATTTAATAAATCTTTTATAGATTTATATTTTTCTGAGAAACTTAGGAATGTTTCATAACTATCTTTTTCTTTTCCACCTCCTATAAAATATGAAGTTTTAAAATCACTTATCCCTTTTTCAGTTTTTTTAAACAAGTTTGAATTCTGATTATTTCTATATATGTCAATGAAATCGTTCCTTAAATTTTTATATAGGTTAACTTTTAAAAAATCTTTAATTTCAAAAAATGGATAGGGTTTTTTTTCTTTTTTAATAATATTGTTAAAAAACATAGATAATCATAATTCAATTATTTTATTTGACAAACTTAAATTTTTACTGCTGTGACTAATATAAATTATACAATCATATTTTTTTAAATTTATAATTGAATTCAAAATTTTTTCTTCTGTAATTTCATCAAGTTGATTTGTCGCTTCATCTAATATTAAAATTTTAGAATTAGCATAGAGAGCTCTTGCCAAAGCTATTTTTTGTCTTTGGCCACCTGAAATATTTGTTGCTCTGTTTTGTGTTATTAAATTTTTATTTTGCTCGATAAGTGTATCTAAATCACACAAAGAACAGATTTTATTGAATTTTTGATGATCAATATTTTCATAATACTCATTATTTTGATCAAATTTAAAATCTAAAGTTATATTAGATTGCAAACTTGCATCAAAAATATAAGGTTCTTGAGAAATATATGAAAATAATTTTTTATCTTGATAATTATTTAAATATTCCTCATTATATATGATATCATTATTTTCGCTTGAACTTATTAGTCCAGTCAATAATTTGATTAATGTAGATTTTCCAGTCCCAGAATTTCCCTTGAGATGAACGATATCTCCTTTATTTATCTCAAAATTAAGTTTTGAAAATATATACTTCTCATTATATTTAAATTTTAAATTTACAACTTTTATAACAGTATTCTTATTGATATTTTTAAAGACTAAATGATTTTTCTTTTCGTTGTTGTTAAAAAAAGTAAAAAAATTTCTTACATTTAAAATTGATGGTCTAACAAAATTTAGAAGATTTTTTAATCTTATTAAATTATTTGCTATAGGAACCAATCTAATTAAACATAAGAAAAAAAAACTAATTTTCACAAAGATATCTGTTTCATTTAAATTGTTAGCAAAAATATAAAAAGAAATAAAAAAACCAAATAATATTAAAGATGTAATTTCTAAAAATAAACGAGGAGCTAAGTTAATTAGTAAATTATATCTTTGAATTTTCCACATGCGCGCACTACTATCAACTAAATTATTAATAAAGTCAGAGTAATTTGAAATCAATTTTAATTCAGTAAAACCTTGAATTGTGTTTTTAAGCTCTTTAAAAAAAGTTTTTTTTTTTTCTAAGAACTCATTGCCAAAAGCTAAAACTTTAGAACTTAAAAAACTATAAATTATATAACCAAAAACAGATACAACAAATAATACTATTACTATTCTTGAATCTGCAATTAGCATTCCAAAAATTATAAAGACAGCCATTGATATCTCTTTTATTAATTCTATTTCTGATTTAACAGCTTCTGCATAAGTTGTGGCTTCTCCTGTAACAAGACGTTGATATTCACTTTCATTTTTTTTGATAAAAATATTTAAACTAAGGCTGAAAGTTTTATTCATTATGTCTTTAATTATATTTATTTTAAATTTATCAATAAATTTTGTCAGGTAATTTACATTAATAATTTGTAATAAGAATCTTAATATAAAAATAATTAAAATTGAAAAAAAAACGATGAGTATTTGTTTTGAATAACTAAGATTTATTAAATAATCATTTATAAATTCAACTTTATCAAAAAAAAAATATTCTTTTTTTAACAATAAATTTAAAAAAAAAGGTATGCTAATTAATGACAAAATCTCACTTAATGAGGCAAATAAACCTAAAACTATTGATTTTATGTATCTAATTTTCTGATTTCTATCTAGAAAATTGAACATGGTCATTGGACTTTGGTTTAATATTTTTTTATGAGTTAATATTTTTTTTCAAAAAGAATTATTCTAAGCAAAATTACTTTTTTAGCAAGATACATGTATGATTTAATAAATAATCTTATTAAGTTTTAATATTTTTAAGTGATTTATTGTTTCGCTAAGAGAAATTTTTAAAATATTAGAGATTTCAAAAATATTAGTTTTTCCATCACAATATTTCAAAATATTTTTTCTGTTTATGATATTCGCTTTTAAAAAATCTCCAGACAAAGACGGGTATAAGTTTCTTTTACTTAAAAAAGGTTCACAAAATATTTTTGTCAGAGGATATAATTCTGTTTCAAATGCATCTATTATTTTTTTTAAGACTTGATAAGATCCATACAACCCTTCTTTTGTAACCACATCAAAATTATCAGCGCTAGTATGATATTCTGGATAACTTTTATATTTTGATCTACAAAAACCAGCCACTGGCAAATCAATACCTGGAGAGTTATACTGCCTCTCATCTGAAGCACTATATAAATAATCATAAATTTTTCTTTTTTTTAAGCCTCTTGTTGCAGAATAAAGTGCTTGATTTGAAATAGTATTAATTTTTTTTGTTTTGATTATAGAATATGCTCTATTATCTCCAACACAGGATAGGTTGAAACCTGATATTACATTTTTTTTTAAAATTTTTTTCCTAAGACTTAAATAAGCAATTGAACCTATTGTTTCAGGCAAAAAAACAAACCTATAAGAATAATTTGTTTTTTTACTCTTTATATAATCGATTAGAGCTGAACTAACTACTGGTCCAGAAAGTTCATTATTGGCCATTGAGGGGTGGCATATGTAAGTCGAGAAAAAAATTTCATTTTTTGTTTTTCCCTTTTTATAATATTCACCAATATTTAAAGTTCCATTAGAAAATTTAGAGTTTATATAAACTTTATATTTTTTTTTTTTTAACTTGTTTTTTTCGATTTTTGATGAGCAAAATCCCCAATCTTTTTTATAATATGTAGTTCTATAAGGAATCCATGTTTTATTTTTATGGGTATAAATTTTTTTAAGAAGATCTTTAGTATTAATTATTTTATTAACATTTATTGAATAACCAACTAGATGTAAATTGTTAACTTTAAAATCGCAAAATTTTTTTTTTGTAACTACATCTTGGATAAAAGCATCTTTAACGTTCCAAACTGATGGAATTTCCCAGTCAAAAACTTTTTGTTTTGATTTAAATTTAATTATCTTTATTTGTTTATTAATCTTTGTTAAATATTTAATTGTTCGATCAGTACCATCTCCTGTAAGCGATCTATTGAATGGAAACATCTCTTTACACCATTTAATCATTAAATGTTTTATTGTGTGTTTTTTTTCAGTCATTTTACTTTTCTCAACAAAATCATTTTAAAATTGAAATTTAATTATTATATACAACTATATGAATTTTAATTAATAATATTATATAACAAGAACATACCAAGCTAAATGAGCTTTACTGAAGAAATAATTTATAAAAAATTGAAAGCTTTTAACTTAGAAAATGTGAGCTGCTTATTTGTGACAAGTGACTTGGGTAAGATAGGCCTTATACCCGGAAAAAACAAAAAAGATCTTTTAGATTGTATTTATAATAGCATAATTGAAATAAATCCTGATATTACAATAGTTGTGCCAACTGCCAGTCTCAATTTGATAAACAATGGAGAAATTTTTGATATCAATACTACTCCTAGTTATAAAATGGGTGCATTTTCTGAGTATATTCGAAAAAAAGAAAAATCTAAAAGGTCATACCACTCACTATGGTCACTATCTGCAATAGGTCCACTTGCTGACTATATTGTTAATAAAATTTCAAATCACGCATATGATTTTCAATCCGCATTTGCAAATTTATTTAAATTAAAAAATAATTTTTTTCTCTCACTGGGTAACCATCCTAGATTTTCGTTATCTATTATTCATCATTTTGAAAATATGTTTAATGTACCTTATAGATTTACAAAAACATTTTTAATTCACTGTAAAGAGAATAATCATATATTAGAAAAAAAATTCCAATTAGATGTGTTAAAAGAGGAATTTAGATTTGAAAAAAAGACAAGAAACAAAAAAATTTTTGAAAACTTTGAAAATAAAAAAAAATTATATGTAGAATCTTTTGGAAAAGCAAATATATACTATTTTAGTTTAGATGAGTTTTATGATGTTACTAAAAAACTATTTCATGAAGATAAAAACTGTTGGCTAAAATAAAATGATAGATAATAATAATAGAAATTTTTCACTATCTGAAATTACAAAAAATTCAAAAAACTCACAGCTACAAATCCAAAATAAAACAAATAATTTTGTAAACAAATTGATTAATGAAATAGCAAATACAATTCTTGATAAAAAAATGAATGAATATTTATCGTCATCTGCTGTGAATGAAACAGGCTTTGGAAATGTGGCCGACAAAATTAATAAAAATTATAATAAAATAAACAACTTAATTTTAGATTTAAAAAAAGTTAATTTATTAAAACCTGAATTAGTCAAAAAAGAAAAAATTTACAAAATTTTTAAACCAATAGGTATTATTTGTGGAGTTACACCTTCAACAAATCCAATTGCTACTACAGTAAATTATATTTTAAATTCGATAAAAGCACGAAATTCTATCATTATATGTCCAAATCCACGAACCTATGAAACTGTTAATAAATTAATAAATATAATTAAAAATATTTTAAAAGAAAAAAAAATTTCTAGTCATTTAGTTCAGATAGCTCCAAAAGATATTTTGAGAGATGACTCAATCATAGAGCTATTTAATTTATGTGATAAAAATATTGTCACTGGAAATGAGACTATGATTTCAAGAGTAAAAAAATCAATAAAACCATTTTTAGTTTTTGGTAAAGGAAATGTGCCTGTTGTAATAGATGAAACTGCTGATTTTAAACAAGCGTCGAAATATATTGTAGCATCAAAATCCTTTGACAATTCAACAAGTTGTTCTGCAGATAGCGTGCTAATTGTAAGAGAAAAAATCTATAAAAGTTTTTTAAAATTTTTGAAGAAAGAAAAAGTATACATTTTAGATAAAAATGAAAAGAATAAATTGGATCAGATCTACTTCTATAAAGGAAACGTAAATCCAAGAATAATTGCAAAAAATGCAAATATAATTTTAAAAAAACTTGATATTAAATTAGACAGTGACGATAAATATAAAATTATAGGGTATGAAATAGACTCATTTGAAAAAAGTCACTTTATATTTAATGAAAAATTACTACCCATAGTGGGTATAATCAGCTCCAAAAATTTAGATAATTCAATTGAGATCGCACAAAAGATACTTGAAATTAATGGCAAAGGTCATTCCGCTGGAATATACTCAAATAAAAAATCTAATATCATGAAATTTTCAATTAATATGCCAGTATCAAGAATAATTGTTAATCAACCACATTCTTTATCAGCTGGTGGAAGTAAAAATAATTTTTTAAAATCAACACTATCTTTAGGCTGTGGTGCTTGGGGTGGTAATTTATCTAATGAAAATTTAAATATAAACGATTTCTGTAATTTAAGCAAAGTAGTCTACAATAAAAAACATAATATTAATGAATAAGTAAATAATGAAAATTAATTTAGAAACTGGTTTTGATATATTCACAAATAATCCATTTGAAATAAGCAATGAAACAGTTCAAGATTTTTATGAAATTATAAATTCAAAAAAATTTACTAAATCAGAAAAATTTAAAAATATAAATGTTTTATCTGAGGATGATATAAAAAATTATAGTTATATCAAAAACCTTTTTAAAAAAGTTACAAGATGTTTAGAAGTCAATAAAGTAAATGTTGAATTTATAAATATGTGGGCAATGATTTCAAATTCAAATAATTATAAAGAAAATATTTTACCAAATATTCCTCACATTGATCATAATAGAAAATTTAAATGTATGGTTTATATGAATAACGTTAATAAAAATAGTGGTGCAATTCATCTTATTAAATGCAACCCAAAAAAATATGAAAATTTTAGAAAACAAATAAATTCTAATACTAGGAAAATTAATGATAATATAATTACAAATTATGAAATTTCTGAATTTAAAAATTGTTATGGTCCAATGGGGACGGTGATATTTTTTGACACTAATACTCCTCATTTTGCAGGACCAATTTTAGAAGAAAAATCTAATAGCAGATTAGTTTTAAGGTTTAATTTTAGATTTACTCAAAATAAGATTTTTAATCTATTTTAAATCTTTTCGAATGTTCAAATTCATTAAAAATAAAAAAATCTTTAAAAAAGAAAATATTTTTTGGAAAAGATATTTTCTATTTAGAGAAATAATAAAAGTGATTGAAAAAAAAAATTATCCTTTTGTTCAAATTATAAATAAAAAATGGAACACTAATTATAATGAGAAAATATTTCGTATATTGATTGAAATTTCAAAAAAGAAAAAATTAAAAGTATCTTTAATGAATAAATTTTTTAAAGAATTATTGAAATATCCAGATAATTTTAATCTATTAGTTTCTCAAGATTTATATGATTTTTTTTGCCAAATAGGTAAATACAGGTCGGCTGCAAAAGTAAGAAATATTACATCTGATTATATATTAAAATCTAACTTGAATTATAAAAAAAATATTGAATTAATTTTAAAATGTAGCTTTATTAATAATCAACTTAGAAAAAAATATAAAAAGTTTCAAAAAGAGAAAGATGAAATAACTTGGTTACTTTATTCAAATTCTTTAAAAGAACTTTTTTTGAAAACTCAAAATCAAAAAAATAGCAAAATCAAAAAATTTTTTTTTCAAAAAAAAATATTGATATTAGGACCTTCATCAATATCGAATGAAATAAAAAACAAAGAATTTGATGAAGTAATAAGATTTAATTTAAATTCAATAAAAGAAAAATTTTATCATGATAAAATAAAAAAATCATCGATTAGTTATTATGTGTTATCCGTTATCAAAGAAATAATCTCTGAAAAATTGAATTTTGGAGAAAAACAGGTTTTAGCTATTTTAAGAAATTCTGACTTTGATAGATTAAAAAAAATAAATACTAACATATTTAATAAAATTAATATTATTAAAGAAAATAATTTTAGAAAAAAAATAGGTCATAATTTAAATGGCTTAGCTAGGATTTTATTAGATTTAACCAAGTATAATATTGAAAAAATATATATAGATGGATGTGATTTGATGATTTCAAAAGTTAAAATTAAAAAATATTTTTCAAATGATTTAAGTTTTAAAAAAAGTAAAAATAAGTCATGGGCACGAGGATCATTTGCGCACGATGCTTTATTTCAATATTCCATATATGAGAAATTTTATAAATTAAAGTTTTTTGATGCTAATCAAAAATTAAAAAAAATTTTAGAAAATGGTCTTGAAAAATATGCAAAAGAACTAGAGATTAACAGGGGTAGTTTTTATAATATTAAAGATTTGAATAATATGATTCAAAAAAAAATACTTAGTTTTGATCTATGATTTGAAAATATAATGGTCATCAAGTTTTTTATATTCACTATTTAACTCGTTAATGTCGATTTTAATTCTATCAAAATTAATAATATATGGTTTATGAAAAAAATATTTATCAAGATAATTTTGAACAAAATATCTCCATCTATAATTTTTAAATTCATATTTTAATTTTTTTCCTTTTAATTCTGATATTGTTCTTAATGAAACATTTTTTGAACCATTAACAAAATCTAAAGAAAAAAAATTCAAAAATTTGGAAATTTTTTTTGTTAAAATAATTGATGAATTACTAAAACTTTTATTATCTTTAGAAGGATTATTTTTTTGTAAAAACTTAAGTTGATCCTCATCTAAATTGAACAAAATCTTTAAAAATTCTAAATTATTCAATAATTCATACTTAAATACAAAAACATTTCTGAATTTTTGGCGATAGAAATCAATTAAATCTTTATAGCTAAACTTGTCAATCGCAAATTTTGGACTGTTAAGCCTTTCGGAATAAATTTGATCTTTTAGAAAAAAAAAAGATTCTTCCATTATATTACCTTTATGAAAACATCTTTGAATAAATGCAGATGTTAAAAAATCAGAAGGTTTTCTTATGAAAATCAAGATGTTTACATTTGAACCAAAAGCTCTTAAATTTTGTATTGAATGATCTTCCCAATAAAACGGATCGCCCCATGAACTTAGACCTTCCATAGATATAAATGCATTATTATTCATTTCTATTTTATTGGTCTTAAAACCAAGTTTTAAATTAATTTTATGTTCACTTAATTTTTCAAAAAGGTTATAATTATCCTTAAAATATTGATAATTTATAAATTTACAAAGTTTAGGAAAAATTTTCTTTTGAAGAAAAGTTGATCCTGTTTTTCCTAAACCGATATGTATAATAGGTAAATTATTATCAATCATTTAAAATTTTAATTCTAAGTTTTCTAAATCTTTTGCAATTAATTTCAAAAATGCAAAATCATCTTTAGTATCCAAGTCTAACGACTCTATTTTTGAAATGATTAAGGGATAAGCGTTTTTGTATATTGTTTTATTATATTTTTTTAACGATTTCACATACAAACAATTTATGACTCCATTTGGGTGATAATATTTTTTTTGACTTTGGCTTTGAGTTTTTCCTGTAATCATTGGAGATTTTTTAAAAACTGATTTCCAACTTTTATTATTAATTGAAAATCCAAAAGAAATATGGAAATCATACTCACTTGCTGAAAAACAGTTTTTATCATACAAAATTGAATACTTTACTGCTTTTTTTATAGTTTTAATTGATCTTAATGGACAAGTAGGAAGCATTTGTACCAGGAGATCATTTTCTCTAAAATTATATTTTTTAATTAAATCAAATTTTATGTAATCAAATATTTTTGATTTAGTCTTTGAATGTTCGGTTATTCTTTTATCAAAAATAATATTTTTATGTTTTAGATTATCCTTTTTTAAATATTTTAACAAAATTTCATAATACTCAATACTATCAGAGCTAAAAATAATCTTATCAAATTGTTTTGATTTAATTGCTTTAAAAACACTCCAGTAAATTAAAGGTCTTTTATTAATTAATCTAATATTTTTATTTTTAACTCTAGTAGAGCCTGATCTTGCGGGTATAAAACAAATAATATCTGATTTCATATTTTTGATATGGAGGATTTAATTAAAATATTTTTCTAAATTATTGTTTTTAATTTTTTCTTTTATTTCTTTAAATACAATTTTACATCTCTTTAATTCATTATTGTCAATTTCTTTTAGAGGAGATCTCTCAAATCTTTTATAATTTTTGTTAAGTTCTAAAAAAGCCTTAATAGTTAAGTGCCAACCATATCGCTTTTTAATTTTAAAAAATGGATCTTCAATATTTTTTATTATCTTAAACATCTCATGATATTTTTTAGATTTATATAAATTATAAAAATCAATTGCTATTGTAGGATTTAAATTAGAAACACCAGATAACCAAGACGTACAACCATATTTTGTTGCCTGCAACCACTGTCTTTTACCTCCACCTGAAGTGATAATTGTCATTTCATTTGATAATTTTTGACATATTTCTTTCGTATAAGTCTTATTTTTAGCATCTTCTTTCATGGCTATGAACCTTGGAAGTTTTGAAATTTTTTTCAACACCTCCAAAGAGTAAAAAACATAATTAGGATTGCTTGAAATACCATTTTCCAAAATTTGTTGATGGAGTAGCAAGAAACATTTCGAATTATCATGAATTTTTTTAAAATGATTATAAAGCTGACTATCTGAATAATATTTTTCTCCAAAAATAAGGCTTACTATATCAGCACCATTTTTTTTAAAATATTTAACGTACTTTATACTTTGTGCAGTTGAACAATGATAAGGCTCTGCACAAATTATTATGTTTTTTTTGTTAAGCTTTTTTACTTGTTTGATGCAATAAACATTTATTTCTTTTATTTCTTTTTCATTTAATAAAGATAATCTTGAATTATAGACCATAACATAGAAATTTCTCGCCCCTTTATGGTACATATACTTTATGTAATTTTTAAGAGATGGATAATCAACTTTTTCATTTTTTTTAAATGGTGTGATTATCGAAAAGATTGGACCTTTTAAATTTTTATGTATATTAGTCTCATTTATCATGAACTTTTTTAATAAATTAACAAAATCAAGAACTTTCTTTATAGCAGAAATTGGAATAAATCATAATGGAGATATTCAAAATGCTCTAAAATTAATCCAAGCTTCAAAACTTGCTGGCTGTGATGCTGTAAAATTTCAAAAAAGAACACCAGAAATTGCAACACCTAAAAGCACCTGGAACGTTGAAAGAGATACCCCTTGGGGAAAAATGAAATACATTGAATACAAAAAAAAAATTGAATTTGGAAAAAAAGAGTACGATATTATTGATAAATTTTGTAAGAAAATTGATATTCTATGGACTGCTTCATGTTGGGACATCCCTTCTGTAAAATTTATTGAAAAATATAAAGTTAAATTTCATAAAGTTCCTTCTGCGTGCATAACAGATATAAAATTATTAAAAGAATTAAAAAAAACAAAAAAACCAATAATAATTTCAACTGGTATGAGTACGGAGAAACAGATAAAAAAAACAGTCAAATTTCTTTCACAAAAAAACTTGTCAATACTTCATTGCAATAGCTCTTATCCTTCTCAAGCAGATAATTTAAATTTAAGATACATTGAAAAATTAAAAAAAATGTTTAAAAAATCAGTTATAGGTTATTCTGGACATGAAATGAATTTGTCATCATCTTTAGCTGCTACAGTTTTGGGTGCTAAAATAATTGAAAGGCACATAACTCTTGATAAATCGATGTGGGGAACAGACCAGCAAAGTTCTATCGAACCATTGGGATTTGCAAGATTAATCAAAGAAACTGATACAGTTAAAAGATCTTTAGGAAAACCTATAAAAATAGTTTATCCAGAAGAAAAAAAAATTATGATGAAATTAAGAAAATATTTGTAGTTATGAGTACAAAATTAAGCTTATTTTAAAATCTAATTTTTATAAAATTTTTAATATTATTAACACTTTTAATTATTTTTAAATTCAATTAATAATAATTTCTTCATACTTTCCAGATTTTATAATTTGACCTCTTTCAAGCTTATATATTATATCACAATTTTTAACTGTACTTAGACGATGAGCAACTACGATTACTGTAATATCTTTACTAATATTATCTAAAGCGTCCATAACAACTTTTTCAGTTTGGGTATCTAGAGCACTAGTTGCTTCATCTAAAATTAAAACCTTAGGGTTACGGTACAATGCTCTAGCAATTCCAAAATTGCCATTATGATTAATTCCAATTTCACAAATAAGTTTTGTCATACAATTAAAAATTTTTTTTCTTTAAAATATGCTTAAAAACATGTTCACAAGCTTCAAACACTGCACCCTTTGCTGCATCACTTTTAGTAATAAAATTTGCGTACTTTTTAGTCGTCCGCAATGCATTATTTGGTGCAATGGCATAAAACACTTTCTTGAATATTTCTTTATCATGATAACCATCGCCCATATAAATTATATTTTTATATCCATACTTTTTTAAAAAATCTAATCGTTCACCTTCTTTCGTATAAAAAAGTTCAAAGCCCATATCATCAACAACTCTTTTTTTTGTTATTTCAAAACCTCTTTTGTCAGCTGAAACAAAAAACAGTTGCATATATTTCTTAAGTATTTTTAAACCATCATTATCATGAGGGCCAAATACTTTCATTACCTTGCCTTTCGATGTATAAAAAAACTGACCAGATGCTAAAACTCCATCTACATCTATAATAAATATTTTATTCATAGTCATTTTTAAACTTTATTAAATCCATCTCTTTCAGCTTTTTTCCAGTATATATTTGAAATTGTTTTTTTGCCTGCATCAATGTTAATTTTTTTCCTGAAATATATTTAATATCAAACTTTTTTGATAGATTTTTTAATTCATTTTTAGAATTAACCACATAATCAATTATATATTTTGTTTGTTTAAAATTTTTATTTAAAAAAACTTTAATATTTGAATTATCCATTCCTAAAGATGTAGCATTAATTATTATATGAGGTTTTAAATTTCTGATTTTACCCCATTTCATATAACTAAAATGTTCATGTTTCCAATTTTTAAATCTATTTGTATTCCTTGACATAATATGGATATGATTTGATTTCGCTCTTAAAAGTAAATAAGATAGATATGCCATTGAGCCAGAACCTATTATTAGAATTATAAAATTTTTTTTTATATTTAATTGCTTAAGAACATTATTAAGTGCATAATAATCAGTATTATAACCTATCAATTTGCCTCTTTTATTTAAAATTGTATTTGATGATCCAGTAAGTTTTACAAATTTATCTTGCTTATCAAGCAATTCAACTACTTGATTTTTAAAAGGCATTGAAACTGAACATCCTTTTATATCAAAATTAAAAATAAATTCTTTTAAGTAATCAATTTTATCAAGCTTTCTTGATAAATATAAATAGTTAATTTTTTTTTTATTATAAAAAAAGTTATGAAATAAATTTCCAAAATTTCCAGGTTTTTTTGCAATCGAAATGATTAATTTTGTATTTTTATTAATTAAATTCATTTTTCAAAATAATATTTTAATATTCTATAATTAATTTTAACAAGAATCTTATATTAATAACCTACATCATTATTTTTTTTGATTTATAATATTTAATAATTCTTTTTTTGCTAAATTAAACAACATAATATCAAATGGATAATGGTGTAATGGACACATATTTAAAAAAATGATTGCTCTCAATAATTTTACTTTTTTGAATAAAAATTTTCTTTTTTCAATTTGTTTTTTAAATATAATTTCATAAGACTTATAAGCTTTAATTTCAGGCATTGAAAATTTTACTGATAAATCTTTCTCAAAAAAGTAAAAATTTTTTTTTTTGATCTCCGAGTAATTTATCTTCATTCCACCAAATAATTTAGCTAAATCATAATACAAATCCCCATACTTTTGATTACCTTCAAATGTATCTCGCCAATCAATTAAAGTGAACTTTTTTAATTTTTTGTTATAAATAATATTGTCAAATTGAAGATCTCCATGAAAACGAGAAGCAACAGTATTGTTTTCTAAAATAGACCAATTTATTTTTTTTAGTAAATAATGTATTTTTGGATATTTAAAGTTGTCTATTTTTTCATGTTCAAATTTCTTATATTTTTTCAAGTAGAGATTTACTCGCGAGTAAGTTTTTTTTTTATAGAAATTTTTTACTTCAATATCAATATTGATTTTATTATTTTTTTTCCAAAATTTAGAAAATAAAAAATCTAACAATTTTATAAACAATTTTGGACTTAAATTTTCATAAAACACATTACCTTTAACAAAGTCTTGGCAAAGGAATCCATTTATTATTTTTATATTTTTAGGGACAAAATTTTTCAAATTTTTTGATCTATTCAAAATTTTTTTCATTTTTTGTTTATCAGAATAAAATTTGACAATATTTTTTTCATTTTGATAAATAAATTCACTTTTTTTGCTGAAGTCATAAAGTTCAAAGGATTTAATTGTCTTTTTATAATTTTCTAACGTTCCTATATCGTACCAATCAATTTTTTTTATATAAACTTTTCTATTGTTAATTAAATTATTAAATCCTGATGAAACTTGAACTTCTTTAAGTATTACTTCTTTTCTATATAATGACCAAAATATTGACCAGTCATAAATATAAGCAAGCCCTGTAAATTGATGATGAGTTTCTTTTGGTTCAATCTTATCATGTAAACTTATTATTAAATTTTTTTTTGTTACTAAATTGCAGAAATTCTTTGAATTTTTGAAATTTTTTTCACCTACCGCCATCCAATTTATTTTTTGTTGTCTAGGAATTCTTGTTTTATTCCAAATGGTATCACAGGATACAAAATAAAATGGTTTCTTAAGAAATCTTTTACACTTATATAGTGAGTGTCCTGGACCACTATTCTTGCCGTAATAATTTAAAATTTTTACGAATGTAAAATTGTGTTTTGGATATTTAATTTTTAAAAAGTTTTTAACTTGATTACCCTTATATCCTAATGCAATTATAAAGTTGTCATTTTTCTTAAATTTTTCGATAATATGTGAAATGCCAGCCTTTTTTTTTATAGGTAATAAAGATTTGTTCAAACTTTGAGTGTAATCTTTTAATCGTGAGCCTTTGCCAGCTGCTAAAATACAAACAGTTTCTGGCATGATTAACGATGTTCTGAAGAAATCTTGCCACTTTTTCTGTTAGCGTCATCTTGGATTCTTATAACATCATCTAAATGCTGACTTGAAATTTCAAAAAGTTCAATGTTAGTTTTGGCTATAATCCGATGAAGGCCTGGTGGATTTACGTTAATAGCAGCTGGAGATTTAATTAGTATTTTACGTAGATCTTTTGAAGCAACATTTTTATTCTTAACAAAATTATTTTTTTTAGTGACAAGCAATGCATCTCCTTTAATTAAAAAATTAGTTTCTGTTTTTTTTTTATGATATTGTAAGCTGGTTTTATTTTTCCTCTTTATAAAAATGTTTTTAAATGCATAATTAGAGTTATAACCATTGATCCATCTTTCATATCCCCATGGTTTTTTTACGGTGTAAACTTTATGAATATTTGAAATCATAAACTCTGGTTTTTTTCTATTTATTTTTTTTTTTGCTAGCAAAATCGTTACTTCTTTATCAATAGTGAATTTTTCTACGTTTTTTAAATAAATTATAGTATTTTTTTTAATTTTGTATGACTTTTTATTAAAAGAAATAGATGAATTTTTTTGATTAAGAACAAATATTGTAGCTTGGTAGTCCTGAAAATTAAAAAAAGTTTTTTTTTTTATATTTTTAAGTGAGTAATTATAGAATTTGTTATTTTTTAAAACAACATTGTCTCTATTAAGTCTAAAATTTTTTTTAACATTAATTTTTGAGTTTAAAATCATAATATATTAATTAATATCAAAAATAGTTCTTTAAAACAATAAGTATATATTTTATAAAATTAAAATTTGTGATAATTAACTAATGCAAAAAAAAATTAAAATATTCGATCTTAAGTTTAATAAGCAATACAGGAAAAAATTTCATAAAGGAGTTGATAGAATTCTTGATGAAGCATTTTTAACAAATCATACATATGTAAAAAAATTAGAGAAAGAATTTTGTAAAAGAAATAAAACAAAATATTCGGTTGCTGTAAATAATGGAACAACAGCAATTGAGATCATACTAAAATGCATTAATGTAAAAAATAAAAAAGTTCTTGTTGGTTCAAATACTTTTGTGGCAACAGGCTTAGCAATAAAAAATTCAGGTGGTTTACCTGTGCCACTCGATATAGAAAACAAATTTTATAGTTTATGTCCAAAAATTTTAACAAAAAAAATTAGTAAGAATATAGGAGCGGTTATTATCATTCATATTGGGGGTTTAGTTACACCATACTTAAACCAAATAAAAAAAATATGTCACAAATATAGAGTTCCGTTAGTTGAAGATTGTGCTCAAGCATTTGGATCTAGTCTAGGATCAAAAAAAGTGGGTAATTTTGGATTAGCTGGAGCTTTTAGTTTTCAGACTACAAAAGTAGTTACTTCAGGAGAAGGTGGTATAATTACCACTAATAATTATGAATTTTATAAAAAACTTTTATCAAATAGATTTTATGGTGTTGATTTTAATAACCCTCTTTCTTTTATTTACCAGGGAAGCAATTATAAAATGACAGAATTAGTTGCATTATCTGCATTATGTGACCTTGAACGTTCTGAAAGTAGAATTTCAAAAAGAATAAAATTAGCAAAAAGATACCAAAGAAATCTAAAAAACACTAATTGGAAAACATTACAAAGTACTAAAAAAACCAAGTCGTCTTATTATAAACAAATCATCTTATCTCCAGTTAAAAGATCACAGGTAAGAGATTATCTTGAAAAAAAAAAAATCAGCTTAACAGGTGGAGTTTACTATAAACCTCTTCACAGACAACCAATCCTAGGCATAAAGAAAGATCATAATTTTCCTGTTTCTAGTTTTTTTGCAGATAATCATATTTGTCCTCCATGCTATCCAGAGTTATCTTTAAATGATATAGATGTTATTTGTAGATACTTGAAAAAATTAAAATAATAAGATAATCAAAATTATGTCTACTAATTCCATAATTAAACAATACGATAAAAATGGTTTTACTCTTGTAAGAAATCTTGTGACTAAAAAGGAATGTTTAATTTTGAAAAATGAAATTTCAAAATTAAAGTCTAAATTGAATATTTCTTTTTCAAATATTCCATATGGTTTTGGAGATTTAAAGGATTCACTACTAAACAAAATAAAAAATAGAGATAAATTTTCAGTTATTACGAATCAACTTTGCGGAACAAAATTGTCCCTTGGGCATTTTTTAGTCGTAAATAAAGCTTCTTGGCTTGGACCGGATGTCGAATGGCATCAAGAAGTATTTAACTCAGATGTTTATGCCCCAGGGATTAATATGAAAAAAAATTGGAAACGATTTATTCAAGTATTTATAGCTATTGACGATCATGATAAGATTAATGGATGTTTAAAAGTTTTTAAAGGATCGCATAAAGCTGGCATTTTGCCATTTGATGATTTTGTTAATATAAATGGGAGTCATAAAAGAAGAGTTAAATCCAAAAACTTAGATAAACTAAATAAAAAATTTAAGATCATTGACATTGAAATGAAAAGGGGCGATGTACTTTTTTTCAATCATTTATTAGTACATGGATCTCCAACAAATATGTCTCATAAATCTAGGGTATCTGGTCTAATGCAATTTTATGATTCAAATTTAAAATATGATTACAGAGTTTTCAAAAATTATCAAAACTTTAGAGCGAGATTTATTAAAAACCACTCTTTAGGAATAATAAATAGATTATCTAGTTACAAAAATAATTTGAAAATTTTTTCAAAAAATCAAAAGTAATCATGGACAAAGAGAAAAACTGGAGATCAATATTTGAGTTTTTTTTAGATACTAAAAAAATTACAAACTATAGTTACAAAAATTTGTTGTTTGCAGCGGGTCACCTAAAGAGTAAAACAGGTGGTTTTACAGTAAAAAAATGGATGAATGAATGTAATATTATAGATAAAAAGTTAGAGATAAAAAAAGGTGACACCATTTTAGAGATTGGATCAGGTTCTGGAGCTCTTCTAAAATATTTTCAAAAAAAAGCTAAGATTTATGGCGCAGATTATAGTCCACAACTTTTAAATTTATCAAAACGGGCAATTCCAAATGGTAAATTTCAACTTAAAGAGGCTTCTAAAATAAATTACAAAAAAGATTTTTTTGATGTTGTGATTTTATATAGTTGTATTCAATATTTTGAGAATACAAATTACTTTAAAAAAGTAATTAATAAAATAAAAAAAATTCTTAAAAAAAACGGTAAATTATTCATCGGTGAGATAGTTGATGGTGATAATTTAAAAAATTTTGAGAAGTATAGAAAATCTCAAATTGGATCTAAAAAGTATAATTTAATGTATGAAAAAAATAAAAAGCTTAAACATTATGCACTTGGAAGGGTTGAAATACTTAAATTATTTGAAAAAGATTTTAAAAATTTTGAAATTTTTAATTCTATAAAAAGAGGAAACGAAAAAGATTATTACAGATTTAATTTTAGCTGCCTAAAAAAATGAGTAAGATCGCTGTCTGTTTGTTTGGTTTAACTGGAGGATTAGCAGGAAGTTATGGTAAAGGTAAAAAATTAGATCCTAAAATCTGTTTTGATAATTATAAGAAATTTATTTTTCAAGATTATAGCATTGATTTCTTTATACACTCATGGTCAGTCAATAAAAAAGAAAGAATTTTAAATTTATATAAACCTAAAAAGTATATAATTGAGAAACAAAAAAAATTTAATAAAGATATTTCAAATTACTCCTTGGAACACATTAGATATTTAAAATCTAATGGAACCCGTAAAAGGTTTGAATATTTGAAAAAAAAAGCTGCGGCTATTAAATCTTTTTTTTATAGTTTGTCCAAATCAGGTGAAATTTTTTTGAAATATTCAAAAAAGAATAGAATAAAATATGATGTTGTTATATTTTTAAGGTTTGATTTATTTTTTAATAAAGAAATTAAATTAAACATTCTAGATAAAAAATGTGTTTATGTTCCATTAATAAAAAATAAAAAAGATAAAAAATATATAAGTGATTTATTTTTCATAATGTCTCCTCCCTTAGTTAAAAAATTTATAAAAATTTACGAAAATGTTGAAAAGCTTGTTCCATCAAGCACTGTTGCTTTCAAGCAATTTTTTGATATGGAGAAAATTAAATATAAATCTATGAATTTAAAAAATAATGACTTTTATTTATATAGATTAATGAAAAATCAGAAAAAAAAACAATTAAACTCTATATTTAGTTATCTTAGGGAAAGATTTAAAAAAAATTTCGTAAAATGATTTTGAGTAGTTCACCAAACTCCACTTGCTTGTAAAACCATATTTATTTTTCATCCATTTCAACCCTTCACTTTTATAAAGTTTTAAATTTTTATCGAAAGTTTCTGTTTTGATAAAGTCATTCTGATTTAATAAGTAATCATTATTTTCTTCAATAATAACTTCATTCGATATAGCTGTTGCCCAATAATTTGCATAACCTTTTGCAACTAATTCAGTATCTAATCCATATCCTCTAAAATTTGTACCATCAAATAAAAAATTTTTGTACCCAGGTTTATTTAAATTCATAATATTTAAAATAAATTCTTTTCTTAGAAAAATTGCATTATTTTGTATGTACCACACATAACTTAATTTTTTGCTAAAGAAATTTTTATTGATCCAAGATTTATTAGTACCACAAAGAATACCAATTTTAGTATGAGTTGAAAAAATTTTGTCTATTTTTTTGTAAAAGTTTTTATTTTGAAATATGGCATCATTAGAAGTAAGCAAAAAATAATTATAATCATTTAATTTATTTTCTTTGTATAAATTGCTCAATGCAAAATTCATGCCTCTGAAAAAACGAAGACCTTTTTTATTTGCCTCTTTCCAGTTTGCATGCCATGTGTAATTTTTAGATAAATTTTTTTTTGCAGAGCCAGATTCCAAAATAAAAATATCTGTGAGTTTACTATACTTATTTAATTTTTTATACAATTCCTCTGTCTCTTTCTTAAGGTTTCGATTTAAAATTATAGTGGCAAATTTTTTTCTCATTATAAAATTCTAAAAGATGTTAAATATCTTAAAATAACTTTTTTGATCGAGTCTTTTAAGATATAATCTAAATCTAATTTATTTTTTTTCATAGTAAGACTTAATTTATCTTTTATTTCAATTACTTTTGGATCACTAAAAACATAATGACCTGAGATAATAGCTTTATCTTTTGGACTTTTTTTAGAATGTTCCATAACCCATTTTATCCATTTACCGGATTCATTGGCTATTTTTATAAAATCGCTAAGTTCATTTTTAAGATTATATTGTTTTAGGCACTTTAATAAACTTTTAGTCTCAGCTACCCCAAACTCAGGTGCAACATTTACAGCTTGGAGTCCTAATCTAGGGTGCCATTGAAGAGATCCATTATTAAGATAATCTGCGTTGTGTTCTTTCATTATTATTTCATTTTCTTTACAAACGTCGAGAGTTTTAAAAAGTGTTATTTCAACAGGTAATTCATTTTTAATGTTATAAAATGTTTCAAAGGTTCCTATATTTTTTGTCTCCATTACTTTTGTTCCACATTGAGCAACTACAAATGACGGCCATTGCAATTTTTTTTTGACACAGAAATTTTTAAATTGTTGTAATGTATTTGAAAAATCTTTTAAGTTTCCTGAAAATCCTGATTGTTCTTCTGTTCCTATTTCGAAAAAAATTTTTTTTTTTTTTCTTTTTGCGTAAGAGTCACAAAAAGAATATAGGCTGCATAATCTATCATATGCTTGTTTTTTACTCACAGGAAAAATGGATTCACTAGTATCTATATGTATAAAATCAAAATTATTATCAATATCATCTTTAAATGAATCTCTTGCAGACTTCATAGCTTTTGTAAGAGTATATTTTTTTTTTATCTCAATATTTCCTTGCCATGGTCCTCCATGATCTCTTGCTAAAAAAATATTTTTTAACTTACTTTTTTTTTTCACATATTGAGAAAAAGTTTTTGTATTCCATTTATTAGCATACCCTCCTCCTGTTTTTTCAGAGTCTACTTGACGCCTGCTTGCTATTAAGGTTATAGGAACGTTATACTCATCTGAAATTTCAATTGCAGCATCAACTACGTTTTTTGACATTACTCCCACAAAAAGTAATGTTTTATTTTCATCAATTATTTTCTGAAGTTTTGTTGGTAACATATTGTACCTTCCTACAAAATTATTCTTACATTTTGATTAATTTTTTTTAGCTGACTTTTAATTTCTCTATTATATTCTCCAGCCTTAAGAATTACAACTGGATCTTTTAAATTGCAAATAATGTTTGGCTCTCTAACAATTAAATCTGTTCCATACAGTCTCTCATCATGTTTATTTATATCATTATCAAGAATACATTTTATTAATTTTGAGTTTAGACCATTAAATAATAACATTTGAGAAAATATATGTGCTCCAAACAGGTAGATATCTTTATTTTTTAATTTTTTAAGTTTTTCATTATAGTTTTTTGCATTTTTAGTCCAATAATTTTTATAATTCTCAAACATTCTTTTATTAACTTCGTATTTTGAGTATGAATTAACTTTGTATTTTTTATTTGTTTTTTTAGTTAAATAAAAAATCGAATGACTTTTTAAAAAATATTTTTTCCTTAATATTTTAAATCCACATTGATTGAGTAGTGTTTCAACAAGATCTTCGTCATAGTAGTAAGGATGTTCAAAATTCATTACACTTGCAATTTTATTTTTCAACATACCTTTCATATTAGGTATTGAAAATGCATGATAGCCACCTATATAAAGCTTACGATTTATTGAGTTTAATACTTTTAATGGATCGTACAAATGTTCAAAGGTATGAGAATGTACAAAAAGATTAAATTTTATGTTTTCACTAATTAATTTTTCTTCATAAAATTTTTTAATTACCTTTATTTTTCTATTTTTTATTTCTAAACTAAAATTTTTATCAAAAACAAAAAAATTAATTATCTTTTTATAGTTGTCTATTTGATGAATAATTGAGTTAGACCCTCCGCCTAATTCGCAAATATTTCCAACTAAATATTTTTTAATAAAATTAAAAAATTGAAAATGGTGTTTTTTCCATACTGTGCCAATAGATCCGGATCCATGAGATTTAAAATAAACATCATTTAATTTAGCTTTTGGATATATCTGAACTGATCCAGTTTTTTTATTAATCCACCATTTAAGATCTAAATATTTGTATTGTTTTTTATTCGTCGTCCCCATGAAAACGGGAAATTTTTTGATTTCTATTATTTTTTGAAAATCACTTTTTTTAATTAAAGGACAAAATAATTTCATAAATTTATTTATATATATAAAAAGGATTTAATATATCTTATCTTTTATAGAATATTTTTGAAAAAAACTTGAAATTATGAAATTGGTGCTCTAAGACCAATTCCTTTTTATTATTTTTAAGTTTTTGTTGTGAAATAACAAAAAATCCACCCCCTTCTAACTTCAAATTTTCAGGGTTTCTTACGTTTGTTTTATAAAGATCGTTATCAAACATTTTCATATGGACAGTACCATTATGACCAGAAACAATTGTATTTGTGTTTTTTTCAATTGGTAAATTCAAATATAGTTTTTTTAGCTTTCTAATATGTTCCAACCTATTTTCATTATATGGTCCTTTATGAACTAATTGCAAATTCAGTTCATCATAACCACCAAAAGCGATATCTGCTGTTTGTCTTGATCTACAAATTGGGCTTGAAATAACAAAACCTATAGGTAGTTTAATGTTTTTCAAATGCTCCCCAATAGCTTTGGCCTGTATTTCACCTCTTTCATTAAGACAAACAGCATCTTTAAAATATTCATTTTCCGCATACCTTGTTCCATTAAGACCATTCTCATGTAAATGGGTTTCTAGCGCATCGTACGCTTGAACATCAATCCATTTATCTCTCTCTGCGTGTCTAAAATGTAAAATATAACCACCCTTAAGGAGTTTTTCAGCCCAATAAATATCAAGGTTGTTTTGTTCGTACTTAGATTGTTTATTTGTTTCAGGATCGAAATTTAGATTAATTAATTTTTTCTTAATTGAATCAAAATTTTTTAATAAATTAATTGAACTATCAATGAAAATTATAAAGACCATAAAAAACACAGCTATGTAAATTATGTTTTTTATAGTGTTATTTTTTATCTGTTTCATTTAACCAAGTAATACAGTGTTGATAAATAATTTAAGAGCGAGATAAATCGTATCATAATTATTATGAACAAAATACATTACTTTAATATATTATATTTTTGATATAAAAATTTTTTTCAGTGCATAAATCAAGCCAATTGAGCTATTAGTACTGGTCAGCTACATGCGTTACCGCACTTCCACACCCAGCCTATCAACGTGGTGGTCTACCACGGCTCTATAGGAAGA
>Ga0160423_10000211_pt1 | contig 44802 bp, 43 predicted proteins | sample CRUFie14St8metaG_FD_108191 | JGI IMG/M metagenome (GOLD analysis project Ga0160423, IMG submission 108191) | Marine microbial communities from the Costa Rica Dome - CRUD Field 142mm St8 metaG | ecosystem: Environmental > Aquatic > Marine > Oceanic > Photic zone | place: Costa Rica: the Eastern...
AGGCGGCGCAGATGGCGTGTTCGGTCGCGTGAGCGATGCGGCTTTGAAGGCATATCAGAAGGATCACGGTCTTGATCAGACCGGAGTTGCAGATGAGGCAACCCTTCTAGCACTTACAGGCTCTGCTGTTGCGGTGCCCTCAGAATACGCCCAGCTGGTCGGTCTCCGCCCGGGTGCACTGGGAGATTCTGTTGCGGCACTGCAACGGCGCCTACTCGATCTCGGAATTACCGTTCGGGGCGGTGTTGACGGGGTCTTCGGACCAGCCACTGCGCAGTCCTTAAAGGCTTTTCAAGATCGAGGTGGATTGGAGAAAACCGGGATCGTAGATGAATTGACGGCGATCGCTCTGTCGAAGAATTCGTCCGGAGGAGAGTCCTACGGTTCAACCTCGGGCTACGGCGTTTACGGCGAGGGTGGCGCACGCGTCTTGTCTCTCCAGACTGCGCTTACTCAAGCGGGTATCACCCTGCGCGGTGGACCTGATGGATGGTTTGGCTCAGCCACTTCTGCCGCAATCATGAAATTTCAGCGACGTGAGGGCATACAAGTAACTGGCGTTGTCAATAATGCGACTGCAGAGCGACTCGGCCTAGAAAAGGAACTTGCGCCATCGAACTCTCCTGTTGCCAATATCGCACTTGATGCATTCCCGATCCAAGGCATGTGTGGTTACCAGGATGGGTGGCACGACCCCCGTCCAGGAGGCCGGCTTCATGTAGGCGTGGATATCATCGCTCCCGAAGGAAAGCTTCTCTACGCAGTTGCCGATGGAACCATCACGAGAATGTACAGAGACTTCCCTGGATCAATGCCGGGCAACGGCCTCCGACTGACCATGGCAGACGGCACATACTTCTTCTACGCTCACCTCCTGTCCTTCGCAGAAGGAATCGATGTTGGATCAAAAGTTAAAGCTGGACAAGTGATCGGCCGAAACGGCAATACCGGCAGCTCAGGTACAGCACACCTTCACTTCGAAATACACCCAAACGGCGGCGCAGCAATTAACCCATACCCGATCGTTAAAGCGATTGACGGTTGCTCAGTCACCGAGCCAATCGCCGTTACTTTGGAGAACTGATTAACTTCGAGACGATCTCGTCAACATAGGATTTTTCTGTGGATGCTGTAATCGATTACCAGCTCACCTCCGGGCACGCTGATTGGCCACGCCTGAGAGATTCTGCACAATGGGCCGATGATTCAGGATTTGGCGCAATCTGGGTGGTAGACCATCTCGCAGGCTCGTCGATGGGAGGTAAGCAGTCATACGAGGCGTTCACGTGGCTTGGGGCGATGGCTGCGATAACTGAACGCATAGAACTAGGCTCACTCGTGACCAACGTTTGGAACCGTAGTATTGGCACCAGCATTATCGGAGCCGCAACGGTGGCCGAAATCTCACAGCGTCGGTTCTGGTTCGGGGTTGGAGCTGGGACATCACCGTCAAGTGCTTTTGCTTGGGAGCAAAAGGTAGTAAATGCTGCTGTCGAACCGTCGATGGTGCGTCGGCACGATCGAGTTGAGCAGCTTCTCGAGCTTAGTGCACGAATGTGGGGCGAGGCAGCTGATGACTATCCGACGTTCGTCGCCCCTCGGATCACCCCGCTCAAAATCGTAGGTGTGAATAGCGTCCGCCTGTCAAGGATTGCTGCGCTGAAGGCTGACGGCATCAACGTCGCTTGGCGCCACCCGCGTCGAAATGAATTTTTAAAAGCGTGTCGGGAACACGCGCCCTCATCGGGCTTCGAATGGACCACCTATGTTCCATACGACCCTGCCCTATTTGACGAGGAGCACCCCACGCGAAGAGAAATGGCATCACTCGGCATTACTAGGATCATTCTTCTTGAGGCCGGCGTGCCACAGGTGCACTGACCTTCCGACTAGGGTAGTGAGAACATAGTAATTCGCCGTAACGCCGAATCGGGAGAGTGACTCGCAACCAGATTTCTGCGGGTTCACGCCGAAGGAGCAACCTCCCCGGAATCTCTCAGGCACCAGGACCGATGCGGATGGCGACGCTGGAAAGCAGCCTACGGGCTCGCCCAAGGGGAAAGCCGCTCCGGCGGTGAAACTCTCTGGTACCGATGACAGCGGGGGTCAACCGTATTGAGGGGTCCTCCATGGCTGCAGTGAACGAGACATCGATTCGAGGTTTTGAGTCACGCCATATCGGTCTGCACGGCTCGGCGCTCGCCATCATGCTTGATCGGGTAGGTGTCGAAACTGTCGACGATCTAATTGACGACATCGTCCCTGAGTCCATTCGTCAGCGTTCGGATATCGGGCTGCCCGGTGTTTTGAGCGAACAAGAAGCAATTGCCGCTATTCGATCTATTGCGGAAAAGAACCGAGAGATGACTTCACTCATCGGCATGGGATACACCGGTACAATCATGCCCCCGGTGATTCGTCGAAATGTGCTCGAGAGTCCAGCCTGGTACACGGCTTACACCCCTTATCAGCCTGAAATTAGTCAGGGACGCCTTGAGGCCTTGCTGAATTTCCAAACGATGGTGTGCGAACTTACTGGTCTCCCCGTTGCCAACGCGTCACTGCTTGATGAGGCAACAGCTGCCGCTGAGGCGATGACGATGTGTCACCGATCGATAAAAACGGGAGACGTGTTCTTCGTAGATCGTGATGTACATCCGCAGATACTCGCCGTTCTGAAGACACGCGCCGAACCCATCGGAATTTCGGTCGTCTCCGGTGACGATGCCGCCTTAGCCTCTCTCGAGGGTGTATTTGGCGCGCTATTTTCTTTCCCCTCTTCGACTGGCGGTATCCGTGACTTGTCGTCGCTAATCGATACGGTGCATGGCAAAGGTGCTCTTTGTGTCCTCGATATCGACCCACTGGCGGCAGTGCTCCTTCGCTCGGCTGGTTCGATGGGCGCCGACATTGCAATTGGCTCGGCACAACGATTTGGGGTGCCGATGGGTGGAGGAGGGCCGCACGCAGCGTTTATTTCGGTTTCAGAAAAGCTTGCTCGCGCGATTCCCGGACGGCTCGTGGGCGTGAGTGTTGACGACGCCGGTCGCCCCGCCCTTCGACTCGCATTGCAGACTCGAGAGCAACATATTCGTCGAGAGAAGGCAACGTCAAATATCTGTACTGCACAGGTGCTGCTTGCCAACATCGCAGGCCTTTACGCCTGCTGGCATGGCCCTGACGGGCTTCGCTCAATCGCCAAGCGAGTCGCAGCCTTCGCTCACGCCGCAGCAAGAGCGTTCGAGGCCGCTGGTTTTCAGACTCGCCACGGCGTGATCTTTGACACCGTGTGTGTCGATGGTGTCGATGCAGAGAAATATCGGGCCGCTGCAAGCGATAGAGGTATCAATATCCGTGTCGTCGATGAGTCGACGGTGGCGATGACGTTTGACGAAACAACTGATCACCGCGTCTTATCCGATGTCTTAGAGAGTTTCGGCGTGCAGCCGAGTGAGCCTGAAGTCCTGCAATCAAAAGTATTTAGCGACGACGTGTCTCGGTTCGGTGATCTCATGCCTCAGGAAGTCTTCCATCGCTACCACAGCGAACATGAGATGCTCCGATATCTCCGGCGTCTGAGCGATAAAGATCTTGCTCTTGATCGCACGATTATTCCTCTTGGTTCATGCACGATGAAACTGAACGCCACTACGGAGATGGAGCCGATTTCGTGGTCGCTATTCGGCAATATCCACCCGTATGCACCTGGGGCACAACTTAAGGGCTATCAGCAGTTAGTTGAGGAGCTTGAACAGATGCTCGCAGCGATTACGGGCTACGACGCAGTGAGTCTGCAGCCCAATGCCGGAAGTCAAGGCGAATTTGCTGGCCTCCTAGCCATACGCGCGTACCATCAAAGTCGAGGCGATCTTGATCGCAATGTGTGTCTCATCCCATCAAGCGCGCACGGCACGAATGCTGCCAGCGCTGTCATGGCAGGAATGGACGTAGTAGTTGTGGCGTGTGACGAACGCGGCGATGTTGACCTCTCTCATATTGACGAGTTGATCTCCGTGCATGGCGAGCGCATTGCAGCCATCATGATCACCTATCCGTCGACACATGGAGTGTTCGAAACGACGGTGACGGAAGTTTGTGAGCGCCTACATGCCGTTGGCGGACAGGTATATGTCGACGGGGCCAACCTCAACGCGCTGGTTGGTGTCGCTCAGCCAGGAAAGTTTGGTGCCGACGTGAGTCACCTGAATTTGCATAAGACATTCTGCATTCCGCACGGAGGAGGTGGTCCTGGAGTCGGCCCAGTTGCAGTCAAACAACACCTCGCCGAATTCCTACCAAGTGATCCTCTCGGTCACTCTGGTGCGGTTGGACCGGTCAGCGCAGCCCGCTTTGGCTCGGCCGGAATCTTGCCGATTCCATGGGTGTACGCCCGGCTTATGGGTGGCGACGGCCTCCGCAATGCGACAATGATGGCAATACTTGCCGCAAACTACGTCGCATCACGGCTCTCAGCCCACTTCCCTGTCTTGTACACCGACGCAAACGGGCGGGTCGCTCACGAATGCATCCTCGACCTTCGCCCGATCACCAAAGCAACTGGGGTCACCGTCGATGATGTTGCAAAGCGCCTCATGGACCACGGAATACACGCACCCACCATGTCATTCCCAGTGGCCGGAACGTTAATGGTCGAACCTACGGAGAGTGAGTCTCTCGATGAAATTGACCGTTTCTGCGATGCGATGATCTCAATTCGGGGAGAAATTGATCGAGTTGCAGACGGTGAATGGGCCGTTGAACAGAGCCCACTACGTTTCGCCCCCCATACCGCAGAGGAGCTTCTTGGCCCTTGGGAACGGCCGTACTCGAGGGAGCTTGGCGCCTACCCCCTGCCAGGGCTTCGCCATCAAAAGTATTTTGCTCCGGTCTCGCGCATTGACGGAGCAACAGGTGACCGAAATTTGATTTGCACTTGTGAGCCGCTCGAGGTGTACGCCAGCCAGACCTGAACTAGCGTTGTCGTATGGCCTCATCAAAAGATCGAACAGAGTTCATCTCTGAACTTGTCAACCTCCTCGCTGGCCCAGTCTCCGCGGGAGTGAAAAAAGCTGGAGAAGCTAACCAGCGCCGAATGCAGATGCGAGAACACGTCGAACAGATGGTCGACGACGCAAAGAAGGCTGGAGATGTTGCGCGTCGAATGATCGCGCTACTTGACGAAATTGAGCAGCCGCTTCGTGAGGCAGTGCCGCAGCTCGCAAGAGCCGCCCAGGTACTAGGTCAACTTCTCGACGAAGCGCCAGATGATCTCTCGGAACAGATGAAGAACACGTGGGCCTCCGTGAATTCACTCCTTGAGGGACTTGGTCCCTTGCTGATGCTTGCACAGGGCGCAGCTGGCATGTTCGGCAACGCAACACCAACCGGTGCGGCAAAAGCCTCCCCAGCAGCGACATCGACAAAAAAAGTCTCTGGAGCGAAGAAAACCGCATCAAAGAAAGTGGCGTCGGCAAAAAAGACGACAACTAAGAAGAGCGTTGCGAATGCAACGACGGCGAAAAAGGCCGCTTCGGGGAAGACGCCGGCCACAAAAAAGGCTTCTCCTGCGAAAAAGACCGCATCCAAGAAGGCCTCAACCTCAAAGAAATAGCATTGTTGGCGGCCCACCGCTCTTTCTCCTTGGCTATACGAACGGCATTTTGACGAGATGACCGGGTACTTCGGAGCCGCGAATGTCGATGCTGACCGAATCCCCGCTGGTCAAGTCGCCTGAAATGAATCCCATCGCGATTCCATGCTGAAGCATCGGTGAGAAGTTACCGGATGTGACGAGGCCGATCTGTTGGCCGTCGGACATAATTGGGTTTCCTGTGCGTGGCGGACGGCGGCTATCTGTCCCAATCCCCACGAGCCGGCGTGGCACACCCGCAGCTTTTTCGGCAAGCAGGGCGTCTTTTCCAATGAACTCCGTATCGAACGCGACGACCCAACCTAAGCCGGCCTGCAAGGGGGTGATCTCGGGCCCAAGCTCTTGGCCGTGTAGCGGGAGGCCCGCCTCAAGGCGCAGTGTGTCTCGCGCGCCAAGACCTGCGGGGGTTGCCCCGGCTTCGGCGAGCGCGTGCCATAAATCTGAGGCATGGCTTGTCGGTATCGAGATTTCGACACCGGCCTCTCCGGTGTAACCAGTTCCTGCGACGGTGCACTCCGCACCGTTCCAGAGAACTTCTTCTACCCGAAAACGATCAACTGTCCCAAAACTGGGACACACCGATACAGCGATCTCTCTCGCCGCTGGACCCTGTAACGCAATTACTGCTCGCGTTGTCGTGATGTCATCACCGCCAAGCGCATTACGAACTGATTCAGTGTTGGATGCATTCGGCATAACATCAATAACACCGCTGCGATGCCACCAGACGATGATGTCATCGAGTACTCCTCCTTCGACATTCAATAGGTGGGTGTATTGCGCCTGCCCAGGCTTAATTTTGCCAAGGTCGTTGGTCAGCGTGTTCTGGACCCGATCTGCAGCCTCACGATCGGAGAGCCGGACGGTTCCGAGGTGAGACACATCAAACATTGCACATGAGTTGCGGCAGGCAAGGTGCTCGCTGATTGTGCCCTCAAACTCGAGCGGCATTTGCCAACCACCGAACGGCGCAAGGCGTGCCGACGCAGCGATATGGACCGAGTGAAGCGGAGACTGTCGATCGCTCAGAGTGCGACCGCTTCTGGCTCGTCGAAACGAAGCGGAATGAGTTGCGCATCGATGTCGCTTTTCACTCCAGCGAGCGACAGGACATTGAGGACGCCCTGACCTTGCTTGACCACGTCGATGAGTTCATCCCCTTGAGTAAGCACAACAGTCTGACCGCTGATCACGAGATGAGCTGATGCGATGTCTGTGCTGACGTGTGTACGGAGGTAGGCAAACACTTCACGAACTGATTCAAGTTTAATGCCTGCATCAATAAGAGTCTTCACGACTCGAAGCTCAAGAAGATCCTGGTAGCTGTACCGACGCCGGGAACCACTGCCTGTGGCGTCAGTAAGCGACGGACGAATGAGGTTGGTTCGAGCCCAGTAATCAAGCTGACGGTAACTGATGCCGACGACGTCCGCAGTCTGCCGGCCGCTGAAACCTTCAGTTGATGATGTGTCCGACATTGCGCGCTTCTCTCCCAACCCAAGACTGCGTCATCGAAAAGAATTCGATGTGAGGCTCCTAAGCTATATACCTAGATAACTGAAGTCAACAGCGCAACAGCAATTGGCTAGGCAAGAAAATCGTCTGGGTTGACCGTCTTCAGAAAGTCCTGGAACTCATCGATGAGTTCCTCTTCTTCTTGTTCATCAGAAGAGGAAGGTTCGGGCTGCCCGGCTGTTTCCAACACCTCTTCGGAGGCGTAGATCGGTGCATCCGTGCGGATTGCGAGAGCACACGCGTCAGACGGGCGACACGATAAAGAAGTAGTTACACCGTCGCTGTCGATCAGGGAGAGTTCAGCCATAAAGACATGGTCACGAAGTTCGGTGATCGTAATCCGATCGATTCGGTGATCAAGGACCTCGATAACGGTGCTTAACAGGTCATGAGTTAGGGGGCGAGGAGGCTGAAGACCCTGCATCGCAGAGTGAATTGATGCTGCCTCAGAGTTTCCTATAAGAATTGGAAGAAGGCGCCCGTTACCGTCGGCCTCCTTCAGCAACATCATTGGGGTGTTTGCCGGTAACTCAACGCGCACGCCAAGAAGTTTCATCTGATGCACGCTTCGACCCTACAGCAGCGCTCACGAGTAATGCATCGCGGGCTCACTCAAACAGTCGCTGCAGGCCCTCTTGCACTAACGCCGCTCGCAACTTTCCCCCTGCCTCTGCAATCTCCGCGGACTGTTCGTTGGTTTTGCGGCGCATAGAGGGATCTCGCTGTCGAAGCCGGTGAGTAAGCAACTGCTCAATTAACGACAACTCTCTCTCGGCGGAAGTGCGCCAGTTGCGCAGGTGCCGTGCATCAATCCCATACCGCAACAAGATTCTTGCCGCGGCCCCAATGGCTACCTCTTGCTCGACATATGTATTCGACGGTGCGCGCCGGGGTGAAACGATGCCGAACGATTCAAGTTCAATGAGTTCCCGCTCGGTCAATCCGGTCATCGAGCGAAACTCTCCACGATCGAGGTGCAATCCAGTGCCAAATCCAACAACGTCTGCTGTAGTTACAGCAGTGGTTTCTGGACTGGTTGTCCGCCGCGTCCGAGCCGACGGGTGACTCCCAGGATCGGCTATTTCCTCAGTTGCTTCTGGCCGATCGATGCCCTTCGGTCGCGAAATCTCCGATGATGGATCAATCTCACCAGTATTGATCCGGTCCTTAATGATGCGAAGAGGTAGGTAATTCTCACGCTGCTCTGTGAGGATCACCCGCAACAGCTCGACATCAAGCTCGTGAAACTTTCGGTACCCCGATGTCGTACGCTCAGGATTTATGAGACCTTGACTCTCAAGGAAGCGGATCTTTGAAATGGTGACCTCAGGAAACTCATCAACGAGCAGTCCCAATACCTCTCCTATCGAGAGGTAGCCATCATCGGTCTCAGCCATCCGCTCGCTCGAAAAAGACCAACCGGAACTTGCCGATCTGAACTTCGTCGCCTTGGCGCAAGACGCTTGCCTCTATTCGCTGCTGGTTGACGTAGGTTCCGTTGAGCGATCCTGAATCGAGCACCTCGTATTCAGCATCTCGGCGAACAATTTCCGCATGCCGTCGTGAAACAGTGATGTCATCGAGGACAATCTCTGAATCAGGGTGACGACCGATACGAGTATTTGGGGCGTCGAGAGCGAACCTCATTCCAGCGAGCCCGCCCGATCTCACAATAAGCACACCGACCCCCTGTGTGAGTTCGCCAAGATTTACCGCTATATCATCACTTGACCCAGGAGCGTCCTGCAACGGATCGACTGTCATCAAGGTGATGGTTCGATCGTCCAGCACGTCTAAGGGTTCACCGCAGCTTGAACAGAAGTTACTGCCAGGCGGGTTTCGATGGCCGCACTGGTTGCAGAACACATACGCCACGACTGTCACTCCCCTGTTAAAGAGCGATACCCGTCAGCATCGAGCAACTGATCAATCATCGATGCGTCGTCAACACGCAGTTCAATCATCCAGCCGTCACCATATGGGTCGGAGTTGAGAAGCGACGGGTCATCTTGAACGGCAGTGTTTACTGCTACGACAACACCGGCTAATGGGCTGTAGATCTCCGACACTGATTTCGTACTTTCCACCTCGCCGCACATTGCGCCGCCCTCAAAACGATCATTGACTGCGGGAAGGTCAGCGAATACCACATCGCCTAAAGCATCTTGTGCGTAATCGGTGATGCCGATACGGACTGTGCCGTCGTCATTATGAGCGACCCACTCGTGGTCAGCCGAATAACGAAGGTGATTTGGGATTTCCATCTCTCTAACGGTAGCGGCTTTCACCAACGGAGATTGTTGCACGGACTAAATTCACCCAGCGCGCTGGCCCGAGTGAACTCCTCTAACCACCAGCGGCACATATGCACCAGCTGTGTACACACTGAGTAGAAGTCCGGGAATTCCGAGAATCCAAGCTGCGATGGTGAACACTTCTGCAATCGGCATGTCGCTTTCCCCCATCAAAAAGCCGGGAAAGGTGAACATCAACAAGAACGCTGCGGTTTTACCCCACCATGTGACATCAAAGCGCTCCATCTTGAAGACGAACGTCGCGATGACCATCATCGCTGCGACCAGAACCTCCCGGATCAGGGCAATCAGGGCAAACCAGAGTGGAGCTGAGCCATCGATGATAAGGGCGACGATGCCAACGAAGAACAGAATACGGTCAACTGTGGGATCAAAGATTTTGCCAAATTCACTTGTCTGATCAAGGCGACGTGCAAGATATCCGTCGACCCAGTCTGTCGCGCCGATACCACCGAGCACCCAAGCGGCGAGGTGCTGGTTCTCAAGTCCGAAAAGAATCCACAGAAACAACGGCAGACACAGCAACCGCACGAGCGTCACGGCATTCGGAACGGTCCTGATGCCGTCGAACATGCTGACTGGTTGATTGGTGGTGCTGTCAGTATCCATTGATGCGAGGTAACCCCATTGAGACGTTTGTTAAGTGATGTTAGGGGACGCCTGCAAAGCGTGGCTTGTCAGCACAAGGCCTCCCCTTCGCCGCACAATTGTTGCCGTCATAGGCTGTCTGTCGTGACAACTATCTTCACCCACATTATTGAAGGCGACATTCCAGGAACATTTATTTGGCGTGACAATAAGTGCGTGGCTTTCATGTCCATAAACCCAATGTCGTACGGCCATGCCCTCGTTGTCCCTATTGCTGAAGTCGACCACTGGGTTGATCTTGAACCAGACCTTTCTCAACATCTCTTTGCAGTAGCCCATCACATTTCGAAAGCTCAGCACGCGGCATTTTCTCCGGAGCGTGTCGGTCTCATCATCGCCGGTTATGAGGTGCCCCACACCCATATTCATGTGCTTCCGACAAATGAGATGTCGGATCTCTCATTCTCTAATGCCGCCACGAGCGTCGATCGCGAAGACCTTGAGAATGCTGCGTCAGCAATTCATCAGCAGCTTGTGGCGCTGGGGCACGACACTGGGGTGACCCGTTGAACCACGGTTTCGACACCTCACGGCTTCATCGCATCGACGATCATTTCCGGCGCTACGTTGACGACGGTCGACTGGCCGGCTGGCAAGTCTTGGTGTCTCGTCGAGGTGAGATCGCACATCACTCCACATATGGAGTTCGATGCCTCGAGACCAAAGAGCCATTCACTGACAACACGGTGGTGCGGCTGTATTCGATGACAAAACCCTTGACCACGCTCGCTGCGATGCAACTTGTCGAGCGGGGCCTTGTTCAACTGAAAGACCCAGTCTCAAAGTTCATTCCGGCGTTCGCAACGACACCGGTGTACCGATCTGGTTCAGTCCAGAAGCCAATAACTGAGCCGCAAACCCTTCCGATGCTGGTGTGGCATCTCATGACTCACATGTCAGGACTTACATACGGCTTCCATAACACTCACCCGGTTGATGCCATGTATCGAAACCAAGGGTTTGAGTGGGGTCAACCGGAAGATCTTGATCTCGCCGCATGCTGCGAACGCTGGGCGCAACTCCCACTCGTATTTCAACCCGGCACCGAATGGAACTACGGCATCTCAACCGATGTACTTGGCCGCATAGTCGAAGTGGTCTCGGGTCTTGACCTTGAAGAGTATTTTCAGCAGAACATTCTTCGGCCACTCGGCATGACAGACACAAGTTTCTATATCGACGACACCAACCGTAAATCGAGACTGGCAGAGCTATACATCCCAGATCCAGAGACCGGAGCTGCATTGCTCGCACCAGCCGAGTTGCGTCGCCCAGAACGTCCTCCGATGCTGTCGGGAGGCGCCGGCCTCTATGGAACTGCGGCCGACTACTTGCGGTTCTGCCAGATGATTCTCAACGGAGGCACCCACGAGTCAGAGCGTGTGATCGGGCGCCACACTCTTGACTACATGGGGAAGAATCATCTTCCAGGAAATGTCGACCTCGATGCCATTGGCCGACCGTTGTTCGCTGAATCAGCGTTCGTTGGAGTTGGGTTCGGCCTCGGTTTCTCAGTGGTAATTGATGCTGCCGCTAGCAAAGTACCCTGCTGCACTGGCGAAATGGCGTGGGGTGGAGCAGCAAGTACTGCGTTTTGGGTCGATCCCGCCGAAGACCTTGCGGTGATATTTCTTACTCAACTTTTGCCGTCAAGCACACACGCGATTCGGCCTGAACTCAAACAACTGGTGTATCAGGCACTCGTCGACTAACGCCCTAGAACAGGGTTGTTGGGCTTTCATCGGTTGGCGCAATGAGATGTTCACCCTCATTCCGGGAGTTGTTAACTTCAGTGCTCACGACATGTTCAACGAGGACGTCCTCGCTCGCAGGAGTCAGCACATGGTCTAACGCCTCGCGTGCGTCATGTTCAGAAGTCAAAAGCCATTGCTCTACACCGCTCGCCTCGATGATCACCGGCATCCGGTGGTGAATCGGCTGCATTGTTGGATTGGCGGCGGTGGTGAGAAGGCAGAGAGTGTGGCGGATGTCCTCTGCGTCCGCGGGGTTTCTCCATAGCGAAGAAATACCGCCTATAAGCACCGGCTGCTCGTCACCGCGAGTGAAATAGTGAGGCTCTCTAACGGGATTACCATTTCTGCCTCGAGGACCGTCTCTCCGAGCTGACGACCATTCGAAGAACCCATCGGCTGGCACAACGACACGACTCGATCGAATGGAGGCTCGAAACGATGGCTTTTCCCAGACGGTTTCGGCACGGGCATTGACGAGTCGCTGCCCGATTGATGGATCTTTTGACCAACTTGGTATCAAGCCCCATTCAAATTGTGCCACTGTCAGGTGATCGTTGCGGTCACACAGTGCAGCAACTCTGGCAGCAGGGGCAATGTTGTACCTCGCCTCTGGTGTTGCTGAGAGGTCGTCTACGGCTACGTTTAGAAGGGTGGAGAGTTGCTGGAGCGAACCAGCTTGCACGAACCGTCCACACATCAGTCACGGCCAGCCTGCGCCTGGTACCTGCACGTGTGCTGTTTCAACTCTTCCGGTTGATGTGCCGTCAACCCGTTCGGGGTGGGTTCCGCGAGAAGTCAACACATAGAGAGTCAATCCGTCATCCCCACCGAGCATGCAAGCAACTGCGGATTGATCGGTGGAGATCTCGTCAACCACTTCCCCACCCTCTCGGACCCTCACTACCTTTTTGTGCACGGGGTCAGCAAACCAAATCATTCCCTCCGCATCAAGACAGCAGCCGTCCGGAATGAGGTCTCCCAAATCGGCCCACACCCGGTGTTCGACCGCCATTCCATCATCAGTAATGCGATAGGCCGAATACCGGCGTCCGTAGGACTCTCCCACAATTAGCGTTGATCCATCTGGTGTGACCACTGAACCGTTGGGAAACATCAGGTCTTTGTTGGTGGTCCGAACAGTGCCATTGGGACTCACAACCACAAGATGTGCAGCCTGAGGCTCGACCGGAGGATCGGCGTGGATGTCGAACCCGAAGATCGATACGTATGCAGTTCCATCGGGCCCGACGACCATGTCGTTGCAGTCATGATCCGATACGCCAGAGAGGTCAGCATGAAGCGCGGTGTCTCGGCCATCGAATCGAAGCACCTTCTTATCAGCCATGGACACGACAAGTAGGTCGCCATTCGGTAGCCAGCCTAGGCCCGACGGACGTGCCTCGACGGTCAAGATGCGCTCTTCGTTACCCCCGCGGTCGAGCGTGAAAACGCCATGCCGGAAGAAGTCGCTGAACCAGAGTTTGCCGTCGTGCCAGCGTGGGCCTTCACCGAATTGGAGGCCGGTGTGAATAACTGTCGTGGTTTTCATTGGTGCTGCACTTTCGTCTGTCATTGAGGGGTTTCCCCCGCCAACGTCGCGCGCATCATTTCGCGACGGTGGCCGAAGTAATCATCGATCGCATAGTGCTGGACGCAGCGGTTATCCCACATCGTCAACGTTCCTTGCTGCCATCTCACTCGACAGGTGAAGTCGATCCTGCGACAGTGTTCAAAGAGGAAAGTGAGGATTGCAGAAGCTTCCGTATGGTGGAGTTCTGTGATTCCGATGGTGTAGACCTCATTAATGAAGAGTGATTTCCGGCCGGTCTCAGGATGAGTGCGTATCAATGGATGTGACCGTGTTTCTAATGCGCTTTCGTCACCGATAATTTCCATCGACCGACGGTCGTCTCGTTGACCGAAGGTGCCTGATGGCCCGTACGAGCGACGAGCGGAGTGCACGCCGTGCAAAGGTTCGAGAAGCTCTTTCATTCCTTCTGAAAGTGCGTCGTAGGCCTGTTCTTGTTGTGTGAATGCGGTGTCACCACCGGCTGGAGGAATGTCGACCCCATACAGCAACGTTGCGCTCGGAGGTTGGTCTTGAAAGCTCCAATCACTGTGCCACCCGCTTCCAAATAATGGCCCGGCCTCGTCAGCTTCGCGAAGCAAACGGAGAACGTTCGGGTGCCCGTCGACCGGAGTGATGAACGGCGTCTCTCCAAAGTTGCCAAGCTGCAGAGCGAAGGCCTCAAAAGAGTCGATCGTCAAGTTTTGTTCCCGTATGGCGAGCACCGAGTATTCAGCGAACGCTTCTCGCAGCTCGGTAAGTTCATTTTCACTGAGCGGTTGAGAAACATCGGTGTCGGTGATGTCTGCCCCGAACTTTCCAGTAAGTGGTGTCACTTTCATATCGCAACGCTAGCCCACCCGGTTTCAGTGGTCTTTTACCAGGACTAGCAAAGCACCGAAGTTCGAATAAGGTGCCGGAATGGAGCTTCTCTTGATACGGCATGCATTGCCAATCAGGCGTGAGGTAGCTGAAGGCGCTGCAGATCCCCCACTTTCTGACATTGGACATCAACAAACTCAACTCCTCGCTGACTACCTCGCATCCGAGCAAATTGATGCCGTCTATGCGAGCCCCCTGACACGTGCTGTGGAAACTGCGCAGCCGATCTCAGAGCATCATCTCACGACCAGCCTTCTAGATGCCGGACTCGCTGAGTTCGATCAGCACTCGTCTGAGTACATACCAGTCGAGGAAATGAAAGCGAACGACGACCCGCGTTTACGCGAGTTTTTTCAGGGCAAGCGCGAAGACTTCGATGATCGCCATGAGTTTCGAGATCGCGTTTTGCACTCGGTTTCCCGGATCATTTCCGATCACAGTGGCGAGCGAGTTGCAGTCGTCTGCCACGGGGGTGTCATCAACTGTTACGCCGGTGATGTTCTCGGTATTGACTTAGACGGCCCCGGCTTCTTCTACCCCAACTACACCTCAATCACCCGTATCGCCGCATCACGTTCAGGCGTGCGCTCGATCGTGACGATAAATGAAACCTCGCACTTACGGAATACCGGGCTCCCAATGGGCTTATTTCAGCACGGCTGACAAATCAATAGAGCCGAAACTCGATATGTGGTCGGGCTGCCGAGATTCGAACTCGGGACCTCTTGTCCCCCAGACAAGCGCGCTAACCAAGCTGCGCCACAGCCCGTAACTGTGTCCGTGATGCTAACGCTGTACGCCTCAATTCAGACGAAGAGCACGATGATTCGCCAACTTAAATATGCGACGAGAGCGACCATGAGAAGTTTAAAGTGCCACGGTGTTTCCTCGTCGTCGGATAGGCCCGTCGCATCATCGATGGGTCTTCCGCAACTCGGGCATTTACCATCAGCTGTCATTGCCGTCGGAGTGAAGTAACGAGCGCATTCTTCACACCACGGCATCTCAGCCCTGCCTCTTTCGGATTCTGAGCTTGATCGGTGTTGAACCGAACCCAAATTCTTCGCGGATCTTCCGTTCGAGATACCGCACATGATGTTTGGGAAGCTCTCGGTTTACGAACAATGTGAACGTTGGAGGATCGGTAGCGCCTTGCACGGCGTAGAGCACTTTGGCTCCCGCACCAGCGGGTTGAGCTTGCTGAGCCGCTGCAATGACGCGATTAACGTCTCTGGTCGGTACACGGCGGTGATATTGCTCGACGGCATCGGTGAGCAATGGGCGCAATTTGTGAACACCCTTGCCTGTGAGTGCCGAAATAGGGAGAACAGGTGAGTCACCGAGGAATGCAAGTCGTCTTCCGACTTCGACCCGTTTTGCAGCCCGGTCATCTTCATCTTCAATCAGTTCCCACTTGTTCAGCAACACAACGATGGGACATCCAGCAGCATCAACCCGTTCGGCAAGCCGCTGATCTTGAGCCGTGACGCCCTCGGTGCCGTCAACCACCAATAAGGCGATATCAGCCTCGTCGATCGCACGTAAGGCCCGCACCATCGAGTAATACTCCGCACTGTCGACGACTTTTGCTCGCCGGCGCATGCCAGCCGTATCGACAAACACGATTGGACCATCTTCAGTTTCGACGAGGGTGTCGATGGCGTCCCGGGTCGTGCCTGACATGTCATGAACAACAGATCGATCCTCGCCAACAAGCCGATTGAAGAGGGTTGACTTGCCGACGTTTGGGCGCCCAACGATAGCGACTCGTGGAGTGTCTGGTGCGATATCGAGAGGTTCCTCTTCGAGCCACGGCACCACCTCTTCTTCGCGCACAGAGGCCCGTTCTCCGAGGCGTTCAAGCACCACATCGAGCAGATCCCCAGCACGTCGACCATGAAGCGCACTCACAGGTACGGGCTCACCAAGACCAAGTGCGAGAAAGTCCCACATCTCGCGCTCACGCCCGTCATTATCGGCCTTATTTGCGACGACGATCACGTCTGCACCACTGCGCCGCAACCACGCACCGATCTCGCCATCTTGACTTACGGTGCCGACGCTCGCATCAACGACTAGCAACACAACATCGGCAGAACTGACGGCAGCTTCAACCTGTCGACTTACTTTCTCGTCGAGTTCATCTCCTCCGGGCATCCAGCCCCCGGTATCGACAATGGTGAATGGCACTCCAAGCCACTCGGCTTCAAGTTCTTTTCTATCTCGGGTGATACCAGGGCGATCTTCGGTAATTGCAACCTGCTCTCCTGCGATGCGATTGAAGAGCGTTGATTTCCCGACGTTTGGGCGGCCCACGACCACAACCGTTGGCAAGTCGGTGTTCTCCGTCATCATGTGAGACCCAATGCTTCCCGAAGAGCGTGGCCATGAGTAGGAATGACGTCTACCGGCACTGGGAGATCATCGACCGAGAGGCCATCGAGAAATTGTCCTGCATCAGATAAACACACATCTGGTAAGACGTAGCGACGACTTGGATCGGCATCGGAAAGGGCTTCGCAAAGGTCGGTGCCGGTTAGGAGCCCGGTTACCCCTGTGTTCCCCCCAAAGTAGGTGTTCTCTACGGCGAGTACGCTCACATCGAGCGGGCTATTCGACCTGTCAATCAATGGCCCAATCACTTTCGCGCCCATTGCTCCAGTCAATACGGTGACGGCGTGAAATTTACGCTTGGGCGACGCTGTTATGGCTACAGGTGTGGAGCGCAACCCCGTGTACGCAGCTGGGTTCGTCAGTTGGCCAACGTCGACAGATGCGAAGAATCCCCGCCGAGGACCAGTTTCCGATGCTGACTCGTTGAGGAATTCAGTGGCAAACGTTGCTGCCATTCCGATTCCGTCTTCGTGCATATCGCAGTGGCCATAGTCATCTAGGGCGGGAAATGGTTCCCCCGCCATGAGGAAATATTCGTCGGCAGCAAAGACCATTTTGTGACCGACAAGATGCTCGAAGAGCGTTTGCCATTGGAGTACAACAGAGAGCACATTGCTGGCCTCCTCAGAGGTGTGGACCCGCATTGCTGCTTCGCTGTTGAACTTGGAGACCCCAAGCGGAACCACAGCAACCGATGCAAGATCAGAGAATGAATCTGCGACACCAAGCATTGTGCGCTCAAGGATTTCACCGTCATTCACTCCTGGGCACACCACGATCTGCCCACGAACTTCGATACCCGCGTCAAGAATAGCCCGCAACCATCGAAGGCTCATTCCCCCACGCGGATTCTTCAGCATCCTTGAACGATCAAACGGATCGATGGCATGGATACTCACATGAAGCGGCGAGAGTCGCTCGTCGATGACGCGTTCAAGATCGCTTTCGGTGAATCGGGTGAGAGTGGTGAAATTTCCGAAAAGAAAACTCAGTCGATAATCATCATCTTTCAGATACAGGCTTCGCCGCATACCCTTCGGAAGTTGATGAATAAAGCAGAATTCGCAGTGGTTGTCGCATGTCCGCACTCGATCAAAGACGGCACTTTCGATTTCAATGCCGAGAGAAGCCCCTTCAGGTTTGTCGATATCAAGTTCTTGCTCGAGACCGCCGCGGGTGATCGAAATACTCGGATTACTCACATCAATCGCCCACTGCCATTCGATGATGTCTCTGGGCATCACTCCATCGACTGCGGTGATCTCGTCGCCGACTCGCGCGCCAGCATGCGCGGCAGGCGAATCATCGAGGACTCCCGTAATAATAGGACCCTCGGTTCGCGATCGGCTTTGGTACTGCGATGACATACGAGATGAAGAGGCTACCTCTGCTGCACCCCGGCTAGCCTGACAACACCATGGCAGTTGACCGCGTTTTGCTTGCCGAGCCCCGTGGCTTTTGTGCTGGGGTCGAAATGGCGATCAAGGCACTTGCGTGGATGGTGCGGGCGTTTGATCCACCGGTCTACTGCTACCACGAGATCGTCCACAATCAGATTGTGGTCGACGCATTTCGCTCACAAGGCGTTCATTTCGTGGACGATATCAACGAAGTTCCAGCGGGACGTCCCATCATGCTGTCCGCTCATGGCTCAGCCCCGGAAGTTGTCACCAGTGCTCGCCGACGAGGGTCGTTTGTCGTCGACTCGGTATGTCCTCTCGTCACCAAGGTGCACCATGAAGTGAAGGTTCGTGCCGCCAAGGGTTATCGCATAGTTTATGTCGGACATGAGGGCCACGAGGAAGCCGTTGGCACAATGGCGGTTGCTCCTGACGCCATTGACCGGGTGGAGAGTGTTGCTGAAGTTAACGCACTGCCGCATCACGATGGCGCCGTTGCACTTCTGGCACAAACCACCCTGTCTCACCGTGACTGGGAGGGAGTCGCCGTTCGGGTCAAGGAGCGTTTTCCTGATGTATGGACGCCGGGACGAAGCGACCTTTGCTTCGCAACCACTAATCGACAAAGCTCGCTTCTTGCGATGGCAGAGCGCTGCGACGCGATTGTTGTCATTGGCTCTGCTAACTCGTCGAACACCACTGCCCTTGCGCGTCTTGCAATCGACGCAGGTTGTCAGCATGTTGTCCGAGTGAACACCGCCGAGGAGCTCTCCGACGAGCTACAAGGTGTTGTTGGCGTCACTGCAGGGGCTTCAGCCCCGGAACAGCTCGTGCGAGAGGTACTCGAACGCCTAGCCCCGTCCAACGGGATCGAACTTGTCCGCGTGACCGAAGAGGATGAATATTTTCCTCCCCCACGCAACATTCGAGATCTGCAGTCCGCTATTGAAGCTGCATCAACTGTCCTTCTCGGAGGCGGTGTGCTCGCAAGTCCAAAGATGGATGATCGCTCACTCTCTGCAAGTGCCGTACTTGCATCTCTCGATGAGGCAACGCAGTGAATTCATTAACCCCATTAGTCGACACGATGCGACTTTCGCTCCACATCGCAGCAGTCGCCATCTGGGTTGGAGGCCAACTCGTAGTGGCCGCAATTGTGCCAAAGCTGCGGTCCGGTCATCGCGATGCCCTGCCCCTCGTTGCGCAAGGATTTGCTCGGGTGGCATGGCCGGCATTCTTCATTGCAATCGCAACCGGAATGTGGTCTCTCCTGGTGGTTGACGTAGGTTCAACCACGACTGACTATCAAGTAGCAATGATGTTGAAGGTTCTTTCGGTGTTGCTCAGCGGCGCTGCAGCAGCGATTCACTCAATGGGTTCATCAAGGGCGGCCAAAGCGATTGGTGGGGCACTCGGTCTCGTGTTCGCGCTCACCGCTCTCGTACTTGGAGTCCTCATTCGGTCAGGTGCATAAATGACAGGACTCTGGCGGTGGGCAGTACTGATCGTGGCAATCGTCTCGGTTGGACTCGCACTGTTGCGAGAGCAGAATCGATCGTCTGACGTTGACGCCACGGAAACAACAGCCAGTACGAATCCGACAATCACCACAGACCCCGGCGGCAATCCAACACCAGCTCCGGAATGGTGTCTTGAGCTTCAAGACATCGATGACTCAACCCCTCTGACAGATGTTGCATTGAAATACCTTTCGGCTGGGCTCATTGCAGGCGGCGCGATTGAACGCGATCTCACAGCTGCTGCACTTGCAATGACGGGTAATCAAGTCGAAAGCACAGGCTCAGCAGCGGTATCGACAACAATCTCCGACGAAAATTTCGACGCTGAAGGGCGATATATCGATGAAGATCCGCTGCTTCGCGCTGGTCAACTCATCGAAGAAAACTGCAAACGGGTCTCATTGCAAGCAGCTCCCCCAGCAACGAATCCGAAATAACCATCGCCACCGTCTCCCCTGTTTCGTGCGTTTCGGCGTATCGACGATGACGGACTAGTTTTCGAGGATGTTCCCCGGTTCACATCTCGCAACCCAACCCAATAAACCCGCCCTCATCATGGCCGGCAGCGGTGAAACCCAGACGTTCGCTGAACTAGATGCAGCGGCCAATCGCCTTAGCCACGTCCTTCGGAGCGCTGGCATTGAGGCAGGCGATCATGTTGCGATCTGCATGGAGAATAACCCCCATTTTCTTGAGGTGCTCTGGGGGTGCCATTACGCCGGAGCCGTCTACACAGCGGCCTCATCTCGCCTCACCTCAGATGAACTCGCCTACATCATGAATGATTGCGGAGCGAAGGCCTTCATTACGTCGATGTACAAAGCAGAACAAGCCGCTGAGGTCTTTGACGAAACACCGAATGTGAACTTGCGTTTGATGATCGGTGGGACGATCGACAACCACGGCTCGTACGAAGACGCCGTCGCAGGAGCAAGCGATCAGCCGCTTGTAAATCGTATTGCCGGGCGTGACATGTTGTATTCGTCGGGAACTACCGGTCGACCCAAAGGCGTGTTCCCCTCTCTGCCCGATGTCGCTCTTGAAGAATGGGCGAGCAGCATCGAGGCATTGCAACAGCTGTTGTTCGGAATGGATGAATCAAAGGTGTATCTTTCGCCGGCGCCCATGTACCACGCCGCCCCACTTCGGTTCTGCCTCGCCACGCAAGCCATTGGGGCGACAGTTGTATTGATGGAACACTTCGACGCCGAGGACTACCTCAAATATGTTGACCAGTACAAGGTCACCCACTCGCAACTCGTGCCGACGATGTTCGTTCGCATGTTGAAACTCGACCCCGAAGTGCGGGCAAAATACGACGTGTCAACGATTGAGGCTGCGGTTCACGCAGCTGCACCCTGTCCGGTCTCGGTCAAGCATCAAATGATTGAGTGGTGGGGGCCTGTCATTCACGAGTACTACGCCGGCACCGAGGGCAACGGGTTTGTGTATTGCAACAGTGAGGGCTGGCTCGCCCATCCAGGCACGGTTGGTTCTCCTCTCAATTGCGTCGTTCACGTTGTTGGAGAGGACGGTGAAGAAGTGCCTACCGGCGAATCTGGAACAATTTATTTCGAGGCTGGAGGAACGTTTGAGTACCACAACGACCCTGAAAAGACTGCGGGCTCACGGCATCCAAAAGGTTGGAGCACACTTGGTGACGTCGGCTACGTCGATGATGATGGTTTTGTGTTCCTTACCGATCGCAAGGCTTACATGATCATCACAGGGGGCGTGAACGTGTACCCCCAGGAGTCAGAAAACCTTCTTGTCACCCACCCATCGGTCATTGATGTTGCCGTGTTTGGCGTTCCTAATGATGACTTTGGTGAAGAAGTGAAGGCCGTGGTTCAGCCAGTTGAAATGCCAGCTGACGAAACAGCAGCAGTCCACCTGGAACGTGAGCTCATTCGGTTCTGTCGTGAACAGCTCGCTGACGTCAAGTGTCCACGATCAGTCGATTTCAGGGAAGAACTCCCCCGACACCCAACAGGAAAGCTGTACAAGCGCCTACTTAAAGACGAATACTGGGCTGCCGCAGGGCGAAGCATTTGATGGCGACAGATAGGCCAGCAGCTCCACACCCGTTTCTTGATTGGGAGGGTGTGCTTGCCTTCGCCCATCGGGGCGGCATGAGCGAAGCGCCCGAAAATACACTTGCAGCATTTCAACATGCCGTTGATCTCGGTTACACCTTTCTCGAAACCGATGTTCACCTCACCAGCGACGGCGTGCTCGTTGCATTTCACGACGCTGACCTCGAGCGAACGTGTGGAATGCAAGGAAAGATCAACGACTTGCGCTGGGATGAGGTGAGCGAGGCCAAAGTCGATGGCACACACCCAATTCCACAGTTCACCGATCTGCTCGATGCATTTCCTGACGCTCGAATAAATGTTGACTGCAAATCGGATGAAGCACTGGAACCATTGATCACTCTGCTCAGCGAACGTGATTGCCTCAATCGGATATGTGTGGGAAGCTTCAGTGATCGTCGCCTGCGAGCAGTTCGCAAAGCATTTGGTAACCGAATTTGCACCAGCCTGGGGCCGATCGAGACGACCAGACTCACTGCTGGGGCTCCGATACCTAAAGGGGTTTTCGCTGCGCAAGTTCCACCGACCGCTGGAAAGCTTCCATTGGTGACGGAGCGATTTGTTTCGAGAGCTCACCGACGTGGTCTTCAGGTTCATGTCTGGACAATCGATGATGCCGAGGAAATGACTCGCCTTCTCGATCTCGGTGTCGATGGCCTGATGACCGATCAACCTGAGATACTGAAGTCGGTACTCGAAACCCGCGGTCAATGGTGACGCCACGTCACATCACTTTTCAGCGCTGGTCAAATATCCTTCCAACCCGTTCGACGTAGTTGCGTGGATTCTCCATTTCAAACACAGGAAGCATGAATTCGGTCAACGTGTGAGTCTCGATAAGTTCACTCAGTTGGGCCCTGCATTCGGCTTCAGAGCCATGAATAACGAACGGCAACACCCACTCATCAGAAACATATTGCGCCGCTTCGTGAAGACCACCCGCCATGGCACTGCGAATTCGCTTGACATGTTCATCGGTCATGCCAATCTGCTTGCGGACGTCAGCGGGCGAGTCGCAGAGCCGGTACGTCATATGTGGTCGAACGGCCTCAAGATCGTCATCGGTCATCACAATCGATGTCGAGTATGACAACTCGACCGAGTTCCCAGACAGAGCTGCCCCATTGCGAACGATCTCGACCGAGGCGGAAAGTGTTGTCTCATGGAGAAAATCGAGAATGACGCCATCGGCTAACTCTCCCCCGAGCGACAGCACTCGAGGCCCACGCCCAGCGAGCCATATCGGAATGTCTCGATATGGGCGGGCCAAGTTCGCGTGGTGAAGGTGCACTGTCTCGCCCTCGAAGTCGACGTTCGCGCCAGACCACAATCCCCTGCATACTCTGATGAGTTCTCGCAACGAGACCAACGGGCGTGCTCGCGACAGACCGAGTGCGTCAAGGGTGAGGGAGCCGCCGGCTCCAAAGCCGGCCACAGCTCGCCCGTCGCTCAGTTCAGCGAGGCTCGCATGGGCAGCAGCTGTTTGTCCCGGGTGTCGGGTGAAGGGGTTCGTGATTCCAGGGCCAACCAGCATTGACGAGGTCGCTAAGGCAACCGCAGTTGAGACCACATAGACATCGTGAGTGGCGAGGCCCTCGTCGTACAACCTGCATGTCCTGTAGCCCGAATTCTCGGCGACTTGAACAAGGTCAATCACCTCGTCAATTGGGCCGTCTGGAATGATGTTAAGCGCTAAGGAAGCCACGCCGAAACGCTACTCAACAGGTTCGAATTCAATCGACACGACCTCGTAGCTCAGCGTGAGATTGGCCACGAGTTCTTCGACTAGATCGAAGGTGATCGGGTCATTCTTTTCTGACGGCACCTTGGTGATTACGACGACTTTGCGCGCCTTTGTCGGGCACCCACTGAATGAGCCATTAGGCGAGGTAAGAACCGTGGCAGCCCGAGCCGGGGTGAGTCGCTCATAGGGGCTGCAATCTGCAACTGCGGCGACCCGCAGAGGTCTATGACATTGATCGGCAATGACACGTCCGAGAGCATCGGCTCCGATGACCGCAAGAGCGGTGGTCGTCTGATCGGGAAACATCGGCTCAAAATTTGCAGGTGCTTTGAAGGGCCGACGACGGGCTCCGTCTGCTTCAACGAGGACAACGTCGCAAAGAGAGTGGTCGCTAAACCAGTCGTCACAGAGAGATGGATGCACGCCGATCGTTTTCCGGTCTCTGACTCCAGATCGAACGAACACCGGTGAAGTTCCGCTCCACAATTCAAGGGGCTCTGTAAACGGTGCTTCAATCACCTCAAGATTTCCCGTTTGACGCTCCCCCATCTTCGTAGTTGTCGTCACGATCGTGCGCCTATTCAAGGATTGCGCGAGTTTGAATAACAGTGTTGATTTGCCGCCACCTCCAACGAGCGCGAGAAGTTCCCGCTGCTCAAGATTGAGCGCAGTAGCCAGTCTTCCTCCCGGGATCGGAGGCATTATCGAACACTCAGGCGATTCAATGCTTCAACGACTCCTCCGCCGACGGCGAGCGCTTTATCAGAGATCTGGGAGCAGGCCTCCGGGTCATGCCGTGGGTCTATATCGGCGATCTTCAGCCCTTGCGAAACCGGCGAACCAGGGGCAATAAGGCCCCTCACCATTCCGGTAAACGGGGCGTAAACTGGTATCGCTATCTCTGTAATCACCTCGCCAAGCACGGTGCCTTCATCGACCCAGTCACCAATTTGCGAAAACCATTCGATACGACCAGCCAGAGGTGCCCGAACCACTCTCTCCGCCGATTTCCCTTCGATTTCTCCGGGGCTTGCGGTATTTGGCTCGGCCATACCTGAAAATAGTGCTCGTCCAAGACGGTGTCCCCGCATCGTCTCTACGACCGCATGGCAATGGCTGCCGACTGCGAACCCTGGACCAAGCCCTATCACGATGTCAGCATCATTGATAGATGAATCGAGAGGCTGTTTTGCGAGTCGGCAGTCGACGATTTTGCTTATCGGCTGTGATAGCGGCACATCGCCAAGGGTGGGCGCCACTAGAACCGGGATTTCGCCGAGGTCCCAACAGGAGCGAACCGACGATTCGTCATCACAACGCCGAGCCGTGAGACCTTCAATACCGATATGACCTGATGCGACCGCAGAGGAGACCGCAACCGTGCGTCGAATGGTTAGCGGACGGGGAAGCTCGGCTACGACCACTCGAAATCCAGCATGATGGAGGCGCCAGACCACGCCAGTCGCAATATCTCCCCCGCCTCGCACAAGGACGATGTCATCTGATGCTGGTTGCACGAACGACCTCAGCCATGATGCTGATCGCAATTTGCTCAGGGGTCTCCGCGCCAATTTCCAGACCGATCGGTGTGGCAATTCTGGAAATCTCATCCTCACTGCACCCGGCATCGATGAGAAGCCTCTTCGTTGTCGACCACCTGCGGGCACTTCCCATTAGGCCAATGTAGGTGGCAGGTTGTTTCACGACGGTGGGAATGAGTTCAACATCAAGAGGAACGTTTCGAGTGACCATCACGATCGCTGATCGAGCGTCAAGTGGAATGTCAGTGATCGCCAGAGAAAACTCACCGTAATGAGATGTGACAGCGTCATCCAGTTCTTCGAGCTGTTCAGGTCGGTCGTCCCAGACGTGAACATCCCATCCACTCCATTGCGCAAGCTCGCAGACAGCGCGACCGACATGACCGGCACCGATGATGAATAGTGATGCGGAATTCATATACGGCTCAACGTAGACGTCCATCTCGCCTCCGCACACACCAGGGTCTCCCGAAGAGGGGTCGACAAGCCGATAGGTGAGCAAGCGCGGTTGGCCGTCAGCCATGGCCTCCATCGCGACATCAACCACCCTTGATTCCATTTCGCCTCCGCCAACGGTTCCAGACAGGCTTCCGTCGTCACGGATGAGCATCGCCGCGCCAATGCGTCTGGGCACCGATCGATCGGTACGAATCACTGTCGCAATTGCCGCCTTGCCGCCAGCTGAGGCGGTGTCAAGCGCCTGTCGAAGCAGGTCTAACGACCCCACAACCGACTCGCTTCCTCAACAACGCGCCTACGGGCTCGTTCAACATCGACTCCGAGCACCTCGCCATTTCGTACCCGCCATTCACCGGCGACCATCACGTCACGAACGTGCTGTCCGCTTCGCCAAAGCACCAGCTGATCACAGATTGTCGAAGCGTCAAGCGGCGTAGGGAGTTCACAATTGACAAGTTGGAGGTCAGCGATCCACCCCGGTTCTATTCGACCGAGGTTGTCGATTCCTAACGCTTGGGCGCCACCTTCAGTCGCCATGAAGACGGCATCATGGGCGGGAAGAGTCGATGGATCGAGAAGTCGGGCTTTCTGCAACCAGAACGCTCCGCGCATGACCTCGTACATGTCGTTCACGTAACCATCCGTGCCGAGGCCGACGGTGACACCTTTTGCAAGGAGTTCAGCAATTGGCGCGATTCCTCCACCGACTTCACAGTTGGAGAGCGGCATATGGCTGACTCGTGTTCCAGTTGCGGCAATGATGTCGAGTTCCGATTCGGTCATCTGCACGCATTGGCTGGCGAGAAAAGACTGGTCCGCAATGCCGAGGTCGCGATAAAAGGCCATGGTGTCCATTCCATGGTTCTCCCGCGCCCAGTTGCCCTCGTGTGTGCCCTCATTGCAATGTGCGTGGTACCAGGTTGATCGCGCTCTCGCCCCGTCTGCCGCTCGCTCGATGAATTGCGGCGAGCACGTAAATACGGTGTGCCACGACATCGCCCCTGATACCAACGGGTCATCTTGGTGGGCGTCAATGAAGTCAAGATTTTCGCGAAGGGAGCGTTCTGCGATTTCTTGGCCCGATCGCTCTGTTGCCTCAAAGCTAAATATGCCTCGCATGCCTGCAGAACTCGCATGGTCGGCTTCGACTTCGAGGACACCTGACAAGGCGCCTGGAGCCTCACAAATATCGAAAAAGGTGGTGGTACCGCTTCGTAACATTTCGGCGCACACCCATTCTGCGGCGGCGCCAATCATCTGTTGGTCAAGACGATCCTCCACCTGAGGCCACCAGTAGTCATCGAGAAAACTTTCAAAACCTGTTGGCGGAGATTCGATCACGATTCCGTGGGCAAGCGTGCCGTAGAGATGGACGTGAGAATTCACGAATCCAGGGAGAAGCGCACAGCCTGATGCGTCAATGGTCTCATCTTCAGGAAATTGAGTGACGAGTTCTCTCGGTGGTGCCACGTGAGTGATGACCCCATCAAGAACCCGAACAGCAGTGTTCGCACTGACCTCTTCGCTTGAGGCAATCAGCCAGTCGGGTTGAATAATCATGTGCGTCGGGTCTTACTCGGAGGCCTTCATAGCCCGCCAGACACGTTCTGGGGTAAACGGAATTTCGTTCATCGAGACACCAACAGCATTCTGGATCGCATGTCGGAGGGCTGGGGCAACGCCATCCTTCGGGATTTCTGCTACCGCCTTCGCGCCGAATGGACCACTGTCTTCCATTGTCTGAACGAGGTAGACCGATGTTTCAGGCATTTCATCGGCTCGATAGATGTGGTAAGGCCCGAATGAATCGTTCAGCATCTTTCCATGTTCGTCAAATGCGTACTCTTCGCAATGTGCGTACCCGAGCGCTTGCAACATGCCGCCTTCCACCTGACCAGATGCCGTCACAGGGTTGATCGCAACGCCACAGTCAACGGCCATCGCCATCTTCACCACCGTCACCTGACCTGTATCGATATCAACCTCAACCTCGATGACCTGCGCAGCAAACGGTGGCGGGCATTCAGGCGACACATACGACGCTGTGCCCATGATCTGTTCTTGTTCTTGCGTATGCAAAGAGTCGAGGGCGATGTCTTCCATCGAGACCGAACGGCCGTCAGGCGCATAGGCCCGCCGGTCACGCAGTTCGATAGAACATGGCTGTTCCACGCCGAGGAGCATCGACGCGCGCTCTTTGATGCGTTCACGGGCGGCCTCGGCTGCGCGCAGGGCTGCGGTGCCAGAGATATAGGTAGTCGACGAAGCGTATGCCCCTGTATCAAATGGGGTCATGTCAGTGTCACTCGAATACACCTTGATGTCGTCAAGCGGAACACCAAGTACTTCAGCGGCAATTTGCCCGAGGACCGTGTCTGCGCCGGTGCCAAGGTCGGTTGCTCCAACGAGCATGTTGAATGAACCGTCGTCGTTGAGTTTGATTGAACATCCGCCCATATCGAGGAACGGAATTGCGGTGCCATGCATGCAATAGGCGAAGCCGAGTCCTCTCCGAATATTGGGGCGGTCCGATGGTTCACGCCATGCTTGATCATCGCGACGATGCCACTCGATTTCTCTAAGTGCCTGCGCAACACATTCCTCAAGCCCTGTCGATAGCACTCGCGGATATTCATCGAGTTCCTCATCGCTGGCCGCTCTTTCGCCAAGGTGCGGAGCAATGTTCAGTTCATCACCAAGACGCAGCCAGTTTTTGCGTTTGAATTCGATGCAGTCGTAGCCGAGCTCAGCCGCAATGTCATCCATATGGGCTTCGAGGGCAAACTCAGCCTGCGGCGCGCCGTAGCCACGATATGCGCCCGGAACCGGGATATTCGTGTACACGACGTCACAACGAAAGCGTTTGTTTGGCGCGTTGTACTGTGTGAGGCCCCGGAGACCTGCGACGGTCTGAACCGTGTACCCATGGGTGCCGTATGGGCCGGTGTTACCAATGATGTAGAGGTCCTGAGAGACTAACTTTCCTTCGTCATCAACAACAGTGGTAAAAGTTAACGTCTGAGGGTGACGAGTCCGGCTAGCAATGAACTCCTCTGAGCGGTCAAGTTCGAGTCGAACAGGTCGCCGAGTTGCCTGAGCAAGATGCCCAACAATGTCTTCGATGAGCATCTCTTGTTTAGCGCCGAACCCTCCACCGATGCGTGGCTTCACAACGCGAATGTCCTTAATATCTCGATCGAGCAGTGGAGCCACCATGCGTCGAGCGTGGAATGGAACTTGGGTCGCGGTTCGAATGACGAGGCGTTCGTCTTCGTCTAGCCACGCAATCGAAATGTGCGGCTCGATCGGACATTGCTGCACTTGGTGCACTCGAAATGTCTGAGTGAAGACGTGGTGGCCATTTTTTGTCGCGCGCTCAACCGCCGCATCGGGGTCGTTTCGACGGGCGGAGATGTGGTGAACGATATTTCTCTCTCGATCGTGAATTTCGAGCGTGTCAGGTTCGTCATGAATCACCACCGCCCCATCGGACATTGAGTCTCGTTCATCGATAATTGCTGGGAGCACCTCGTAGCTGACGTCTATCAGTGTGCATGCATGCGCTGCGATCTCAGCTGTCTCTGCGGCTACAACGGCAACACGGTCACCAACGTGCCGGACTTTGTCATCGAAACTCACCTGATCATGTGGATGAGGATTCGGCCATGACTGTCCACCAGAGGCGTATTTCACCCGAGGCGTGTTTTGGAAGTGGAGAATCTCGTGAACTCCTGGTAGCGCCCGGGCAGCGGAATCATCAATCTCGATGATCCGAGCGTGCGCATGAGGACTGCGCAGCACCTTTGCGTAGAGCATGTTGCGCATCTCGATGTCGTCGGTGAATGCAGGGTTGCCTTTTGCGAGTCGAATCGCGTCAACCTTGATTTCCGGTTTACCAACAACTGCCATGTCAGGTACGTCGCGGGATGGAATGACTCGTGGCACTGCCGCTGAGGCTGTTGGCGCAAGGTCGCTTGGGTCGTATTCGGCTGGTTCGCCCTGCTGGGTGAGTGGTGGCACGATGAGGGGTGCGAATGCTTCTGTCTCTCCGCCGCGAAGCACCGCCGCTGCCCTAAGGATCGCTTCGACCGGCTTTACGTACGCGGTTTCCCGGTCAAGTATTCCCGACAACATGTCCCGTATTTGTGCATCGGTTGGTGCCGGGTTCTTCTCGAGAAGCGCAAGAGTGCCCAGCACCATTGCACCAGCTGAGTAACCCGATTGAAATGCACCTACTGCAACGAATGCAGCCTGGATTGGGTGAAGCTCGGCTTCGGTATTTAGAGCTTCGACAGTGGTGATGGAGTGACCATCGGCCTGTACCGCAAGGATGACATCGCTGCTGACAAGTTCGCCGTCGAGGAGCACAGCCCCCGCTCCGGTTTCACCGCTATCTGACCCGTAGTGCACACTGAACATTCCCTGCGATCGCAAGAAGGTTCTGAGTGTCTCGTGAACCTCGCAGTTATTCGAGATCTGTGTGCCGTTGAGAGTTAGCGAAACTGATTTCATGCCATGCCTCCTAACACGCGTGCGCCCAACGTGAGGGCGAGGTGGTGGCGATATTCGCTCGACCCACGAAAGTCCTCGATAGGAGTAAGTTGGCTGAGGTCGTCGATTGACCGGGCTACCACCGGTTGCGCCCCGACCCCTGTCACGGCGAGAGTTATACCGTCTTCAGCTCGTCGCCCAACGACGGCCACAATTGGTGTGTCCATCGGCGTACGACCTGTGTGTTCAATCGCCCACGCGCCTTCTGCGGTCACGTCAACCCCAACGATGAGGTCACCGGGTGCGCTGACGTAACGTTCGACACTTACTTCGGCACCATCCGCAGTGCGAACCGATGCGCCCGACGCCATCAAGGCGGCAAGCATGAGGCTCTCTCCTCCGCCAGCAGCAACCGTTCCGCCAACCGTGCCAACCGTTCGGAGCGTTGAGGGAAGTTCGCGGCGTGCCGCCTCAGCAAGAAGATCTCCACTGCATTGCCGTTCGACCTCAGACAGTCGGCACATCGCACCAAACTGCACTCGAGAAGCCTCCCAGGAAACAACATCGAGACCAAGTGATTGCAGGTCAACGGCCACGAGCTGCGAGCGGTTTCGATCTGCGTTCACAACGGTGCCTCCACCAAGTGCTACGTGATCTGGCTGCTTCAAAAGCTCAACAGCCTCCGCCAATGAACCCGGACGATGATATTCGACTACTAACGGCACACCATTGAAGTTAGCCGAGACGAGAGCGAATGTCCGCCCGTTGAAACAGGGTTTTTGCTGCATCTTTCGCCGAAGCGACCACCTCGAGGATGTCGACACCAAGATGCTGCCCGTTCCTCACAACAGGGTTGCCCTTCACAAAAACGTCTCGGACATGCTGCGGTGCGCAATTGAAGACCAATGCACTCGGCACTCGGTGGACGGGAGCCACCGCAGGGTGGTCCAGATTGACGACAATGAGGTCAGCCTCTCGGCCAATCTCGATGCGTCCGAGGGTGTCCGGTTGGCCAAATGCCCGAGCCCCTCCAGCGCACGCCATTTCGATTGCATCCTCCGGCTGTAGAGCCATTGCATTCAAGTGGTGCACTTTTTGAAGGAGTACACTCACCTTCATTGCCTCGAAGAGGTCTTGCCGATTATTCGACCCCGAGCCGTCGCTTGCTAGGGCAACAGTGATACCACGCTCTCTCATCTCAAGGATACGGGCCACCCCAGAGGCGAGGTACATATTTGATACCGGGCAGTGCACTACCACCGCATCTGCGGCGGCGATTGCGTCAAGTTCATCATCGTCGAGCCAGACGGCATGGGCGAGCTGCACGTCAGCTGCGAGAGAGCCAACGCTTTGCAACCAGGGAACATGACGCATTCCTCGCTCTTCAAGGCTCATCTCCACTTCAATTTCGGTTTCAGCGCAATGCACATGGGTACCTCGACCCCATGTTCGAGCCGCTTCGATTGTCGACACCATCGCTTCATCAGAGCACCCCCAAGGAATCAAAGGCCCGAGTTCGATACGTATTCGTCCGTCATGGCCATCCCATTGATCGAACAACGATTTTGCTCGTTGAATAGCGGTCGCGGCGTCCTCTGCGAGCGGTTCGTGGTAATTGCGGTCGGCCCAACCGTGGGCAAGAAGAAGTCGGATGCCAAGTTCGTCGGCAGCGCGACAAACCGCATCATCGATCAGGTCACCTTCGGCACCAGGGTGCACATATTGATGATCTATGACGGTCGTGCAGCCGGTCAAGAGATTCTCGAGAAGCCCAATTCGCGCTGCGTGATACGCAATCTCGGGTGTGATGTGTTCCGCCGCAGGCCAAATGCATTCACGAAGCCAGTCGAGAAGTGGCCGGTCGTCCGCGAGGCCTCGAAAGAACGATTGAAACAGATGGGTATGCGCATTGGTCATGCCGGGCATCACGGCGCACCCGACTGCGGAGATGAGCTCATCGACTGAAGAAACGACATGAGGAGGTGGCTCACCCTCGCCCAGTTGCGTGATCACACCGTCTGAGAGAACAACCCAACCCGGGTCAAACACCCGGTGAGAGGGGTCGACGGTGACTACCGCTCCCCCAAAGATGAGACGGCTATTCGCCATCTGGCATCCAGTGGGCGAATGCGTCGATCACTGGTTTGATGTTGTCCATCATCGGGTAGAGGATTGGACATGTCACCCCAGCATCGATGTATTCAGCAACCTTGTCTTGGCACTGCTTCGTCGTGCCGACAGCCATCAGCGACCGCACAAGGTCATCGGGGATGAGGTGTGCCGCCTTTCGATAGTCGGCCTCTGTGGCAGGCCAGCCAACAACTTCTTGCACACGCTCGACTAACTCAGGGTCAGCGCCGCTCGCCTCCATGATGTGAGGCTCGGTACCCAGGTAGTACGCGATGAGTGATTTTCCGGTGAATAGAGCTTCCTCGGGGTCATCGTCAGAAAGCGAGCACACCAAAAGTTCTGGTCGATCAATGTCGCCGATTGTCTTTCCTGCACGTTCGGCGCCGATTGCAACATGTTCAACCGCTGAGCGGATGTAGTCGGTTGAAACGACATAGTTCAGAACAACGCCGTCACACGTCTCCCCTGTGAGTTCGAGCATTTTTGGGCCGGTTGCGCCAATGTAGATCGGTATATCTCTTGGAGAGGTATCTCCGTAGGCGACATCGAGTCGTACACGGTCAAGTTGAACGATCTCACCCTCGTAGGTGACTTCCTCCATTGAAAATAACGCTCGCAGGGCTTCAACGTGCTCTCGCATCGCTCGAAGAGGAAGTCGACGGTTCTCGCCAACACGGCTCGCAATTGGCTCCCACCAAGCGCCAATACCGCACATCACGCGACTTTTACCGTCGACGAGACCGCCCAGTTCCCACATGGTGCTCCAACTTGCGGCGATGACTGCAGGGTTTCGGGTCCAAATGGGCAACACACCCGATCCGATCCGCAGGCGCTTTGTTTCAGTGAGCAGAGCACTCATCAATACGACGCAGTCTCGTGCAAGACGAGTGTCGGCCTGCCAAATTTCAGAGAACCCCTGCTCCTCTGCGTATTTCGCCATTTCGATCTCGTAGGAGATTGGATGCTTGTCCTGTAGGTATAGGGCCATGCGTTGCGCCATGGCGCCGAGATTAGGTGATAATCGGCGGGAACTCGCTCATTGCGCTGGTGCGAGCGACTACTTGTCCACCCTTCATGACGACTCGATCGGATGGCGCCTCGGCAATTGCCTGACGGGTCGAACCTGCTCGCACGGCGAGGAGGTCTGCGGGTTGGCCAACCTCGATTGTGACTTCGGGCATCCCGAGTGCTTTGCGTGGATTGGACGAAATTGTAGAAAAGGCATCACTCGGAAGCATGTGCCCTGCCATCACCATCAGTGCAGCCGTCTCGAATGGGTCGTTCCTTCCTACAAAGTTGAAGGGGTCTTGGGCGTTGTCCGCTCCTGCGACAAGGTTCACTCCGGCCGCCGCCAACGCATGGATTGCGGTAAGGCCTCGAGGTGTAGCCACCGGGTCATCACGCCCTTGCAGAAACAGATTGGTTTGCGGTAACGCAACGATCGAAACTTCTGCCGCAGCGATGTCCTCGGCGAGCGACTGAACCTGCTCAACGGGAAGCATTCCGAGGCTCACGCAGTGACTCGCCGTGGTCAAAATTCCAGAGCCACGCGAGTAGCGAACGACATCATTAATAGTCAACGCTGAGGGGTCGAGAGTCTCATCAACATGCAGGTCAACTTTGCGTTGGTGACGCTCAGCGAGTTCGAAGACCTTCGATACACACGAGTCAGAATCAGGCTCGAGGTGAGGGCATCCGCCGATGACCTCTACTCCTAGTTCGAGAGCCTCGTTGAGTGCTGAGAGGTTTAGATCACTCCCCTCACCGCTCATCGGCATATACGTCAGTGCAACAAACTCAATGTCCATTCGCTCCCTGAACGTCGATGCGGCTTCTACGGCAGCAACGAGGTAACGGGTCGAGACCGGGCCACCAACATTGATGTGGCTACGAACCGCAGTGACTCCGCTTGCGAGCAGCATCTCCAGCGAGCGGCGGATTCGAGCAACCATTTCTTCGTGGCCAATCACGCCCGAAGCTTCAGCGTCTCGCCACCCATGAATCGCCCCCATTAAGTCCCCCTTCGGGTTAGGCACGACATCGGCAGTAAGTGATTTATCGAGATGCGCATGAGGTTCGACTAATGAAGGAATGATGAGGTGCCCATCTAGATCAATACGGTTGACGTTCTCAGTCCAGACGTCACCTTCTCGCTCTGAAACCTCAATGATGCGACCGTCGCTATCAACAAGAATGTATGGAGTTGAGCCATCCTCGAGAAGGCCGCCGGAGATGAGGGTTCGAGGGCGAGTCATGTCAGCATCATATTCTTCGGCGTAGATTCATGGCTATGAACGCAATCGAAAGTCGTCGATACGCCGACATCGTGGGTCCGGATTTGGGCGATGTCATTTCAGAAGATTCCGTCATCGTGTTACCGGTTGGAGCCATCGAGCAGCACGGCCCGCACCTACCAATGTCGGTCGACGACGTCATCGCAACTGAAACGACGACTGAAGTTATGCGTCGGTTCGGTCGCGATCTTGATCTGTGGCAACTCCCCACACTTTCGATTTCGAAGTCAAATGAACACGCCTGGAGTCCAGGCACCCTTTGGTATTCGGCTGAGACGATGATGTCGATGCTGCGCGATATCGGCCGTTCAATTTCAACGACTCAAGCCGACCGACTTGTCCTCCTCAACGGCCACGGTGGTAACACCACGTTGCTCAACACTGCGTTACGCGAGTTGCGGCTGTCGTACGGACTGAAGACGTTCCTTGTTCATCCATCTCTCCCTCCGGCCTACGGAGGCGTGTCCACAGAAGATGAGTTGGGTATGGGCATCCACGGCGGCCTCAACGAGACGTCAGTATTTATGCATCTTCGTCCCGATCTCGTTGACCTCAGTCGCGCAGAGCGAAAAGTGCCTGAGGCCTTGGCGCAGAATGAGCACGTTAAATTCGGCGGGTCGGTCTCGTTTGGTTGGCTATCAAACGACTTTGATAGGGACGGCTATATCGGCGATCCGACTGGAGCGAACGCCGAGCGTGGCGCCGAATTGTTCAATCACGCCGTTGAACGCATCGGTGAGCAAATGGCAGAAATTCGGCAATTCAACTTTGGCCGATGAGGGACGCATCAAGATCGTCCTCAGTTTCTTGAGATTTTTTTGGCCTTAGGATCTGCCCCATGTTGGTTGCACAACTTAGTGACCCTCACATTTTCACCCGAGGTTCATTGATGGAGGGTGTAGTCGATACTGCAGCCAATCTGTCCCTTGCCCTAAATTCACTGGATCAACTCGCCCCAGTGCCGGCATTTGTTCTGCTCTCCGGAGATTTGGTGAATGATGGAGAGCCCGACCAGTACGACCATCTAAAAGAAATACTCGGCGGCAGGCTCGAGTCTTTCATCGTTGTTGCGGGAAATCATGACGATCGAGTAGGGCTGAGGTCGCTATTCCCCCAACTTTCGTCGGTGGGTTCTGGTGATGACCCAATCGATTATGTGATTGACGCAGACAGAGACGGTCGCCACCTTTCACTGGTCGTCCTCGACACGACCGCACCGGGCGAACACGCCGGTTCACTCGATGAACCTCAACTGAAATGGCTTGATCAACAGCTTGCTAATCGCCGTGACCGAGAGATCCTCATCGCGCAGCACCATCCCCCGTTCAGGAGCGGCATTGGCTTTATGGATTCCTATGGGCTGCGAGGGGCTCAGGCGCAGGCTGCTGTCGTAGCCAAGTACTCAAACGTTGATGCGGTGATCTCGGGTCACTTGCACCGGGCCGCAACAGCGTCATGGGGAGGAACCTTTGCGTTCGCCTCGCCGTCAACAGCGGCCCAAGTCTCTCCCTCCTTCAACGGCGAGGGCACTTCGTATACGTATGAACCCGGCATGTTGTCTCTCCACTGGTGGACTACGGAAGGAATCGCTTCTCATGTTCGACCAATAGGAGACATTGGTAATTGGGTTCCTGAATGGGCCAAATAGTACGACTACGAGATTAAAACCGGAGTCGTCTTCTGAAGTTTTGTGAACATTTATGGAAAGTTAAGTAAAAACCCCTGAAAACGGGGCGGTTTTTTCAATTCACCGATTACGAACCGACTATGTTCGGGAACGTGAATCAAATCCGAGGTAGACAGTGACATCGGCCGAAAGCGCCCTTCAATCACCTGAAGTGGGGACTCCCGTCCTCTCATTCGACCACACACAGATGACGTTTCCCGATGGCACGGAGGCTGTGCGAGACGTGAGTCTTAATATCTCGAGGGGCGAGTTTGTAACAATTGTTGGGCCGTCTGGATGCGGGAAATCGACGTTACTGAAGATTGCTTCAGGTCTCCTTGAGGCAACAGGCGGGAATGTGACGGTAGATCGAGACCGTTTGGGATACGTCTTTCAAGACGCGACTCTTCTGCCCTGGCGAACAGTGCTGAGCAACGTCGAGTTGCTGGCTGAGTTGCACGACATTCCTAAAGTTGAGCGTCGCCAGTTAGCTCTGGAGGCGATTGAAACCGTTGGGCTTTCGGGCTTTGTGAACCACTACCCTCGCTCTCTCTCAGGTGGTATGAGGATGAGAGCCTCCTTAGCCCGCACGCTCACGCTGAAACCTCCTGTGTTTCTCTTCGATGAGCCGTTCGGCGCAGTCGACGAGATCACGCGTGAGCATCTCAATGATGAGACACAGAGACTTTTCCAATCAGAAGGTTTTGCTGGCCTGTTCATCACTCACTCGATTGCCGAGGCAGTTTTCATGTCGACGAGGGTGATGGTGATGAGTGCCCGACCGGGGCGAATCGTCGCTGAATTCGATGTGCCATTCGAATACCCGCGGAAGCCAGAACTTCGTTTTGACCCCGAATTTGCTGCGCTGAGCGGCGAGATTTCTCGTGAGTTGAGAGGTTCCCACCAATGACCATTACACAAAATGACGACCCGAAGATCTCTACGGATGATGACGGCACAGGGCCAAACCACGGCGAACCCGTTTTAAGAGGTAAGAAGCGACGACGCAGCGCCGCCGATTTCGCTCGACAGTTTCTTCCGCCTCTCATTTTGGGCGCGGTCATTATCGGGGCGTGGTACTACGTCTCTTATGGCCTACTCACTCAAGAGCGACGATTTTTGCTCCGCCCTCCACATGAAATCCTCCAGGTCGGTTTTTTAGATTGGGATCATTTCTCTGAAATTCTTCAGGCGCTATGGAGTTCAACTCGGGTGGCCCTCATTGGACTTGCGATCTCGATCACCATTGGCTTCTTCCTTGCGACCATCATGAGCCAGACGAAAATCGTTGAGAGAGCGATCTTTCCCTACATGGTGATGCTTCAGGCAATTCCGATTCTGGCCATTGTCCCACTCATCGGCTTTTGGTGGGGCTACGGAACGACATCACGCATTGCCGTGTGTGTCATCATTTCTCTGTTTCCAATCATCGTGAACACTTTGTTTGGGCTGCAATCTGCCGAGCGTGGACTCCATGACTTATTTACATTGCACCATGCATCACGTCTGACCCGGTTACGAAAGTTGATGTTTCCCGCTGCTCGTCCGGCAATCTTCGCCGGACTTCGCATTTCAGCTGGACTTTCCGTGATTGGTGCGATCGTCGGCGACTATTTCTTCGGCCAAGGTGCAGTGGGCATCGGGCAGCTCTTAAAGCGTTACTCAAGCCGCCTCGAAGGAGAAGAACTACTCGCAGCCGTCATCATGTCTTCCGCTCTTGGTGTAACTGTCTTCTTGTTCTTTGGCTGGCTACAGAACATCGCAATTGGAAAATGGCACGAATCGTCAGGTGCAGACTCGTAACTTCTCAGTCCCTACAACAACACCCATCACAACCAAAATCCAAGGGGGAGAACCTTGCTGATTAAATCAACCCGAAAGAAATCCTTAAGAACACTCTTAGCTCTTGCTACCTCTGTGTCCCTCGTTGCCGCATGCGGCGACGACGATGCAGCCGAGGAGCCAGCGGCCGCAGAAGAATCGACTTCAGAGGAAACCGCGGCGGCTCCGGTCGCCGAAGCAGGTGTTTTGTCCGATATTTGTCCTGATCCGTTGGTGATTCAGACTGACTGGCATACAGAGTCTGAGCATGGAGCGTTGTACAACTTGCTCAGCGATGACTACACCGTTGATAAGGGTCGCAGCGCAACAGTTGCCCCGATGCAACTGGATGGCGTTGATCTTGGTATCGACTTCGAAATTCGTGAGGGCGGTCCCGCTATCGGGTTCTCCTCACCTTCATCGATTATTTACAGCGATGATTCAGTGCACTTGGCATACGCCAACACCGATGCGCAGATTCTGACCTACCAAGACACACCAATGTTGTCTGTGGTTGCTCCGTTGGAGAAGAACCCCCAGATGATCATGTGGGACCCAGAGACATACCCAGATGTTGAAGATCTTGAAGATCTGAGAGATCTTGGCGTCACGGTCAACATCTTTGCCGGTCAAACCTACGCAGAAATTTTTGTTGCTCAAGGTGTGCTGTCAGCGGATCAGATTGACCCTTCCTACGATGCAACCCCTGCCCGCTTCATTGCAGAACAAGGTGCGATCGCTCAGCAAGGCTTCGCCTCTTCAGAGCCATACGCCTACAAAAACACCTATGAGGAATGGGGCAAGGACGTTGCATTCACATTGCTGAACGACAACGGTTTCCCGATTTACAGCCAGACCATCGCTATCAAGCCTTCAATGAAGGACGAGATGGACGCTTGTTTGACGGAACTCGTTCCAATCTTCCAGCAGTCAGTGGTTAGCTACCACGGAGATCCCGCCCGCACCAACGCAATGATCGTTGACATCAACGTGCAATACGATGACGGATGGGTATACACCGCTGGTAACGCCGAGTTTGCTGCAGGAGCGATGGCCCAATACGGCCTCGTTGGAAACGGACCGGACGACATCGTCGGCAACATGGATACAGACCGCATCCAAGAAATGCTCGACGCCGTCGCAGCTGCAGGTCTGGAGCATGACGAAAGTCTCACACCAGCCGACCTCGTCACCAACGAATACATCGATACCTCAATCGGCCTCTGACCGATAACTACTGAAAAGGGCGGGTGCCGCGAGGCACCCGCCCTTTTCGCGTCGCCGACCCAGTACCTAGACCGACCGACGTGATGATCAATTATCGACAGTTAGCGCCCGCAGCGCCTAGCGATCGCGAAGCACCCGCATTGCCGCATTACGACCCGCTCCACCGAAGATTCCTGCGCCAGGAAATGCTGCAGCACCAGCAAGGTGAAGCCCCTTTAGTGGTCCTTGGTGTCGGGTAAGTTCCCGCGGCTTTCCACGCAAGGTGGCTAGTGGTGAACCCGCATATGCAGGGGTATGGCCCCGTGGCATGAAAAATTCGTTTTCATAACGATCGGGAGTCATTGATCTCCAGCGTTTCACGCGGAGGGTGCCAGGTTCGCAAAGCGAATCGAGGATTTGAAGCCAACGCTCTGGCTCCGATGTCGACGCCCAATCATGGGTATATGGAGTGAAGAGAACTTCGAGGCTCAGCACGTGTTCAGATGCATCAAGTTGCATCGAATGGTCGAGGTTGGTCGGAATATTGATGAGGAGACTTGGTCGGGTAGCAACCTCACCGACGCAGCGACGCTGATGGGCTTCCTCAAGGTCTGCTGGCGAAGGCGCTATCACAGTTGTCGGCGCATGAAGGTCGCGGTCGCCAACGACCCGACGCAAGTGCTCTTCAAATCTGTAAACAGGAAGACCGTCGATAACGAGATCGAGTTTTGATTCGTAGCCGTCATGAGCTGGCTGCGATCTCCATCCCTCAATCATTTTGTGGTCTGCGCGCGAAGGACCATCCAACCATTCGGTGAAAATCCTCCGAGGATCACATGAAACGAGAACGCAAGGCGCATCAAGACGACGACCGTCGGCCAGCGAAACTCCAGTGACCTGCTGGTTGAACGTTTCGAGACGAACCACTCGTGCTGAGGTCAAGGTTTCACCGCCCGCAGCCACGAACGAGCGATGTACGGCATCGGTAAGAGCGCCACTTCCACCCTCTGGCCGTCCGGTGCGGATGAGATGTTTGATTGCGTACAGCGCTCCTGCAAGACCTGTGCCAGGCATCGATGGATGCACGCCCCACACAGTTGGCCCAGTGATGGCAGAAGGCATCCAGATGCGCCAGTCATCGAAATACGATTCGTAGACGTCGAGAGCACTTTTCTTGCTCCAGTCGAAGAGACGTCGAGCTCCCCGGCCTTTCAGAGATGCCACACGTTGCAGGAACTTTCCAGTCGAAGGGGTGGTGCGTGCCATTTCGATAACAAGTTGCGCGACCGGCAGTGCATCTTCGAGGTACTTTTGATAGCTCTCCACCCACGCCGGATGGGTTTTGGCAAGGGTGTCGACGTGTTCATCAACGTGATGGTGAAATACCCAAGAGTCACTAGGTTCGTAACTCGAATGAACAGCGGAAATTTCAGACTCAAGGTAATTGAGTCCTTGATCTTGAAGGTTGAGTTCATCGAGCAGCGGCATCGCACGAATCATTGTGTGGTCACAATTACAGATATTGAACCGGGCGCCCAGATCGGTGACGGTTGACGCACAACCACCCACCTCCTCACGTGCTTCAACGAGGACGGTCTGGAGGCCAGCACGAGCGAGGTAGGCGGCCGCGATCAGCCCGTTGTGTCCACCGCCCACAACAATCGCATCGGCGCGCTGCACGTCGTCAGGCTGCTCGGTTCTCTCCACGTCCCAACGGTAGCGTCTATCGGCAAGACCTAACGGTAGCGTTCAACTGTGGCTTCCTTCCAACAGGGTCATCTCACAACAGATCCAGAGACCCTTGACGTCGAATGGGTCGAGATCCTTCCAATTGGTGAACCAATCGCAAACATTGTCGAACCTGAGCAGTTCACACCAGTATCGAGCGACTGTTGCGAAGCGCTAATCGATATCAGCACATGGTTTGATTGCGCGCAGGCGTACTTCGATGCCGGCTGGCAGCACAGCACGAAGCAGACATACCTCAGGTCAGGTACTGCGCAGCGGCTTCACAACGTCAATGCCTTACTCCCAGAAGATTTCTCAATCTTCGTCTTTGATGGCTGGCGTCCACTCGCTCTCCAGACTGAGCTTTTTGAGGCCGCCTACGGCGATGCGGACCTCCCGCCTGGATTTCTTGCCTCACCTTCGACTGAGTTAACTCTCCCGTCTCCGCATGTCAGTGGAGGCACAGTCGATCTCACGCTTTCTTATCAGGGCACTCCCCTCGCCCTCGGCACGCCATTTGACAATTTCGACGAAGATGCGGCCATCATGGCGTTCGAACACGCGGACAGCATCGTGAGAAGACTCCGACGACTGCTGTATTCGGCCATGCGACATCAAGAGTTCGTTGTCTACTCTGGCGAATGGTGGCACTACGAGTACGGGACGCCACGATGGGCTGCGATCACCGGGCGACCAGGCTCCTACCAAATCGCAGAGTTCCCCTACTTACGCTCTGACTCAGATCAAGGGCGAGGAGGCGAATCGCCATGACGTTGGAGTGTGGCCGAATTGCTGGGGTACCAGTGCGCCTGCATTGGAGTGCACTCATTGTGGCTGCATATCTCGCATATTCGCTCGGCACATCAACTTCGCTCGTTGCTGCACTCATCGGCGTGGCTGGCTTTGGACTTTCGATACTTGGTCATGAGGTTGGTCATGCCGTTATTGCGCAACGTTTCGGTGTGGCAACTACCTCCATCGATCTGTGGGCGTTGGGTGGGGTTGCACGACTCGCCTCTGAGGCCCCTAACCCCCGTTCGGAAGGGTTCATTGCGATAGCGGGACCAGGAGCAAGTGCGCTCATAAGCCTTGCGAGTTCTGTTGGGTGGATGACGCTCCCGGTCACCGGTATTTCCGGAGAAATTGGACGGGTACTTCTTTGGCTTACGGTCCTTAACGCCGCCTTATGCATTTTCAACATGCTGCCGGGCTCGCCCCTCGATGGTGGGCGGGTACTTCGTGCCCTAAGGTGGGCCCGACACGGCGATCGACCGAGGGCAATTCGAGAATCAGCCCGTGCCGGCGTCTTCATCGGGAGCTCACTTGTGATCATTTCGATTGGGCTCACCGTAACCGGACGAAGTTCTGTGATGTTGGTCTTTGTCGGCCTCTTCATTGCGGCCAACGCTCGAGCAGAACTGACGATGGGCCAACTACATGGCAGCGTGAGCAAGCTCACTGTCGGCTCCGTTGCTTGGCTGGGTCTCGCCCATGCAGACGCAGCCACCACGGTGGCTGAACTCATTATCCAACAGCAGCGCCTTGGTGAAGCTGAGGCGGTGCTCGTCGTGGCTGACCGCAATGTCGTTGGAATTGCTCTCGTAGAGGACCTCTACCGGGTGCCGCCGGATGAGCGCCAAATAACGCAACTTGGCGACCTCATGCGAATGATCGCTGAACTCCCCGATGCATCGACCACCACACCGCTTGCGGACATGCTGCTCAAGATCGATCCGAGCACACCGGTCATCCTGGTGAGGGAGAAAAACTCACTCGTCGGTATTGTTCCGCCGACACGTTTGCGCCAGTTGCTTGAAATCTAGATCGTGCGGTTAGGCGTCAGCGACGATACCTTCGCGCTCCACCACGGGAGGTTTGTCGCTCCAGGGGAAATTGATCCAGAGGTCGGTTCGTTTCCAGACGTAGTCGCACTGCACGACAGAATGCGATTTCTCGTAGATGACTGCGGTGCGTACTTCGCCTACTTTGCCTGCGCAAAAGTCGTGAACGCTTTTCAAAGTATGTCCGGTATCAGCAACATCGTCGACGATCAACAGTTGCGCCTGACCGAGATCAACAAAGTCTGGGGCCGGAGGAAGAATACGAGGGACTTCAAGACGTTCATCAACTCCCGTGTAGAACTCGACATTCATCGTGTAGGTGTTCTTCACTGCGAGGGCGTAGCCGAGGGCGCCTCCGATGCATAAGCCACCTCGTGCGATTGACAGGATCATTTCGGGTTCGTAGCCATCGTCGGCCACCATTTTCGCGAGTTCGCGTGATGCCTCCCCGAACTGTTCCCAACCTAATATCTCGCGCTCTTCAGACATATCTTTGACGTTAGTCGCAGAGGCCAGCATTTACCGTTTTTGCTACGTCGGACGGCTGCAGCGGCACTCGACGAAGATGCGGTGCTGAACCATAGGCGGTGTTCATAGCGTCTTGGATGGCCGAAATCACCGCTGGCGTGGAACTAATCGTTGGCGGCTCACCAACACCTTTTGCTCCCATGGGCGCCTGAGGGTCTGGAATTTCAATGAGTTCTGCGATGACAGGCGGCATATCGGCGATGGTTGGTATGAGATAATCGGTAAACGAGGGGTTCATGATTCGGCCGTCGCGTTGGATGATTTCTTCCATTAGCGCCAAGCCAAGGCCTTGTGCGATTCCACCTTCTATTTGTCCGGTGACCGACAGCGGGTTAAGGGCACGACCGACATCTTGGACGGTTGAAATCTCGACAACGCGCACGAGTCCAAGCTCGATGTCAACGTCAACAACCGCACGGTGACCAACAAAGGCAAACGCCGTGTGGCAATCGCCTTGACCATTCTCGTCTAATGGAGCTGTTGGGCGATGACGATATTCGACCTCTTCATCAAATTCGAGCCCGATTACTACCTCAGCCATTTGGCGTCGGTCCCCGGTGCTTGTGTTTAGAAGTTCTGTCCCTTCGATTGCGTACACCAAAGGGTCTGTGCCTTCAGTGGTTGCAACGTGTTGATAGACCAACTCGCGCACACGAAGACATGCTGCTTCTACTGCACCACCACTCATCCAGGTTTGGCGAGAAGCTGAGGTCGAGCCAGCGGAGCCAACATTTGTATCGATGACATCAAGCTTCACTTCTTCAAGCCCAAGGGTCGTCCGTGCAATCTGCGGGGCGATAGTGATGAATCCTTGTCCAACCTCGGCCGTCGCAAATTTGAGGGTGACGATTCCATCACTGAGCTGACAGCGCGCTGTGCTGTAATCATCAAAGGCTTCTGAGTACATCAAGTTCTTGATCGAGAGGCCATAGCCGATTCCTCGAACAACGTCACTCTGGCGGGTTGTGTTTCCGGCGCCCCCCGGCAACTCGTAGGGGTGTTCTTCGGTGTCGCCAGCGCCTTCGGGAAAAGGCATTCTCGACAGGCCCTCAATGATTTCTGAAACCGGCGCGACACTTTCAACGACTTGCCCAGTAATGAGTCGATCGCCTGTACTCATTGCGTTGCGACGCCGAATCTCGAGTGGGTCAAGTGCACAGGCTTGCGCAAGCAAATCCATCTGGCGTTCATGAGCGAAGCAGGCCTGAACAACGCCGAAGCCGCGCATGGCCCCGCAAGGAAGATTGTTTGTACGAACCGCAATACCTTTAACGGCTGCGTTTTCGCACCGGTAAGGCCCTTGGGCATGAGTGACTGCATTGACGAGCACAGCCGACGATGTCGATGCATAGGCACCGCCATCGAATATAAACTCGGCTTCAATTTTGACGAGGATGCCTTCATTAGTGGCGTGGTGACGCATCCAGATCTCTGCCGGGTGTCGATGGACGTGTCCGAGAAAGCTTTCACTTCTCGAGTAGTGCATTCTCACCGGCCGACCCGTGGCTAATGCGAGCAAGCACACGTGCACTTGAAGTGAGAGATCTTCTCTTCCGCCAAAGGCGCCTCCAACTCCCCCGAGCACAAGACGAACCGCTGATTCCGGCAAGTC